>Ga0207646_10005052_pt1 | contig 14031 bp, 13 predicted proteins | sample KBSK5502metaG_FD_184343 | JGI IMG/M metagenome (GOLD analysis project Ga0207646, IMG submission 184343) | Corn, switchgrass and miscanthus rhizosphere microbial communities from Kellogg Biological Station, Michigan, USA - KBS K5-50-2 metaG... | ecosystem: Host-associated > Plants > Roots >... | reverse complement strand
GATTGATGTATAGGTCCAGGCCGAAGCGCAGCCCGAGGAGGATCTCGGCGGCATGCTTGTTCGACGGCACGCGCGGGTCGCCAAAAGCCCCGGCGAGGATCGCGTCGAAGTCCCGCGCGAACATCTCCAGCGCGCCCTCGGGCAGCGTCACGCCCTCGCGCAGATACTTCTCGGCGCCCCAATCGAAATGCTTCATTTCAATCGCGACCCCGCCGCGGTCGCGGACCGCCTCCAAGACGCGCACCGCTTCGCGTGTGACCTCGACGCCGATCCCGTCCCCCGGAATGATGGCGATGCGTTTCATAAGCAGTAGGCGGTAGGCAGTAGACAGTAAGCAGTGGCAGTGAGAAGTTTTCTGCCTACTGCCTACTGCTTACTGCTATCTGATCTGCGCCTCGATCTTCGGCAAGCTGAGCAGCAGGACATCGCCGACGATCTTCAGGCTCTGCGGGCTCAGCTTGTCGAGGGTGTCGTCCTTCGTGTGCCAGTAGCGGTTGTCCTCCGGGCCTTCGCCGTACTCGAAATCAATGATGTCGACGGCCGGGATGCCGGCCTGGAGGAATGGCAAGTGGTCGTCATCGCCGATCGTGAATGGGCGGCGGGGGAACTGCTTCACGTAGCCGAGTTCTTCAGCCGTCCCCCAGATGGCCTGGACCAGCCAGCCGGATGAAGTCTGCTCGCGGGGGATGGTCAGATCTTTGTCGCCGATCATATCCAGCAGGATCATCGCCTTCACGCGGCTGAGTTGCTTCTCCTCGCGCAGCCGCTCGACCATATGGCGGCTCCCGTAGGTGTGGTCTTGGCCGTTGAGGCACTCGCCCCACTCGGCGCAAAAAGCCTCTTCGCCGTCGAAGAAGACGAACTGGTAGGTGAAGCGCCGCTTCTGCTTCTCGCCGGCCATGACGCGGGCGATCTCAAGCAGCGCCCCGGTGCTCGACCCGCCGTCGTTGGCGCCGACGAAGGTGAACTCCTTGTAGGGCTTCGTGTCGTAGTGGCTGGAGATGATGATCAGGTCGGGGGTCTCGCCCGGCAATTCGGCGATGACGTTTTTCATCTTCACCTTGCCGCGCGGCGTGTTCGGCGTGAATTCGTCGAGCGTCGTTTTGAGGCCGTAGCTTTTGAGCTCGCGGACGAGGTAATCGCGCGTCTTCTCAATCGCCGGAGAGCCCGCCGGGTGAGGGCCGAATCCGACCTGCGCCTTGACGTGGGCGAAGGCCCGCTCGGCGTCGAACTCAGTCGTCTTGGGCTTGTCGGGCGAGGCCGTGGCCGTAGCGCTCGGGGTGCCCTCAGCTTTAGAGGCTGATGAGGATGAGTTGTTGGCGCAGGCCAGGTTGAGCGCCGCCGCCAGCAGCAGAAGTGTTAGGATGAATGCTTGATGGCGGATGGCAGATGGCGGATGGCGGATTGGCAAGTCAGTCCCTTCCTTTCGGCGGCGGATGGTGAATGATAGATTGGAGGATAGCTTGCTGCTGCGGGCCTGCTCGGTCTCAAATCCGCAATCCACAATCCGCCATCCGCCATCTATTGGTCTGGCCCGGTGAATTCCAGGGCCTTGATCAAGAAGTCTCGCAGCTCGCGGCGATCAACGACGGCGTCGAGCATCCCGTGTTCGAGCAGAAATTCGGAGCGCTGGAATCCTTTGGGCAGCTTCTGCTTGATCGTCTGTTCGATCACGCGGGCTCCGGCGAAGCCGATGATCGCGCCGGGTTCGGCCAGATTCAGGTCACCAAGCATGGCATAGCTCGCCGTCACGCCCCCGGTCGTGGGGTTGGTCAGGAGGGAGATATATGGCAGCTTGGCCTGGTCGAGGCGGGCGAGCGCAGCCGAAATCTTGGCCATCTGCATCAACGAGAGCGCTCCCTCTTGCATCCGCGCCCCGCCGGAGCAGGAGACGATGATCAGCGGCCACCTCTGCTTGAGACAGTATTCGATGGCGCGCGTGATCTTCTCGCCGACGACCGAGCCCATGCTTCCGCCGATGAAGGCGAACTCCATGGCCGCGATCACTACCGGCCTCCCATTGAGCGTGCCTTCGCCCACGAGGACGGCATCGAGCAGCCCCGTGGCCTTCTGGCTCTTCTTGAGCCGCTCCCGGTAGGGAATACTGTCCTCAAACTTGAGCGGGTCGACTGGGGCCACACCCGCGTCGCGCTCCTGATACCGGCCCTCATCAAAGAGCATCTGGAGCCGGTCCCGCGCGCTCAGGCGAAAGTGGTGGCCGCACTTGTCGCACACACTGAGGTTATTGCGGAGGTCTTTGCGGTAGATGGTCGCCCCGCATTCCTCGTTCTCGCATTTGATGAAGATGCCCTCGGTTTTGACCGTGCGCTCCTCCGGTGGTGTGATCTCGGCGATCTTCTCGCCCTTACGTTCGAACCAACTCATAACTTAAGTCAGGTATGCTCGCTGAATGTGAGCCGTCAAAGCCAAGCCTTTACCGCTATCCATCAACATCCCCAATGAGCCAGGGAAGACCTGAATGACTTGCCTCATATTACCGATGCTCTCAAGTGGGTGGGAGAGAGAGCCATTCTACGCACCGTTGCGGGAGATGTCAAAGCAGGGCCAATCTCAAATTTCGAATCTCAGATTTCAAACCTGTTGTAGGTAGTCCGCGAGTTTCGCCAGGTCTACGTTCCCGCCCGAGAGCACGACTCCGACCCGGCGACCGCCGAAGTCGAACTTGCGATGGCGCACCGCCGCCGCCGCCGCCGCCCCTGACGGCTCAACCAGCACCTTCATCCGCTCCAGCACGAAGCGGATGGTTTCAATCAGCTCTTCATCGCTGACCAGCAGAATGTCTTCGACCAACTCGCGGACCAGGGGGAAGGTCAGCTTGCCGGGGGCGGAGGTTTGCAGCCCATCAGCGATGGTTTGAGGTACGGGGATTTCAACCCGCTCGCCCTTGCGGAATGATTGCCAGGTGTCGTTGCCGGCTTCAGGCTCAACCCCGAACAGGCGGATCTGTGGGCGGAGATGTTTGGCCGCGACGGCGCACCCGGCGAGCAGCCCGTTGCCGCTGCACGGGGTGAGCAGGAAGTCTAGATCGGGGACATCTTCCAGGAATTCGAGCGCCGCCGTGCCTTGGCCTGCCATGACCAGGTAGTCGTCGAACGGAGGGACCAGCGTCATCGCTCGCTCGCGGCAGAGGCGTTCGCCGACGGCCTCGCGGCTCTCAGTGTAGCGGTTGTAGAAGATCACTTCGGCGCCGTAGCCGCGGGTGGCGGCGACTTTTGCTTTGGGGGCGTCCTCCGGCATGACAATGACGGCCGGGACGCCGAAGAGCCGGGCCGCGAGTGCTGTGGCCTGCGCATGATTGCCTGACGAGTAGGCCAGGACGCCGCGCTGCCGTTCCTCGTCGGTGAGCGAGGCGATCTTGTTGTAGGCGCCGCGGAATTTGAAAGCGCCCGCACGCTGTAGATTCTCAGCCTTGAAGAAGACCTCGCACCCGGCCTGCTCGTTGAACTGTCGCGAAGTGAGGACCGGCGTGCGGTGTGCGATACCTTGCAGCCGGTCGCGCGCCTTGAGAATGTCGTTGAAAGTAATCATAGCTTAAGAGTCTGGAGTCTGGAGTCTAGAGTCTGGAGTCCGGAACCCGCAGGCCAGGATCGTTTTAGACTCCAGACTCTAGACTCCAGACTCCAGACTTTTTTTCAGGTTCACATTGGTGAAGATGTCGCAGACGGAAGCTGTGTCGAGGTTGGCCCCGGTCAGGACATTGACCACATTCTGGCCGCGCAGCCGGTCACTCAATTTGATCGTCGCCGCCGTCGCCGCCGCCCCGGCGCCTTCAACCAGGTTGTGGGTCGTTCGCCAGAGCAGACGGATCGCCCGTTTCATCTCGCTGTCGCTGACCAGGACGATCTCGTCCACGCCGCCAAGAATGATCCCTAGCGTCAAGGCGGCCGGCACGCGCGTCGCCACGCCGTCGGCAAAGGTGTGCGCCTCTTTAGTCTCGACCGCGCGGCCGGCTTGCCACGAGAGGAAGATACTCGGTGCGCCTTCGGCCTGGACGCCGTAAATCTTGGTCGCAGGCGAAAGCGCCCGGAAGGCCGTAATCACTCCGCACAGTCCGCTGCCTAAGCCGATGGGCACGAAGACGGCGTCGATCTGCTCGCCCCGCGCCTGCATCGCTTCGATGACCTCTAAGGCGTAGGTGCCCACGCCGTTGATCAGATGCGGCTCGTTGGCCGAATGGAGGTAGCGCAAGTTCTCGGCCTCGGACAGACGCTCGACCTCCTCCCGCGCCTCGTCGAAGTCGCGGCCGTGCTCGACCAGCCGCGCCCCGAATGCACGCATCGCGGCATTCTTCTCCGGGTTGTTGCCGAAAGGGACGACGACTGTGGCCGGGATGCCATAGGACCGGGCCGCGAGCGCCACCGATTGGCCGTGATTGCCGCGGGTGGCGGTGATCACGCCGCGGTGTGTGCCTTCGGCGGCGAAGTGGTGCATGAAGTTAAGACCGCCGCGAATCTTGAAGGCGCCCGTCGGCAGGTGGTTCTCATGCTTCAGCCAGAGGCGGAGGCCGGTCTCTTCGCCGAGCAGTGAGTGCTCCATCAAAGGCGTCGGGGAGAGCGTGCGGTAGACGATCTCGCGGGCGGCCCGGATGTGGTCGAGCGAGATTCCAGCCTGAGGCTGAGCCGATGAATCGGGCATGTTGTGCGAAGGGGAGGGTGTCGTGCTAGAGCTTGATTCCATAACCCAGTCCATCTCCGAAAGGCAAAATCACTGCGCGCAGTTGTGGGTGTGAAGTGAACCGCCGGTTGAATTCAGTGAGCGCCGCGGTTGAAGCCTGCTGGTCCGGCGAGAGCAAGCGGCCGGTCGCGACCTGTCCCTTCCACAGCACGTTGTCGGCCAGAATCACGCCGCCCACCCGCAGGCGCGGCACGGTCAGCTCAAGGTAGGCCGGATACTCTTCCTTCACCGCGTCGAAGTAAGCCAGGTCGAACGGGCCTTCCAGCCGGGGGAGCACCTCGAGCGCTTTGCCTTGAACGAACTCGACCTTTGGCTCGACCCCGGCGCGGCGGACGAACTCGCGGGCCGTGCGGAGTCGCTCTTCGCTCGGGTCGATCGTGGTCACGCGACCGCCTGCGGCCATCGCCCGCGCCAGCGTAATCGCCCCGTAGCCGATGGCGGTGCCGATCTCAAGCGCCCGTTTGGCATTCAGGGCGCGCGTGGTGATCTCCAAAAAGAGCGCGACCTCGGGGTCTGAACTCGGCACGTTGTGTTCGGCCGAATAAGCCTCCATTTCTGCCAGCAGCGCGTCACGCGCCGGCAGCAGCCCTTCCAGATAGAGCGCCTGCTCGCGCTGGATAATTGCGTCGAGATAGCTTTTCATGTTTCCTCCGGTCAATTTTGCCCTGTGATCTTAGCACTTTGTCGGCTAGAATGCAGGGGCGGACAAACAACCAGTGCTAGATTCTGGGTGACAACTTGGTGATGGGTGTTATGGACGTCAGGCCCATCATCCAACTAGCCCTGGGAATCGAAATCTCAAATCTCAGATTTCAAACCGAAGCCACATTATGTTGACCATTGGAATTCACTACCTCTCCGATGTCGCCTCCCTCGACTTGCGCGGCAAGTTCATCAAGGGGCAGGGGGGCTTCCAATTGCAGATGCTTATTGACAAGATCCTGATGGCCGGGACCCGTAGCCTCCTGCTCAATATGACTGAGGTGCCGGTCGTCGACAGCATGGGGATCGGCGAGATCGTGCGCGCCTTCAATAAAGTCCAAGATGCGGGCGGGACGTTGAAGCTCGTCGGTCTGACGGATCGTGTTTACGGCGCGTTGAAGATTACCCGGTTGCTCGACCTGATCGGCACCTTCAAGACGGAGGAGGAGGCCCTGGAGAGCTTTACTCAGGAGAAGAAGACGAAGGTCAGGAAGCGAAAGACCGCCAAACCCACGAAGGACGAGGAGCCTAAAAACAGTGATGAGTGATGAGTGATGAGTGATGAGTCATGCGTGGACGGGTGATTTACTCATCACGCATGACTCATCACTCATCACTGCCTTTAGGGAACGGCGTAGTAGCCTTCTTTCGAGCGCACGTTCAAGCTGGGCAGGCCGCGCGGCGGGTTGACCTTGACCTTGATCTTGTGCCACTGGCCGTCGCGCTGGAGATTGGTTGGGACGTAGCCGATGCTGTACTGGTGGCGCAGCTCCAGCGCGATCCGCGTGGTCGAATCCTCCAGCTCGGCGGCTGACCGCGGGAAAAACGCCTTGCCGCCCGTCACCTGCGCAATCTCTTCCAAGATGGATTGGCCTTGCATGTCGAGTGTGCTGCCGGCACCCCCGCCCATCTCGACAATCCCGATGCAATAGATCTGGACGTTGGCCTCCTTGAGCAGCTTGCGGAGTTCGCCGTAGGTGTAGCGCGAGGAATTGTCTTGCCCGTCCGAGATCAGGAGCAGGGCCCGTTTTTGGTGGTGGCCTTGCTTGACCTTCTCGATGCCCAGGTAAGCGGCGTCATAGAGCGCCGTCTGCCCGCGCGGGTCGACTAGCGAAAGCTTGGTCTGAAGCGTGTCCCCGTTGGTGAACTCGGCCAGAAGATTGGCGCGTTGGTTGAAGCCGACCAGGAAGAAGTCGTCGTTGTCGTGCGAGGTCTGGATGAAGGCCTTGAGCGCCTCGCGGGCGCGCTCGAGCTTGCCCTTCATGCTGCCCGAGACGTCGAAGATGATCCCGACGCTGACCGGCGCGTCCTCATCCCTGAAGTATTCGATCTTTTGCTTCACCTTGTCTTCGAAGATCTCGAAGTGCTGCTTATCGAGCCCCGTCACGAGGCGGTTGTAAGGGTCCGTGACCGTCACGGTCAGGGTCACGACCTCGGTCCTCTCCTTGAGGATCACGTCACCCGGGTTCAGGTCGCGGCCCTTTTTGGGTTGGTCAGGTTGCGACTGGCCCGGAGGTGGCGGCAATTGCGGATTGGTGTCTGGCTTCGCGGCGGGTTTCTGGTCCGGCTTCGTTTGGCTGCCCGGTGAGTTCTGCTGGGCGTTAGTCACGACGAGGCCCAAGAACAGAAAGAGGCTGGCAAGCAATGTACGCCGAGAGCGCGCGTTCTTGAACATCGTAATTCCCCCTTGAAATTCCCCGCCTCAATGAAGCGGGGGACGATTGACGCTTCCAGGGAACAAGGCCCAAATTCCTCAGAGCGATTACTATGGCCCTGGCTTCCATAATCCTTTCAGTCGGGGAAGGCTGCTCTTTTGCCTGGCATTGTAACACACAATGCCTGCGGCGCAATCACTTCTGGAAGAGAAAAAACAGCTTAGCTCTGATCAAGGCGTCTTGACCGGCCCGCCGTTGGCTTTGGCCAGAGGAATCTCGCGATCCCCGGAATCAAAGAGCACGCCGGTTTCGGCATCGAAGACCTTGAATTCCAGCATGAGCGGTCCCCTCGCATCAGACGGGAGGTTGATGGTGAATTCCTGGCTCGACTTCCCGCCGTCATTCGTCCCCTTGCGGGTGTCGCGGTAGAAGATCGCCCCGCGCTCCTCCTTGGCCGCAACCTCCAGCCGGTAGCCGTGCTGCGTATTGCCCTGGAGCGCCAGCACCACACGCACCTGATCGCCTGGCCCATAAGCTTCGCGGTCCAACTTCATGTCGGCGACCGAAGCATAGTCCTCCGACATTAACCTATCCAGGTCGGCCTCGCCGCGGGCCACTACTTGTCCGGCCGCGTCCGTCAGAGTGTAGCTCACCTTCCGGTCGTCGAAGGCGTCAGGCAGCGAAAACTCAACGCTGACCTGGCCCCGGATGGTGACCGGCTTGCTTTTTTGTAGGCCTTTGGCCTTGACACTGAAACTGGCGTTCACGACGGGCGCCGGGGCCGTGATGTCGAAGGCCAGGACCAGTGGCGCGTTCTCGGTCTCGCCGCCCGCGAGCCGGGCTTGCACGTTCACCTCCCCTTTCGTCGCCAGTGCCGGCGTGGCCGGTGGTGGGGTGCTGACGGCCGTCTCGTTGATGGTTGGGGTTGGGTCATTGACCAGTTTGATGGGCGCCATCTTGGAGAAGATCAGCGCCCCTGCAGCGTCATAGATCATGAGCATGAACCGATCGCCTGGCGCCGAGGAGGCTGTGAGCGGAAAGATGCGCGCTTGACGAGGCCCTAGACTGACCGCCACCTTGGCGACTTCGGCGAACTGGGCCGCATTGCCCAGGCTGACGCGAGCCGTGCCTTGAAACCCACGGGTCTCGTCGGTATTGACGAGGTTGAGGCGGAGTTGGCCGCCAGCGTTCTCGACGGCGCCGAGGAGTGCGGGTGGGGAGAGGGAGATCGGATCAGGGGAGACGGGTTGCTGCGCACCTATCACCTGCGCCCCGGCCATCAGCGCCACCAGTACTATCAGGGAGCAACGAAGTCGGTTCACTAGCTCACACCCTCGCTTTCGCCCCATAATCTAGCATAAATCGCGGGTGCATGCGAAGATGGTCTGTGAGCCATCAGCCGTCACGAGGTGTGCCTCAATCAAACCGAGGGCTGAGGGCTCACATGGCTTTGTGGGAGGGCGGATGCTTTGGGCGGTGAAGTTTGGTGCCCCTCCAAACTCCATCGCTGGTATACATCCGCCCTCCCACAAACTGGAGAAGTCGTACTGACTATAATTTGAGACCGCGGCGGGTCACCTGCTCGAGACGACCTCGGGTTATTTCTCCGTCGCGTCTTGCTCCTGTTCGCCGTTGAGGATGACGTTCATCCGAGCAATCACTCCGCGGCGGGCGCGGCCGGCGTTGATCTGCTTGGTCCAGACGCAGAAGAGCGTGGCGATTTCTTGCTGCCCCTTGGTTGCGCCCGGCAGGGTCTCATTCACATCGAGCACGAAGCGATTGAAGTGGTCCTTGACGCCAGCGATGCTGATGTCCATCGGGGTGAACTCCAGATGGACTACCGGGCAGGCGGTCGCCTTCTGGAAGCTGGCCACCACGTCCTTGGTGGTGATCGTGGCCGGAATGTCGGTGAGCGGTTTGCCGGTTATCTGCGCCACCTTCTGGCGGGCGTCGTCCGGGATCGTGTAGACCAGCGTGCCGGCGATGGAGTCGTCGGAGTTGGCCGCCGTCACCGTGTAGGTGGCCTTGCCGCGGACCTCGTAAGTGTCCGACTCGCCGATCTTCAATTTAGTGATGACCAGCTTGGCCGGCGTGGTGATGGTCTCGGGCTTGACGACCTTTGGTTGCTGCTGCGCGGCGGCCGAGACGGTCAGGGCCAGCAGACAGAGACCGCTAAACATAACGCTGAAGATTTTGGTGTTCATCTGAATTAACTGCCTCCTTAGAGTAAGTGGTTCATAGTGGTTTCGAGCTTTATGACTTCGGCTGATACCGAGTGCTCCCGGCAAAGCGGACGATCCATTTTCCCAACCCTTCTTCGGGCGCCAAGGGCGGGACAGGGAAGCTGACACGCGCATCCGTGACAGCGTCGGCCGCAAGCCGGTGGCTCAGTCGAGCTCCTTCCGGGGCGAGTCTCAGTCGATATGAAGCTCATCAGCCTTTAGCGTACTTAGCGATGCGCCAGGTTGTTGTGCGAGGAATGGCGCATCGAATTTGACCGAGCATCCGACTGCAACTCGGAGCCGGTCAGCGAGTGCGAATTTGTGAGCGCGATACGCCCTTCCGAAAATTCCCCAGTGAGCTTTAACTTTCGGCCCGAGCGCATCGCGCTGACTCACACTCGCTACACGCGCGACCCACGCGAAGGTTTCATTATTTTTGCGCGGGAGTCCGGGACTAAGAATCCGGAGTTCGAAATTAGAGCCGAACTGCGAACTTACAACTCCGAACTCTGAGCGGTTATTATGGCCCATTCTCTGCCAGCTTCAAACGCTTCGCAGCGCCAGCCTGCGACCTTAAGAATCGGGGTTGACACCGGCGGCACCTTCACTGATTTCATCGCCGTCGCGGGTGATCGCTTGCTCTCTTTCAAGGTGCCCTCAACGCCTCACTCGCCCTCGCGAGCGATCCTGGCAGGGATCACACGCATTCTCGGTGAACTAGGTGAGAGGGAGACGGCGCTTGAGATCGTGCACGGGACCACAGTGGCCACGAATGCGCTGCTTGAGCGCCGGGGCGCGCGCACGGCGCTCATCACCACCTCCGGCTTTGAAGACGTGATCGAGATCGGTCGCCAAGCCCGGCCTGACCTCTACAACCTCGCTGTCGAGCGCCCGGCCCCGCTCGTGCCGCGTGCCCTCCGCTTCGGCGTCCGCGAACGCGTGGGGGCTGACGGGCGAGTGATCGAGCCACTCGACTCCAACCAGGTGGAGACGCTCATCCGCAAATTAAAGCGGGCCGGAGTCGAATCGGTTGCGATCTCATTACTTTTTTCTTTTGCCAACCCGGCGCACGAGCGGGCGGTGGCGGAAGCCCTCGCCGTCCTGGGCATCCCCGTCTCGGCCTCGCACCGCATTCTCCCCGAGTATCGCGAATACGAGCGCACCTCGACCGTGGTCATCAACGCCTACCTGGCGCCGCGAGTGGGGCGATACTTGAACGAATTAAGCGACGGCTTGGCCCGTCTCCTGTCGAAGAATGGAAAGGGCGCGAGGAGACACCATCACCTGCGGATTATGCAATCTTCCGGCGGCTCGATCTCGGCCGAGGTCGCAGCCCGCGAGCCGGTGCGCACGATTCTTTCGGGGCCGGCCGGCGGCGTGATCGCGGCGACCAAGATTGCCGGGTTGATGGGTATCGAAGACGTCATCACCTTCGACATGGGCGGGACCTCGACCGACGTAGCGCTCTGCCGCGGCCTGGCACGCACGACGAATGAAGCGCAGATCGCGGGGCTCCCCGTGGCAGTCCCGGTGCTGGATATTCACACTGTGGGGGCCGGCGGCGGGTCAATCGCTTACGTCGATGCCGGCGGGGCGCTGCGCGTCGGTCCGGAGTCGGCGGGCGCAGACCCCGGCCCCGCTTGTTACGGTATAGGCACGCGGGCGACGGTCACGGACGCCAATTTAGTGCTCGGCCGCTTCGCCGGCGGCGGGCTGCTCGGCAATGAAGTGGCGTTGGACGAGCGGCGGGCGACGTCAGCGCTGGACGATCTGGCGGCGCAGATGTCACGCGCCTCGGGGCGGAAGGTGACAAAGTACGAGGCCGCGCTCGGGGTGGTCCGTGTGGCGAATGCCAACATGGAGCGGGCCCTGCGACTCGTCTCAGTGGAACGAGGACACGACCCTCGCCGCTTCACTCTGATCAGCTTCGGCGGCGCCGGCGGGCTGCACGCCGCGGCACTCGCGAGCGCCTTGCGCATCCCGCGAGTAGTCGTCCCGGCCCACCCCGGCGCCTTCTCAGCCTTGGGCGTGTTACTCGCCGAAGTCATCAAAGACTACTCGCGGACCGTGATGATCACGGTCTCCGCGCCTGGGAGTCTCCCGCCAAAGATCGGGCGCCAGTTCGCCGCGCTTGAGCGCCAAGCCATGCGCGATTTGCGGGCGGAAGGATTTGCACCCGCGCGCATGCGGCTCCTGCGCTCGCTCGCCCTGCGCTACCGTGGGCAATCCTTCGAACTGGAGGTTGAGTGGGGCCGTGATGTGATCGGCGCCTTCCACCAAGCTCACCGCGAACGCTACGGCCATGCCGACCCATCGCGGCCGGTAGAGATCGTCAGCCTCCGCCTGCGTGGCATCGGCATTACGGAAAAGCCATCGCTCAACGGCAAGCCCCATCCCTCTCGATCCACAGCCAAGGCACAGTCTCAGGCGGCAGTGCGGATCAGTCAGCGGGCGGTCCGCATCCCGGTTTATGACCGCGGGTCACTGAAAGCGGGGGCAAGGCTCGACTCGCCTTCAATCGTCATCGAGTATGGCTCGACGACGCTCATCCCACCTGGCTGGCTAGCGGCCGTAGACGGCTGGCGCAATCTCATTCTATCTGTCGGTGGACGGTAGGCAGGTTGTCGTGGACCAAAGCCCGAATGAGTTGGCCCACACGCAACTCGGTTACTCACCCCAGGTGCCGAGCGCGTTCATAATTTCGTACCCGACGACCTGGTGATTGGCGTCGTAATTGACGACCACTCCATTATCCAGAAAATCGCTGTGGGTGGTGGTGGCAGGGTTGACGAGTTTGATGGATAGGACATCGGCTTCGGCGTCGTAACGGCACCACATCTGGCCGGGCGGGAGTTGGATGCGGTTGGCTGCGGCGGCTAACGCCTCTTCGATTTGCGCTGCTTGGTCGAATTTCGTCGCCATATGATTTTGCCGCGGTCTAGCTTATTCCTGAAACCCGCGGTGACAATGAAACCGTCGGCCTGATTGATTTCCCGGTAAACGACATGCAAGTAGGCGCTACGGCCGAAGACAAGCACGCCAATTAAAGTTCCCGGATACCCTCTTAAAATATACTCTGGGGAAGCCACCGCTTCAAGAATTTCTTGATAATAGGTGGCCAGTTCAGGATGGTTGTCCACAATGTGATCCCATCTCTCGTCGGTCAGGCGGATAGGCACATTGTTCACTGAGTAAACGATGTCGAGAATCATTGGGCACAATATGTCATGCAGGGCTGTCAGTAGTCCATTGTGACCGGGCATCTGGCCCTGTCTCGTTTGACAAATTGATTGATGCGCATTAGCTTAATGCCTGCCTGTCTCTCAAGGCATTGCTAGCGCTCGCCACGTGCACAAGAATTGACTGACAGACAATTCTCCGCATCCTAGCTGTCACACATTTCGTAGGAGCAACTCCAAGAATAACCCTAGCCAGAGAATCACCATGATCAGCGAACCCAAACTTACCCCATCCGGCTTTGAGCAGAGTTTCTATGTCACCGGCGGGACAGTGCAGCGCGACGCGCCCTCCTACGTGCAGCGCCAAGCCGACCAGCAACTCTATGAGGGCTTGACCCAAGGCAAGTTCTGCTACGTGCTCACCTCGCGGCAGATGGGCAAATCGTCACTGATGGTGCGCACCGCCTCTCGCCTGCGTGAAGAGGGGACCGCGGTGGCCGTACTCGACCTCACCGCCTTCGGTCAGAACCTCACCCCTGAGCAATGGTACGACGGGCTAATGAGCCGGGCCGGGCGGCAACTGAATCTCGAAGACGAACTCGAAGGCTACTGGCTTGATCACGAGAGGTTGGGGCCGCTCCAGCGATGGATGGGAGCGATCCGGGAGGTGGTGTTGGAGCGCCTGAAGGGTCGGGTGGTGATCTTTATCGATGAGATTGACACCGTGCGCAGCCTGCCCTTCTCCACGGATGAGTTCTTCGCCGGGATTCGCGAGTTCTACAACCGACGGACGGAAGATCCGGAGTTGCGGCGGCTGACCTTCTGCTTGTTGGGCGTGGCGACGCCCTCGGACCTGATTCGGGATACGCGGACCACTCCCTTCAACATCGGGCAGCGGATTGAGTTGAATGACTTCACCGAAGCCGAGGCCGGGCCGCTGACGAAAGGGCTGGGGCGGGATGAGCAGCTTGGGGCGAAGCTGCTCAAGCGAGTGCTCTACTGGACAGGCGGGCACCCATACCTGACGCAGCGCCTCTGTCAGGCAGTGGCTGAAGACGAGACCGTGAGCGATCTACGTGGCGTAGACCGGCTGTGCGAGGAACTCTTCTTCTCCACGCGGGCGCGGGAGCGAGATGACAACTTGCTGTTTGTGCGGGAACGGTTGTTGCGGAGCGAGGCAGACCTGGCCAGCCTGCTCGACCTGTACAAGCAGGTGCGAAGCCAGAAACGAGTGAAGGATGATGAAACGAATCCGTTGGTGAGCCTCCTGCGGCTGTCCGGGATCACGCGCATGGTGGATGACTGCCTCAAGGTACGTAACCAAATTTATTATCGAGTCTTCGACCTGGAGTGGATTACCGCCAACATGCCGGACGCAGAATTGCGGCGTCAGCGCGCAGCCTATCGCCGTGGCCTGATTCGCGCTACGGCCCTTGCCGCTGTGATCGTTGCCGTAATCGCGGCTCTCGCCATTACGTCTATCTAGAGCGTGTCGCATAAATGCGGCGCAAATTCGGAGTGCTTTTCAACTCATCAGAGTTGAAAAGCACTCCATCTCTCTGATATTTCCTGTGGTGT
>Ga0207646_10005050_pt1 | contig 14038 bp, 16 predicted proteins | sample KBSK5502metaG_FD_184343 | JGI IMG/M metagenome (GOLD analysis project Ga0207646, IMG submission 184343) | Corn, switchgrass and miscanthus rhizosphere microbial communities from Kellogg Biological Station, Michigan, USA - KBS K5-50-2 metaG... | ecosystem: Host-associated > Plants > Roots >... | reverse complement strand
CCATCAAGACTGGACATCACGTTGAGATGGTGTTCGTCGTCAGTGCCAGTCCAGGCGATGTAAAACCGGCCTTGGAAGTACGCCAGCGATGGCGAGTGCTCGCTGGCCTCGCCGATCGGCGTGCGGAGCGTCCAGGTGATACCGTCGTCCGTGGACATCCAGTTCAGGCGCCGCTGTGATCCGCGGCCGCTCCACGCAACGCACAGGCGGCCGTTCGCAGTGAGCAGTGCCGGGGCGTCATCGCTGCGCGCGCGATTATTTACCGCACGATCGAGCGCATAGTGCAGCGTGTGCCTGACCAACGCGTAGTTGAACCAGCCGCCCGACAAATGGTTGTAAATAGCGTCCGCACAGAACTCAAGGACAATTCTGTAGGCTTGTTGCGGATCCTTCGTTTGGTTGGCGAGCCAATCGACACCGCCCCATGGGACATTGGGTCCTGGAGCCATGCCGAAGAGAAGGTTGATGGTGACATCTGCGATGCGATATCGAGACCGAACCTGATCGTTCCAGAAAGCGTCCGTGTCGGCCGGCTGACGCTCCTGCAACGACCACAACAACATTGTTAGAAGGCCTTCCTGAATGTTTCGGTCCAAGTCGTGCGTGTCCAAGTTGTGCGGGTCAAGCCTTCCGCTTTCAAAGATATTCTTGAGTGCTCTCGACGCATTGTCATAGTCGGCCTGAACGGGCACGAATCGTTCGCCAGTGACGCGCTGGAAGGCTTGCTGAAACGCCCATTGGAAAAAGAATAAACCGAATGCTCCGCGGTGCACAGGCGACCGCCCCGTCTTTAGATCTGGGCTTGGCGGAGCGATGATTAGATAGGCGTTCTGCTTCAACCTTGCCCCGATCCGGTACATGAGACGCCGGACTCTAGTATTTATCGCGGCGTTCGCTGGCGATGCTTCGGTCGCAACGCACAGGTGGTACAGCCCCAATACGACTCCGATCATCTCGTCTGTGGAGGCGTTTTGCTCCATCTCCTCAGTGAAGGCGGAGTTGCGACACTTGATGAGGAATCCCGATGGCTGGCCATCCGCCGTCGTGATCTCATACCTTTCGAAATAGTGCAGAAGCAAATCCGCGAATTTCAGGCTCGTGGCGGTCGGCTTGACCATGTACTCGACCGCCAGCGCCGCCATTAAAGTACCGCCACGCAACAGGGGATTGTCGTCGCCACCGAAGACTTCCCGCGTCTCAGACACCCACGGTATGTACGTTAGTTCTTGCTCCGCTTGGAGCTCGCTCGCGTGCATGATGTTGAGGGTGTGTTCGTCATCCGTGCCGGTCCAGGCTACGTAAGGGTGTCCACTGAAAGATGACATTGCAGGAGCGTGCTTGCTGCTTCCGCCGATGACCTGTCTTGGAGTCCAGTCCGTGCCGTTCCGACTGGAACACCACTGTAGTCGTGGAACTGCTTCGCGACTGCTCCATACCAAATGAAGATGGCGGTCCTCAGCAAACAGGAAAGGACCATCGTTGCTGCATGCACGACGCGGTTCAGTCCGGAACGCAATTCTGCCACCCCAGTGCAGGCCATCCGCACTGGACATAAGGTTGAGGTTCTGTTCGCTTTCGTAACCGGTCCACGCTATGTAAAAGCGGCCTTGGAAATACGCCAATGACGGCGAGTGCCGGCTGGTTTCCCCGATCGGCGTTCGCTTCGTCCAGGTAACGCCGTCGCCGCTGGACATCCAGTTCAGGCCGCGCTGCAGCCCCGCTGCCCCTGTCCACGGAGTGCTCCGGCCGCTCCAAGCGATGTACATCCGGCCGTTCGCGGCAACCAAAGCTGGGCTGGCATCGCTCTGAGCACGACTTGGTTCATCCCAGAAGGTCATTCTGTTTTCCCAATGCACGCCATCGGCTGTGGACATCAGGTTGAGATAGTGGTCCGCCTCGATTCCAGTCCAAGCGATGTAGATGCGGGCGCGGAAATACGCCAGCGACGGTGAGTGCGCGCTCCGCTCGCCGATCGGCATGCGTTCCGACCAGTTCGCAGCGTCGGCCGTGGATATCCAGCTCAGGCTCTGCGACGATGTCCGGTCACTCCACGCAAGATACAAGCGCCCATTCGCGGAGAGTAGTGCCGGGCCGTCATCGCTTTGCGCGCGGCTTGGTTCTCTGTCAAACGTGAACTTATCCTTCCAAGCGATGATTCTTGGTGTCAGAAATTGACGTTGGTGACCATTCCGATAAACGAAAGGATCCGACGGTTCGGGCTCTTTCAACCACATTTGTTGAAGGTATCTGCCTGCGCACGTGACGTGTCTCGTTAGGAGACCTCGTCGATAACGGTCGTATGCGGAAGGTGATGGATCGGGCATCCTAGCCTGTTGAGCTCGCCAATTCGCCTTCGCCGACAAGTTCTCCCGCACAGTAGAGGCGGTTCCGCTGAGCCTTGTCATCAAGGCTCGCCCAAACGGGCTCTTCGTTGCGCAGGAGATCGACATACCAGGCGTACTGTTCGCTCGGCACGATCATCAGGCCTGAGACTTCGTTATCAACAATGCGAGTGACGTTCGGATAGTCATCGCTGTCAACGGGCTGCGTCGGACGGCGCTCGTTCACGAAGTAGATATCGAACTGCTCAGTTTTCTTGCCGTAGCACTTGACGTATGCCTGTATCGAAACCTCCTTATTGCTGATCGTCACGAGCATCTTGCTACCCAGGTAGATGTTGTATCTGAGGACCTGGAATGTCCGCGACGCCATAGTGACCTCCTTATCAGGCGCTCATGGGTTTCAACGACCAGTGTCTCGCGCCCCGTATGACGAGAAGATTCGACACGTGAGTCGATTTCGGAGTCCATGTGACCCATGCGCGTGTGCGTGGGCAAGGTACGCAAGCGCTGCGACTCGTATTGGGGTTTGCCCGCAAGAGCATCAGATTCGGTTTCCATGAGCGTTCCGTGCCGAGCCTCGAGGGAGGCAGTTGCGCCAGGGGGTCTTTGACTGGAAGCGGCTCATGTCGTCGCCCACCGTTGGGGTCTGCTAGCGGTCGTCGCGGCATTTTTCTCGCAGTCAACCTAGCTGTTGCGGCCTCCTAAGCTACCGCTCGCGTCCTTACCGAAGTCAGCCCCGAACCGGTGCGCAAGGTGAATAAGGGCTTCGCCGTCAGACGATGCGCCGGGCGGAAGCGGCTGTCAAGCCCGGCAATCGGCTATGGGCTGCGGGTACTGTCTATTCGTTCCTACTTACGTTGGTGGCATACCTCGGGATTCCGCTCGCGGATCCCACCTGGTCTGGGGTGCTAAGTCCGCTCCATGCGCTCGCGCTTGACGGGGCCCGCGGTCTACTTTGAGCGACCGGCCCCTAACCATTGGCGGCCCAACCGGCGGTTTGGCAGTTTTCATCGGATGCCAACCGCGCGCGAGGCTGTAAGCGGAGGACCAGTGCGATTACTGCTGTCTCGCTCCGGGGCGAATGCCATCCCGATCGACAACCACAACTTCAGCCGGAAGACCCGCTTCTCTATTGATTCCACCGTTGAGGCGAGCCTCTTCTGCAATACCTTCCTCGATCATGGTCAGCACGAATGAGGCGCGCCCGTCGGGATCATCAACGGGCTGACGGTGGGCGTACTTCCCCGATCGATAGTAGTCATGGAGTGATGTGGGGTTCGTGGCGAATCCATCTGTTAGTTGATGGAGACAGTCCGGCACTCGTAGGAGGGTTAGATCTGCCTTGTTACCGTCGTGACGGGCGATGAGGACCTATGTGTAGAGTCGATCAGGCGCCTTGGGCATTGCTTGGGCACGTCGAATGATTGGGATAAGCCGTTCGCAGAGGCGCGGAATCAGCTCGTTCAGATCGAGGACCTTCGCGTCATCGGTTTCCTCCAGGACACCGGCCACAACGTCAGTTATGAAGAGCCGTTCCCGGATGATGCCGGCAAAGCCAGTCGACGCCAGGACTAGCGGTACGGCTCCGTGTTTGACAAGCTTGGACTTTGTCACGGCGAGCGCCTCGCCGTTTTCGCTACCGAACGTCAGGCTGTCGGCGCCTACGACTACATGGTCAGGCTGTTGTGCGGCGATGAGTATCGTCACGGAGGTCGACCTCGTTATGGGTCTTCGCGCCCCTCGACGGGGACCACTCCTGGCTAGAGCGATTGGCACTTCAGGCCTCCACGTGGAATCCAGTGGAGGCAGCTGCGACCTCTGGTGCCGCTGCGGAGCTCGCGGACCACTTCACCTCTGAGGGCAAGCGCGGACACAACGCGCACTGGTATCTCGCGGCGGCGAGCCTGATCAGCGGTCTCGTCATCTCGGAACGCGAGCAAGGGGGCGACATGCGCTCGGTCGTCGCACGTCTCAACAGCACACCGACCTCCGAGTACGTCGGCCTGGCCCGGACGCTCAAGGACACCACCGCCGCCGAGCTTCTCCTCGCCTATGCGCTGACTCCAGACAAGGAGGCAGGGTCGATCTCATCGACCGCGCGCTCGTCGCTGTCCCTGTGGAACGACGAACGCGTCGCCTCGGCGACCCGATCGACGCCGAACGCGCTCGACCTCGACCGCCTGCTCGCCGAGAGCGGAACCCTCTACCTCGTTGCGCCGGCAGAAGACGCTGAGCGCTGCCGGCCGGTCTTCTCAGCGCTCCTCATGTCACTGCTGCGGAAGGCAACCGGGAGAGCTCGCGTATTGGGTGGTGTTCTTTCCCCGCGGCTGCTGATCGCGCTTGACGAGGCGGCCAACTTCGCGCGCATCCCGCGCCTTGCCGGCTACGCCTCGAGTGGTCCTGGGCAGGGCATCCAGCTTTTGCTCTGCTACCACGACCTGGCCCAGCTCGAGTCCGGCTACGGAACTGAGGAAGCGCGAACCGTCTGGAACAACTGCCGAGCTCGCCTTCTGCTCCCAGGCCAGGGCGACCTTCGAACGCTCGAAGCCTTCTCTCGCGCCATCGGGGACGAGACGCGCCTTTACCGCTCGCGCCAGAGCGATGCGAGGTACTCGAGCTCGGTCGAGCAGCGCATTGGAAAACCTCTTGCCTCGGTCGACGAGCTGAGACGGATGAGCGACACGGTGCTGCTTTACGCCAACAGCCCGCCGGCCCGATTGGAACTGCGCCGCTGGGACCAAGTCCCTGCCTGGCGCCGACTCGTCACTCCCCGTCCATCCGTTAGCGCCGGCCTCGCCGGCAAAGGAGAAGGATGATCTCGGTCACACCAGACTTCAACGGGCTGCCGCCCAGTGTCTACCACGGCCTGATACATCTGACCAACAACGCCGCAGCGGTGCTCATGCTGGTCGCAGGCCTGGGTCTCACCGTCTCGCTGATCGGCCTCGTCCTCGCCTCATTCACCGCCAACCGCGAGCTGGGGGAGAGGGCCAAGGGCGGGATCGCCGTTTCAGTGTTTTCGGTGGCGCTTCTCTACATCGGTGTTGCGGCGGCCAACTACGCCGGCCACCTCTTCAAGTAATGGGCGACTACAACTCTCAAGCGGCCCAGATCGTAAACGCCCTCGCCATCGCGATCGCTAATTGGTCGACCGCTATTGCCGTCGCCAGCATCCGCTGGCTGTTGTCGACCCTGGGCCAAGCGACCGAGCCTGACCTCAGCACGATTGTGCCCGTCTATGATCGGATGCTCGCGATCGCGCTCCTGATTCTGGGAGCGATCATCGCGCTGGCGCTGATCGAGCGAATCGCCTGGAGTTCGCAGGGCACAGGCCTCGCGATCATCCCGCGAGTTGTCGCGGCCACCTTCTTCGCGTACGCCGGCCTGGGTGTCGTCAAGTACGTGGCCGGCTACGCGGCGCTGCTCGCCACGGCTTGGTCACCCGACTTCACGAGGCTCAACAACGTCCTCATTCATAGCGTCGCCGTCAGCGACGCGGTCGCGCAATCGGGTGGCAGCGGTCCTCACGTCAGCACCTTCGGCCTGATCGTCACGGCGCTCACGGTCAGCCTACTCGCCGTGATGGTGCACCTGGAGCTGGTCATCCGCTCGGCACTAATCCTGACAGTGACCGCCTTCGTGCCACTCGTCTGCGTGCTCTCGATCTGGCCGCGGCTGGCCGGTGCCGCCACGCAGTTAGCCTCGTTCATGATCGGCCTGCTCCTGTCTAAGTTCGTTGTCGCGACCGCCGTGTATGTCGGCTTTCGACTCGTTGTGGTGGCGCTGACCGCGCCGACTCACACCGACACCACCGAGAACTGGATGGCCTCCGGGGTAGCTGTGCTCGTGATCGCGGCACTCTCGCCCCTCGTCCTGTTTCAGGCAGTTCGCATTGGGCACGCCTCGGCGGGCCAGGTCGCGCGCGGATGGGTCAGTGGCTTGGTCGCTTTTGCTCCCCCTACCCGACTTCTCAACAAGGCCCATGGACTCGGCGGCTCAGTTGTACGGAGCCTCCATCGTTCAGCCAAAGCATTCAAAAACACAAGGAAGAGCGTTTGATGAGTCGCTCTTCTTCAACCCAGCGTGACAGTTTGGAAGTCCTGCAGCGGCCAGGAAGGGGAGTGGGGGAACCGGGGCCGTCCGGTTCCCCCGCCTTGAGCGGCAAGGCGAGGCTGGAGGTCGTCACGACATTGCACCAGCTCATCGAAACCCTGTCGGAACAGCCCGACCGCAGCCCGGCGACCAACGCATCGCCGCCGCGAGACTTGGCGCTACTGCTCGACGCAGCTGAGGCTGCGAAGCTGTTGTCGCTTAGCCGAGCGAAGGTGTTCGACATGGCCAATCACGGCGAGATCCCGTCGATTCGCCTGGGGCGCTCAGTCCGCATACCGCGCGACGCGTTGGTGGCTTGGGTACGCGAAAGGACCAGTGAACCTGATTTGCTCCAAGCGCACCGGCTGCCGCACTGGGCGCGAGGTGACCGGAGCCTCGAGCGCTGAGCAGTCCCGAAATTGGGCAAGGGACGGTCTACAAACGCAAGTCGGATGGCCAATGGTGTGCAGCGTTCGGTGGCCGCAAAAATCGGCGAGTCCTGTATGGGCGAACCAAGCGCGAGGTAACCAACAAACTCATCGCGGTCCAGATCGAGATGCGTCAAAAGCATCTCAGGACGGATCGGGTTCCAACGTTGGCCGAGTACATGGAATACTGGCTTCACCAAGCGGTCAAGCCTCGGGTCCGCCCTCTTACGTTCGCTGGCTACGCGGTCAATGTGCGTAAACACCTTGTGCCCGCGCTTGGCAAGATCCGGCTCGATCGCCTTACGCCCCAGGACGTACAGGAGATGATGAATCGCCGCCTCGCCGATGGCCTGTCTCCCAAGACGGTGGCCTATGCGCATCAAGTGCTGCGCACGGCGCTCGAGCTGGCGCGCCGCTGGGAACTGATCGATCGAAACGTCGCCTCGCTTGTCGATCCTCCGCGTCGACAACGTCCCAAGATCCGGCCCTTGGCGCCGGACAAAGCCCGTCAATTTCTGAACAGTGTCCGCGGGCACCGACTCGAAGCGCTCTTCTCGGTTGCACTCGCAGTCGGCTTGCGCCAAGGTGAGGCGCTGGGACTTCGATGGGAAGACATCGACATGGCTGCAGGTGTGTTACGCGTCAATCATCAACTGCAGCGTGTCGATGGTCGACTCACCTTAGTTGAACCGAAGACAGACCGCAGCCGAAGGACGTTAGTGATTCCTCCCAGCATCATCGAGCGCCTCCACGATCATGAGAGGCGTCAGCTGGCGGAGCGGCTTTGGGCGGGGCCTAAGTGGACTGATAGCGGGTTAGTCTTCACAAACCGTTGTGGCGGTCCACTGCCGGCCCGCAACGTGATTAGAGAGTTCCACAAATCGCTAGAGGCCGCTGGTATAGCCCGAATCCGCTTTCATGACCTACGGCATTCGTGTGCAACGCTGCTGTTAGTGCAAGGAGTGTCGCCACGGGTCGTGATGGAGATCCTCGGACACTCCGAGATAGCAATGACAATGGATACGTACACCCACGTCGTACCCGAACTCCAGCGCGAAGCTGCTGCACGCATGGAATCGCTACTGTCAAGGGACCGTGATGGGCCACGGGAGCGGTAGGGCTAGCGCTCGACGTGCTAAGATACGTACATCTGTTCGAAGGCTACCTAAACTACCAAATGGAGTTTCCAAGGTGAATCAACACAACGATCAGCCCCCTTCGTCCGAAGGATCGAGTCCTCCAGCCGCCACGTCTGCTCCGGAGCCAGCGGCGAGCGCGCCTGATGCCCGGCAACCGGTCGGGCAGCACCCTGGTGAGATCGGCCTGGGCCTGCAGACCAGAGGAGGCGACCTGGGGATCAATCCGGGTCAGCGCGGGGTGCACCCGGGCGAGATTGGTGTGCAAAATCTCCTAGGCGGCGAGGGACCAACGCGCGACGCAGAGATTCGCACCGACGAGTAATTGCCAATGACGGAGGTCGCTGGCGCTGAATACGCCAGCCTCCTTAACGACCTGATTGACGACGCGAATAAAACCAAAGCGTCTCTTGAAAGCCGCGCGGGCGGAGTAATTACGACTTCAGCTGCCTTGGTAACTCTGCTCGTCGGCTTTGCGGCCGTTACGTCGGCCAGCTCTCCGAGACACCTCCCCTCGTCAGCTGTCCAGAGTTTGGCCATTGCCTTGGTGCTGATTGTCACTGCGTCGGCCCTTGCGATCCTCGTTACAGCGCCGTTCGTTTACCGGGAGGTAAGTACAGGCGAGATAGAACGGCTGACCGAGCAGCAATTCTGGATTTACGAAGATCGAATTGAGGCGATGAGGATGGTCGCTCGGTCTCGAGTCAAGACGCTTCGCTGGGCCAGAGGTATGAACACTGCAAAGGGTGTGGTGCTCGTCCTTGCCATCGCCGCCGAGGTTGCGGGTATTGGATTGTTGGCAGAGACCGTGATCGCCGTAATGTCTAACTAGTACCAAGTCCGTCGCCTTCTCGTCGCCCCGCAACTCCAAACCGAGCAGACTAGGCGTTACGGCAGTTCGGAGAGGGCCTTAGCTGTTCGTTCAACGTCTCGATACTGAAACTGCTTGACTAATGTCGTCAGCGCTGATTCGAAGTCGCCTGGAATCTGACCGGCGGGCACCGGCTCAAGCATCTGGCTCCACGGCATGATTTGGTGCGGCCGAGCACGCCGTCCGGGATCCGTGATCCGACCAAAGTCCAGCGTCGTGATTGGTTGTATTCCAGCTCCTCCGGTTGGGAGCGTCTGCAGGGACACTCCGAACCTAACCTCGCCCTTACCAAGTTGTCGCATCGTTGCGCCTAATTCCGTAATGAGAGTCTTCCACCAATGGACGATGTCCGACATGACGAAAGCGGATGCGTCGCCTTCAGTTGTCTTAATCGGCGCCTGTGTCTTAATCACAAGCGTTGGTCCTGGGTAGATCCAGAACATCCATTCAGGGGCTCCGGCCTCACCTGTCTGCCACCAAGCTGCAGTTGACGTCGCCGTCTGGGGGGTAGCTCTTGGGTTCAATCGCCTCGCCAGTTCTTCCGCGACGTCGAGCGCCTCGTCTGGCAGTTCTCTGGGATCGTACGGAACAGCCTCGACACCAATCGTCATGTACGCTCTCGTATTGGCATTCAGCAGCTCCCTTATCAGCTGCGGTCCAGGATTTCGCAGAGCTTGGTCCTCGGCCAGTCGGCGTCTCAGTGAGGTTGACGCAATCTCCCTTCGGTTCTTGAAAGAGATGTCCTGCCGATCCACACCGATATCGGGTTGCCCTACAAGCCCCTTTAGTAGCTTTCGCGCGAATTCCCAGTCGACCAGACCATCGAACTCGTTCATCAAGAAATCGCTAAGCACCTGGCGGGGCGCGCTCCCCGTGCCGAATGACGTTCCGATCGGCACGCAAACGGCGGCCAGGTCGACGATGTCCCATTCGCCGCTGCTAAGGCGGTCAGCCACCCAGTCGCGCATCCTCCCAGTGGAGTCGATCCGCCCCCATGCGTACAGGAACCACAGGAGATCGTCATGCGGTAGCTTCTCGATTGGAGTCTCCCTCAGGGTTTCCAACTCTCTGTTCACGCCGGCCACAACTGATGCACGGAGCAACTCGAGGTCCTTCGGCACGCTTTCGTTCGATCTAGCTAGCTCGGCCAGAGCGATGTCGACTCCTGACAGCAACATATGGAACCCCGACTCAGAGTCGACGAGCGGCTGAAAGACGTCCGCTACTGGGATCTCGTCCTTAGACGCCTGCATCAATACCTGTGCAGCCCAGTGTTCGGAGCGACGTCGCGGCGACAGCGCAAACGTAGTGGCATCTGGCAATTGGTCTCGTGCAAGGGCAAGTCCGCCAAGAATCCGCAGCTGGTCCTCGATTGGAGTCTCTGATCGCAGTAGGTACAGTCGACTAAGAACACGGTCCGCGTCGACCTTCAGCAAAGCTTGCAAACTCCCCAGTCCGGATGAGTCGCCGGATCGAATCTTTGCAATCGCATCGTCGATCGCAACATCGGACAATTCATCTGGAGCGAGTCCCTGACCGAAATATCGGTCGAAGTAATAGGGCGAACCGACACGTCGGCGGCGGTCAAGCTCCTCCCAGAATTCGTTGGTAAATGTGTCCCAGCCTTCGAGGACTCCCCTGAGCGGTAGGAAAAGCTGAGCGAGGAAAGTGAGTGCTGACTCTACGTCCGGTCGAGATAGGCCGACGGCCTCAATCCGACTGCGCCACTGATCCTTGCGTTGGTCGCGCGTCATTTGCCGGCCCAGTCCGAGCGCAGCCGATCTAGTGAGTTCTCCTTTCCAAGCTGGCAAATGTACATATAGGTTTGGGGTGAAGTGGCGAAGGTAAGCGAGTAGGAGTACGTCGACCGGATTGGCCTCCGCCCCGAGAAGCATCATCGGTGGCCCCGCCTCAGCAAATAGCGCCTTAAGACTTCGTGGAATGGATAATCGCGGGAGCATCCAGGCGTAGTACGCAGTGCTTAGGCGACTCGTGTCATCGGGATACACAGCGACCGCAGAGGCTGTGAGCCAGGAGCTGAAATAGGCATTGAAAACGGCATCCACATGCTTCGAGTGCGGAGCGGGAACTTGGAATCGAGTAGGAACGACTTTGTCAAGGTATGCCCGAGCCTGTTCCTCATCGAGTGACGAGCGCTGAATAGCTTTGACTACGCTCTCCTCATCGAAAGCCAGAAGGTAATCGAGCTTTGGGAGACTCCCGACCAGCCTCACCAACTTGAAGATGAGGAGGAGCTCATCCGACTGAAGGCGATCAACGTCATCGATCAAGATGAGCGTGCGCTTGGCTGACGCATCGATTAATTGCCCAACGGCAGTGTGGAGGCCATCAACGGTCTGCCCCCTGTAAAGCGATTGACGGATGGCGTCGATGGCCTTTTGCGGATCAACCAACGGGATCTTTATCGCGCCCGCCCAGGGACTCACTGCGTCCGCATACTTAGCCAGCTCTCGTCGTAGGGCGTCATAGTTGGCCCGGTCGCTAAACGCAGTATTGAGAGTCTGGAAGAAGTCTCGCAGGAGCGCCTCTAAGCCTGTCACGGCCCACGGATTGAAGCGAACGACCGACCACTCGGAGTTCCCGGCGAGCTCTCCGGCGATGAGGTTGAGCACGGACGTCTTGCCGGTTCCCCATGGAGCAGTCAGAGCTAAAACGCGACCGGCTGTACCGAGATGTGCCCTGGCGATGTACGACGCGATCTGCTTTGCGAACGACGTCCGGCCGTAAAGGTCTTGATCGGGCGTTTGAATCGGTTCCTCCATCAGGTACGAAGGAAGCCGCTCATCAGTCGGAATGCGACCCTCTCCTCCACCATGCTCGGACCTCGGACTCGCATTGGTGCCGCGAGCTCGGACCATCGCCTCGATTGGAATGTACAGAGCAACCAGTACGACGCCAGCGACTACTGCGGCGCGTTCAACACCTAACAGGGGTGAAGCAACAACCAGTACGAGTAGTGCTGCAAAGAATCCGAGGATTACCTGCGAGAGCCGACTAGCCGCCATCGGCAGCCGTCCCGGCACCACTCTTGCCGAACCACGTTGTAACAAGCACACCGAGTATGTCGGCGCCCGCGAGAACTAGCACAGCAACGAGAACCGAGATATCCAGGGCATCGAGCATGTATCTCAGCAGCAACTTGAGATCGCTGCCGGGGACGGCTTGCTGGACACCGAGAATCCGATTTGCAAGTGCCACGAGCCAATTGAACAGATCCTCGGCAATTACCACCCCAAGGATCAGGACAAGTCGAGAGACGGCGACACCAAGGATGACCCATGTGTCGCGCCACGCCTGTGCAGCGGAGAGCCTTCGAAACCGGGATTGGAGAGCCCCAGATAGACTCGCAGGTATTCGACGGGTGCTGCTCAGCAACTGCTTGCTGGCCTGACTGCGAGGGGCTGGATGGGGATTAGATACGGCCCAGCATCTCCCGCAGCTCTAGCGACCACGGAGCGGGATTCAGCGTCGACCGATGACAGCGGTCCACATACGCGTGGAGCGCCACATCTAGCAGCTGCTTACGCAATGCCGGACCTGGACTGGGCAGTCGCACCGTGCGCATACGCCGTCGGCCGTTCGACAGAGACCAATCGACCACAACGTCGATAAAGCCATCTGGCACGACCGACGGTCCACCGCCGCGGGACAACGAATCCCCCAACCGGAGACCTCCGAAGTCTCTAGGCCCGACGTCGTAGATCGACACGACGCCCTGCTCGGAGGGGCCTTCGCCAGCGAGATACTCACCAGCCCAAAGGCCAGCGGCGCGCAGCAAGCGGCTGAAATCTCCCGGTCCCATAAGGATTTGGTGATTCCGAGGAAGATCTTCGAGCCTGATCCGCTCTTCCTCGACCAGCCGCTCGCCCCCTCGGATGACTAGATCGAGCGGCTTGTAGCCGTAGTGCACCAACAGCGCCAATAATGAGCTGTCCAGCCAAACCTCAAAAGGAAGCCAAGAGCTTCCAACCAAGACCGCGATTCGCCACCCGTCGGCATCGCGGGCCGTTCGATTTGGTGCCGCTCCGATGAGGTTGAGGCCAGCTGTAGTCCGGCCGGCCGCCCGCCTTTGATGAAGAAACCGCTCCAAATGTTCAGGCTGAATGCGCCACACACCATCGACTTTTTTCGCGCGGATACGCCCTTCGTCACACAACCTTCGGACTGTGGCGGCATGCAGGTCAAACCGCTCCGCTGCCTCCGAGACGGTAAGAGCCTGGATCCCTCGCGATGAGAGCGGCACGTCAGTCCCTCCGCGACGGTGGTGATGTCAAAATGTCAACCAACGCCCGCGTAAGTTTCCGGGAATATGCGCGAACATATTGCCGGGATTGTACTCACATGGGACCCACGACCCCAAATGCGCCGCCATGCCCGCGACGCTACCGGGGGAATTTTTGCTGATGTCTCTGCATCGCCGAGCGCCTTCGGGGCCGGGCGAGGTTATTCCGACAAACGACAAGCCGATTTGATTACTTGATCGTGCGTGCTACATACGTGCTACATACGTGCTACATGAATACATCGGCGTTGTTACATAAGTAGCGGCTGCGGAGTCAGGTTTGTATTCAGAAATTGGTCGGGGGCCCGGGATTTGAACCCGGGGCCTCACGGTCCCGAACCGTGCGCGCTGCCAAACTGCGCCAGCCCCCGACGCGAGAGTGATTCTAGACCGCCTCAGGCGACGAGCCTCACCCCGCCGGACCGTGTGCCCCGCCAAGCTCGGCGTCGACCTCGGTCTTCACCGCCATCAAAGTTGCGGTGGCGTCGGCGATACGCGAGCCATCGTCACGATTTTCGACATAGGCCGATGTGTAAACGAGCGAGCGCCGGACGTTCTCGACCTTACCGACCACCCGCACCGGCTCACCCAGCTTGAGCGGCCGACGGAAGCTAACCTGCAGGCGGCCCGTCACGCCCGGGTGGCCCGCGTGCCACGCCGCCCAGCCCACCGCCTCGTCCAGCAACAGCGCAACGACGCCGCCGTGTGCCATCCCGGACCAGCTCTGAAAACGATCAGGCACAACGAACTCGGCCACCGATCCGTCAGGACCCGGAACGAACTGAAGGCGGAGTCCTTCCCCGTTTAGGGGGCCGCACCCGAAGCAGTGGCCGTCGAACCGGACCTCCATAGCCGCTCAATCATGG
>Ga0207646_10005047_pt1 | contig 14044 bp, 14 predicted proteins | sample KBSK5502metaG_FD_184343 | JGI IMG/M metagenome (GOLD analysis project Ga0207646, IMG submission 184343) | Corn, switchgrass and miscanthus rhizosphere microbial communities from Kellogg Biological Station, Michigan, USA - KBS K5-50-2 metaG... | ecosystem: Host-associated > Plants > Roots >... | reverse complement strand
ACCGGTGAACTCCGCGATCATCAACGCCGTCGCGCCCGCGGAGCGCGCCACCGCCCTCGGCATGTCGGTGTTCGTCATGCACTTTCTGGGCGACATTCCTTCGCCGCCGATCATCGGAACAATCTCCGAGGCCAGTTCGCTCGAGCACGCATTTCTCATCGTGCCGGTTGCTATCGTCATCGCGGGTTTGATCTGGATGTACGCCGCCTGGCGCGGCGAGCGGACATGATCCGTCGCGCCATCGCGGCGATCATCCGTCTGGTGGCGAAGACTTTCTTTCGCCGCATCGAGCTGGCAGGCGTCGAACGGGTGCCGCAATCGCCCGTGATTTTCGCGGTCAATCACCCGAACGCGCTGATTGATCCTCTTTTCTTGCTTTGCTTTGCGCCGCGTCCGGTGTCGTTTCTTGCCAAGGCGCCCTTGTTTCGCACGCCGCTGATCGGATGGTTCGTGCGGGCCTTCGACTCGATTCCCGTCTATCGAAAGCAGGACAACGTCTCCACCGCGGGAAATCGCGAGACTTTTGCACGTGCTCGAGCGGTGTTGCAACGCGGCGGCGCCATCGCGATTTTCCCGGAGGGGACCACGCACAGCGATCCACGTTTGCGCGAGCTCAAGACCGGCGCAGCTCGTATCGCCCTCGGCGCTTCCATCCGCGTTTCGATCGTGCCGACCGGTCTTTACTACACCGCCAAGCAGACGTTTCGCAGCTCCGCGCTGGCCTACTTCGGAACGCCACTCACGGTCGAGCCAGAGGCAGTCGACGAGAATGGCGAGCCGAATCCGCAAGCGGTCGAGCGGCTGACCGAGCGCATCGAACGTGCGCTGTCGGAAGTGACGCTCCAAGCCGATTCGCATTCCGCCCTGGAACTGATCGCCCGCGCCGAAGGCATTTTCTCGGCGGGAGAAGACCGCGCTCTGGCGCAGGAGCTGGAATTGCGCAAGCGATTCGTGGCCGGCTATCACTATCTTCGCGAGCACGATCCAGCGCGCCTCACGCGGCTCGAGTCGCAAATCAAGAAGGTGGAAGTCACGCCCGCCCGCCCGATCGACACGCGCAGCTTTTGGCGTTTGCTGTGGTTTCCCATCGCGATCGTCGGCGCTACCGTTCATTGGCCTGTGTATCGCCTCATCGGAGTGATCGCGACACACCTTTCGAGCGATGAAGACGAATTGGTTGCGACAAACAAAGTAGTGGGAGGACTGGTGCTGTTTCCGCTGTTCTGGATCGCGGCGGCGATCCTAGCGAGCATCTATCTGGGTGTGATTGCTGGTGTCATCGTCCTGGTCGTCCTTCCGCTTCTCGGATACGTCGCGCTGCTGACGCTGGAGGCGCTGGACGAAATCATCGGCCGTTTGCGCCGTCCCGACTCGCGTGCGCAGCAGGAGGCCATCCGCAACGAGATTCTCACCGTGGCGCAGGAGCTCAGCGGCTCGTCGTAGTGGTCGCGCGATTTTTCTGGATCGTGACCAGCCTGCGTTGCAAGTTGACCATCATCAGCACGAAAGCAACCAGAAGGACGATGCCGAGGATGCGGGCGACCCAGCGGGACGTCATTGGAATCTTTCGGCGAAGCGCGCTGCCCACTCAATGGCGTAGCGCATCGGGGCAGCGTCGGCGATGTCTTTGCCCGCGATGTCGAATGCCGTTCCGTGATCGACTGAGACGCGCAGGTACGGCAGACCGATGGTCACATTCACCGCTTTTTCGAAGGCCATGGTCTTGATCGGAATGAGAGCCTGGTCGTGATACATCGCCATGACGACGTCGTATTCTGCGCGAAAAATCGTGTCCGCTGATTGCGGTCCGCTGACATCGAGCCCGACGCATTGCTCGACTCCTCGACGGATTTCACGCTCCTCATCTCCAAATTGTCCGCCTTCGCCGGCGTGCGGATTGAGCGCGGCCACGCCGATCCGCGGCGGTTTGCCATACAGCCGCGCAAACTCGCGCGTAGTCAAGCGCGCGAGCGCCGCGATGTCCTCAGCTTTGATGTGGGCGATTGCTTCGCGAAGGGGCAGATGAACGCTTAGCAGGACCGCTCGCATCAGCGGGGAATCGAAGTACATGGCGTAATCGTGCGCGTAACGCTTCAGACCCGCGCGATGCGCGAGCAGCTCTGTGTGACCTGGAAATGGCGAACCGGCAGCCGCGAACGATTGTTTGTGGATCGGCGCGGTGACCAGCGCGGAGCACTCGCCCGATTCGATGGCGCGCAGTGCCGCATCAATTGACGCTAATGCAATGCGACCGTACTCGGCCGAGATTCGTCCGTATTGCACCGGCCCCGATCCGCCGACGTCGATGAAGCGAATATCGGAAGGAGGCTCTGCCAGCCCGCGGCTGCCAAAAACGCAGACCGGAACCTCCAGCCCCTCGAGCGCCTTGAACACCACCTCGGCGCCGATCCCGGCGGGATCGCCGAGGGTGATCGCCAGCGGTTTCACGCCGCGATAGTAGCTCTACTCCGCGAGCTCTTCCTGCTTGAACAAGTACTTGATGCAGTGTTTCTGAATCAGCAGGTTTGGAGCACCTTCACGATTCACCTTCAGGCAGGTCCGGTCGTACCACTCGATCCAGCCGCGGACTTCTTCGCCGTCGGTCATCACGATGACCATCGGCGTTTTCGCGTTCATCTGTTTCGTGTAGTAGAAACTCTCGGCGTTGGTGGCCTCCGGGGGCGCCGATTTGGGCGCGCGACCGTTCTTGGGAAAGCGGCGGTAATCCGTCGCCGGAGGACGAAAGAATCTTCGCACCTGTCCGCGTCCGTCTAACTCGTGTGGCCGATTCGAGAATGGCATCCACGTCCTCCGTTCCACTGCACCTATGACCGAAATTTGCGTGTGCTGGAAGTGCGATTGCGAACCTCGTGCCGTTTCCCTAGAATCCCCAACCTTTGAACTCCATCGTCTGCGTTGCGCAGGTCCCCGACACTGAAGCGCGTATCAAGATCGCCGCCGGCAACCGCCGCGTCGACGAGAGCGGGCTGAAATTCATCGTTTCGCCCTACGACGAATTCGCGCTGGAGGAGGCCATCCGGATCAAGGAGGCCAAAGGCGGCGATGTCACGCTCATCGGATTCGGCCCCGACCGTGTGCAGACCGCGTTGCGCGAATGCCTGGCCCGCGGCGCGACCAAGGCCCTGCACATCAAAGGAGAGGTTGCCGAGGCCGATTCGCTCGGGATCGCAAAGGTGCTCGCAGCGGCGATCAAGACGCTGCCGCATGATGTGATTTTGTTCGGAAAGCAGGGCGTTGGCACCGATAACTCGCTCGTCGGTCCGATGGTGGCCGAGCTTCTCGGCTACCCGCAAGTCAACGTGGTCACTCACCTGGAAGTCGGCGAGGGAAAAATCACTGCGCACCGCGAAATCGAGGGGGCGGAGGAAATGATCGAAGCATCCTTGCCGGCGGTCGTCACCGCGCAAAAAGGGCTGAACGAAGTCCGTTTCGCGTCGCTCAAAGGAATCATGGCAGCCAAGAAGATTCCAATCGACACGAAGACGATTTCCGACCTCGGATTGCAAGATTCCGACGTCTTCAACCAGCGCGTGACGGTGGTTTCTCTCGAGCTGCCGGCCGAAAAAAGCGGCGGCCGCAAAATCGACGGTTCCGATCCCGCCGCGGCCGCGAAAGAGATTCTCAAGTACATCCGCGAGGAGGCCAAGGCACTCTGATGCCCGGCGTTCTGGTATTCACCGAGGTCAAGGACGGCAAGCTGACGAAGACGTCGCGCGAGGCGCTGTCGGTCGCGCGCAAGCTCGGAGCCGGCGATGTCGCTGCGTTCTCGAGTGATCGAAGCGTAGCGGCTGACGCCGGCCGATATGGTGCGAAGAGGTTGTTGGTGGCATCGATCGGGCCGTATTCGACGGAGACTTACGCGGCTGCGCTGGAACAAGCCGTTGCGAAGACGCAGCCTTCAATCCTGCTCCTTGGCGGGACGTCGAACGGACGCGATCTCGCCCCTCGAATTGCTGCGCGGTTGAACGTTGGAGTGGCATCGGATGTCGATCGCCTCGAGTGGACAAATGGAAAGCTCCTCGCGCGCCGGCCGGTGTACTCCGGAAAAGCCTTCGCGACGGTGGAAGTCAGTTCGACGCCCGCGATCGCGACCACGCGACCGAACGCGTTTCCCGCCGAGGAGGTCGGCGGTGGGCCGGCAGAGGTCGTGGAAATCGCGACAGCTTCGATCCAACCGAAAGCCAAGCTGATCGAAACCAAAGTTCCCGAGGCGGGCGAGCTCACCATCGCTGAGGCGGACATCATTGTTTCCGGCGGGCGAGGCCTGAAAGAGGCGGCCAACTTTTCACTGATTCGTGATCTGGCGCACGCGATCGGAGGGGCGGTCGGCGCTTCACGCGCCACGGTCGACGCAGGATGGATCGATCACCAGCACCAGGTCGGCCAGACGGGACGAGTCGTCAGCCCCAATCTGTATATCGCCGCCGGCGTGTCGGGCGCGATTCAACATCTCGCCGGAATGTCGTCGTCGAAGCACATCGTGGCCATCAACAAAGATCCTGAAGCGCCGATCTTTCGCGTTGCGGATCTCGGAGTGGTCGGTGATCTCTTCAAGATCGTTCCCGCCTTGACCGAAGAGGTAAAAAAAGCGAAAACAGGCTAGCGCTATATCTTTCGATAGAGGGCACTCAGCAGTTCCCCGTTGCATAATGTGATCATCGTCACGGTCCCGAGCGCTGAACGAAAAAATTGCAGATAGGCGAATTGCGGCGCACTACGGGGGGTTGAGGAACGTCCAAAAGTCGGACAAAAGTTTGAATTCTGAACGGTAGCAACGGTGGCTATTAGCTGTAAGTTGTGATTTTGCAGTAAGTTGCCCGTCCAGGCCCCGTGGAGCGTCGCTTGCGCCAGGAAGAGCGCATGCGAACTCGAAAACTAGCGTTAGTCCCGGTCCTGATCATCATTGCCTCGAGCCTCACGCCCCTCTACGCCGGCTCCAGCACAGCGCAGATGAACGTGAGCGTTCGCGTCATTGCGCGAACGATCCTTGCCATCGACAGTCAACCCGCGACGGTCGAAGTGACAGCAGCCGACATTCAGCGCGGTTATCTCGATGTTCCGCAGGCAATTGCGTTCCGAGTCCGCAGCAATGCCCGCGATGGATACAATCTCGGCTTTCAAGAAATCGCCTTCCCGTTCGCTTCGGCTGAAGTTCAATGGGGTGGGCAATCCGCTGTGGTCGAGTCCGGTGGAGCGTGGTCGGGCGTTCTGAGCCATCCCTATCAGCAGGGTGGTTCGGCGGGCTCGCTTTCAGTCCGCCTGCACTTTGCCCCAGGCGCAGAGCCGGGCAGTTACGCGTGGCCCGTCCAGGTCACCGCGAACTCCCTCTAAAGCCCCTCTAGAAATCCCAAAACAGCCTTTGACGCTTTTTTTGCGTCCGATGTGCGCATCGGTGACGCTAAGTGGCTCATTCCACGGCACCTGACGATCGTTTCATCCTCGATCTCAGTAAGCTTCACACCCCCCACCCTACATTGGCTATGTTCGAAGCTGGAATGAACTAGCCGGACAGAAACAGAAGAAAAAGGAAAAGCCATGAAGCGCACAGTTCTCTTTCTCGCCCTCTCGTTGATTGTCGCCACGTCGGCGTTTGCCGGCAGCGCTTCGACGACCAATACCAATAACATCACAGCCACGGTTTCCGCCAAGTGCACAATCGGCGCGTTTTCGATCGCCTTCGGTAGCTATGACCCGTTCGCGGCGGCCCCGCTCGATCAGTCCGGAACTGTTACCATTAACTGCACCAAGGGTACGAGTGGTACGGTTTCGTTCGACCTGGGCGTCAATGCCTCGGGTGCGATTCGCCGGATGAAGGACACAGGTGCAGGAACGAACTTTCTGACCTATGAAGTCTATACAGACGCAGCGCATACGACAGTGTGGAACGCCGTGAATACCGTGACGCTTGGACCGTCGGTTTCCAAGAACACCGCGCTGACTGCCACCGCCTACGGCCGCGTGGCCGCGGGACAGGATGCAGCGGTGATGAGCTACCAAGACACGCTGGTTGCAACGGTGAACTTCTAAGGCTGATCAGGTGATATCAAAAGGACTGACGCGTTTAGCAATGATGATCGGAATCGGGCTGGTGTTCGCACCAGCCCGGTTTTTGTGCGCCAGCGCCTTCCACGTGACCCCGATTCGAGTTGATTTCGATCGCAACACGACCAGTACGGTGATGACCCTGGTCAACGAGAGCACGGAGGAGCTGCGATTTCAGGTCTCCGTCTCCTTGTGGCAGCAGGACAAGCAGGGTCAGATGCAGTTGGCGCCCACGGATGACATCGTCTTCTTCCCGGCTCTTCTATCGTTGAAGCCCGGCGAAGAGCGCAAGGTGAGGGTGGGGAGGACCGTGGCGCCGTCGAATGTGGAAAAGACTTATCGGATTTCGTTCGAGGAATTACCGCCGCTCCAGAAGGCCGGCGAGCCGCCGAAAGGATCTCAGGTGAAGATCATTACCAAGATGAGCATTCCGATCTTCGTATCGCCTGACAATCGGAAGACGGCGGCGGAGATTGCCGACGCCTCGGTTCGCAACGGCAAGCTCAGGTTCGACTTGAAGAACGGCGGCAATGTGCACTACATGGCGCAATCGGTGCGCGTAACAGGGATGGGGGCAGGAAACCAGGCAGTCTTCGATCGCCAGCGGCAGGGATGGTATGTGCTGAGCGGCGAGTCGCGATCGTTCGACATGGACATCAAGCCTGAGGAATGCGCGAAGTTGAAGTCGCTCCGCATCGAGGTTCGGACCGACATGACCGAGATCCCGGAGACCTCGACACTGAAAAGAGATCTGGACGTTCCGGCGGGTGCCTGCGGGCACTGAGTTTGTTTAACGGAGATGGAGTGTCATGAGCGGCCGCTTGCAACACATACTGTTCATCGCGCTGGTGCTGATGCCAGCGGCGAGCGCTCTCGCCGATGGCCGGGCAACGGCGAAGATGGACGTGAGCGCGCTGGTCACTCCCAACTGCCGGATGACGCTGACCCCTCTCAACTTTGGTGACTACGACCCTCTCGGCGCCAACGGCTCCCAGGAGCTCGACGCCACCGCCACCGTCACTCTGACCTGCACGTTGAATTCTGTTGCGACCATCACCATCGATGGCGGACAGCATTCAGCAGGCAGCAATCTTTCACGACAGCTCGCATCCACCGATCAGCGCCTGAGCTACGAGATCTTCCGCGACGCCGCACGCACGCAGGTGTGGGCCAGCGGATCGAACGCGCTGCGATACGTATCGCTGACTGGAATCAGCTCGGCGAGCGAGCTGACGGTCTATGGGCGGATTCCGCCGGGTCAAGAGGTCGCAGCAGGAAGCTACAACGACGTCGTGACCGCGACGGTGGATTTCTAGAGAGGGTGGAGTGATCTGCGCGCAATTCGATTCCTGAACCGAATGGGGCGCAGCGTGACGCTGGCTATTCTTCCCCTCCTCGGGATCGAGGCCGCCGCTCAGGAGAATCGTGTGATCGTCCCGGTCACCATCAATGAAGTACCCAAAGGAGACTTTCTCATCCTTGTTCGAGGCGATGACGTCTACGTTCGCGTGAGCGACCTGCAGCAAGCCGGATTCACCGGAATGATGTGGAACCGCATCATCAATCTGTCGCGCCTCGCGTGGCGCCGCGATCTCCAGGGAGACGAGACCATTTCACTCCGTCGTTTCCAACCTCTGCTGGGATTCAAGTTTGATGAGGCTGCCTTGACGCTCAGTTTGTCCGTCGATCCGCGCCTCTTCGGCGAGACAGCGTTCGACCTGCAGATCCGAAAGCCTGCGGACCTTCAGTATTCGAAGACGCCGAGCACCTTCGTGAACTACGCGGTCACGTCTCGCGGCCTGAGCGACATCGGTTTGAGCGGCGAGATCGGATCGAGCATCGGTGGCCGCTTGCTCTACAACAGTTTCTTCCGGCCGCCGCATGGAAACCTCACTCGAGGACTCAGCCAGTTCATTGTCGATAACAACACTCGCCTGCAGCGCTGGACGCTTGGCGATGCCATCGCGAGCACCGACACGCTCGGCGGAGCCGCGACGCTTGGCGGCATTACGGTCGCACGCGATTTCAACCTCGATCCCTATTTCATCCGCTATCCCTCTTACGCGCTGGCTGGAACGGCGCTGACGCCATCGACGGTCGACGTCTACGTCAACGGCGTTCTGGTGCAACGCCGCGAAGTGCCTCCCGGGCCCTTCGATCTGCGCAATGTTCCGGTGTCGTCGGGAAGCGGAACGGCTCGCGTCGTCATTCGCGATGTCTATGGAAACGAGCACGTGACGACCGACTCGTTCTACTACTCGACTGCCGTTCTTGGTCGGGGCACGAGTGAGTTCAGCTACTCGGTCGGTGCGTTGCGACGCAACCTCTCCACATCCAGCTTTGACTACGGGGATCCGGCCTTCCTGGGATTTCATCGTGTCGGCGTCACCGATACGCTGACACTCGGGGGACGCGCCGAAGCGTCGCGCGATCTTTTCTCAGGCGGTGCCGGCGCAAGCATGCGAACCCGCATCGGCGATATCGAAGCGTCGGGCGCAGTGAGCCGGCATGCTGGACAGAGTGGTTCCGCCGGTGCCGGGACGTATCGCTATTTGGGCCAGCGCGTGAGCTTTGGCGGAACGCTGCGCGTTTTCAGCAGATCGTACGCCAATCTCAGCATCGTTGAGGAAGGCACGAGCCTGCGTCTTTTGCGCGACGGCAACGCATTCTTCTCGCTGCTCGTGCCTCACGGAAGCTTGACGATGCAGTGGACCCAGAACCGTTTTCCCAATCAGCCGGCCAACGATCGCGTTGCTCTGCTAACCAGCCTGGCTGTGTCGCGCTCGACGCTCCTCTTTTCCATCGGGCAAGCGAACCAGGCAGGGCGGCGGCATACCGAATACTTCGCGGGAGTCGGCATTTACGGTCCGCACAACACCACCGCAAATCTCTCTGTCAGTGGCGGCGGTGGAGTCTCACAGCAAACCGTCGAGGTTCAGCATCCGCTGCCGGTCGGTACCGGCTTCGGCTATCGACTGCTCAGCCGCTCGGGCGGTGGGACGAACAACGGAGATGCCCTCCTGCAATACAACGCTCCATTTGGCAGATACGCCATCGGGCTCGATCCGTATCACGTCGACAGCAAGCCTTCGATCGATGCTTCGGGCGGATTCGTCTACGAAAAGGGAGCGTTCGAGTTTACGCGCGCGGTGCAGGACAGCTACGCGCTCGTGCGCGTGCCGGGTGTTCCAAACGTTCGCGTCTATCTGAGCAATCAGCTCGTCGGCCGTACCGACGCCAAGGGCAATCTGCTCATTCCGAATCTGCTGTCGTACTACGGCAACACTGTGCGCATCGACGATCGCGATATCCCGCTGGACTATGACGTCCGGCAGATCCAGCAAACGATCGCGCCGCCCTATCGGGCCGGCGCGTATTTCGAATTCCCGGTCCAACGCGTGCGGACGATCGTCGGTTCGATCGTGGTGCACACCGCCGAAGGCGACATCCCTCCGGCATTCGGCGAATTGACTTTGACGGACCGGCTGCGCACTTACACCTCCCCACTCGGCAGGCAGGGAGAGCTGTATCTGGAAAACGTACCGCCCGGTACGTTCAGCGGAGCTGTCGAATACAGCGGCGGTCAGTGCAGCGTGACGATCGTCGTTCCACCGACGGGCGAAAACTTCGTGAAGCTCGGACGCCTGCCATGCACCCCAGCGAGGAAAACACCATGAAACGCGTAACCCTTTTCGCAACTCTGAGTCTCATCACAGCCGGCATCGCCTTCGGCCAGAACTGCAACTTCGCTCCCGCGCCGACAGCCGAGGCCTTCGGCAACTATTCGGTATTCAACAGTGGATCTCCTCAGACGACGACCACGACGTTCAACGTTCAGTGCAGCTCGAACGGCGTGCAGGTGACGATCAGTTTGTCTCGCGGGATCAATTCAGCATCGTTCAACCCCCGCACGATGAAGAATGCGGCCAGCGCGACCTTGAATTACAACCTCTATGTCGACGCCGCGAACACCCAGATCTGGGGCGACGGCAGCGGCGGCACGGTCTCGCAGACGTACACCATGGGCGCTTCGCAAAGCACGTTGCCTGCGGTGGTGCCGATTTACGCCACTGTTGCTCTCGGCGCAGATATGGCAGCGGGTTCGTACAGCGACACGATCACCGCCACCCTTTCGTGGATTAAAGGCTCGAATCCTGCGTCGACGACCGTGAACTTTGACGTCACGGCCACCGTGCTCTCCGAGTGCACAATATCGGCCTTCGCGATCAACTTCGGCACGTACGAGCCGGTAGTCGCCAATGCTGCCACGCCGCTGGATTCGACGGCGACCATCAATGTCTATTGCACAAAAAACACGGCGGGCACTGTGACGCTCGATAACGGTTTGAATTTTTCCGGCGCCAATCGCCGCATGAAAAATGCCGGAGGCGTCTTTATGACTTACGAGGTCTATCGGGACGCCCCGAGAACTACGGTCTGGAATGCAGTCAACGTCAATAGCGCGACCTCCACTTCGAAGAACACCGCGCTCGGCGGTGGCTTCATCGCGTATGGACGCATTGCGGCAGGCCAGGACATTCCTGCCGGCTCGTACAACGACACGCTGCAGAGCGTCGTGAACTACTGAGCCGACGTACAATGCGCGGCGATGGCTGAACTTCCCGGCGTCGCGCGGGAAACGCTTGATGTTGATGTCGTGATCGTCGGCGCCGGCCCTGCGGGCCTGGCGGCCGCCTACGAGCTCGCCCGTCTGATCAAAGCGCACAACGAGACCGCCGAGGCCAAGCTCGAAGGAATCTCGATCGCGGTCCTCGAAAAGGGCAAAGAGGTCGGCTCCCACGGCATCTCGGGAGCGGTCATGGATCCCCGCGGCATCAACGACCTGATGCCCGACTGGCTGCAGCGCGGATGTCCGGTCGAATCGCCGGTGACCGACGACGGCTTCTGGCTGATGTCGGAAAAAATGAAATTCGCGGCGCCGATCCTGCCGCCGCCGCTGCAGAACCACGGCAACTATGTGATCTCTCTCGGCGAATTCGTTCGCTGGCTCGCGCCGATCGTCGCGGAGATGGGCGTCGACGTTTTTCCCGAATTCGCGGCCTCACGAGTTCTGGTCGAGGACGGGCGGGTGATCGGCGTCCGCATCGGCGACAAAGGAATCGACAAGCTCGGACAGCGAAAGCCAAACTACGAGCCGGGCGTGGACATCCGCGCGAAGATCACGATTCTGGCCGAGGGTCCGCGCGGAACGCTGAGCAAACAGTTGGCCGGCATCTTCGATCTCTACGCCGGAAAAAATCCGCAGGTCTACTCCCTCGGCGTCAAAGAACTGTGGCAATTGCCGGAGGATCGCTTTCCGGCTGGAACTGTCATCCACACGATGGGCTGGCCGCTCGACGCCGACACCTTCGGCGGCGGTTTCATCTACGGCATGAAGGATCGCATCGTCGATATCGGGCTGGTGGTCGGCCTCGACTATCGCAATCCCACTCTCGATCCGCATCACGAATTTCAGCGATATAAATTGCATCCATCAATCCGTACGATTTTGCAGGGCGGCAAGATGATCTCCGCCGGCGCAAAAGCGATTCCGGAAGGCGGCTACTTCTCCATGCCGCGCATGTACGGCGACGGCTTCATGATCATCGGCGACTCTGCCGGCTACCTCAACGGCGCGCGACTCAAAGGCATTCACCTCGGCATCAAGTCAGGCATGCTCGCGGCTGAAGCGGCATTTCACGCGCTCGTCAACGCGAATTTTTCCGCGCCCCAGCTCCAGGAGTACGAAGCGCTCTTCGAGAATTCATGGGTCCGCGACGAGCTCTGGCTGCAGCGCAATTTTCATCAAGCGTTCGAATTTGGCGCTGTCCTCGGCATGCTGAATGCGGGTCTGGGCATCGTGACGCGAGGACGTGGTTTCGGAGTGATGAATCGCCTCGAGGGACATGCCGGCCACGAGCGTATGCAGCGCATTCAGCGCTACTTCTCCGACGAACATCCGCATCCTCCCGAGAAGATGAAATTCGACAACGCCTATACCTTCGACAAGGTCAGCGATGTCTATTACGGCGGGGTCGTTCACGACGAGAATCAGCCGCCGCATCTGCTCATTCTCGATACCGAGGTGTGCGTGACGCGGTGCACGGAGGAATATGGCAACCCGTGCTTTAACTTCTGTCCAGCGAATGTCTATGAGCCGAGGCCGACCGCCGATGGGCGGGGCCGAGTCCCATTTTTGAATTTCACGAACTGTTTTCACTGCAAGACGTGCGACATCATGGATCCCTATCAGGTGATCACGTGGGTGCCTCCGGAGGGCGGAGGAGGGCCGGACTATAAAAAACTATAGGGGCGTGATGCACGTCTCATGGAATGCAGAACGCAGAATGCAGAATGAAGAATTGAGACTTCTCTCGTGTCCACGGAACCGGTCGTAGTCAATCGCACGTTCGAAAAGATCGCCACGCTGCAGGCGAACGTCGAGCGTGTCATCCGCGGCAAGTCCGAAGTGGTGCAGTACTGCATTGCGGCCTTGTTGTCGAAAGGTCACATCCTGCTCGAAGACGTTCCGGGCGTGGGCAAAACCACTCTGGCGCATGCGCTGGCGCGCTCGCTGTCACTCTCGTTTCAGCGCATTCAATTCACGAGCGACCTTCTGCCGGCTGACATCGTCGGCATCACGATCTACAACCAGGACCAGCAGGAGTTCGAGTTCATCTCCGGTCCGATTTTCACCAACGTGCTTCTCGCCGACGAGATCAATCGCGCCACGCCGAAATCGCAGTCGGCGCTGCTGGAAGCGATGAGCGAAGGGATGATCAGCATCGAGAAACGGCGGCTGCCGCTTCCCGATCCGTTCCTGGTCATCGCGACGCAGAATCCGATCGAGCATGTCGGAACCTATCCGCTTCCCGAATCGCAGCTCGATCGCTTTCTGATGAAGCTGACCATCGGCTATCCGAATACTACGGATGAGAAGAAACTTCTCCGCGCCGGGGGAGCACAGGAAGCGCTCGATCATCTCGAACCGGTGCTCGATGTCCATGAAGTTGCGGAATTGCAGGAGCGCGTGGCGACCATTCACATGAACGAGTCGCTGGTCGACTATCTGATGCACATCGTGCACACCACCCGGAATCATCCCGAAGTGGCTCTCGGCGTTTCCACGCGCGGCGCGCTGACGTACTTCAAAGCCTGTCAGGCGCTTGCGATGGTCAACGGCCGCGATTTCGTGATTCCGGAAGACGTCAAGAGGCTGGCCGGAGCGGTGTTGTCGCACCGCATCGTGATGAAGGATCGCCGCAGCGCCCGCGGTGACTCCACACCCGAACACCGATTCATTCAACGGATTCTGAGCGAGATTCCAGTTCCAAGGTGACCACCCTCGCCGCCGGCCGCCCGTTCGAATTCGAGGGCGTCGTCCGCCTCACGAGAATCGGCATTGCGTTCCTGATCTTCACGATCGTCATCGGGTTCGCCGCCATCAACACCGGCAACAACGCGCTCTACATCGCGCTCTCGTTCATGCTCGGATGTCTTCTGCTTTCGGGCATTGCGTCGAAGGGCGGGTTGAAACATCTTCGCGTGGAGTTCGACAGCATCGGCGAAGCTTGGGCGGGAAAGGTCGCAGAGGGAAAGCTGCGCATCGCGAATCGATCGCGGATCTGGAACGTCCGCGATGTGATCGTCACCGCCGGCGAGCTCTCATCGGCTTTTTTCATTCCGATCATCAACCGCCGCAGCGAAGTGACGGCTGACGCTGCGTTTCTCTTTCACCGCCGCGGCCTGGTGCAATTGAACACACTCGATCTCTACACGCGCTATCCATTCGGATTTTTCTTCAAAAAGCGGCGCGTTCGGATTCGCGGCGAAGTCATCGTCTTCCCGCAGCTTCTGGACGAGGACCCGGCGCGCGAGCAATTCCGTCCGGTTGAAGGCGAGCTCCACTCTTCGAACCGCCCGGGCATCGGAACGGAGATTCACTCGTTTCGCGATTACGTCCGCGGCGACTCCGTCCGCC
>Ga0207646_10005046_pt1 | contig 14045 bp, 18 predicted proteins | sample KBSK5502metaG_FD_184343 | JGI IMG/M metagenome (GOLD analysis project Ga0207646, IMG submission 184343) | Corn, switchgrass and miscanthus rhizosphere microbial communities from Kellogg Biological Station, Michigan, USA - KBS K5-50-2 metaG... | ecosystem: Host-associated > Plants > Roots >... | reverse complement strand
TCGAGAACCGTACACGAACGATCTATGAAGCATCCTGGGATCGAAGGGAAGAGGAGTGGGTTTTCCGCATTCGTGGAAACGGCTTCCTTCAGTACATGGTTCGAACCATCACCGGGACGTTGCTGGATATCGGCCAGGACCGGCTTCGCCCCGACCAGGTACCGGAGATCTTTGCAGCACGTGATCGGCGCCTGGCAGGGCCATCATTGCCGCCCCATGGATTGCACCTGATGCGGGTTGAATACTAAAGCACTTTGTATTGCAAATTGCTAATCGCCGCATGATAAGATCGAAAGGTATGCCGAACCGAGGAGCGGACCTACTTCTGCAGATCGATCGAGCCGCTTTGCCGGCCCATATCGCGATCATCATGGACGGAAACGGGCGCTGGGCACGCAAGCGCGGGATGCCGCGCGTAGCAGGGCATCGCGCGGGGATCAATGCGGTTCGAGAGGTTGTAGAGGGTTCGGCCGAACTCGGGATTCGAGTCCTGACGCTCTATGCGTTTTCCGTCGAAAACTGGAAGCGTCCCCGCGCAGAAGTCTCGACGCTGATGCAGCTCTTGAAGGAATACCTCAACAAAGAGCTGGAGAACATTCACAAGAACAACATTCGTTTTGGCACGATTGGACGCACGGATGAGCTTGATCCGTCTGTCCAGGCGGAACTCGATAAGGCGATCACAAAGACCAGCCAGAATACGGGAATGATCTTCAATGTCGCGCTCAACTATGGAGGGCGTGCCGAAATTGTCGACGCCGTGAATCGACTGCTTCGTAACGGCGGAAGGGCCGCAGCGGCGAATGGCGGGATCACAGAAAAGGACTTTGCGCAATATCTCTACACCGCCGGCCAGCCGGATCCGGACCTCCTGATCCGCACGAGCGGCGAATTGCGAATCAGCAACTTTCTTCTCTGGCAGATCGCGTATGCGGAGATCTGGGTCACCGAAACACTCTGGCCGGATTTCGAAAAACGGCACCTCTACGAAGCCATCATTGCTTTTCAGAAGCGCGAGCGTCGCTACGGCGGCCTCGAGCCTCATTTAGTCCCCTCTCCCTCCGGTAGAGGGTAGTGAGGGTCCTGACCGCGGCGGTTGCCATCCCGATCGTCGTCCTCATCACAATTTATGCTCCCGACTGGGCATTCGCCCTTGCGATTGGCCTGGTCTCCGCGCTCGCCGTTGAAGAATTATTTTCACTGGCGGCGAAGAGCGGCACTGCACGGCCGGGTCGATGGTTCCTTGTTGCCGCGGCTTTAGTGACAATGTCGTTTTTGGGCGGTGCAGGCTGGGTGTTGGGAACCATTGTGTGCGCGGCCATTGTTCTGATGTCTACCGCCGTTTTCAGTGGATCCATTGAAACGGCGCAGGGACGAATCACTACGGGGCTTGCGAGCATCGTTTACTGCTCTCTGACACTGGGCTTCATGGTGTTGATGCCGCGCGAACAGGTCCTCCTGCTGTTCGCCATCGTCTGGGTTGGTGACACTGCCGCGTATTACGGTGGGCGTGCCCTGGGACGTCATCTGCTGGCTCCCAGAGTCAGCCCCAAGAAAACAATCGAAGGCGCGATTGCCGGGTTCATCGGATCAATTGCGGCCGGCGTGATCGGCGGCGTGTGGTTCCTTGGCGAGCCATGGCCGGAATTGATCTGGATCTCGGCGGCGACTGCCGCAACAGGCCAGCTTGGAGATTTAGCCGAGTCGGTTCTCAAGAGAAGCGCAGGCGTAAAGGATTCTTCTTCAATATTGCCGGGGCACGGCGGCATACTAGACCGTTTGGACAGTCTTTTTTTCGCGGCTCCAGTATTCTATTGGCTGTTTATCACATGAAAAATCTGGCAGTGATCGGTTCGACAGGCTCCATCGGCCAGAACACACTGCGTGTTGTCGAGCACCTGTCGGATCGCTTCAAAGTGTTTGCCCTCGCGGCCAATTCGACGGCAGCCTTGCTCGCCGAGCAAGCGGCCGCATTCCGTCCGGCAGTGGTCGCACTCCGTGACGCCGGCCGCGTCGACGAATTTCAACAACGGTGCCGCGAATTGAAGTTTACGATGCCGGAAGTCGTCACCGGGGCCGCAGGGCTTCGGCAGATTGCTTCGGCGGCTGAGGTCGATATCGTTGTTTCGGCTGCCGTTGGTGCTGCCGGCGTGCATCCCACGCATAGCGCGGTCGCCGCGGGCAAGACGGTGGCGCTTGCGAATAAAGAGGCGATGGTCATCGCCGGTGAATTGCTGCGAAAGACGGCGGCCAAAAGCGGCTCGCAGATCATTCCCGTCGACAGTGAACACAGCGCCGTCGATCAGTGCTTACGCTCCGGTCAGCGGGCGGAAGTACGGCGCCTGATTTTGACGGCTTCAGGTGGGCCGTTTCGAGACACGCCGGCTGAAACATTTCCATCGATCACGCCTGAGCAAGCGTTGAAACATCCCACATGGCAAATGGGCCGAAGAATCACGATCGACTCCGCGACGCTCATGAACAAGGGACTGGAAGTGATCGAGGCACGATGGTTGTTTGATATCCCGCCGGATAAGATCGACATCATGGTGCATCCACAATCGGTGATGCACTCGATGGTCGAGTTCGTCGACGGTTCCGTTGTCGGCCAGCTGGGGACTGCAGACATGCGCCAGCCAATTCAATATGCGCTCACATATCCGGAGCGTCTGTCGTCTCCCGTGCCGCCTCTCGATTGGACGCGGGTTCCACGACTCGATTTCATGCCACCCGATCGAAAGAAGTTTCCGTGCATTTCACTTGCATATCGAGCGATCGAAATGGGAGGCACTGCTCCGGCCGTCCTGAACGCTGCCGATGAAATTGCCGTTCACGCTTTTCTGAATCGCAGGATCCCCTTCTCCGACATTCCAAAGCTGATCGCCGCGACGCTTGATGCGCACGACGTGAAGGAGGCGGACCATCTGGATGCCATTATCGAAGCCGACGCCTGGGCGCGGAAACATGCGTGCAACATGCTAGAATTGGAGGAAAGTCCGTCGCGGGATAAACATGATCGGTAATGTTGTTTCCAATATCGTCGTTGCGCTTCTGGTGCTCTCGGTCATCATCGTCATTCATGAACTGGGGCACTTCCTCGTAGCTAAATTTTTCAAGATCAAGGTTGAAACGTTCTCCGTGGGCTTCGGGCCGCGCATTCTCGGCTTCCGCAGGGGGGATACGGACTATCGAATCAGCGCTTTCCTTCTCGGCGGTTACGTGAAGATGGCCGGTGAAACGCCGACGGATACGATTACAGGAGAGGCATACGAATTCCTCTCCAAGCCGAAATGGCAACGATTTCTCGTCGCCGCCGCGGGACCGGCGATGAACGTTTTTCTGGCCATCGGCCTGGTCATGGGTTTGTACATTTACGGCACCGATATGCCGGAATTTGTCATCGGCCAGGCTGTTATCGGGATCGTTGAAGCCGGGTCACCCGCGGATAGGGCCGGCCTGAAACCTGGCGATCAGATCGTTTCGATTGATGGAAAAGAACACCCGGACTGGCAGGCCGTTCAGAACGACATCATGACAAGCCCCGGCCGCCAGGTGCACATGACGATCAATCGCGCCGGCAAACCAGTGGAAGTCACCACAACGCCGGAGCGGCGAGGCCGTGAAGAAGCAGGCTACATTGGCGCGTTGCCGGTCATCCGTACTGTTGTTCGCGCCGTGCAGCCGAACTCGCCTGCAGCGGCGGCGGGGGTCAAGCCGGGTGATGAAATTATCCGAGTCAACGGAATGGATCTGCGCAACAGCGGAAAAACGATTCAGCAGGCAATCCAGGAAACAACCGATAAGACATTTCCGATTACCGTTCTGCGCGGCGAAAATCCGGCGCCTGCCGCGCCCCCACCGTCGTTGTGGGACAGATTACGTGGACTCATTGGAAAAGACAAAGCGGCGGCCGACGTCACGTCATTTCCGTTGGCCGGTGCGAACTATCCTTCAGGCGATCAACGCAAAGAGGTCGAGTTAGTGGTCACGCCGATGTTGAGGGACGGACGCAAGATAATCGGCATTGACGTGCCGTTCCCGACCGTCCACATTAAGCTCGGGCCGATCGACGCATTCACAAAATCCCTCCAGACGAACAAAGAAAATGCCGCTCTGATCTTCCAGGTTATCGGCCGGCTGATCAAACGGGAAGCATCACTTCGCCAGTTGGACGGGCCCGTCGGAATCGTCGCCGTTTCAGGTCAGGCTTACGAGCAGGGGCTCGCGACATTGCTGATGTTCATGGCCGTCATCAGCTTGAATCTGGGCATCCTGAACATCCTGCCGATCCCGATCCTCGACGGCGGTGTGATCCTGCTTCTGGTGATCGAGTCGCTCATGGGGCGCGATCTCAGCCTCCGCATGAAAGAACGGATCGTTCAGGCGAGTTTCGTCTTTCTTTTAATGCTGACCGTCATCGTCCTGTACAACGACGTGGTCAAACTGCTTCCGCCGACGCAGCCTACGCCTTAACCGTTTTATGAAAGTGTTCGCGCCCGAGATGCAGGTGTTTATGGAGTACCTGCAGGATCGGAAACTGAAACTCACGCCGCATCGCCAGCTTATTCTCGATATCTTTCTCGCGAACGAAGGCCATCGGAGTGTTGAAGACATCTATCGCGTCGTGCGCGAGAAAGACCCGCGAATCGGTTACACGACCGTCTACCGGACCATGAAGATTCTTTCCGACTGCGGCCTCGCCCGGGAGATCGATCTCGCTGACGGCATCATGCGGTACGAACATCTTTACAACCATCAGCACCACGATCACATGATCTGCATGCAATGTGGGAAATCCATCGAGTTTTACAAGTCTGAGATTGAAGAGCTTCAGGACGAAGCTTCGGCACAGCTCGGCTTCAAAGTGCTCGATCACAAGCTGCAGATTTATGGCGTCTGCACGGACTGCAGAAAGGATTAGCCACAAAAAGGCACAAAAAACACAAAATACTTTTGTGAATTTTGTGCCTCTTTGTGGCTAAACTAATCGCCGCACCAGGTCTACCGCACAGTTCATCGCCGCTTTCATCCCCGTCGGATCCGCCTGACCCTGGCCGGCAATCGAAAACGCTGTTCCGTGATCCGGTGAGGTTCGCACATAAGGCAGGCCCAGAGTAACGTTGGTCGCTTCGCCGTGGGCGATCAGCTTCACAGGAATCAGGCCCTGGTCGTGGTATGGCGCGATCACGACATCGAACTCGCCGGAGTGGGCACGGTAATAGAGGCTATCGGCTGAAATCGGTCCGGAAACGGCAATGCCTTCGGCCGCACATTGCTTCACAGCGGGGGCGAGGATATCGATGTCTTCGCGGCCAAACATGCCACCTTCTCCGGCATGGGGATTGATCGCCGCTACGGCGATCCGCCGTTGCCCAAACTTGAAACGCCGCAGTTCCCGGTCGACGAAGCGAATGAGCTGGAGATACCGGTCGGTTGAGATCTGAGAGAGCGCTTCCCGCATCGAAACGTGAATCGTCGCCAGAACGACCTTGAACGTCGGCGCGAAGAAAGCCATACCGTAGCGCTCACACGACGCCTCCGCCGCGAGGAAATCGGTTTGGCCGTGAAAATCCCCTCCGATGGCTTCCTTGCTGACGGGAGCAGTCACGATCGCCTGGAGCCGGCCCTGGAGCGCTTCGTCACTCGCAGCTTTCAAATAGGCCAGCGCGCGCTGACCGGCCTTGTGGCTCAGTTGGCCGAAATGGATGGAGGCATCTCCGCCGAGGTCGCGGAGAAATAGAGCGGGTTCGTCGCCGGCACTGGAAATACTGTCAATCCAGTGACACTTGACGCCTGGAGGGAATAAAGCAGCGTTTCGGTCGAAGAACGACCGATCCGTAAACAGAATCCACCGAACGGATGTCGGCGCCGTCGAGATCGATTTCAGGACGACCTCGAGACCAATTCCGGCTGGATCACCAGCGGTGATGCCGATGGTGGGGCGCATGAAAAAAGCCGCAATTTGCGGCTAATCGACGTCCTTGTCCTCGTGTTCCTTGTACATGTACTTGATGTAATGCTTCAGGACGAGAAGGTTCGGCTCGGGAGCCCGGTTCATCTTGATCGAGTTTTTGTCATACCACTCGATCACACCTTTAATAGTTTCGCCATCCTGCAGAACAACCACCATGGGGGTCTTGTTCTGCATCTGCTTCACGTAATAAAAGTTTTCCGCGTTCGTTTGATCATTTGCCGAAGGCCGCCGCGTCCTCGGCTGGCGCACCGTCAGTTGTTCTTTGATCTCGGCAAGGCTCGGCCGGATCAGCTTTCGATTCGACATTTTTTCCTCACTAAAACGTGTCGCAAAATGAACTTGGCGTTCGAAGGATTGCGCAGGTTTGCAGTTAAGTACGACGGATTTTAGCGGCTTTCGTCAGGAAAGTCCATGGACTATTTTATTGCCAGTTAAAGCCAGCACATCCGTCAGCATCTGGCGGTTGACATTGCTTTTCAGGCTGGATTCGATGAACCGCAAAAAATCCCCCATCCGGGTCAGATCATCGACTGCGGCGCGCTCGCCGAGCTTCGTCAATCGGTCGCGAATATCGATATTCACAAGCTTTTCGGGCAGGCCTTCCTTGAGATAAAGAACATCTGCAATCAGGACCGACAAAATAGCCAGCCGCGCCTCAAATTCCTGCTTCGCCCGGCCAAGCTCGGCGCTCACTCCCAGCAAATCCTGAAACTGCTCTTCGCTTGCCGTGATCGTGGCTTCTAAGAAGTCTATCACGATCTCGCGCTCGCTCTTCAGCCGCACGATGTCCATGCTGCGCGCGCGCCCGATGCTGCCCTGGGACCATCGGACGAGAAGCTCGTCGGTGACACCGTGTTGCCGGATTTCATCGAGACTCAACGGCGTGAAGTTATAAACCTGAGATCGAGAGCGAACGGTGAGCAGCAGCTCATGAACATTCACCGTGATGAGAATGAAGAATGTATTTTCCGGCGGCTCTTCGAGTCCCTTCAGCAGGGCGTTGGCTGCTTCTGCGTTCAACATATCAGCGGGATCGATGATAAAGATCTTGTTCCGGCCTTCAAGCGGCTGAAGCTGCAGCAGATGCAGCAGCCTTCGGATCTGCGCGATTTTGATCTGCGTGGCTTCGTCCTCGACGGAGATGGTCATCACATCCGGGTGTACGCCGGAGTTGATTTTCCGGCAGCTCGAGCACTCATCGCAGAAAGCGCCGGGTTCCGCCTTCAGACAATTGAGTGCCTTCGCGACCATCAGTGCGCAGGTGTGTTTGCCCACGCCTTCGGGACCGGAGAAGATCACTCCATGAGGAAAACGTCCTTCGCGGAGTTTTCGTCGAAGCCGCTCGATGATTTTTCGATTTCCGATGAAGGACTCGAAACCCATCAGTTATTCCTGGCTGCGCCCTTTCTTGAGGCTGCGCGCTATCGCGCTTGCGCTTCGCGTCGGGCTTGCATTCGCTCCGCTCATGCGTAGCCGAGCAGGGCTAGGATGTGGCGGTGCACGGTTTCGATGGGTCGGTCGGCGTAAATGAGCTGAATGCGTTCATCCTCGGAAGCCAGCTCGAGGTAGCCATCGCGAACACGGTTATAGAATTCCATATCTTCCGCCTCGAATCGGCCTTCGTTCTCGGTTTTCACGTGATTGCGCGCGCGAGCGCGGGCGAGCCCGACCGCCGGTTCGATATCGAGAAGAAATGTCGTGTCTGGGATATACGGATCGCAGACCAGATGCGTGAGTTTGCGAATGAAGTCCAGCGGAATGCCTCGGCCGTAACCCTGATATGCCATCGACGCGTGATAGTACCGATCGCAAATCACCATCTCGTTCCGCTCGAGCGCCGGTTTTATTTTTTCCAGAATGTTCTGGCTCCGCGATGCGTAAAACAGCAGCAGCTCGGATGCTGACGTGAGATGGATCGTTTCGGAATTCAGCAGGATCTTGCGAATGCCTTCGCCAACGGCCGTCCCGCCAGGCTCCCGCGTGATCGTATGTGGGATGGAATGTTGCGTCAGATATTCGGATAAAAGTGCAATCTGAGTCGTCTTTCCGCAGCCTTCAATCCCTTCAAAGCTGACGAACCGGCCTTGTGACATAGGACGGGTATTCTAGCAGAACCTCTGAAGCCTCAAGCGCGGCCTTCATCGTCTCCGCCACATCCAATCGCGCTTCGGATTTTTCGATTTCCGCAAGGTTCGCTTTCGTCTCCGGATGTTTGGGTACAAACAGCGAGCAGCAATCCTGATCGGGCTGAATGGAAATATCAAAAGTCCCGATGCGGCGCGCGAGATCGGTGATTTCGATCTTATCGTCGCCGATCACAGGTCTGAGGATCGGCATCGAAACCGCGCGCGAAATGACATCGATGTTTTCGATGGTCTGCGATGCAACCTGCCCGACGCTGTCGCCTGTCACAAGCACTCGCGCTTTCTCACGATGCGCGATCTGTTCGGCAAGCCGTAACATGTAGCGGCGATAAAGAATCACGCGCGTCGCCAGCGGCGTATCCACCATGATGTGACGTTGCACTTCAGCAAACGGAACGAAGTAAATCTTCGCGCGCAACGCATAATGCGCGAGCAGGCCCGCGATCTGTTTCGCTTTCTCCTGCGATTCTTTGTTCGTGTACGGAAAGCTGTGGAAGTGGACGAAAATCGGCGTGCATCCTCGCTTGATCATCTTCCACGCCGCCACAGGCGAATCGATTCCTCCCGACAACAGGACAACCACTTTGCCGCCCGTGCCAACCGGCAGGCCGCCGGGGCCGGGCAATCGTTCAACGTAAATCAGGGCGTATTTTTCGACCACTTCGATCCAGCAGGTGAGATCCGCATTCTCGAGATCCACCCTCGCGCCGGATCGCTCCTTTACGTACGCGCCTACCCGCTGGTTAATTTCCACAGAAGTGTATGGAAAAATCTTGTCGGCCCTACGTGCGTCAATTCTGAAAGACTTGAAAGAGCGGCCATCGATCAATGCCCAGGCGTTCGCCTCCAGGTTTTCCACAGCCTGTGGAGAAGCCCAGGCTTCTCCGAAATACGCAATTCCGAAGGTCCGGCGAAGGCGATTTTTGATCTCGGGCAAGTCCGAATCAGGCCTCAGCGGCAGCAGCAATCTCCCCGAGATGCGCTTCACACGCTCGGCTCCGCAATCCTGCACGGTGCCGTTGATATTGGCGCAAAGCTGATTTTCGAAGTAGTCGCGATTGCCTTTTTTCAGGCCGAGCTCGTTGTAGTGAACGACGATGAAACGATCCACAAGGGGATTATAAGCGTTACTATGTACCTGGAGGCGTGATCATGAAGAGGAAGTGCATTCTCTTGTTACTCATTTTTGGATTGGCAGGCCAGGCGTTTGCCGGAAAGCTCAACGGCACCATCACAGAGGCCGGAAAACCCGTTCCGCAAGGCGTTAAAGTCCAGGTTACCTGCGGTTCCAACAACTATGACGCGCAGACAGACGCGCAGGGTGCGTTCGGCCTGTTCGCTATGGATAAGGGAAAGTGCGTATTGAAGGTTTTGTATCAGGGGCAGATGCCTTCGATCGAAGTCAATTCTTACGATGGGTCCGTTCAGTATGACCTGATCCTGGAAAAGCAGGGCGCGCAGTACACGCTGAAGAGAAAGTAAAGGATGGAGACAAAGGAGACAAAAGAGAAGGATTTCTGGGACAAGGTCGATATCGTTCTTCGTCCCGTCAACGGCGTCCTGACGGCACTAGCGGTCGCCCTTCTCGGCTACTACACCTCCAGCATTTTGCGGCAGAGCGAGCTGCGTCAAACCAACGAACGAGTCTATACGGAACTGATGAGCAGCCGCGAACTCGCCGAAAGCGGGTTGCGGAAAGACATGTTCCTGTCGATCATCCAGACGTTCCTTCGGTCGGACACGGCGGACCTCGAGGCGAAGATGCTCAATCTGGAAATGCTGGCGTACAACTTCCACGAATCGCTCAATCTCAAGCCGTTGTTCGCCCACATGGACCGCCAGATCATCGGTAGGCGAGAGGGTGAAAAAACCGGTTTCGCCGATCGTTTGAACCAGGTCGCGCGCGAGATCACGAATCGCCAGATGGTATTGCTCGAACAGGTCGGAAAAAAAATCGGCCGCGAAGTGGACCTCGAGAAGTTTCGAAAGACGCCGGGCGGCCTCGAGCTCGAGCCCGAGAAGCTCCGGCTGGAGAACGTGGAGAGAGAATTCATGCTGTCCGTCCTGGAATTCAATCCAGACCGGCGGGAGCTGACAATCGAGTTGGGCGTTCGCACACCCAAAGAATCCGCGAACATTCAGAGGCGGACCTTCCACGTGGGTTATTACGACTTTCCGATGATCGACAATACCCGCCTCTCGAGCGATCAGCGCGCCGCCGTCGTCTTAAACCAGATGAACGAAGCGGGTGCGGACATCACGCTTGTGTTCTTTCCGGGGTCGTATGCCAGCCTGAGAGAAAAGGTGTCCTATGACGAGGTTGTGGAGAAACTTCGCGAAAGGCAGTAACGCTGACCAGTCCGGATTTCTTGTAAGTTGATGCTAGAATTGAGATTATAGACGGCCGGACTCCACAGTCGAGAGGATCTACTCAATGAGAGCTATCTGGAAGGGCAACATCAGCTTTGCGCTCGTTTCGATTCCGATCTCGCTATTCAGCGCAACGCGTCGAAACGAACTTTCGTTCCACCACCTCCATAAGAAGGACATGAGCCCGGTGTCCTACAAAAGATTTTGCGATACCGAAGGTGTCGAGGTGCTCTGGGAAGAAATCACGAAAGGTTACGAGTACGAGAAGGGGCAGTACGTCGAGATCACCGACGAAGATCTCGATAAAGCCGATGTCGAGCTGACCAAGACCATTCAAATTGTCGAATTCGTCCAGGAAGAGGAGATTGATCCCATCTACTTCGAAAAGCCCTACTACCTCGAGCCACAGAAGGGCGGCGAGCGGGCCTACGCGTTGATGCGCGACGCGCTGGCGGAGTCGAAGAAGGTCGGCATCGCGAAGGTCGTGCTGAAATCCCGCGAGCATCTGGCGGCGGTGAAGAGTATCCGCGACATGATGACGCTCCAAACCATGCGCTTTGCTCACGAGATCGTCGATGCCGGATCGCTGAACCTCCCGCAGAAAACCGAGATTTCGAAGAAAGAGATGGATCTCGCGCACATGCTCATCGATTCGATGTCCGACAAATTCGATCCAGGCAAATATAAGGACGATTACTACGACAAGGTTCTCGAAATTATCCAGATGAAGATTGCGGGCGTTTCCCCGCAGGTGCCCGCGGCCAAAGGTCCGGCACCGACCAAGGTTGTCGACCTGATGGAGGTTCTCAAGCAGAGCCTGACCGAGACGAAAAAGAACAAGGCCGCACGCGCGCCTGCTGAAGAGGAGACCGTCATGGCAGGCGATGAACGAACGTCGAAGCCCACGCGAACCCGAAAAGCGCGTTAGTGTTCCCGATTTATTCCCCTCCTCGCAGAGGAGGGGTGGATGCGCCACTAAAAAAATGACGCGAAGCCACCGAAAAGGCGCAGACGGGGTGGTCAGACTGGCGAGCCCGCGGTTTCGCCGAACTGACCACCCCGGCGCTGTCGCGCCACCCCTCCTCTGCGAGGAGGGGAATTCATGATCGACGTTCCGGAGAATTGCCGCCGAATCGTCGATCGAATGCAGACGGCGGCCGCGCGAAGCGGCCGTCCTTCCCAGGCTGTCCAGCTCATCGCTGTCACGAAGACGGTCGCTCCCGATAAAATCCGGCAGGCCGTGGATGCGGGTGTCGCGCACATCGGCGAAAATCGCCTTCAGGAGGCGCTGCCGAAGCGTGAAGCGCTGCGCGATCTGGAGCTGACCTGGCACTTCATCGGGCACCTGCAGACAAACAAGGCCAAAAAAGTGGTCGAAAATTTCGACTGGGTCCAGTGCGTCGATCGGCCCGAACTGGCCGATAAGCTCAACCAGACAACGGCGAAGGCGCTGCCTGTTTTGATTGAAGTCAATCTCGGCGGTGAAGAGACCAAGTCCGGAATCGACGCCGACCGCCTGCCGGGCTTCATCGAAAGTTTCGCTCGCTATGAGCGCCTGCAGCTTCGCGGATTGATGACGATTCCACCGTATCTCGAAAACCCCGAACAGGTGCGACCCTATTTTCGAAAGCTGCGTGTGCTGGCGGAACGCTTTCGCTTGCCTGAGCTCTCAATGGGTATGAGTCACGATTTCGAAGTCGCCATTGAAGAAGGTGCCACAATGGTGCGGATCGGCACGGCGTTATTCGGGGAACGACAGTGACCAGGCTACGGGTTCGAGTCATACCCAATGCGAAAAAGACCGAGTTCGCCGGCTACCGCGAAAATGAACTCGTTCTGCGGCTGAATGCGCCGGCAGTGGAAGGGAAAGCGAACAAGGCGGCCGTAGAGTTCGTGTCACGATATCTCGGCGTCGCGCGTTCTGCGGTTCTCCTGGTCGGGGGAGAAAGGAGTAGACACAAGATTTTTCAAATTGTAGGCTTGGAAAGTGAAGACCTCGAAACGAAACTCGCCGGCATAAAGAGTTAATGGATCAAGTAAACGATCAGCCAAATTCCTCAACACATCCGGCTCCCGTGGAATTGAAACCGATGAACATGGCGGCCACGCTCGCAATTTGTTCAGGCGGCTGGCTCGTTCCGGGCCTTGCCCATGTACTGATCGGCCGCTGGGTTCGGGGTCTGATTTTCGCAGCTTGCGTGTTGCTGATGTTTGCTTTCGGACTTGCGATGCACGGCAAACTCTACGATCTCGAGTTCGATGAACCGCTTCACGTTTTCGCGTTCATCGCCAATATCGGCACGGGCATTCCATACTGGATCGCCGAGCGATTGAACCTGGGAATTGGCACGATGACCTGGCCGAGCTACGACTACGGGACGACCTACCTGTGGGTTTGCGGGCTGCTGAATTACCTCATCGTCCTTGACGCATTCGATATCGCGCAGGGCCGGAAGCCATGATCCTTTCGCACTTCACAGCACTACTCCTTTTCGCGCTTTTCGTCTCCACGGTCTTCGCTCTCATCACAAAGAACGAACCCCGCGAACAAGTCCGCTACGGCGTTTTCGTGTTTTTATCCTTCCTTGCTGTTGCCTTCGCCGTCGGCTGGATTATGTACCCGCTGCCGCTCTGACTTAGTCTGTCCGGCAATTGAGAACGGTAAAAGACAGGAGATTGGAAGGAACTCCACCGACCTCGACACGCAGTTTGTGCGCGCCCGCTGCAGACGCCGGAAAAGTTCCGGATGTCGGCAACATTCCAGCTCCATTCGTCGTGCCCCAGTTCGGAATTTGCCACGATATTCCATTGGATGTGCCAAGAAGGCGGACCGGTGCGTTTCCGGGAGCGTGACTGATCACGACGGTCCAGGAGCTACCCTCACAAAGGTTCGAATGAAGCGTCAGGACAGGTCCGATGTCGGTCGCGAAGGCGCCGTCGTCGGTCCCGACATAAACCCGGCAGATCGGCAGGTCGCCGCTCATGACAGGCGCGCGGATTGACGTGAGACCTTCTCCGATCCGGTACCACGTCCGGCCGGCATCGATGCTCTTAAATGGCCCCTGATCCGTCGCTGCGTACACAGTATCGGGTTCCTGGATATCGACCACCAGGGCATGAACCGGAACATCCTTCAAGCCGGATTCCGACCAGCTTGCTCCAGCGTTCGGGCTTTTGAATACGCCGCCGCTGAGACTGCCTGCATACAAGATACCTGGATCAAGAGGATTAATCGCAAGCGCACGCGCCGTGCCGTTGGTCCACGCGTGGTCCGTCCAGCTGGATCCTCCATCGATACTCTGCGCGATTCCCAATGAAGTGCCTGCATAAACATTTGAATGATTCCTCGGATCGATCGCCACCGCCTGAACGTCCCCGGTTAATGAGCTTCGAATCCAGCTCGCGCCTCCATCGATACTTGTGTAGAGGCCAGCCGAACTGCTTCCGGCATAAATGATTTTCGGATCCCGTGCGTCGATCGTCTGTCACCCATCATCCCCGGACCGGCCGGCATGTCGAGGTCGAGGCCTGGGAACTCTTGTCGCTGTACGGCCCGG
>Ga0207646_10005045_pt1 | contig 14046 bp, 9 predicted proteins | sample KBSK5502metaG_FD_184343 | JGI IMG/M metagenome (GOLD analysis project Ga0207646, IMG submission 184343) | Corn, switchgrass and miscanthus rhizosphere microbial communities from Kellogg Biological Station, Michigan, USA - KBS K5-50-2 metaG... | ecosystem: Host-associated > Plants > Roots >... | reverse complement strand
CGGTCAGGTGGCCGACGACCGATTCGATGACCTCTTTTCGCCCCGAGCCGGGACGCAGCATCGCGGCGGTCATGTTTCCGAGGGCGCCGAGCAGCCGGTTGCCGTGCTCGAGGTTGTCGATCAGGCGCTGGTTGGCCAGCGCGCCGCCGATGAGCTCAGCACCGGCGCGCAGCAGCACGTCGGTCGCCGGCGCACGGCGCACGGTTGCGAGCTTGTCGCGGCTCAGAACCACGAGGTAACCGTGCGGTTCGCTGGTGCTGCCGAGCGCCGACACCGCCACCGGGTGCAGGTCGGATGGCGCTGTCACCTGGGCGACCGCGGAGCTGAGCGCCGATTCCCACTTCTCGTGATTGCCGCGCTCCACGCGCACGGGAGCGGCCACAGGTGCGTGCGCGGTGACGAGCTCGAGGCTCGTGCGGTGCGGCGCGAACTGGTAGATGGCCGCGGCGTCGAGCTCGCTCGCGAGCAGCAGGTCGGCAAGCGCGATGGAAAGGACCCGTCGGAGCTCCTTCATGTCGGCCTGCTTGTCCCCGGCCGGCTCGGCGAGAAACGAGGTCAGCCTGCCGAGACCTTCCAGCGCCGCGCGGCTGGCCGCCGCCAGCGCAGCCTCGACCGCCGCGCCGGCGGTGGAAGCCATGCGCTCCAGCTCCGCGACGCGCGCGTCGTCGGGCGCCTTGTCGCGCTCGCGATAGTTCAGGTAGATGAGCCCCAGCATCCGCTCGCCCGAGTTGATCGGCAGCCCGATGGTCGCCTGCACCTGGTAGCGGCGGATGAACGTGCTGTCGATCTGCGATGGCGCGTCGCGCGCAACGAGCGGCCGGCGGGTCACGGTGAGCCAGACCGTCGATCCATAGTTGTGCACGCCGAGGTCGTCGGGGACCTTGCCGTGGATCGCGTCATCCGCATAGCGGCCGAGCTGCTCGGTCATGTCGGCGAGTGAGTCGAGGAGGCTCTCCTGCGGCTGCCCGGTGGCAAACGGCGCGTAATACCTTCGGGTCGACTCCTCGTAAAGGAAGATGGACACGATGTCAGCCCCAGAAGCCGACTGCATGTCGGCCACGACGCCGCGCAGGACTCCTGCGAGCCCGGTCGCCCGCTGCAGGGACTGGCGCATTCCTCCGCATGATAGGTCCCGGCTTGGCGGCTAAAACGCCGAGGGACGAGTACCCGCGGCCGATGCTGCGCCGGCGCGAATGGGTAAACCTCAACGGCGATTGGGAGTTCGGCGCCGGCGAGGAGCGCGTCTTCGACCGCGCCATCACGGTTCCTTTCTGCCCGCAGTCGGAGCTGTCAGGCGTCGGCCAGGCGGACCTTGGCGATGTCGTGTGGTACCGGCGCAGCTTTGACGCGCCGCCGGCCGACCGGCTGCTGCTGCATCTCGGCGCCGTCGACTACCGCGCGACGGTCTGGGTCAACGGGGAGGAGGTGGCCGCGCATGAGGGCGGGCACACGCCGTTCACCGCGGACATATCCAGGGTCGCGCGTGACCGCGACAACGAGATCGTCGTACGCGCCGAGGACCCGCTGGCGGACCGTACGATCCCACGCGGCAAGCAGCACTGGACCACGAAACCGGAGTCGATCTTCTACACGGCCACGACCGGCATCTGGCAGACCGTGTGGCTCGAGCCCCTCCCCGAACAGTCGATCGCCTCTCTCCGGATTGACCCTGACCCCGAAGCCGGCGCCGTCAACATCCACGTCGAGGCCGAAGGCCGCAAGTCCGTCAGCGTCACGCTGCACGGGGAAGAGGTCGGTCACTGGTCGGGCAGGCAATCCTCATGCCGGATCGAGCTGGCACGGCGCGCGCCGTGGAGCCCGGAGACTCCGAACCTCTACCTGGTCGAGGTCACGCTGCACGACCGCGCCGGCCGCGACGTCGACCACGTGTCGAGCCACTTCGGGCTCCGCACGCTCGAGCTGCGCGACGGCAAGTTCTGGCTCAACGGCGAGACGTACTTCCAGCGGCTGATCCTCGACCAGGGCTACTTCCCCGGCGGGCTGCTCACCGCCGCGCGCGACGCCGACCTGCGCCGTGACATCGAGCTCGCCAAGTCACTCGGATTCAACGGCGCGCGCAAGCATCAGAAGATCGAGGACCCGCGGTGGCTCTACTGGGCCGACAGGCTCGGTTTCCTTGTGTGGGAGGAGATGCCGAGCTTCCACCAGCACTCGGCGGAGGCTGAGCGCAGGCTGGCCGCCGAGTGGGAGCAGGCCGTGACCCGCGACCGCGGTCATGCGTGCATCGTCGCGTGGGTGCCCATGAACGAAAGCTTCGGCCTGCAGTCTGTCCAGCCGGACGTCGCTGCGCGATTTCTGGAGGGCCTGTACCACTTCACGCACGACATCGACGGCACGCGGCCGGTGATCTCCAACGACGGCTGGGAGCACACGCACACGGACATGTGCACGCTGCACGACTACAACCCCGGTCACGCGCTGAAGCGCCGCTACGGTCGCCTGTACACCGCACTCGAAGCCGCCGCGCATCCGAAACCGCTGTACCTGCCGGGCTACGAGTACCGCGGCGAGCCGCTGCTCGTGACGGAGTTCGGCGGCATCGCGCTGGCGCACTCAGGTGGGTTCGGGTGGTCGGAGGCGGCAAACGTCGATGAGCTCGTCGAAACCTATCGCGAGATGGTGGAGGCGCTCACGCAGCCCGGCCCGGTGGAGGGTTTCGGCTACACGCAGCTGACCGACGTCGAGCAGGAGCGCAACGGTCTGCTCACCTTCGATCGCAAGCGGAAGGCCGACCCTGGCGTGCTGCGCGAGATCACGGAGCTCCCCAAGCGGTAGGCAGGCTCCGGCTGCGGGCGACCTCGCCCAGCCAGCGCGCGCTGGGCTTGGGGTGGCGCGCGAACGTCTGCCGGTCGACCGCGACCAGGCCGAACCGAGGCATGTAGCCGAAGGCCCATTCGAAGTTGTCGAGCAGCGACCAGTGGATGTAGCCGCGCACGTCGATGCCCTCGGCGAGGCAATCCAGCACCTCGTCCATCGCCTCGGCCATGAACGCGATGCGCCGCTCGTCGCGCGTCGTCGCGATCCCGTTCTCGGTGACCAGGATCGGGATCCGGCCGCCCGTGCTCTTCCACGCGCGACGGATCGCGCCGCCGAGCGCGCGCGGGTAGTACTCGTAGCCCATCTGCGTGACCTCGTCGGTTTCGGCCAGGTCGCGGCTCACCGCGCTCCATTCCGAGCCGGGACTGCGCGGGCCCTCAGGTCCGATGCGGATGCGCGTGTACGTCTGCACGCCGATGAAGTCATCGCTCCGCGCGAGCTCGAGGAACTGGTCGTTGATCTCCGACTCGACCTCGAAGCCCGAGCGCCCCGGCTTGGCGCCGTCCTCGTACTGAAGGTCGGGGATGGCGAGAGTGACCCCGACCGGCGCCTTCGTGTGAGCCTTGATCGCGGGTGACGCGAGCCGGTGCGCTTCCAGGAGGTTGTCCGCCGCGCGCCGGGCGGCGCGCTCGTCGTGTTTGACGCCCGGCGGGTTGACGCCCAGCACGTAGCCGCTCCAGCCGAGGCCCTGGGGCTCGTTGATGGTGCACGCGTATCCGATCAGCTCGCCGAGTGAGCGAGCCGCGCGCTCGCAGTAACGCTCGAACAGGCGCGGGAATCGCGAGCCGGCGAACCCTCCCAGCTCGTGCACCCACATGGGCAGGGTGAAGTGGTGGAAGGTGAGGATCGGCGTGACGCCGTGCTCGTGGCAGGCCGCGAGCATCCGCCGGTAGTGGTCGAGCTGGGCGGTCGAGAACTCGCCTTCGGCCGGCTCGATCCGCGCCCACTCGATCCCAAAGCGGAAAGCGTTGAGGCCGAACCGCGCGAGCATGGCGATGTCGTCGTGCGAGTGGTGGTAGAAGTCGCACGCATCGCCGGAAGGCTCGACGCACGAGGTGCCTTCGCGGTGCTCCCACCACCACCAGTCGGTGTTCGTGTTGCCGCCCTCGACCTGGTGCGCGCCGACCGCGGCGCCGAAGAGGAACCCATCGGGGAAGGCGGCGGCCATATCCACAGCAGTTTTCCACATGTGGGGTCCCTGAACCCGGAACTTGACAGGAGTTCCGAACCGTTCTACGATCCGCCCTAAACCGCTTTAGTAAAGCGGTTTAAGCCCTGCTGGTGGTCCCGGCGTAATGACGACGCTGGGGAAGAACGAGGTGAACGCTTGGCGTGACCTGGGGCTCCACGTGATGTCGAGGCACCCTGCGCGATGACGCGCGTCACCATCTCCGACGTCGCCATGGCCGCCGGCGTGTCGAAGACGGCCGTCTCGTTCGCCTTCAACAACCCCGAGAAGCTGGGCCACGCCACGGTCGAGCGCGTGCTGCAGGTGGCGGACGGCCTCGGCTACGCCCCGCACCCGGCCGCGCGCGCATTGTCGCTGCGCCGGAGCGGGACCATCGGCGTCCTCATTCCGCAGCGTCTCAGCACGGTGTTCGCCAACGCATTCCTCGGCGAGCTGCTGCAGGGGCTCGGTGAGCTGTGCGAGAAGCACGACCTGAGCGTCCTGCTGGTGCCGCCGCTCGACGGCTCGCTGGAAGGCGCCATCCGTGCGGCCTCGGTGGACGGCTTCGTGAGCCTCGGCCTCAGCTCGAACGACCGCGCGCTCGAGACGCTGGACCGCCTCGGCATCCCGACGGTCCTGGTGGACGCCGACGGATCGGCCAACCACCCGACGGTCAACGTCGACGACGCCGGCGGCGCAGAAGCCGCCGCGCGCCACCTGCTGAAGCTGGGCCACAGAGACATCGCGGTGATCGGCCTTCCGCCTACGCGGGCTCAGGTCGGTCTGACGCCCACGGCCGCACGCCGGCTGGCCGGCTACCAGTCCGCCCTGGACGAGGCCGGTGCGCCCGCGCCGCTACTCGTCACGGCGGGCATCTCGCAGGCCTCCGGCGTTCGCGCTTTCGAGACGCTGCGGCAGGGCAAGCGGCGCCCGACCGCCGTCCTCGCGATGAGCGACATGACCGCCATCGGCGTGATGACCGCGGCCGCCCAGGCCGGTGCGCGCGTGCCGATCGACCTTTCCGTGGTCGGTTTCGACGACCTGCCGATCGCGGCCTGGACCAACCCGGCGCTGACCACTGTCAGGCAGCCGATCGTCGAGAAAGGGAGGATCGCCGCGCGCCTTCTCATCCAGCGACTCCAGGGCAGGCAGGTGCAATCGCCGGCTCCGCTCGCGACGAAGTTGATCGTGCGAGCGTCGACCTCGACGCCCGGTTCGGCCGTAAGGAGGTGATCCGGAAGAACGAGTAGCGTGAGTACTTCCAGCAAGCCGATTTGCCAAAAGGAGAGTGGGCTATCAGAATGGAATTGCGATCGGACCGGTGGATCGGGGGGCAACAGCTCGCCCGAAAGTGGGGGTTAGGACTATGAGATCTGTGACCTGGGTTCGTTCCCTGGTCCCGTTGCTTGGCGTGATCGTGGTCGCCGTCGCATGTGGCACCTCAGGAGCGGCCAACGCGGGATCGGTGAAGGTCGTCGCCGTCTGGTCTGGGCAGGAGCAGGCCTCGTTCATGGCCGTGCTCAAGCCATTCGAAGACTCGACGGGAATCAAAGTGCAGTACGAGTCCACGCGTGACGAGGACGCGATCCTCAGGACCCGCGTGGCTGCCGGCAACGCGCCGGACCTCGCGGCCGCGCCCAGCCCGCAGCTGCTCACGCAGTTTGCGAAGCAGGGCAAGGTGAGACCTCTCAACGATGCGGTGGACATGAGTGCGCTTTCTTCCACCACCTCTGCTGGATGGATCAAGCTCGGTGAGCCGTTGAACGACGGCAAGCTGTACCAGATCTTCTCGTGGGCCGCCGTCAAGGGCCTCGTCTGGTACGACCCGAAGAACTTCTCGTCCAAGAGCTACACGGTGCCCAAGACGTGGGACGACCTGATGGCCCTGCAGACACAGATCAAGAGCGGCGGAACCCCACCGTGGTGCATCGCGGTGGCTAGCGGTGGCGCGGCCGACGGATGGCCCGCCAGCGACTGGCTCAAGGAGATCGTCCTCAGCCAGGCCGGCCCCGACGTCTACGACAAGTGGGTTGCCGGCACGCAGACCTGGACGTCGCCCGAGATCAAGGGCGCGTTCCAGACGTTCGGCCAGATCCTCGGACCGAACGACAGCAACGTTTACGGCGGCAAGAACACGATCCTGGCGACGCAGTTCGGCGACGTTGGCACCCCGATGTTCGCGAACCCGCCGAAGTGCTACATGCTGAACCAGGCGTCGTTCATCACGACGTTCTTCACCAGCGCCGTGCCTTCGCTTCAGGCCGGCACCGACTTCACGTTCTTCCCGCTTCCCGACATCAACACGTCTTTCGCGGGCGCGCACGTGGTCGCGGGCGACTCGTGGTCGATGTTCAACGACACGCCCCAGGCCCGGCAGCTCATCAAGTACCTCACCACCGCGCAGGCCCAGGACATCTGGGTGAAGCGTGGCGGCAAGCTGGCCGTCAACAAGCAGGTCAGCCTTGACGACTACCCCGACCCCTTGTCGAAGCTGAGCGCCCAGATCCTGGTCAACACTCAGATCGCCAAGTACGACGCGACCGACAACATGCCGACGGACATGAGGAATGCGGCCTGGAAAGGCCTGCTCAAGTTCATCAGCAACCAGGGCAACCTGGACTCGATCCTGGCTGACCTCGATAAAACGCAAAAAACGGCTTATACCGCGGCCTGATTCCGTAAGGAGATAAGAGAGTGGACTTCAGCGTTCTGCTGCAGGACATCCCGACGCTCCTTGTGGTCATCCTCGGTGTGCCAGCGATACTCGCCGCCTACATCGTGGGCGGCGAGTTGCTGGTGCGCCGGCTGCCTGACAAGAGCCGGCCGCAGGTCCGGCCCTGGATCTGGGTCGGGCCTGCGCTCATCCTGGTGTCGGGCTTTCTCCTTCTGCCGGCCATCGGCACCATGTTCCAGAGCTTCGAGAACAATGCAGGCAGCTGGGTCGGCTTCAACAACTACGCCTCGCAGTTCGCGGACTTCCCGCAGGGCGGGGCCTGGGTCGCAATCCGCAACAACGTCATCTTCTGGCTGATCTTCTACACGCTCTTCACTCTCTTTTTTGGCCTGATCCTAGCGGTCCTGTTCGACCGGGTCCGCTACGAGAGCATCGTCAAGTCGCTGATCTTCATGCCCATGGCCATCTCCTCAGTGGCGTTGGGAATCATCTGGATCTTCATGTACCAGTACTCCACGCCCGGCGAACCCCAGGTCGGCACGCTGAACGCGATCGTCACGTTCTTTCACCACGATCCTGTGGTCTGGCTCCAGGACCAGTGGCCGAGCGATAAGTTCAACCTGCTCAACAACCTGGCGCTGATTGGCGCCGCCACGTGGGGCATCACCGGCTTTTCAATGGTCATCCTGTCAGCAGCGTTGAAAGGCATTCCCGGCGAGCTGCTCGAGGCGGCCCGCGTCGACGGCGCCGGTGAGATCACAGTATTCAGGCGGGTGATCTTCCCGCTGATGATGCCCACCATCGTGGTCGTTGGCACCACGCTGGTGATTTTCGCCCTGAAGGCCTTCGACGTCGTGTACGTGATGACCGGTGGTAACTACAACACCGACGTGTTGGCGTTCCGAATGTACGAGCAGCTGTACACAGCGGGTAACAACGGGCACGCGAGCGCTGTGGCGGTGATCCTGCTGATCGCTGTGATACCCGTGCTGATCTTCAACTTGAGACAGTTCCGCGCAGTGGAGGCACGCAGATGACGGTCGCAGCCGCCGCCCCAACCAGCGCAGTCGCCGCCCGCTTCTCGCCGGGCTGGATTTCGCAGATTCTCCAGCGTTACATCCTCCACATCGTCGTCATCGGGCTGACGGTGGGGTGGATGCTGCCCACCATCGGCCTGTTGGTCAGCTCGTTCCGGCCGTTCGACCTGACCAAGACGAGCGGGTGGTGGACGGCTCTGACGCCGCTTGAGTTCACCTTCCAGAACTACACGGACGTCTTCGGTCAGAGCAACCTGGGCCAGGCCTTCTTCAACAGCTTCATGGTCTCGGTCCCGGCAACGGTGATCCCGGTCACCATCGGCGCGTTCGCGGCCTACGCCTTCGCGTGGATGAAGTTCCCTGCCCGCAACTGGATCTTCCTCGCGCTGGTCGGGCTGCTCGCTGTCCCGCTGCAGCTCACCTTCGTCCCGGTGCTCAGCTTCTACGTCAACACCCTGCACTGGACCACGAGCAACCTCGAGGCCACAGGCATCCCCGGACTGCCCTGGGTACCGCTGTGGCTCGCCCACGCGGGCTACGGACTGCCGTTCTCCATCTACCTGCTGGCGAACTTCTTCCGGGCGCTGCCTAGCGACCTCTTCGAGTCGGCCGAGATCGACGGGGCCGGGACCCTGACCGTTTTTTTCAGGATCATCCTGCCGCTGTCGGTGCCCGCGCTCGCCTCGCTGGTGATCTTCCAGTTCCTGTGGGTCTGGAACGACCTGCTGGTGGCACTCATCTACGTCGGCGGCGCCCCAGAGGTGGCGCCCCTCACTGTCAACCTGGCCGACCTCACGACTTCGCTCGGCCAGGGCTCCAACCTGCTCACGTCAGCGGCGTTCTTCTCGATGGTCGTGCCGCTCATCGTGTTCCTCAGCCTCCAGCGGTATTTCGTGCGCGGCATTCTCGCCGGCTCGGTGAAGGGGTAAATAGCAATGGCATCTGTCACCTACGACCATGTCGTCAAGCGCTACACGGCCGATGTGACCGTGGTCAAGGACTTCAACGTCGACATCAAGGACAAGGAGTTCATGGTCCTCGTGGGCCCGTCGGGCTGTGGCAAGTCGACGGCCCTGCGCATGCTCGCGGGCCTCGAGTCGATCACCGACGGCCAGATCCGGATCGGTGACCGCGTCGTCAACAACGTCGCGGCCAAGGACCGGGACATCGCGATGGTGTTCCAGTCCTACGCGCTCTACCCGCATATGAGCGTGTACGACAACATGGCATTCCCGCTGCAGATGCAGCACATGAAGAGAGACGAGATGGACAGGCGCGTCAAGAACGCGTCCAAGATCCTCGGCCTCGACCCGTTCCTCAAGCGCAAGCCGCGCGCCCTCTCAGGAGGCCAGCGCCAGCGAGTCGCCCTGGGCCGCGCGATCGTGCGCAGCCCCAAGGTGTTCCTGCTGGACGAGCCACTTTCCAACCTCGACGCCAAGCTCCGCGGCCAGACCCGCATCGAGCTGCAGAAGCTGCACCGCGAGCTGGAGACGACGTTCATCTACGTCACGCACGACCAGGTCGAGGCGATGACGATGGGCGACCGCATCGCGATCATGAACGCCGGCATCCTGCAGCAGGTCGGAACGCCTGGCGACGTCTACGACCACCCGGCCAACCTGTTCGTGGCCGGCTTCATCGGCACACCGACCATGAACTTCGTGCCGGTAACGACCAGCGACAGCACCGCGCAGGCGTCGGGCTTCACGGCCAAGCTGCCCAAGTCGGTGCCCGCGGGCAAGGGCACGCTGGGCTTCAGGCCCGAAGCGCTGACCGACCGGCCGAGCCCGGACGGCAGCAACCTGCAGATGAAGGTCGATGTGGTCGAGCGGCTCGGCTCGGACCAGTACCTGTATGGACAAGTAGGCGCCGACCAGGTGACCGCGCGTGTCGATCCGCGCATGAAGGTCGCCCCTGGTGACACTGCGCAGCTCGGCCTCGACACACGATCGATCCATCTCTTCGACGCGGAGAGCGAAGCGGCGTTCTTCTGACCGTCACGCTTGGAAACGATTCGGGCCCGTGAGGACTTCGATGCCGCGCGCTTCAAGGCGTTCCGGAGGGCGATCGGCGCAGCCCTGACCCGGCGCGCGCGACGGCTGGCTTCGATCGAGGACGTGCTGGACGCGGCCCGCGCCGAGGGCCGCTCCTACGGGGGCATCCAGGAGATCCCGGTCGACAGGATCGTCGGGTCGGCGGCTTCGATGGCGAAGGCCGAGGATTTCGACCCCGCGTTCCTGCCCACCACCCCGCGCCTCCGCGACCGCTGGACGCGCATCTACCGCGAGATGGTCGAGGGCGCCGAGCTGCCGCCCATCGACGTGTACAGGGTCGGTGACGGCTACTACGTGATCGACGGCCATCACCGCGTGTCGGTGGCGCGCAGCCTGGACCGGCCGACGATCACGGCGCGAATCATCGACGTCAGGACGCGGGCGCCCCTGGGCACCGACGTCGACACCGCCGCGCTTCTGCGTGCGGCGGAGTACGCGAGCTTCCTGGAGGCGACACAGCTCGACAAGGTCCGGCCGGACGCCCGCCTCGAATGTTCTCGGCTGGGTCGCTACGACGAGCTGCTGAAGCACATCCTCGGCCACCAGTACTTCCTTGGCCTCGAGCGCGGCCATCCGGTGCCCCTGCCCGAGGCGGCCGCCAGCTGGTACGACACGGTCTACTGCCCGATCGCCGACATCATCCGGCGCCATGACGTCCTGAAGCTGATGCCGGGCTGGACGGAGGCGGACCTGTACGTGGAGATCACGCGCCGGTGGCTGGCGTTGAGCCAGGAGGGCAAGCCGGCGGGCCCGCAGCCGGCGATCAACTGGCTGCTCCTGGACGAGGAGGCGCGCCGCTGGTGGCAGCGCCGCCACTCGATTGAGCTGCCGGCGTGATCCGGGGGCCGGTACCGCCGCCTATGCTGTGCCCTCTGGGGCGGTAAGGCATTGGCGCGCAAAGCGGACGAGAAAGATCTCCAGCAGGCAATCAAGCCGGCCGCGGACGGCGATGGACACGCCGCGCCGCAAGGGATGGCCGTGCCCGCGCCCATCCGCATCGCGAGCTCGTTCCCGCCCATCGCGGAGTACGCCTTCCTGTCCGACTGCGAGGCGAACTGCCTGGTGGCGCCCAGCGGACGCGTGGAGTGGATGTGCCTGCCGCGCCCGGACAGCCCGAGCGTTTTCGCCTCGATCCTCGACCGCGGCGCCGGCAACTTCCGGTTCGGTCCCGCCGGCGTCAGCGTGCCGGCCGGCCGCCGCTACCTGCCGGGCACCCTGGTCATCGAGACCACGTGGCGGACGCGCACCGGCTGGCTCATCGTCCGCGACGCGCTGTGCATCGGCCCGTGGTACCACGGCCAGCGCCGCTCAGGCACGCACCGCCGGCCGCCCACGGACTACGAGGCGGAGCACATCCTTCTGCGCACCGCCAAGTGCGTGGTTGGCAGCGTCGACCTGAGCCTCGATTGCCAGCCTGCGTTCGACTACGGGCGCACGGCGGCGAAGTGGGAGTACTCGAGCCCGGGCTACGGCGAGGCGATCGCGACAGGTGGCGACGGCGACATCCCCCTGCGCCTCGTGACGGACATGCGCGTGGGCTTCGAGGGTCCAGGCGCGCATGCCAGCAGCACGCTGCGCCAGGGCGAGCGCGCCTACGCCGCGCTGGCGTGGCCGCGCTCGCAGTACTCGGCGGGCAAGGAGTTCTGGGCCGAGCATCCACCGCCGGCCGACGTGGATGAGGCGTTCCAGCGCATCGAGCGCACGGCCGACTTCTGGCGAGAGTGGATCAACCACGGCGAGTTCCCCGAGCACCCGTGGCAGAGCTACCTGCAGCGCAGCGCGTTGACCCTGAAGGGGCTGACGTACAGCCCGACCGGTGCGCTGCTTGCGGCGCCGACCACTTCGCTGCCCGAGACCATCGGCGGCGAGCGGAACTGGGACTACCGCTACACGTGGATCCGCGACGGCACCTTCATGCTGTGGGGTCTCTACACGCTCGGCTTCGACCGCGAGGCCAACGACTTCTTCTACTTCATCGCGGACGTGGCCGCCGAGAAGCAGGACCTGCAGATCATGTACGGCATCGGCGGCGAGCGCGAGCTGGCCGAGGGGACGATCGACCACCTCAGCGGTTACGAAGGCTCGACGCCGGTGCGCATCGGCAACGCCGCCTACGCGCAGAAGCAGCACGACGTCTGGGGTGCCGTGCTCGACTCGGTCTACCTGCACACGAAGTCGCGCGACTACATGCCCGAGGTCGTGTGGCCGATTCTGAAGAAGGCGGTCGAGTCGGCGATCGAGAACTGGAAGAAGCCCGACCGCGGAATCTGGGAGGTGCGCGGCGAGCCGCAGCACTTCGTTTCGTCAAAGCTCATGTGCTGGGTCGCGTGCGAACGCGGCGCTCGTCTCGCGGAGCTGCATGGCGACCGAGTGCTCGCCGAGCGTTGGCAGACCGCCGCGGACGAGATCAAGTGGGACGTCTGCACGAACGGCGTCGACAAGCGCGGCGTGTTCGTGCAGCACTACGGCACCACCGCGCTGGACGCGTCGGTGTTGCTGATCCCGCTCGTGCGCTTTCTCCCTCCCGACGACCCGCGCGTTCGCGCGACAGTGCTGGCGATCGCCGAAGAGCTGACCCTCGACGGGATGGTGCTGCGCTACCGCACGACCGAGACCGATGACGGGCTGTCCGGCGAGGAGGGGACGTTCACGATCTGCTCGTTCTGGCTGGTGTCGGCGCTGGCGGAGATCGGGGAGATCACCCGCGCGCGCGAGCTGTGCGAGAAGCTGCTCTCCTACGCCAGCCCGCTGCAGCTGTACGCGGAGGAGATCGACCCGCGCAGCGGCCGCCACCTCGGCAACTTCCCGCAGGCGTTCTCGCACCTGGCGCTGATCAACGCGGTGATGCACGTGATCCGGGCCGAGGCAGGCCAGTCACAGCAGTTCACGGGAGTGACGCCCTCACCGTCTCCGTAATTTCCGCGTTTTTGTCGCCAAAAGCGTGCAACCTGCCGCGCTGAAGAGCGGTTTTGGCGCCAAAAACGCAGAAGTCAGGCCGGGCGGTGCTTCAGGAACAGCGCGCCCAGCGGCGGCAGCGTGAGCGTGACGCTGTGCCGGTGGCCGTGGCGGCCGATGGGCGCCGCTTCGACACCGCCGAGGTTGCCCTGCCCGCTGCCCCCGTAGGTCGGCGAGTCCGAGTTCAGGAGCTCCTGCCAGAAGCCCGGGAATGGCACGCCGATCTGGTAGTTGTTCCGAGGCACCGGCGTGAAGTTGAAAGCGGCGACCACCAGGTCGTCGGGGTCGGCGGCGCGGCGGATGAGGCTGACCACGCCGTTGTCGCTGTCGGTGCAGTCGATCCAGGCAAAGCCGGCGGGGTCGAAGTCGAGCTCGTGCATCGCCTTCTCGGTGCGCAGCACGCGGTTCAGGTCGCCGACCCACTGGCTCAATCCCGCGTGCTCGGGAAAGTTCAGCAGGTGCCAGTCGAGGCTCGAGTCGTGATCCCACTCGCGCCACTGCCCGAACTCGCCGCCCATGAACATCAGCTTCTTGCCAGGCTGCGCGTACATCCACCCGAACAGCAGTCGCAGGTTCGCGAACTTCTGCCAGTCGTCGCCCGGCATCTTGTTCAGCAGCGACCCCTTGCCGTGCACCACCTCGTCGTGTGACAGCGGGAGCATGTAGCTCTCCGACCACGCGTAGAGCATCCGGAACGTCAGGCGCTGATGCTCGAACCGGCGATAGACGGGGTCCCTGGAGAAGTAATCGAGCGAGTCGTGCATCCAGCCCATGTCCCACTTCATGCCGAAGCCGAGGCCACCGATGTACGTCGGCCGCGACACCATCGGCCACGCGGTCGACTCTTCGGCGACCGTCTGCACGTCGGGCTGCTCCTGGTACACCTCGGTGTTGAAGCGTCGCAGCAGCTCGACCGCGTCCAGGTTCTCGCGGCCGCCGAACTTGTTCGGCACCCACTGACCCGGCTTGCGCGAGTAGTCGAGATAGAGCATCGATGCCACCGCGTCGACGCGCAGACCGTCGATGTGGTAGCGGTTCAGCCAGGACATCGCGCTGCTGATGAGGAACCCGCGCACCTCGTTGCGGCTGTAGTTGAAGATCGAGCTGCCCCAGTCGGGGTGGACGCCCTGCCGCGGGTCGGCGTGCTCGTAGAGATGCGTGCCGTCGAACAGCTGCAGGCCGAACTCGTCAGCCGGGAAATGCGAAGGCACCCAGTCGAGCACGACGCCGATGCCGTTCTGGTGCAGGTGGTCGACCAGGAACATGAAGTCCTGCGGCGTGCCGTAGCGGCTGGTCGGCGCGAAGTAGCCGGTGACCTGG
>Ga0207646_10005044_pt1 | contig 14048 bp, 10 predicted proteins | sample KBSK5502metaG_FD_184343 | JGI IMG/M metagenome (GOLD analysis project Ga0207646, IMG submission 184343) | Corn, switchgrass and miscanthus rhizosphere microbial communities from Kellogg Biological Station, Michigan, USA - KBS K5-50-2 metaG... | ecosystem: Host-associated > Plants > Roots >... | reverse complement strand
TGACGATGAACAGCGCCTCGAAAGCAAGCGCAGCAGCGCATTGCAACGCGTCTTCCAGGTCCGACATTGGAAAATTAACCGCTTGTTTCGCCTCTCGGGTTCCTGTGGCCGGGACTTCGATGAATTGCAACAGATGGTTGATGAACGGGCGGGCATCAGGCCGAACCAAATACGCGATATTTGAAAGCGAGTGCCAGGCTACTGCGATTTCCCCAGGTTCACCTTGCGCCCATCGGATCACTTCAGATGCGTCTTCGAAAAATGGTTCGCGCTTCAAGGCAACGTCCAACAACACATCGGCATCGACCAGAGCTCTCATTCGTCCGCTAACCCGTAGCGCTTCGTCAAATATTCCATCCGCGCGTCGGGCTTCGCAGACTTCCGCACGCGAAACTTACCCGCCCATTTTTCAACAAAGTCCTTATCGAGTTGCGGCGACACGGAAGCATTTCGGATTAAATCCTCGATCAGCGCCGACACACTGGTTTTCCGGGCATGAGCGATCTTTTTGGCCTTACTGGCAATTTCAGGATCAATCGTAAGAGTCACTCGATTCTTCATAAGTATGCATTATATCAAAAAGTATGCATTCGAAACTTCAGATGCTCCCAAATGCTTTAACGCATTCTTCAGGTTGGGGTTGCTTTGAAAATCGAAACCGTTTAGAAAACTGCTAAACATGTAACCCAGGGGTGGGTGAATGATCATGAGAATCCCGGGTGAATGATTGTGCGAATCCGCCCTGTTCTTGGTTCCCGCCACGAACGGCTTTGCCTCACAGAGCAGTCTTGCCCCACAGAATCCCGCAAATTCATTTTCTTGCCTCACAGAACGGTGTTGCTGAGTTGCGGTTCAAATCCCTCTTTCAGCTTTTCCTCACCGAAGAACCGGCTCACCGCTTTCTTTTCGTTTTCTGAAAATTCTGATTGCCTCCATTGACAGCGCAACAGTGCAACTTCGGTTGCGATTTCTGAAGACGCGGTAGAATGCCTGGGAAATATGCCCACAAAATCACCCATTTCTGTTGTCGACCTTGCGCTGAATATCATCTCAAGAGTCACCCGCACTATCGCGCAATTCGTCGACGAGCACTTAAACCACGGAGAGCTAAAGGAACCACATGACACCAATGTAAGCGCCAATGCCGGTAACTATGGTTCCGAAAATCAGACAGACATCCCCAAGACGATCTCGGTCAGTGAACTGAATCAATTTTCCTCAGTTGTAAATGAGTACAAAACCAGCAATCAGGAGTACGGCAGACGCGACAAGTGGCGCTTTCGTCTTGAGGTGATCGGATTCTTCCTGGTCGTTCTTGGTGCTATTCTTGCTGGAATCAATATTTGGATTTTGCGAAGAGGACTGACTGTAACCGAAAAGGCCGCGGACGCCGCGAGCACGAGTGCGAATATCGCGGCTGATACCCTTCGCGAGAGTCAGCGCACATGGCTCAAAATAAGTCATACCATAGCGCAGCCGCTGAGATTCAATGTTACGGCATATGCTGGACCAGTTGCCCAATCCGTTATTTACGACACGATTGAAAACGTTGGCACAAGCGTGGCGCTTGATGTCGTCTCTTGGGAGGACATCATTCCTCTTGATCCAGATGAAGGAACACATGCCGCGGAGCGTAGGCTTAACGAATGGTGCGACGCGAACGGACGACCCGCCCGCGCGACCGGTCTTGCAATCTTTCCAAAAGATCGACTGGTCAATCAGTCTACTATTGGGCCAACCATGCAGGCTGTAAATGAAGCGGCAACACACAGCACGATTCGTCCAGGCATGGTCGGTTTCGCGTTCGTTGGCTGTGTAGCCTACAGATCGCCGGTTGACGGTCCAGATACTCAACTTCATCAAACTCGGTTCATTTACATGCTGGGGGCGCAACTTCCCAATGGTGCATTCCAGCCCCACGTACCGCCCGCCGGAGTAGCAAGCGGGCTTGCCTTGAACATCATTAGAACTACCGCTGACTGACTTACGGCCAGCATTGCTGCCAGCCCTACCTTGCGGGCTGATTGAAGCCTGCCCCTGAAGGCCCGCCGGGCAGAAAACTGAAATTTCTTCGGCTGCCTCGCAGGAGGTCACAGAACTCTTCCGTGGGGCAAAGCCGCCACGAACCATCAACAGTTCGCGTCCTGTTCTTGGTTCCCGCCACGAACCATCAACAGTTCGCGTCCTGTTCTTGGTTCCCGCCACGAACCATCAACAGTTCGCATCCTGTTCTTGGTTCCTGCCACGAACCATCAACGGTTCGCATCCTGTTCTCCGTTCCCGCCACGAACCATCAATGGTTCGCGTCCTGTTCTCCGTTCCCGCCACGAACCATCAACAGTTCGCATCCTGTTCTTGGTTCCTGCCACGAACCATCAACAGTCCGCGTCTCGCCATTGTCGAAAATATCGTCAGATGCCGATGCAAATGCCCAACAGAACGGAATGTATACGCAGGGTTTTTGGAATTCAGAATTCCTCTTCGTAAAAGGACGCATAGGGGAAATCCATACACATGTGGAGGGTGTTTTGAATTTTGTGTAAGTGCCGGTTCCCCTAGAATGGAGGACCGATGGCACTAGACAAGGACCTGATCGACAAACTGATCGAGGGATACCAAAAGCCCGAAGATCTGATTGGTAGGCACGTCGGTCGCCCATATCCCTCACTACAATTCGATTTTCAATCACCTGGAAAACGAATACCTCACGCCGGTTCTGAAAGTTTAATCCTCCAATCCAGCTTGCCATTAAAGTCCGTAGAACAGGATTTCGCTTGCGACTCCTCCGGCTTCAGCACGGCTCGTTTCGAACGGTGGTTCGATCACAAATACGGAGCGGAGCGGATGCGCCACGAATGGGTAAAGCTGCACATAATGTGCGGGGTGAAGACGAATATCGTCACCGCCGTCGAAATCCGAGAGAAGTACACATCCGCGGCGACTTTTACCCATCCTTCAGGTTGCGGTGATAGCGGCGGCTCATGCGAATCTCGGTGCCATCTTTCAGGATTACGAGATAGTCGTTGTGCGACCAGGGTTGTAGTTCCTTGATCCGGTCGAGGTTCACGATCACAGAGCGATGCACGCGGGCGAACAGGTCGGGATCGAGGCGTGATTCCAGGGAATTCAGGGTTTCGCGAATCATGTATGTCTGCGCACCAACATGTAGTTCGACATAGTTGGCAAGAGCCTTGATCCAATCCACATCCCGGATTTGAAGAAACACGACGCGGCCATGATGTTTCACCATGAGACGTGTCGCATATGCGCGGCCGGTCGCTTCGGCGATGAGCTTTTGCATGCGAGCCTGGAGATCGGCGCCGGCGGAGCGGCTGATTTGGTCGCGAACACGGGAGAGGCATGTCTGGAGGCGATCGCGGTCAAACGGTTTCAGAAGATAATCGAGGGCATGAACCTCGAATGCTTTGACAGCATACTGGTCATAGGCCGTCACGAAAACAATGAGTGGAACGCGGCCGCCGAGCGTTTCGAGGACTTCAAACCCGGTCATACCCGGCATCTGGACATCGAGGAAAACCACATCGGGTTCGAGTTCCTCGATCAGGGCCGCGGCCTTCGCTCCATTTCCGGCTTCTCCGACGATCTCCACATCGCGCTCCTCGCGGAGAAAATTCATCAGCTTGCGGCGGGCCGGTGGTTCGTCGTCGACAACGAGTACGCGCATGGTCAAGAATGGTCAGGCGGACCTGTAAGGGATCTGAATCACGACTTCGGCACCACCTTCCGGACAATTCGTGAACTCCAGAGAATGCCGGTCACCATAGAGCTGTTGCAGACGGCTGGCCGTGTTCGACAATCCAAAGCCGCGGCTGAGAAGATTCTCGCGCGGGGCCTCAAAACCGGGACCGTTGTCCGACACCCGTAGTACTAGGGTGTGATCGTTCACCGCGGCGCCAATTCGGATTTGGGCGCCCTCCGTGATCTGCGCGACCCCGTGCCGGAATGCGTTTTCAACGAGGGGTTGCAAAATCAGGCTGGGCGCGAGCGCGTCTCGCGCGGACGGGTCGACGTTCACTTCAATACGGATCTCATCCGCGAACCTGGCTTTCATAATGTCGAGATAAAGGTCGAGTGCTTCCAGATCGGTCTGCAGCGGTACTTCGGGCTGGCTCGACGTGCGCAGCGTGAGGCGCAGCAGGTCGCTCAGCCGCGTGATCATCACATCGGCCTGCCCGACGTCTTCATACATTTTCGAGGAAATCATGTTCAGCGTGTTGAACAGAAAATGCGGATTCAACTGATCACGAAGATTCTGCAACTGAGCCTCCGCGAGCCGCTGGCCGCGCTCACGGTACCGGTTGTAATACTCAAAACCCAGCGTGACGAGAACGATGATCCAGTAGGTCTGGATGTCCTTGTAGTACTCGAACAGCAGTTCGCGTAGAAGATTTCCGTTCCCGAAATTGTAGGAAAGACCGTGCAACCAATACACAGCCTTTCGGATTGTCACCATCCCGGCGACGTGCAGAAGCGAAAACGGCACCGTAAGTAAAAAGTGCGCGATCAGGCTGCCCAGCCATGTGCCACGACGGAATTCCAGCCGATGCGTTACCCACACGAGAAGCGGTACGAGCCCCAACCCGATAACATACGCACTGGACAGTTCCCATGTCAGCGGAGGCCATGCTGGAAAATCCGGCGACACGCGGCGCATACCCAGCAAGGCACTGCCGAAGTTGACCAGCCCAATGATGGTCCACGCTGCCGTGTAGAGGACCCACCGCAGGCCTCGATTCGCTATGAGTTCATCGAAACGGACTCGGCCGTCCATCTCGCTTTGCGCCCCTGTCCCCATGTCCCGCTATGGTAAAGCGAACGCAATGATCGAATCACCTAAAGTCACGGGCAGATCTCCGTGGCCGCCTGATGAAATCACGACGTACTGCCTGCCGCTCGTGGTCTGGTAGGTCATTGGCGTGGCCTGGCCACCCGCAGGCAGCCGAACGCTCCACAGTTCCTTTCCACTATCAACATCGAGGGCACGGAATTTCTGGTCGGTCGCGCCGGACACGAATGCGAGTCCACTGGCCGTCGTCATCGCGCCTCCGAAGCTCGGCCCGTCGGCTGGAGCCTCCCAGACGACGTTGCCTTTGTTGAGATCAATTGCAACGGTGCGCGACCAGGGTGGAGGAACACAAGGGTTGCCTTTCGGCGACCGGATCAGCTCTCGAGCCATCCCGTAAGGAGTTCCACTTTGAGCCGTATATTGTCCCTGCAGGCGAGTGAGGTCAGATCCCCGCGGAATCAATCGGACCCAGAAGGCGAGCTGGTTGACGTTGATCACCATTATCCCTCGTTTGGGATCAGCCGACGCGCTGCCCCAATTGACGCCCCCGACGTAACCCGGAAAGATCATGGTCCCTTTCAGGCTGGGAGGTGTAAAGATGCCTTCGTATCGGAGCGCAGCCATCTGATCATGGCACGCCTTGCGTTCAGCCTCGTCGGCTCCCCAGGCATCATCCGCGGAAAGGTGTTGTGGGTAAAGCGGCGGAGGCAACACCGGGAAGGGCTGCGTTTGAGAGGTTTCTTCACCGGGGACATCGCTCACGGGAACACGACGCTCTTCGATTGGAAATAGCGGCTTGCCCGTCTCGCGATCGAGAACAAAAACGTGCCCCATTTTGGTATTGACGACGACCGCAGTGACGTCTTTTCCTTCGCGCTGCACGGTCGTCAGCAGTGGCTGCGGGGCAACGTCATAGTCCCACAGGTCGTGATGCACAACCTGAAAATGCCAGACGATTTTGCCGGTCGAGGCTCGAATCGCGACGACGCAGTTCGCAAACAAATTGTTGCCGAGCCGTTCACCGCCAAAGAAATCGGGTGAAGCGCTGCCGGTCGGGATGAAGACGAGATCGCGGGTCGGATCAGCCGAAATTGCAGACCACGCATTCGCGGCGCCGGTCCGTTCGGCGCCGCCGGGAGTCCAGGTTTCGTAACCCGGCTGTCCCTTGCTGCGAGGAATCGGATCCCAGCTCCAGAGGAGTGCTCCCGTTCGGGCGTTGAATGCCCGCACCGTTCCCCGCTCGGCATCGACGCGCCGATTGTCTCCAATCGCGGAACCCACGACGACGATGTCATTAATGACAGCCACGGGCGAGGTTATTTCGTATTGGCCGGCATCCACTTTACCGACGTCCTGCGCGAGATCCACAGTTCCGCCAGATCCAAAATTCGTGCACAGCGTGCCACGATCCGCATCCAGGGCGATGAGTCGAGCGTCCAGTGTGCCGAGAAAGATCCGGCGCTTGCAGATGGCCGCAGAAGATGCCGACTTGTCTTCCCATGCAGACACCCCGCGGGAAACCAATGACTCCGAATAGCGACGCTTCAGATCGATCTTCGGGTCATAGGCCCATCGCAGAACGCCGTTTTCCGGATCGAGAGCGACGACGCGGTTGAACGGCGTGCTCACAAAGAGTGTGTTGTTGAAGAGAATCGGCGTGGCTTCAAATTTCGTCTTCGGATTGCCGCTTTGATTAAAGACATCTCCGGTATGGAAGGTCCAGACGGTCTTGAGGCGGCTGACATTGTCTTTGTTGATTTGTGCCAGAGATGAATAACGAGCTCCGCCTGCATCGCCGCCGTAGTATGCCCAGCCCGTATCTTGCGCCGTTGTTGATTGGCACACCAGCGGAAGAACAACCAACGCGCTCCAGAATGGTTTCATTGAAGTCCTCCTGGCGCTATTGAACTGCATCTCAGAGGCATCAGCCAGAATCCTGGGATAAGCGGCTTGATTCAAGGTACGAAAGGTTCTAATGGATAATTTAGAGACACAGAGAAAGCCGGCACTCGTGAATTTCACTCGGACAGTTGCGGGTGGGTTTACACTAATGCATCCCCACACAAAAGGAGGACAAAACCATGCCCCTGCTTAAGCCGGACCCAACGTTTTACCCATCACCCAAAATGGCCATGCAATCGCCGCCGGAAAAGTTCGCTTATCTGGCGCTGATCAATCCGACAAAGGACGGTCGTCCGGATGCCATCAGCGTTGTGGATCTGGATCCCAATTCAAACAGCTACGGCAAGCTCGTCGGCAACGTGAACATGACCGGGCCGGGAGACGAGCTGCACCACTTCGGGTGGAACGCGTGTAGTTCCTGCCTGTGTCCGTATGCGCCCCACCCACATATGGAGCGCCGGTACCTGATTGTTCCGGGCATCGCCAGTTCCCGGATTCACATTCTCGACACCAAACCCGATCCGAAGAACCCGAAAGTCGTGAAGGTGATCGAGCCGGAGGTGCTGGCTGAACGCACCGGCTATGCCGCTCCCCACACAGTCCACTGCGGACCTGACGGCGTTTATGTGAGTGCGCTCGGCGCACCCGGCGGTGACGGTCCTGGCGGGACGTTGGTTATGGACCCGGAGACATTCGAAATCAAAGGCAAGTGGGAAATCGATCGTGGGCCGCAGCAGTTGGCTTATGACGTCTGGTGGCATCTGGGTCTCGACACCATGGTCACCAGCACCTGGGGCACGCCCAACATGGTGAAAGATGGCGTGAATCCCGACCTGCTGCTCGCAGGCAAATATGGAAACAAGCTTCACTTCTGGGACCTGCGCAAGCGGCGTCACGTGGAGCAACTTGAACTTGGCTCGGAGCAACAGATGGCGCTCGAGCTGCGTCCAGCGCACGATCCGGCGAAAGCGTATGGCTTCCTTGGCGTCGTGCTTTCGCTTAAGGATCTTTCGTCTTCCATCTGGGTTTGGTACCGCGAGAACGGCAAGAACGGTTCGAATGGAAAATGGGCCATCAAGAAAGTGATCGAGATTCCCGCCACACCGGCCGATCCGGCCAGGCTGCCGCCGCTGTTGCAAGGTTTCAAAGCTGAGCCGCCGCTGTTGACCGACATCAACCTTTCGCTCGACGATCGATATCTCTATCTTTCGTGCTGGGGCTCGGGTGAATTTATCCAGTACGACGTGGCCGACCCGTTCAACCCGAAGAAGACCGCCTCAATCCGGTTAGGCGGTATCGTGAATCGCACCGGGCATCCTGCCAGGCCAAAACAAGCTCTCAATGGCGGTCCGCAAATGGTGGAAATCAGCCGCGACGGTAAACGGATTTACTTCAGCAATGGTCTCTATACGCCCTGGGACAATCAGTTCTATCCGGACGGCATTCGCGGCTGGGTTGCCAAGGTCAACAATACAGGGACGGGTATGGAGATCGATTCGAAGTTTTTCCTGGAGACCGAAGACATGCGCACGCACCAGTTGCGTCTGGAAGGGGGCGACGCCTCGTCGGACTCCTTCTGCTACTCCTGACCACACGGCTGTATGTGGACGATGATGTTATTGCTGGGCGCGTACCACGGGATCAACCCGGGAATGGGATGGCTTTTTGCAGTCGCGCTCGGAATGCAACAGGGCAACGCGCGTGGAGTGTGGCGCGCGCTGCCGCCCATCGCGCTGGGTCACGCGCTGGCGGTGGGTGCGGTATTGCTCGCCGCCGCGCTCGCGGAATTGGTTGTTCCACTGGGAGTGCTCAAAGTCGTCGTCGCCTTCGTGCTGCTGGGCTTCGGCCTGTACCGGCTATGGCGTCACCGGCATCCGCGGTACGGAGGGATGCGGGTGGGCTTCCGGGATTTGACCACATGGTCGTTCCTGATGGCGTCAGCACACGGAGCCGGCTTTATGGTGCTGCCCTTTGTGATCCGTATGTCGAGTGACGTAGAAGCCGTTGGCGCGGGGATGCCGGCCCACGCACATCATTTGACCACAGCCAGCTCAGCGTGGACCGGATCGATGTTGCTTGCCTTGCACACGCTGTCCTACCTGGTGGTCACAGCGCTCGCGGCATGGATTGTATACACGTGGCTCGGCTTGGCCTTGCTGCGCAAGGCATGGCTCAATCTGGACTTCGTTTGGGCTGTCGCGTTGGCGGTAACAGGCGCCGTGGTCCTGCTCAGCTAGAGCGGGTTCGGTATGGAACCGAACCCGCTCTGCCGGTTGGAAACTTCTACTGACTGCTTTTCGCTGCGGCTGTCGTGGTCTTAAACGGATATCCCGGCGGGCCGTTTACATAGGACGGCGCAAACGTCGTGATCTTATCCATGTCGGGATACAAGACACTGATGGCCGGTGCATCGCGGCTCCCACGGGGCGCGAACCAGATGGCGCCCTCTTTCGAGAGTTGGATCTTCGGCGTGTCGGCGGCGAACTGCGGTTTTGGATAGAACGTGAACGTCTGGTCCTTCGGATTGAACTTGCCGATCATCGCGCCTCGATCGGCAGTGGGCGAGTCGGCGAACCAGATGTTACCTTCGAGGTCTTGAGAGACGTCGTAAGGTTGTGCGTACTGTTCGGGAATTGTGTATTCGGTTATCCGTTGGGTAGTCTGGTCCAGTTTCGCCAGCTTTCCGGGACGCTTGCCGGCTCCCCAGATGCCCCACCAGATGTTGTTCTGATAATCCACATTCGGACGCCGAGTCTGGCCAGGGTATGTCGGCGGCGTAAATTCGGTCCACGCGTTGGTACGTGTGTCGAACCTTATTATCTTCCCGCTACCCCAGTCGGCTATCCAAAGGTTGTCATTTCTGTCTGAGACAACACCGTACGGAATGGCGTTCGTACTTGGCATTGGAAACACCGATATTTTTCGCGTGTCTCTCTCGTACTTGCTCAAGGCACCACCCATGATCCAGCCCATGTAAAGGTTACCCTTCGAATCGAAGGCCTGGGACTGCATCCACTTGATGCCATTCCTGACAACATCGTTGGGATCCATGTCGACGTTGACATCCCATTTTTCGGTTTTCGGGTTGAAGCCCAGCAGGTAGCTTCGCACGCCTCCTTCTGCGTGCTCGGGCATCCAGATCATGCCGTCGTTGGGGGAGATCAGCACCTCATGGACATCGCTCTTAGGATGAGGCGTCACCCACTCCCTCCACTCTCCGGTACGCGGATTGAGTTTGATCAACCGGCGAGGAATCCCACGATCGGTGCCGTATACGTTGCCTTCCGCGTCGAAGCGCACGTCCTGTATCCGCCGCGTACCGGGTCTTCCTCCCGGTCCGGCATACTCGGGCGCGTTCACACCTTGCCCTGGTGCATCCTGGGGGACGTAGTACTCCATGAACATCGCCTTCCCCAGTTTCGCTTCGTCGAGAGGTGTTTCCTGGACCGTTCGGACATTGCGCGGCTTGGCGTCAGGACCGAAGTTCTTGACCAGGTATTCCACCAGATCCTTACGGTCCTGAAGGTTGAAGCGGAATTGCTGAGCACGGTAGTTCAGAAGCCCTTCGGCATACGAGTTCGCAGGCCGGTCCCAGTTCGCTTTGCCCATCATCCGGTCGACGCGAGCGTTCCAGACCTCCGGGCGTGCAGGCTGAGTGGGAATAAAGTTTTCCCCATGACAGATGATGCAGGTCCGCTCCGCGACGTCGCGGCCTGGCCCGGGGGGATAGACATTCTCGTAGGTATCGAAAGACACTCTGACGCTAGTGGTCGCCAACGTTTCGAGATTTTGTAGCGGGTTCGCGTCTGCCTGATTGGTGTTCGCCACTTCCTGAAGCGACAGACTCAGTTTCGGGTTGTCGCCGGCTTTCAACGTCACCTTCCGCACATCGGACTTGAGTCCCTTGGCAGTGACGGAGATCTCATAGTTGCCGGGAAACAACTGGACGGCATGAAACTGGCCGGCGTTTGTGAAGACCATGTACAGAATGCGCAGGTCCACATTTCGGATGTAGACCTGTGCCGCCTTGAACGGTTTGGACGAACTCACCGTGCCGGTCATCGTCGCCATACTTCGCAGCGCCGGACCTTGTACCGCCGCTACCGGCGCGGGGGCCGATCCGCCGCGCCCGACGGCCAGGGACGTCATTGCCAGGACCACGACGATCACGGCCAGCACAATTCTGTGAGACGTTTTCGAAGCGTACATATCGTACCTCGCTTGAAATTTATCTGAATAATCCGAGATTCTTACCGACTGCGGACTAGGTAACAACAAAATTCGTTTCGCGGAATATATAAACTTCCGTTTCGGTAAACGGCACGCGCAACCGAAGTACAGGATTCACAGGCGTTTCGACTGCCGCCGAAGTGATCCAAACGATGTTTGTCGTGACTGAGGCAATTTGCTTGATGGAGTCGATGAGCGGGCGGTCCAGAGCAACTCCTTGAAGGCTGATCCAATCGGCCGGCTTCAATTCGGAAACGACGGTCTCGAACCTCGTCCGGTGAATGACAACTTCGGGCAACTTCAATGCAGCTATCACGTGGCGAAGGAATGCCGCTTTCCTGGCGCGTGCCTCAATCAAATGGGCGGTTTGGAAATTACAGACGACGTGAAGCGGAATCGCCGGAGATCCGTTGCCGGAGCCGATATCGACCAGGACTCCGTGCGGCTTCAGCTGAAGTGCAATCCACACCGGCTCGACAACGAGGCGGCGAACCATGTCGGGTCCAGTCAGGCCGGTCAAGTTGATCTTCCTGTTCCAATGAACCAGTTCGTCGCAGTATCGCGCTAATGTACGTTTTTGCTCTGGCGGCAGGTCAATTTCAAATTTCCGAAGCTCCGATTCCAGAACTTCGAGAAGGGACACTACACGACGCCTTCCGGCTGGTTGTGACTGCGGCGCATTTCAAGGTGGAAGAGCAAAATGGAGATCGCTGCCGGCGTGATTCCGGGAATGCGGCTCGCCTGAGCGATCGACTGCGGACGAATTCGGCTCAGCTTCTCGACGATCTCGCGCGACAACCCGGGCATTTTTTCGAAATCCAGATCCGGCGGAAGCCGCTTGGATTCGGCTTTGCGCAGCTTTTCGACCTCGCGTTGTTGCTGTTTCAAATAACCTTCGTACTTGATGTTGGTTTCGAGTGAAACGATATCTTCCCGCCGCAGAGTTTCGGTTTCGATCAATCCCGCTGCAATCAAGTCGGCCATGTGCATTTCCGGCCGGCGCAACAGTTCAATGAAACTGGGCCGGGAACGAAATTCCACACCACGCTCGGTAAAGAAAGGATGGCTGACATCCACCCGCGCGCCCTCGAGCTGCTGGCGCACGCGGCTGAGTCGGGCGCGGCGTTCGAGATACTGATTCCAATGCTCGTCCGTGATCAACCCGATGCGACGGCCGATCGGCGTCAGGCGTTCATCCGCATTATCAATGCGCAGATACAACCGGAATTCCGCGCGAGACGTGAACATTCGGTAAGGCTCGTTGGTTCCCTTCGTCACCAGGTCATCCACCATAATGCCGATGTAGGCGGCGGCGCGATCGAGCACGACAGGTTCTTCACCTTTGACCTTCAGGGCTGCATTGATTCCCGCCATCAGGCCTTGTGCGCCGGCTTCCTCGTAGCCGGTGGTGCCATTGATCTGACCGGCAAAAAAGAATCCCTCGACTTTCTTGGTTTCGAGCCAGGGGTGAAGTTCCGTGGGCTGGACGAAATCGTATTCAATGGCGTAACCGGGCCGAATCATTTGTGCGGACTCGAGACCCTTCATGCTGCCGAGAATTTCGCGCTGTACATCGATGGGCAGACTCGTCGACATCCCGTTCACATAGATTTCGTGGGTATCGACACCTTCCGGCTCGAGAACAATCTGATGCCGGTCCTTGTCCTGGAATTTAACGACCTTGTCCTCGATCGAAGGGCAGTATCGCGGTCCGATTCCCTGGATCTGCCCGCTATAAAGCGGCGACCGGCCCATGTTCGCGCGAATGATGGAATGGATCTTTTCGTCCGTATGTGTAATGTAGCAGCAGATTTTGTTCTCGAGGGGATGCGTCGTGCGGAATGAGAACGGCGTCGGTTCGGTATCGCCGGGCTGAGTCTCGAACACCGAGAAATCGATCGTGCGCCGATCCAGGCGCGGCGGGGTTCCGGTCTTCAGCCGGCCCCAATCGAAACGCAAATTGCGGATGCAATTCCCCAACGTAATGGATGCGGGTTCGCCATTCCGGCCGGCGGTGAACCGTTTTTCACCGATATGGATCAGTCCGTTGAGAAACGTCCCGGTTGTCAGGATTACGGCCTTCGCGGCGACGCGGCGGCCATCGAGAAGCTCGATGCCGGTCACGCGGGTTCCTTCGAACAGAATCTCGGTAACTTCGGCCTGTTTGATAAAGAGATTCGGCGTACGCTCCAGAATCCGGCGCATCACAATTCGATAGCCGGCTTTGTCCGCCTGGGCGCGAGGCGACCATACGGCGGGACCGCGACTCGTGTTGAGGAGTCGAAACTGTATCCCGGCGTCGTCCGCCACGAGACCCATGATGCCGCCCAGCGCATCAATCTCGCGCACGAGATGCCCTTTCGCGATGCCGCCAATCGCCGGATTGCACGACATCTGGGCGATCAGGTCGACATTCATTGTGTAGAGCGCCGTATTCAGCCCTATTCGCGCGGCGGCGTGTGCGGCTTCACATCCGGCATGGCCGGCGCCCACGACAACAACGTCATAGTTTTCGTCGAACATCACTACTTCCCTATACAGAACGTGGAAAAGATGCGATCCAGAATATCGTCCGTCACTACTTCTCCTGTCAATTCGGACAGCGCCGACAGCGCATTGTACAAATCCAGCAGCACCATCTCGTGGGGGACGTCCCGGTGTAAAGCCGCAACCGCCGTGGCTAATGCTGCCTCCGCACGTCCGACAGCCTCATGCTGGCGCGCATTGGTAAGCACGAGATCATCCGACAAATCAGTTTTGTGCTCCAGGAGAAACGATCGCAACGATTGCCGCAGATCGTCAAGGCCTGAACCGGTCATGGCGCTTACTGAAACCCGGGGCGCCCCATTGAGAACACTGGTATCCAGTGCCTGCGGAAGGTCCGCCTTGTTAATGACAACGACGTGCGGACGAATCCCCGTTTTCTCCAGAACGCGGCGATCATCATCGTCCAGGGCGCCGGCGTATCCCAGTCGCTGCTCGGCGATTCCCCGGGTAGTCCGGACAGTAACCAGGATGTGCTCGCGCAGGGGGCAGGCAACCTGGCGTCATCGCTGTTCGGCGGCGTTCCTGTCGGCGGCTCCCTCACCCAGACGGTGCTGAACGTGAA
>Ga0207646_10005042_pt1 | contig 14052 bp, 13 predicted proteins | sample KBSK5502metaG_FD_184343 | JGI IMG/M metagenome (GOLD analysis project Ga0207646, IMG submission 184343) | Corn, switchgrass and miscanthus rhizosphere microbial communities from Kellogg Biological Station, Michigan, USA - KBS K5-50-2 metaG... | ecosystem: Host-associated > Plants > Roots >... | reverse complement strand
TAGCTATGGGCCGACTCGGAATCGAACCGAGAACCTACTGATTAAGAGTCTCCTGGCAAGGCGGGACCAACAGACACTAGGTGGAACTACCAAGCACGATCACGGGCTCCGTGAGCCCGTCAGTGCCCCTCACTTCCCGGTGGACCTTTCACTCTGCTTTCACTGACGTTCGGTTGATTCACTCGGCTCATTCTGGGCGCAACTTCGACAGGGAAAAGGGACGCGTATGGGCGTCATTACCTGGCCCGACTGGTCCTGGCCGTTACCGCCGCTCGATCCGCCCGCACCACCGCCCGCCCCGCGTTCGCGGGGACCTTGGAGACCTGCTCGACCGAGCGTGCTAGAACGTTATAGAGCCTGGATAGTTCAGCCCCGTGTTGCTGCCAGCGATGGTGGCTGTGGGGGTGGCGTTCCCCGTGGCCCCCGCCGCGTAGACCGTGATGGTGCTGCTGGCGTAGTTGGCGACGTAGAGCTGGCCCGCGGCATCCAGGGCGATGGCCTCGGGGTCGGTGAGTCCGGCATTGCTGCCCGGGATGGTGGCCGTGGGGGTGGCGTTCCCCGTCGCCCCCGCCGCGTAGACCGTGATGCTGCCAGGCCCACCGGCGACGCCGTTGTTGGCGACGTAGAGCCGGCCCGCAGCATCAAGGGCAATGCCGAACGGGCCGCTCAGTCCGGTGTTGCTGCCCGCGATGGTGGCCGTGGGGGTGGCGTTCCCCGTCGCCCCCGCCGCGTAGACCGTGATGGTCTGGACGCTGCTGCCGGGTAGAGTCAGGTTGGCGACGTAGAGCCTGCCCGCGCCATCCAGGGCAATGGCCACCGGACCGTTCAATCCCGTGTTGCTACCCGCGATGGTGGCCGTGGGGGTGGCGTTCCCCGTCGCCCCCGCCGCGTAGACCGTGATGGTGCTGCTGGCGTAGTTGCCGACGTAGAGCTGGCCCGCGGCATCCAGGGCGGTGCCATGTGGGCTGTTCAGCCCCGTGTTGCTGCCCGCGATGGTGGCTGTGGGGGTGGCGTTCCCCGTGGCCCCCGCCATGTAGACCGTGATGGTGCTGAGGGCGGAGTTGGCGACGTAGAGCCGGCCCGCGGCATCCAGGGCGACACCAACCGGGTGGTTCAGTCCCGTGTTGCTGCCCGCGATGGTGGCCGTGGGCGTGGCGTTGCACCTGGCCCCCGCGGCGTAAACCGTGATGGTGCCGGTCGTGTAGTAGTTGGCGACGTAGAGCGGCTTGTCCGACAGGGCCGGCACGGTGACCGCTTGGTTACCGGTGATCGAACTGTTAGCCACATCGGTAGCGGTTACCACCGCGCTGCCGGCGGTCTTGAGGGTGACAGGGAACGTGTGGCTCCCGGCGTCGGCGCTGACGAACGTGTAGTCCGGGGGCAACGCGGCGGCCGGGTCCGTCGCCGTGAAGTGCACCGTCCCGGTGTACCCTGTTGCGGTGTTGCCGGAAGCGTCCTTTGCCGTGACCACGGCGTTGCACGGGAGGACCGAGACAACAAGCGTCGCGGCGACGCCCGGGGCTACGGTGACCGCTTGGTTACCGGTGATCGAACTGTTAGCCACATCGGTAGCGGTTACCACCGCGCTGCCGGCGGTCTTGAGGGTGACAGGGAACGTGTGGCTCCCGGCGTCGGCGCTGACGAACGTGTAGTCCGGGGGCAACGCGGCGGCCGGGTCCGTCGCCGTGAAGTGCACCGTCCCGGTGTACCCTGTTGCGGTGTTGCCGGAAGCGTCCTTTGCCGTGACCACGGCGTTGGCGGCGACCCCGGCGAGCACGGAGTTCGGAAGGCCCGAGACCACGAGCATCGCGGCGGTGGGCCCAAGGGGTGCCTCGGATGAACAGGCGACCAAGATCAAGAGCGAGGTGAACGGGAGCCAGCGCCCCGTTTCGAGCACCGGCCTTCGGGTCGCAGGGGGCGTCGTAACGTCCCGTGATGAAGAGGAGACGGAGAGCGGCAGGCTGAGCATCACAGGTACCACCGTTCCAACGTGGATCCTCGTTGGCCAGGTCGCAAGTACTTCCAGACTGGAACGTTCCACCACGCTTCGGTGCCGAACCGCCGTTTTAGGGGGTCGTGGGACTAATCGCCTTCCACCACTCTTGCAACTTTTCGGACGCTTCGGCAACGGTCTGATAATCCTCGTAAAGCCGAGTGAGGAGGTCCGTGGGCATAGCCTTCAGCTTCTTGTGCTTGAGGATTAGGCATCGACGCTTGAGCAGCTGCATCATCCCAAGTTCGTAGACCACGTTTGGGTTGTGAGCTTGCTTCGCCTCGGCCTTGTCGAAGATCGCGACGCCGTAGTTGCAGCAGAGCAGGCAAGCGATCGGGTTGTTGAGGTCGTCGGTGATTCGGTGATCGCGCGCGACGACGCCATTCAGCCCGAGCTGAACCAGGTCCTCCTTCACGCGCGTGATGAGCGGGTTTAGGTGCGACCGGTAGGCGACCATGATGAACACGTTGCGGTCGAACGCATTCGTGCGCAGGAAATCTCGCAGTGGCGCTACCCAACCGAGCAGCGCATTCGGAATCAACTCGTCAGAGATGTCTGGTATTTCTGGAATTAATTGAGGACTGGGAGGCGCCAATGCGGACACTGGTAGTCGAGCCACCTCCAGCAACAGCTGCTGCACGAGAATGCGGCGCGCTTCTGTAAGCAGCGTGACGTAGCGCTCGCGGCGAGACCGCAGCGCCGTGAGGCGCACAAGCTCGGCGAGCGTCTGGTCAGCCGCATTGACGACCTCAGGTGGGACGCCGCCAGACAGCAAGAGCGGCTTTACGTCGCGCAGCCATCCGATGAACAGCTCCTGAATCCGCTCGAGTATCTGGTTATCGGTGACGAATACGTGTCCGTCTGCCCGCATTGCGGTCAGAACGGCGCTTAACTCCCGTCGTAGGTTTCGAAGCGCTTCCAGCACGGCGGCCGCGTGGGCTAGGAAGCGGATTCAAGCATCGATTCAACGTACTGTTCCCCGCTCGCCGTCAGCGCATACGCCCGCGCACCTTCCTTATCGCCAGCGCTCATCATCAAGCCACGCGACGCGAGCTTGTAGACTACGTCGCTGACGTTGCCGAACGGATACCTAGCCTCCCTGGCCTTGTCGTTTAGCTCCCCGGTCGTGAAGCTCTGCATCTGCTCGACACGCTCAAGGTAGTATGCGAGCGCCATGGCTCGATCCGGCTGATTCTTGGCTGCTACTTTGCGAAGGAACTCACCCGGCGCGAGCTTCTTGCCGCCCGTTTCCAACTGCAGTGGAGTCGCCTTAGCCTCGGCCGCTCCCGGCTTGGCCGGACTCAGGTACTGCGTGATGAGGTCCTGAAACTTTTTCTCGGCGAATTCCTGCGGGCCGGTGACCTCAACCGTGATGGATCCAAAAGTGAGCTTCAGAGTAACGTCGGCCATGAGTTCCGTCCCTCTCGGCGATTCGGTAACGAGCAAGTGCGCTGAGTCCTAACGGGCCCCTCGAACGATACGGGATCTGAGACTGCTCAATAAGGGCGAATTTGCGGCATGGACGGGTGGAAATGCGGCAGCCAAGAAGCGAAAGCCGCCCCGACCCGCGAGAGCCGGAGCGGCCTAGACCCTTCACCAACCTTTCACTCCGAATCTGCTAACTCTATGGGCCGACTCGGAATCGAACCGAGAACCTACTGATTAAGAGTCAGTTGCTCTGCCAGTTGAGCTATCGGCCCTAACAGAAAAAAATCGTCAAACAACGGCGTCACGCCGAAACCGTCAAGCGACCTGCCCCCAAGGAGAATCGAACTCCTGTTCCCACCTTGAAAGAGTGGTGTCCTAACCGTTAGACGATGGGGGCTAACCACCAAGACAAAGACACAGAGACGTTGAAGAACACCGTGGAGATGAACCGTGGAGGAAACGGCGTAGCCACGCTTACGCCTCCCCTTAACGCCCTCCCTCCACGTCTTTTCTCTACGTCTTTAGTCTTTACGTCTTTCTGTCGTATAGCGGTAACGGGATTCGAACCCGTGTTTGAGCCTTGAGAGGGCTCCGTCCTAGTCCCCTAGACGATACCGCCCTGGGCGGGGAAAAATATCACTACCCGCCCGCACGGCACGCAACCCAACTGTTGACCTCGGCCAGCTTCTGCTTACCCTTAACCGCGCCGTCGTCCCTAAGGAGCCAGCAAACCGTGCCGCGAGCCGCGACTCAGCAGACGCACCCCTACGAGGCCGTCTGGAAGGCCCTGTCGTACGGCCTCCCCGAGGCCCCGATCATCCTCGCGGCGCTGTTGTACACGCACACCGACTGGCTCCAAGCCGTGCTCGGCCGGCTCGCACCCTTCTACCCGTACGCCGTCTTCGGGGCGGGCGTGCTCCTGGGCTGGCGCTTCCATCGCAGCCGGCTGCTATTCGCCCTGCTGGTTGTGACGCTCGCCGATCGGACCCTGGTGCACTTCGTCTTGGGGCCCGGCCCGGTGCGCGACCGAGTCGTGCTGCAGGCGATCGGCGTGCTGCTGCCGCTCAACCTGGCCGCGCTGGCGCTCACAGCGGAGCGCGGCGTGCTCACACCGCCCGGACTCGCCCGGTTCGCCCTCATCCTGGGACAGCTGGTGCTCGTGGCGATCCTCGACCGTCAGGCCCCGGGTGCCACGGCGGCGCTACTGCACACGCGCCTCTTGCCGCAGTGGCTGTTCGCGTGGAGCTCCCTCGCCGACCCTGCCCTGCTGGCCTTCTTGGTCGCCGGCGGGCTGCTCGCGGCAGCCCAGCTCATGGCGCCAACGCAAACCGGACGCTCGTTCGCCTGGGCGTTGATTCCGACGTTCCTCGGCCTGTCCACGGTGCGCCCGGGGAATCCCGGCTTCACGACGTTTTACCTCGCCACCGGCGCGCTCATCCTCATCGTGGCCGTGGTGGAAGCTTCCTACCACATGGCCTATCAGGACAGCCTCACCGGGCTCCCCGCCCGACGCGCCCTGAACGAGGCGTTGCTCCGGCTCGGCGGTCAGTACACGGTGGCGATGCTCGACGTAGACCACTTCAAGCGCATCAACGACCAGCACGGGCATGACGTCGGCGATCAGGTGCTCAAGATGATCGCTGCGAAGCTGGCGCAGGTGACCGGGGGTGGGAAGGCCTACCGCTATGGCGGCGAGGAGTTCGCCGTGATCTTCGCCGGCCGGGGTGCCGAGGAATGCCTGCCTGACTTGGAAGGCCTGCGCCAGACCGTCGAGGAGACCCGCTTCATCCTACGGGCCCGGTTCCGCTCGAAGAAGAAGAAGGAGAAGGTATTGACCGACCGTGGCCCCGGGCAGCGCGTCCCCGTGACGATCAGCATCGGTGTAGCGGACAAGAATGAGCGCCACACGAAATGGGATCAGGTGGTCAAGGCGGCTGACCGGGCGCTGTATCGAGCGAAGGAGGGCGGGCGGAACCAGGTACAGACCTGACCCCGGGCTCCGCCGGCGCCCGGCGCAGCCGCTCGAAATGCGGCTTCTCGACCAGGTGATAGAAGGCGAGGATGGCGCACTGATCGAACAGCGCGGCGGCCAGGCCGAACGCGGACGAGGTCGCGATGGCCAGGCCGTAGACGGGTAAATAGCCCACCGTGTACATCGGATTCCTGAGCCAGCGATACGGTCCGGCAGTGGTCGGGACGACCTGCTCGTCAGGCGCGAAGAAATTGCGCCAATAGTACCCGTCGCGCAGCGTGCGCGCGGCCCAGACCTTCGTGGACACCCCGACGACGACGAGCACCGCGCCCACCGCGATCGCCAGGCTACGTGGCAGCCCGACGCGCAACGTGTCGGCGCTCACGAGACACAACACAGCGAGACTGACCGCATCGTTGGCCATGACGAACGCCGCCACGCGCCGGAACCGCTGGAATCCCGCTTCCACACCGTAGCGCCGGGTGAGGTATTCCGTACGGTCCTGCCGCTTGAGCGCGAGACCGACGTACAGCACGTAGGCGAGCCGGCTCGCGAGATGGTAGGCGAGCGCGATCCAGGTCATGTGTGTCCCTCTACGCCGGACGCAACTGGTCCTTCACAGGGAGCTTCCGGATCCGCCGGCCGGTCGCCGCAAAGATGGCATTCGTGACCGCGGGCATCACCGCCGACGTGCCGGGCTCGCCGACGCCGCCCGGCGCCTCGGTGCTCTTGAGCAGATGCACTTCGATCGCCGGCGCCTCGCTCAGGCGCAGCACCCGATAGTCGTGGAAGTTATGCTGCTCGACCCGACCGTTCTTGATCGTGATCTCGCCCCACAGGACGCCGGTGATCCCGAAGACGATGCCGCTCTCCATCTGGGCCTTCACGATGTCCGGGTTCACGACGGTGCCACAGTCCACGACGCACACCACGCGTCGGACCCGCACGTCGCCCTGCTTCGATACCGCGACCTCGGCGACCTGGGCGATATAGCTGCCGAAGGCATGCAGCAGCGCGATCCCGCGTCCACTGCCTGCTGGTAATTTCCCACCCCAACCGGCGCGGTCCGCCACCAGCTCGAGCACGGCCTTGGCCCGCGGCGAGCCGTCTAGGAGCGCGCGCCGGTACTCGAACGGGTCGCGCTTGGCCGCCGCGGCCAGCTCGTCCATGAAGCTCTCGACCACGAAAATGCTGCGCGTCGGCCCCACGCCGCGCCAGAACGCGGTAGGCACGCCCGGCGGCTCCTGGCGCACGTACTCCACCCGGATGTTGGGAAGCGCATACGGCGGCTCCGCGGCCCCCTCCACTGCGTCGGTGTCGAGCCCCTTCAGCGTGGCGAAGATGCTGCCCAAGCCCAGTGCTCGGATCACCCGCAGGTTCTTCGGGAAGAGCTCGCTCGACACGCGCGCAATGATGGATGATCCGGTGACCCGATGGGTCCAGGCGATCGGCTTGCCTTGGGCATCGAGGCCGGCCGCGATGCGGTCATAGTAATACGGCCGGTACATGTCGTGCTGGATGTCCTCCTCGCGGCTCCAGAACACCTGCACCGGGCCGGTGACCTGCTTGGCGATCTGCACGGCCCGGGTGATGAAATCCACCTCGAGCCGCCGGCCGAACCCGCCACCCAAGAGATGGTTGTGTACCTGGACCTTGGCCTTGGGCAGTCCGGTCACCTTGGCGGCGGCGTTCTGTGTGAAGGTCGGGACCTGGGTTCCCACCCAGATCTCGCAGGCGTCGCTCCGCACGTGGACGGTGCAATTCACCGGCTCCATCGTGGCGTGCGCGAGGAACGGTTGCTCGTAGATCGCCTCGACCTTCTGCATCGCGCCGGCCATCGCCGCGGCGACATCGCCATCCTTGCGCGCGGCAACTCCCGATTTCTCGGACGCCGTTGCCAGCTGCTGCACGATGTCGGCGGTCGAGAGCGCCGCGTTCGGCCCGTCGTCCCAGCGGATGTCGAGCGCGGCCAGGCCCTGTTTCGCCGCCCACGTGTCGGCGGCGACTACGGCCACCGCGTCGTCGAGCCGCACCACCTGCTGCACACCCGGGATGGCCTTCGCCTTGGCGTCGTCGACGCTCGCGAGCTTGCCACCGAACACCGGACACGCGGCGACCGCGGCGAACTTCATGCCCGGGAGCCGGACGTCGATGCCGAACTGCGCGGTGCCATCGACCTTGTCCGGTGTATCGAGCCGTTTCGCCGGCGTGCCGATCAGCTTGAAGTCCTTTGGGTCCTTGAGGGCGACGCCGCCCGGCACCGGCAGGCGAGCCGCCTGATCCACCAACGCGCCGTACGCCAGGCTGCGGCCGGTCGGGCCGTGGATCACCGCGCCGTTGGCGGCACGACACGAGCTCGGTTCGACCTTCCAAGTCGCCGCCGCGGCGGACACCAGCATGCTGCGGGCGGTGGCCCCGGCGCGGCGCAACGGCTCCCAGTTGCCGCGCACCGATGTCGAGCCGCCCGTTTCCTGAACGCCGAACAGCGGCTCGGCGTACAGCGCGTCGTCGGGGGGCGCGTGCTCGAGCCGGACCTGACTCAGATCGACTTCCAGCTCTTCGGCGAGGAGCATGGGCATCGCGGTGTAGGTCCCCTGCCCCATTTCCACCTTGTGCATGATCAGTGTGACATGCCCTTCGCGGTCGATCCGGATGAACCCGTTGGGCATGAAGTCGCGGGCGGCTTGAGCGCCGGCAGCGAGTGCCGCGCCGATGCGCGCCGGCAGACCGAAGCTCACGAGCAGGCCGCCGCCGGCGGCGGCACCCGCTCTCAGGAAGGTCCGGCGGGACAGGGTATGCACCGCAGTCGAAATTAACTCGCGGAACGGCTTCCCGCAGCAAGACCATGCCCGCTACGGGAAGGTGTTGGACCGACGCTACATCCTACAGGAGAAAAAGGCGATCAGTTCGGGGCGTGGACGCGCGGGCCGCCGTAGTCGCGGTTCCGGCCCAGGGTCGGGCCGGAGACGTTGAGACCGCCGCGCGTGTTGTCGATGTTTGCGATGAACTGGCGGATCGAGCCCGGAAACGAGTCCGTCCGGCCGTTCTTGCCGAACGGATCGGTGAACCAGAACACCGGGCCCTGGGCGTTGTCGATCACGTTCTCGTTGATGTCCACGACGCGTTCGACGCCGTTGAAGACCGAACGCGGGTCGTCGAACGTCACGCCCGCGATCGTCCCCGCGCCGGTCGACTGGTCGCACTCTTCTCCTTGCGCCCGCGCGCCGGTGGGGGTGACCTCATAACAGACGTCGATTGGCCGCCCCACGATGTTAGCGGCCGCGGGATCATAGAACCGGCTTGGCAGGAAGACCTGGAAGTAGGGATTCAAGAACGCTAGACCGTGGCCGTCCGCCCGCTGCAGGCTGAGCGACAGCTGCCAGCTCTCGTGTAACACGCCGAAGTCCGACTGCTGGCCGGGCGGCACGAGCACGAACCGATCGATGCAGGTCCGGTCCGGGATGATGCGCCGTCCGCCCCCTGACGGTGAGTTGGCGGGCGTCGCCGGCCCCACGACGACCGGTGTGCCGTCACACGAGCGGTCGAACTGTCCCGGGTCACCGATCGCCGCGAGCAGCGTGATGTCCAACCGGGTGCCGTCGCTGCAGCGGATGTGATAGGCGAGCTCGTGCAGGTTGTTCGTGAACGCATCCTTCGAGTGCGTCCCCTGGTGCAACTTCGCCAGCACGTCGCAGCGGATCTCGAACAGCGATCCCGCGGCCGCGCTGCCGAAGTGCATCAGCACGCCATTCTCCCACTCGACCTTGTGGCCGAAGTGGTCCTCGTGGCGGGGGTTCGCGGGGTCGTACGTATCGAGCTGCTCGTTGGCGTATCCGAACGGGATCGGCCCGACCTCCGCGTACAGCGCCGAACCGCGAGGGTCGCGGCCGTGATCGTGCCCGAAGGAGCATCCGGTGACTGGATCGACCGGCGGGTGCCACGTCGGGTAGAGCTTGCGATCCGGCCCGACCACGGAGTAGCTGTTGTGCACCTCGGCTGTACAGTCGTCGCGCGGCCCGGGCGTCCAGATCCCGTAGGACGCCGCGAAGCCGATCGGAGGGCCGTAACCCTGATTCTGGAATACGCTGTCGCCGCAGGCGGCGGCCGCGAGAGCAACGAGCAGGGGCAATGACGAGGCACGCGACATAGGACGGTCTCCGTACCCAGCTTCGCTGCGGCCTGGGCCCGCCAGCGGTGACGACGGTCACCTCATCGCGGGGCGCGCGTCCTTAGGAATGGGCCACTCACTATGACCCGCGTTGTGGTGCTCGTCGGCACGCTCGTCGCGCTGGCGCTCGGTGGCGATCTCGCGGCTCAGCAGCGTCAGGCTCGGGACGGCTTCTGGTTCGGAGCCGGCCTTGGGAGCGGCTGGGCGCGGGTGTCGTGCCAGATCTGTCAAGGAAACAACCGGGGCGGGTTCTCCGGCGCGTTGCGCCTCGGCGGCGGCGTGAGCCGCAAAGTGCTGATCGGCGCCGAGGTGGCCGCGTGGTGGGCGACGATCGAGACGGGCACGGACACCGTGCACCAGTCGCTCGCGGCGTTCGGCGCCGCGGCGTACTGGTATCCGAGCCAACGCCGACCACTCTATTTCAAGCTCGGGATCGGCTTGGTCACGCATCGCGCCGACGACGGTACGGACGTCATCACCTCTAGCGCCATCGGGCCGCAATTCGGCGTGGGCTACGAGTGGCCCGTGAGCCCCCACGTCCTGGTGAGCCCTTTCATTAGTGTGGCACTCGGTATCGTGGGCGGGTCACTCAAGTTCAACGGCGGAACGATTCAGAACCGCCCCACCGTGTCGCTGGCGCAGCTGGGGCTCGGGGTCACCTGGCATCAGGTGCCATTGCGCCGGACGGGGCGGTAGCCGGCCCCATTCATCATCGCTTCCGACGACTGCCGGCGACTACGAGGAGTATGCCGCCGACGATCGCGACCCAACCGAGCAAAGCGGGAACTTTATGCTGCTCGTCGACGGTGCCATGGATGGGGCCGACGTGGACGATTCCCTGCGAGTGAAGCGACACACCTTTGACGACCATGAAGGCGCCCAACGCGGCGAGCAAAATTCCAGTGATAATCAGAAGTCTCATGCCCGGTCTCCGTGATCCCAGGAAACTGCCGGCGACGCGTCGCCTTCGCAACCCGAGAGTCTGCCACGTCGCTCCTACGTCTTAAGGCTGTAGGTCTCTTTTCATCCCTCCGAACGATACCGGCCGGCGGTACAGGGAACCATTCTCCATAGAAGTTGCAATCGGCCTTGAGGAGAGATTGGACCTGAACGAAAGGAGCTTTTACGATGGCAAAGAAAAGCAGAGGCGGTAGAATGACTGCCGCCAAACGGCGTGCTGCGAAGTCGGCTGGTGGACGCGGTCTCGTAAGAAAACGCAGAGTGGGTCGAAAGATCATGAAGACCTAGGCATTCCTGGAACCATTCTCCATTCAGAGGATACTCCCAATGAAGCATTCCCTGGCAGGCCTTCTCATGTTGGCCGCCCTGGCGCCGCTGGCAACCGGCTGCGCCATGAACAAGACGGCAAAGGGCGCGATTATCGGCGCGGGTGCTGGTGGCGCCGCGGGCGCCGTCATCGGCCACGCCACCGGCTCGACGGTGCGCGGCGCGATCATCGGGGCGGCCGTCGGCGGCGCCGCGGGCGCGATCATCGGGCATCAGATGGACAAGCAGGCCCAGGAGCTCGCATACGATCTCCCCGGGGCCACGGTGTCGCGCGTCGGCGAGGGGATTGCGGTGACGTTCCCCGAGGGGACCCTGTTCGGGTACGACTCCGATCAGCTTCAGCCCGCGGCGCGCGATAACATGCGGAGGTTTGCCGCGAGTCTGCAGAAGTACCCGAACACGCGGACGCTGATCGTGGGTCACACCGACTCGGACGGCAGCTCCGCGTACAACCTGGGTCTGTCGGACCGGCGCGCACTGTCGGCAGCGAGTTTCATCGCGGCGGAGGGTGTCGATCGCGCCCGCATCACCACGGCGGGCCGCGGGGAGGCTGAGCCGATCGCCACGAACGCGACGGACGCCGGTCGGCAGCAGAACCGACGCGTGGAGGTCGCGATCTACGCGAAAGACGCAACCGGCAGCGGATCCGGCAACTGAGCGCTCGAGTGCGCCGTGCCCTGCCTCCTCGCTGCCCTCGCGCTCGTCACACCACGACTCGCGGTCGCCGTCCTCTGGTTCTTCACCCACTGGTTTGACGGCGTCTTTGCGTCACTGCTCTGGCCCATCGTGGGCTTCGTCTTTCTGCCCACGACGTTGCTCTGGTACTCGGCGGTCCAGCACTGGTTCGGCGGCACGTGGACGCTTTGGCCCGCCGTGGGCTGCGTGGTGGCGCTCGTGATCGATCTCTCCCCGGTGCGCGAGCACCGCCGGTTCACGGGCCGGCGGTCGGGGGACTCCCAGTAACCCTCCGGCGGCCGACGTCATCCCTACGCGACTACGCGTCATCACTACGACGGATGGCCCGCGGCACCCAGTTGAGGTAAGCTGCGCTAGTGTCCTTCCTGCCACAGCAGTCTGAGAGGCAGTTTGTACTAGAACACCCTCATCACACGAAGTTCTAGGAGCAGTCCTTATGATGCGCATCATCAAGAATCGAACGCCGACGCTCGTCGCCACAATCGCGATCGTTGGCCTACTTGCCGCGGCGTGTGCGGGTTACACGGCCAAACTGGCGACCATCACCGTCCGCCCCGACGCCAACCTGGCTGCCAATTCCAGTCAGCAGTTCGTCGCCGAGGGCCGAGATGAGCGGGGATCGCTGTTCGCGATCACGCCCGCCTGGTCGGTCGTGGGCAGTGGTGGCACCATCGACAGCGATGGTCTGTTCACCGCGGGCTCCATGGTCGGGACCTTTCCCAACACCGTCACGGCCACCGATGGCGACATTTCGGGCAACGCGTCGGTGACCGTGACGCCGCCGCCCTCACCCGTCCTGGCGACCATCACTGTTTCGCCAGCGGGCTCGGACACCATTCCGGCCACGACCACTCGGCAGTTCCTGGCCGAGGGTAGGGACGCGTACGGTAATTACATCGCCTCGTTGTCGCCCAGCTGGTCCGTCGTCGCGGGTGGAGGCACCATCAACAGCGCGGGGCTGTTCACCGCGGGTACGGTGCCCGGGATCTATACCAGCACGATCAAGGCAAGCAGCGGCAATGTGGCAGGGTACAGGACGGTGACGGTGGCGTCGTCCGCCGCGTCGCTCGCAACCATGCGGGAGCTGGTGCACTTCGCGTACGACAAGTCGGATCTCACCGCGGAGTCCCGCGAAGCGCTTGACGACAAGGTCAGCGTGTTCCGGGCGAATCCGGCGATGCGCATTCTCATCGTAGGACATACCGACGATCGTGGCACCGGCGCGTACAATCTCGCGCTCGGCACCCGGCGTGCAGAAGCGGTGCGGGACTACCTGGTCGCGCAGGGCGTGGCCTCGAGCCGGATCGAGCTCGAAACCCGTGGCAAGACGCAGCCGTTGGCGTTGGGGAATTCGGAAGGTGCCATGGCCCAGAACCGGCGTGACGCGTTCTTGATTCTGGTGGCCTCAGACAGCAAGTAAATACGTAGGAGAGTTTAACAAAACGCCGGGCGCGGAATATCGCGCCCGGCGTTGTTCGCTTCGTCTCGCTGTCGCTCTCACCACCGCGCCTTGCGGTCCCGAACGTCGACATGGACAAACGGGCCGTGGGCGGCCGTCGATGGATACTTGCCGATCCCCCCGATGAGTCCCTGTGCCTCCGGTCGGGCTGCGGCGCCATCGATCAACCGATAGAGCACTTCCGCGTCACGGATATCACTCCGGCCGTCGCCATTGAGGTCATCCATCACGCCGTCTCCGTTCTCGTCGATGAAGATGTCCGCGGCCGCGCCCCACTGGTGCTGACTGTAGCGCACATTGCCGAGGGACCGGTTGTAGGCCGGGGTGCGGTACCCGCTCATGACGTGGAACGTGCTCGCCCGATAGCCGGCCTCGTTCACCCGTTCGAGTAGATATTCGAGGGCGACCAGGAGGCGCTCGTTCAGCACGACGTACCTCCGGGAGCCGGCCGGCTGCTTGCACAAGAACTGCTTGAGTCGAAAGTGGGGGGAGACCAGGAGGTCCTCGTTCTCCCGCGTGACCTCGACGAATCCGGCCGGGGGCCCGTATCCGCCGGGCCCGCGCAGTGGCTTCTCCGGATAGCGGCCGATCCGATAGCCGTTCAGGAGCTCGCCCTGGAGCCGGTCGTACGGGACGAGGACGAACGCCTGCAGCGTGACCGAGTCGCGCCCGTCCGGGGCAACCACCTCGATGGGGTAGAGGCCTGGCGTGGGCGGCGCTGTCCATTCCCAGCGCCCCCGCCCCGTGCCCAGCGGCACGAGGCGACCGGCCGTCGGCCGCGCCACGTAGCCCGATCCTGCGGCGCGGTCCACCACCTCTAGCGTCACGGTCTCGCCCGGGAGCAACGTCAACGCCCTCACCCGGTCGGGTGAGATCACGTTCCGGTAGCGCACCGCGAACCCAGCCGCCGCTGGCGGATCGGCGGGTCGAGCCGCGGCGACAACGCCGAGCGCGCCGAGCGCCAGCCCGGCATACGCGAGGCGACGCAAGAAAGGTCGGGGAGGCGTACTCATCCTTTAGGTGTAGGGCGTGTTCATCCCTTTGAGGCA
>Ga0207646_10005041_pt1 | contig 14052 bp, 16 predicted proteins | sample KBSK5502metaG_FD_184343 | JGI IMG/M metagenome (GOLD analysis project Ga0207646, IMG submission 184343) | Corn, switchgrass and miscanthus rhizosphere microbial communities from Kellogg Biological Station, Michigan, USA - KBS K5-50-2 metaG... | ecosystem: Host-associated > Plants > Roots >... | reverse complement strand
AAACCGTTTCGCTGCGACAGATCACCACAGGTATATCGGTGACCTCAATATGAAAGTGATCGAGCAGGTTCTGCACGTCGGCATCGCGCTCCAGATCGATATACGCGTAGGGGTGAGCGTTGCGTGTCAGGAATTCTTTGATGCGAAGCGTATCGGCAGAATGATTCGAACCTATGAGTGTTGCATCGCCAATGCCTTGTGCCAATAACTCGACGCGCCGCAAAATGAATGCGCGCATCAGAATCTCGCCCAATTCAGCGTCGGTCTGCACGAGCGCCAGCAGGTTTTCGCGACCCACCTGGATGACCTCTCCGTCTTCGCGTACGCGAATGCGCGCCAGCGCGCGGCGGTCGGAAAGCATGTGGACTTCGCCGGTGAACTGTTCTGCTCGGAATATCGTAATAAGCGTTTCACTACCGGACCCGGGACGTACGGCCTCCAGTTCACCCGCGAGAACAACAAAAAACGGAATAGCCTTATCACCCTGCTCAACCAGGATCTCACCCTTTCGCACCTTACGCCGTTGGCCGTGAGCCGCGATGCGGCGGATCTGAGCCGGCGTAAGCGTTGGAAATATCTGCTCAGGGCGAGAACTGGTCAGCGGTAATGGTCTTATAGGCTCGTCCATAAGGAAGATTACACAGCCCCTGTATGCAGTACCTTGAAAGAAAGCGAGCGGTTCAACATTTCATTTTTTCCTAAGCGACACCCGATGGTGTCGCTTGAACTTTGATCAGCGGCACATCCACCAAATGCTCGCTTACAAACCACACCTGCAGTTCGTTCGTGCGCAGCACATCGCTGACAAGAAGATCATTGCTGCCGTCATCGCCCAGCTCTGATGCGCGACGAGCCAGCTTGCGCGTTTGCCGAATAACGATCTGGTGCGCGTCCAGCAAGCGTGAGAGTTGGACTGAAACCGTTTCCCGGCCGCGCGGGGGACGCTCAATCTGCGTCATCTCCGCCACATCAGCCGCCATCGCAATACTGACGCCACCGAGAAGCTGAATATGCTCCGCGATCGAGTCCACTAATTCGACCTGCTCGTCGTAGTGCTTGTCGAATAGAAGATGCAATTGGTAGAAAGTCGGACCGGCGACCTGCCAATGCGACTTCTTGTACAGGTCGCGCAGTGTCATTGTGTCGGCAAGGACTTGATTGAGCTGTGCAGTCATTTCCAACCGTGCCGGCTCCTCCAATTCAAGCGGCAGAAGATGGTTGACGGTTCCGTATGCCTGAATCTCAGGAGCGCGTTGGTGAAGCCGAAGGCTGCGCGGTGATTTTTCGACTAGTCTTGTTATTGGCCATCGAATTCCCCCTTCTGAGGTCACATTTGCTGCGCTTCAGGCCGCAGCTCTCCGCAAAAGATCTTCGACTTTCATATCCAGATTCCTGGCGACCTCCAGCACATTGGGATTTTCGTAAGGAGCCAGAAGGCTGGCCATCCTGTCATATGACAAATGCACGCCGTCGGTGCGCTCATCCACCAGAACGGTAACGGGCGCGTAGGAGCCGGCATCGGGGACGTGCTTTGCCATTTCCCTCATGATGAGCGGATTGCCGACCACAAAGCGAATGATCCTGGATTTCTCACGACCGGTCGTTTTGCTGATGATCGCACCGTGATCAAATGCGACAAACAGCATCAGCCCTGTTTTTCCCACCGCTTTCTCGATCGTGCTTTCCAGCTCGGCGGCAGAAGGCATTTTTTGCATCGAGCTCCAGAACTCAGCCATATCCGGATGCCCGATTCCGGCATTGATCGCCGCCACTACATCATCAAACTTCTTGGACGCGATGAGACTGAATCGTTCGATTTCGATTTTGCTTATCATCTAGCCTCTCCCGTTTTAGAAACTCGTCTGATTCACGACTTGACTGCGCGTGCCGAGCGCCAGAGCGCCCACCCAGGATTGACGCGGTTCGGATAGAGTTCCAACATCTTGTCGTACAGCTCCTGAGCTGTTGTCGTCGTTCCCGCTATGCGGTCGAAATCGCGGATGTACTGCCGGGTCTGTTCGATGATCCCGGGACTGTCGTTGTTTTCAGGTCGCTTATGTGTTGCGACAACTGCGCGTGGGTTGAGCGACTCCATTTTGTCGAGCGCGGATATCCACTCCCGTCGTGTCTGGGCATTTGACTCGGCGAGATAGAGGTGGACATCGTTGTAGGCGGCGTCGCCGGCAACTACCAGTCCGATAGAAGGGACATCCAGACAGGTCGTGTAATCAGTATCGGTATGACCAAGTTCCACAGCGACCAATTCACGCCCTTCCAAATCGATTGCATTCCCTTTGAGTTCCTCCGCGATCACCAGCCTTTCGGGAATCTGGCCTGGAAATGCCGCCTTCCAGATTTTGAGTCTCTCTGGGGAAACATGCTGGCGCATGACTTTCACAACATTGGGCGTTGCGACTGCTCTTGCATTTGGGAATCGTTCAAGAAGAGTGCCGATTCCAAACCAGTGATCTCCATGACCATGTGTAATGTAGATGGTTGTCAGGTCCTTACCTTTTGCTGCAACCCAATCTGCCAAAGCAGTGGCCTGCTTGACCGTCATAAAGGTATCCACCAGGACGGCGTCCCGCATGCCATAAATGAGGGTTGCCGCCATCGCCTGAAAATGTGCCTCTCTTACGCCCGGAGGCAGGTCGCGCGTGACGATGGGTATGCCCGGCGTCACGAACACGTCCCAGTTTAGAAGTACGTTTTCCGGGGTCTGTTGCATAACTATGTCTCCAATGTTCCGCGACACAGATACGCGGGCTAACTAGCGAGAGTGGTACTTTGAAAATGAACAAGCCGGATCGAATCGCCCACACGCGAATAGACCGCGATGAATCGAAAGTGTGCGCGGCTCTCCACACCATTCCGTGACGTGACGGTTCTGCTTTCGCCGGTCACCACTCCTGCCGAACCGTAGACCCTTGCCACGAGTTGATGAGGATCGATCGAATGAAACCTCAATCCATTGGAACGGAGGTCTTGCAACACCTCCTGCTTGTTCAGAACGGAACCATCCGGACGCACCAACATGTAATCGTGCGAGTAGAGTTCCTCAAGTGCGGCGTAGTTCTGGCTTGTAAGGGCCGAATAGAACACGCCGCTATGAACCTTCAAAACCTCATCTTTAGTCATTCAGTTTCCTCTCGCAGTATCGAGGAGCGTGGCGAGCAGCGCGGGCCACCGCTTCTCGAAGTCGACGTCCTGTTGGAGTCCGAGCTTGAACAGAGCTTGGATTCGCTGCCCTGTTTCAGGCCAGGCCAGGGCAGTCTGAAAGGAGTTGAGGGCGCCGAGGAGCCGGTCGGCGGATGGCAACGAGACTTCGTTAATGAGATTCTTCGCCGCGGTGATAGCACGCCCGTCGAAGGAGGCGATCCGGCGCGCCAGCGCGTCGACGAAGCCATCGAGTTCCGCGTCCGGAAGCGCCCGGTTGACATACCCGTATCGTTCCGCGGTGTCGCCGTCGAAGTCGTTCGCGCCGAGAACGATTTCGAGCGCGCGGCCCCGGCCGACCAGGTGCGGAAGGCGTTCCGTCCCGCCGCCGCCGGGATGTACTCCCACCCCGACTTCGGGCTGGCCCAATAGCGTGTTCTCGCGCGACGCGAAGCGCATATCGCAGGCGAGGACGAACTCACTGCTCACGCCCCGGACACAGCCTCGGATCTTCGCGATGCTGACCACCGGGGACTTGGTGAGACGGACGAACGTATCCATCAGAATCGGGAGACCGGAAGGCCCAACCGCTGTGGTGATGTTCCCTATCTTGCCGGTCAAATCAAAGTGGGCAAGGTAGAACTCAGGATTCGCGCTTTCGAAGACCACGACGCGCAGGCTCGGACTGGCGCCCATTCGAGCGAGCAGATCCTGGAGGCCTTCGAATATGGTGGCGTCTACAATGTTGAACGGCGGATAGTCGAATAGAACCTTCCAGTACGCAGGCGTTTCCTCGATGACTCGCACGGGCGCCGTCGATTTAGTCATGATTCAATCTCCTTCGACGACGATAGAGCGCGACGGCGAGGTGATGTTCGCCTTCACATAGGAACGCATGCGCTTGAGTGCGGGTTCGCTGATGCACAGCTTCAGGAAGAGATTTCTTTCGAGCGCCAGTCCCTCTGCCAGCGGCGTCTCGTTGGCGTTGCGGACAAGACGCTTGATGTAAGCGACCGCTTCCGGCGGATGTAATGACAGGCGCCGAGCAATCTCCATCGCGCGATCGAGAGCCTTGCCGCTGACGGTTTCGTGAACCAGCCCCTTCTTTTCGGCTTCACGTGGATTTAGGGGACTGCCCATGAGGATGTGCATGAGCGCGCCTGCCATTCCGATGACGCGTGGCAGCCTTTGCGTACCGCCGGCGCCGGGAAGGAGTCCAAGGTGTGCCTCCGGCAGTCCGATCAGGTAGTCGCCATCCTCAGCGATACGAAGATCGCAAGAGAGCGCGAACTCGAACGCACCGGCGAGGGCTGTACCGGAAATCGCGGCGATCACCGGTTTTGGCATGCTCTCGCACAACGCCATCGCCTTATCGAAGAATCCCCCATTGTAGGTCGCGTTCTCGGGCCACTCGCGACCGGAAGCGCGCAGGGACTCCGCGAGGCCGATCAGCACACCAACATCAAAATGACGATTAAAGTAACCGGGCGCGCCTCCAGTAATTATGACAACGCGAACACTAGCGTCGCCCGCGAATTGGTCCAGCGCCTCGGTGAGCGCGTCGCCCATCTCCTGGTCGAAATACATGCGCCTTGCGCTGCCCAGTGTAATCACCGCAATTCCATCGGCTACTTTTGTCGTCAGAACATCAGCGTTCATGGGGTTCTCCTGAAAGTCGGACGTTACGCTTTTGCGATGGCGCCTTGAACGGCTTTTGCGGCGGCGCGGATGACATTGATCACCAATTCGGGGTGAGAGAGCATGGGGACATGGCTGCTGGCGACCTCATGGGTGGTGGCGCCCATGCGCTTCGCAAGGAACCGTTGCAACTCCGGTTGGACGGTGCGGTCATTCGTGGCGACGATATACGAGGTCGGCTTCGACCTCCAGGCAACGCCATCGAGCTTTTGTGTGAACAGGTCCGCAGCCGGCGCGAAGTGAGTTGCCCAGACAACTTTCTTCTCCTGCTCAGACAAGTCGCCCGCGAAGCACTCGACACCGTCCGGGAGCATCCAGATACGCCCGGCCGCGATTTCGATGTGGGAGAAGACATCGGTGACGGGAAATTTCTCCTGCTGGCTCTGAGATGTCTCGTCCGCATCCGGGGCGAGTGCAGCAATGTAGACAAGAGCGGCGACCCGGTCGTCGGTTCCAGCCGCAGTGATGACGCTTCCGCCATAAGAGTGTCCTACGAGGATAGCTGGGCTGCTGACCCGTCCCAGCGTGCGTTTTACCGCGGCGACATCGCCTGCAAATGTGTCGAGACCGTATTGGGCGGCGATCACATGGTGCCCATCCGCCTGAAGCGTGGGAATCACCTTATTGAAGCACGAGCCGTCGGCCCAGATCCCGTGGCAGAACACGATGCTTGGTTTTGTTTCTGTAGATTTCGATTTCATGTCCTCTCCTTTTCTCCTCGTTCACGAGACATCCATTTCCGGACATAGGGTGAACAGTGCTGTGCCGGGATTCCGTCTGCTTCGCATGTGTTCAAAAAACGAATGCACTCGACGTCTACAAGGCCCACCTCCGCCAGATCCAGCGCGACCGGCGGTCGGGCGCTCCTGAGTTCGGCTTTCACCTGATCAATGTGGCCCACGCGAAACTCCCCGCTTAAACGAATCCGAGTCCTGCGCCGGCCCGAAGTGCGTTCGATTCTCAGCGTCAATGGATGATTTGCTCCGAGTATCGATCTGACATGCAACGCAAGCGCCAATGGAAATGAGTGGGAACGGCGTGACTTAGATCCGCTGCTCGTCCCGATATTTGAGGAATTCCTGACGGATCAGGAAAACGCGGTGGGATCTTTGAAGCGGGATTTGTTGATTTTCAGCCGCTTGATTTTCGAATCGAGTGTCTGCGGCGGGAGTCCGAGTCTGACGGCCGCGCCCGCCGGTCCGGAGACGCGGCCCTGGCTTTGTGCAAGTGCGGCTTCAATCATTTCCTTTTCGTGGCCGATGAGCGCGCCACTCAGTGCAACTGTCGGTCTCGTGAACCGTGGCGTCTGGGCGCTGAGCCATGTTTCATCGACACAGAAAGTATCGCCTTCGCTTAGGATCACGGCTCGCTCGATCACGTTCTGCAGTTCGCGAACGTTTCCTGGCCAGTGATACGACTGAAAGACCTTCATCGTCTTTTTATCGATTCGTCTGAACTTCTTTCCCAGCTTCTTCGCGAAACGCTCGATGAAGTATTCCACCAGCAGAGGAATGTCATCCGCGCGATCACGCAGCGACGGCATCTCGATGGGAACGACATTCAATCGATAGAGAAGATCGGCGCGAAACTTTCCTTCGGCAACGAGGACTTTCAAATCTCGATGAGTGGCAGCCACCACTCTCACATCCACGAGAATTGTCCGATTACTCCCGACGCGCTCGATTTCCCGTTCCTGCAGGACCCGCAGTAAAGATATTTGGATCTCGGCGGGCAGATCGCCGATTTCATCCAGAAAAATGGTGCCGCCGGTCGCCGATTCAAAACGGCCGAGACGCCGTTGCGTCGCGCCCGTGAAGGCGCCCTTTTCGTGCCCGAAGAGTTCGGAAGCAATGAGGGAAGGTGGGATCGCGGCGCAGTTCACAGCCATGAATGCCCGTTCTGCGCGATTCGATCGCTTATGAATGGCCCGCGCGATCAGTTCTTTTCCCGTGCCGGTCTCGCCCAGAAGCAGAACGGTGGAACCGGCGGGTGCCACCTTGGTCACTTGTCGAAGCACCTTGCGAAGCGCTTCCGACGAACCGACGATGTCCTCGAACATCGAATCCCGATCGATCTGCTCGCGCAAGTGAACGTTCTCGTTACGTGTTCTTTCTTCCAGTCTGACGCGTTCATCAATATCGGTACCGGTGGCATACCAGCGAGTCACCTGTCCTTGCTCATTGCGGAAAGGGTTGTACCGAATGAGGAACCAGCGATACTGGTGATCTTTTCCGAGCGCCCGCATTTCGACTTCAAATGGGATTCCGCGTTCCAGCGCTGCCTGTCGTTCGCCGCGCAATCGTTCCAGATCGTCCGGATGGAAAATTCGTTCGCGAAAGTCAGGACCAAGCACATCTTCGCTAGTGCGGCCTGTGTATTCCAGAGTCGCCTGGTTGGCGTAGATCGGCGCGCCTGTGGGGTCCAGCACGACGATCGTCTGTGGAATCGCATCGGTGATGCGGCGAAGCTCGCGTTCATCTTCGCGGAGTTTTTCCTGAGTTTGTTTCAAAGCTTCGATGTCGGTGCTAGTTCCATACCATCGAATGAGCTTTCCCGTTTCGTCGCGGAATGGCTCGACACGTATGAGGAACCAACGAAAGACTCCGTCGTGTCGGCGAAGTCGGGCTTCGATCTCGCCTGGTTCTCCCGAAACCAATAGCTCTCGCCATTTTTCCATCAAGGGCCGGAGGTCATCGGGATGGAAGGCGGCCTGCCAGCCCCAACCATTCGACTCTTCAGGAGAGAAGCCTGTGTACTCGTGCCATCGTTTGTTGAGGAACTCGTTGGGGCCGTCCGGCAGATTGCACCACGCAAGAGTGGGAATCGTATCGATTACCTGCCGAAGTTTCGCTTCAGACCTTTGCAGCAGGCCCAGCGCATTTGAGAGGGATTCGTGCGATCGCTGTCGCTCGATTGCGATTCGCGCGATATGCCCTGACGCCTCGATTAATTCGAGATCTTCATCGTTCGGAATTCGTGCCTGCGAATGAGAGATGCAGAAGGTGCCAAGAACTTCTCCATCTTTCGAAATGAGCGGCTCGGACCAGGCCGCGCAAACTCCATGAGCTATTGCCAGGCCACGCGCGTCGTCTGGCCAGCGCGGATCGTCGGAGATATCCGGAATGACTACTCGTTGTTTCGTAAACGCCGCAGTACCGCAAGAGCCTCTGTTGGGACCGATCGGCCAAGGTGTGATAGCCCTCGCAAATGCGGATGGCAGGTGAGGACCCGCAATCGGCAGTAGCTGGTTCCCCGCTTGATCCATCAAACAAACAAACGACGTTCCAGAAGAGTGGGTATCAATGGCGGCACACAACTCGTTCAGAACGTCGCAAAGGTTCGTCCCATTCGCGACCATTTCCAACGCCCGCTTTTCGGCGGCGTGGAAGGACGCAGTCCGCTTTGCGCGATCATCCAAGTGGCTCATCTTTCGTACGGAATTAGATTCTCGCATGGGAATGAAGCCTATCCAACCATACAGCAAGCGTTGCAGTTTGGATACGTGTAATAATCTAATTGTTGACATTTAGATTACGATCGTCATACATTCCTGCAGAACAAGCGAGCGGGCAAAACGACTAGGAGGAAAAGCAGATGTTCTTGACCAAGAAAGCGATTCCCCGTCGCAGCTTCCTGCGCGGTGCTGGTGTTACGCTGGCGCTGCCATTACTGGAGTCTATGATTCCGGCAGCGACCGCTATGGCACAGACGGCAGCCAAACCGACGCCCCGGTTCGTCGGCTGTTTCGTGCCTCACGGTATGGCGCCCGGCTACTGGGTTCCCGAAAAAGAGGGAACCGATTTTGAATTCACCTTCTGTTTCAAACCGCTCGAGCCCTATCGGAAGCAGGTGACGATTTTAAGCGGACTCCATTCGCGATCGGCTGAACCGCCTCCGGGCGTCACGGGAGCCGATCACTGGGTGGCGGCTGCATTCCTTTGCGCTAATAAGCCGAAGAAGACGGCAGGCGCAGACGTTTACGCCGGCACGACCATCGATCAACTTATTGCTCAAAAGATCGGCCTTGAGAATCTCCTGCCTTCAATGCAGTTGGCAGTCGAGGATCCCGGAGCCAATTCGAGTAACTGCGGCGAGGGCTACAGTTGCACTTATACGAACACGATTTCGTGGTCTTCACCCACGCAGCCTCTGCCGATGGAATTGAATCCTCAGGTTGTGTTCGAGAGGATGTTCGGCGATGGCAGCACCGTTGACCAGCGCGCCGCGCGCCGTGCCCGCGACCGCAGCATCCTGGATTCGTTATCTGGCAGTCTGTCGCGTATGCGCAAAGACGTCAGTGCTTCCGACCGGGCACGGCTTGATGACTACACCGAGAATGTTCGCGAGATCGAGCGCCGATTGCAGATTGCGGCAAAGGCTTCGACCGTTGCGCCGGCAGATTTGAGTGTGCCGGTGGGCGTGCCGCAGTCTTTCGACGAACACATCAAGCTGCAGTTCGACTTACTCGCGCTCGCATTCCAGGCGGACATCACGCGTGTCGGCACACTGCTGTTTGCACGCGACCTCACGGGGCGTACGTATCCTGAGAGCGGAGCGCCGGCGCTCGGATTCCACGGCGGATCTCATCACGGTGAAGATCCGAGGCGAATCGCCGAGTACGCCAGGCTTAACCAATACCATGTGAAGATGCTCGCGCACCTTGTGGAAACACTCTCCAGGACAAAGGATGGGGAGGGTACGCTGCTCGATCATTCGCTGGTCCTTTACGGCAGTAATATGGGCAACTCCAATCAGCATCTCCACTATGATGTGCCGCACGTCCTGGTCGGCGGCCTTAATGGGCGTGTAAAAGGCAATCGTCATCTGGCATTTCCGAGCAGGACTGTACCGACCGGCAATCTGCTTTTGAGTTTGTTGGACAAATACGACATTCACCAAGAAAGTATCGGGGACAGCACTGGGCGGCTGGCTAACCTGTGAGGCCGGGGCGTCCAGGAAGAGTTGGAGGCGCTCGCTTCGAGCGCCTCCAAATAATATTGCCTGATCGGACCCACGCATAACCCCAGAAACATCGTTCCACCATCAAAGGACTGGTAACATTTATTCGCATCACCTGAAAGGAGCTAATGCGAAAGTCCAAACAGGAAGCGGCTGAGACGAGAAAACGAATCGTCGACGTCGCGGCTCGTGAGTTCAATAAGAGCGGAATTGATCGCACGGGAGTTGCCGATGTTATGACGGCCGCGGGCCTGACGACCGGAGGATTTTACAAACACTTTTCCTCCAAGGACCAACTGATCGCCGAAGCTCTCGGAGGGGCGCTTCAGAAATCGTTGGACTCGGTTGAAAGTAGACGTGGAGGAGACCTCGATGCGATTGTCGCCGGCTACCTTTCCAAGAAGCACCGGGACAGTTTGGAATCGTCATGTCCGCTGCCATCCGTGGGAAGCGAACTTCGCCTTTCCGAGGACGATGCTCGGCAGGCGATTTCCCAGGGAATTGAGCGTTTCATTTCTATGATTGCGGCATGTTTTCCGGACCTTCCACCCAAAGAAGCGAAGCCGAAGGCTCGTGCAATCCTATCTGCGATGGTGGGGGCAATGGTGTTGTCGAGAATCGCGACCGACTCCAAATTGTCCGATCGTCTCTTAAGCGATACGAAAAGCTTCTTAACGCGCATTTAAGCTGTAACTACCGTGAGCGACCCAATGTCGTCACTGATGATGGTGACGAAGCGCCGCAGTTACGGAATCCGGCAGCGAATCGAAGTCTCGAATAACGGCGACAACCTGCCAGATCTCGTCATCGGGCAGGAGATTACCCCAAGCCGGCATGGCCGTGTTTCGGATTCCGTGCTTCACGATCCAGAACAGTTCGCTGTCGGTGTATGAAGTTCGAATCAGCGGCAACTGTGGGGCGGGCGGATAGAATGATCGGCCAAGGCTATTATCCGATTCTCTGGAAATGCCGTGGCAGTGCGCACACACCTCACGATAGGTTGCGGCCCCGGCCATCAGCATGTCGTTCGATGCCGGAAGCGGGTTCCGGCCATTCGTCGCATGATGGGCGACAGTGGCATGCAGGACCGCCCCGAGCAGGGCGGCCTCTGCGCGGCTGGGAGCAACATCGGCCTGGACCGGCAGTACGCCAAACCTGGCGGAGAGAACCAGGGCTAGTGCAGGAACCAAGTAGGCCAATGTTGCTCCCAGAATGAAAGATCTGACGATTTTCGGATTCATCATCAGTTTATGGCTTCGCCCTGTCGGGCTTGCATTCGCTCCGCTCATTCGACAACTTTCAGGATTCCCGACATGTCCTCGTGCCCGCCGCCGCAGAAGACGTCGCAGAAGAATGTAAACGTACCGGTCTTATCTGGAATGAATCGGATCTTCTCAGTCCCACCGGGCTCGATATCCGCTCGCAGATGAAACTCCGCGAGCTTGAATCCGTGATGCCGGTCCCGGCTGATCAGTTCCAGCACGATGGGAACACCTTTTTTCACCGTAATTTCGCTTGGCGTGAATTCGAAGGTCGAAGCCGAGATGCGAATCGTCTGTTCGCCACTCTGAGCCTTGCCGGTACTCGATCTCAGAACCGACTCCTGATGCAGGTATCCAACCGATGCCGCAATCAGGAAGATCATGACGTTCTTCATGTTCCTTACCCCCTGGACAGCGGTAGTTCGTTGATGTTGTATCGGGCCGAGGCGGCCTCCGCCTCCACTTCCCGGAAGCCAAGACCTTTATAGGGTTCCGAAGCACTCCAGGGTATCTGAGCCTTCTTGGGTACCGAACCGGGTTCGGGAAGAGCCCACATGAGCGACTTCGCGGCATGGTGTGCGATATGTCCCGTCAAGTGGTGATGCTCCTGGTGAATGTGCCCATAGAGAACCGTCACGTTCGGGTGTTGCATCAACGCGTCGATAACCGCGTCTCCATCTTTCGTTGCCCAATCCCAATCAGGCGCGAGGTCGAATAGGGGCCGGTGTGTCAGTACGACAATCCGTGCCTCCTTTTTCATTTGCTGAAGATCGGATTTCAGCCACTGCAACTGTTTATCGCCGACGGCCGCCATCGGGTCAGAAACGTTGTCGAGGACAATGAAATGAACGCCATTGTGATCGAACGTATAGTGAAGGTCCCCGAAGAACTCCTGATAAGCTTCGCCGCGATCTAAAGAGGCGTCGTGTTCCCCCGGCATGAACCGCACCGTCTTCACCTTGAATTGACTCACGATGTCCCGGAATTCGGCCATGCGGTCGCGGCGTATCTTCCGATCGTCCGTTGTTTGCGTCAGATCGCCGGTAAAGACGACGAAGTCCGGCTGCTCGTCCATGCCGTTCACGGCGGCGACGGCCTTCTTTAGTGTTCCCTGAGAATCCGGATTGATGTTCGGGCCGTTGAAGCCCCAGTGGGTGTCGGACAGCTGAACGAAGTAAAAGGATTCATTCTTCATCTGGGCTGCTCCGCCTGCCCGGACGGTTGTGCCGGAAACGAAGACCGCGACACCCATCCCGGCAAGCTTCAAAAGGTCGCGCCGATTCATAAGGTCATTCATTGTTTTGCTCCTCGATGGTTTGTGAAGTGAAATCGCTGACTTTCACAGAACAAGACCGGGCACGTAGTTAAGAAATTCCGTCGGGAATAAAATGATCGTCTTCGCGGTCTGAAGATGAAATGCGTAGACGCGGCTTGGTGATTTCCCACGGCGCGAGTTCGAAACAACGGGGACAACGTGAAAACATCTGGCCCTTTACGAGGGCGATCACGCTGAGACAGCATTCTGAAACGTATAATCCCGAGCGGTTTGCGTCCTGTCCGGTTTTCATGAATTTCTCCTGTGATTTATAGTTTTGGATACTTCGGTCGATCTCGATTGGATAGACCAGACCGCCGTACATGAAATTCCATCGGGAATAAAATCGCCGGATCGGCAGTCTACGTAAACGATTGCTGGAGCAAAACGAGCTGAAGACCTTTAACGATGCGGTGCTGCCGCATCTGGATGCGGCCTACAATCTCGCCCGCTGGCTGACCGGCAATGACCAGGATGCTGAAGACGTGGTGCAGGAGGCATCCCTCCGCGCCTTCAAATACTGGAAAGGGTTCTCCGGACGGGACGCGCGGCCCTGGTTCCTCGCCATTGTTCGAAATACGTTTTACTCATGGCTCCGGCAGCGTTCTACTCAACCCGCTGTTACGGTAGACGGGGAATTGGAAGAGATCGACGACGGGTTTCCCAATCCGGAGAGGGCGCTGCTTCAAAATGCCGACCGCCATTTGTTACAAGCGGCCTTGGAGGACTTACCAGTGGAATTTCGTGAAGCCATCGTTCTTCGGGAGCTCGAAGAATTGTCGTACAAGGAAATCGCGGATATCGCCAGCGTGCCGATCGGAACGATCATGTCCAGGCTCGCCAGGGCGCGCAAACGCCTTCAGATTTATTTGACGAACGCTGCCACGCGGAATTTGCCATGAGCTGCAGAGAGACGAAAGATTTATTGAATGCCTATGTGGATGGCGAGCTGGATTCGGCCGGCAGCCTCGGCGTGGAGAACCATATAAAAGGATGCGCATCATGCCTCGCGGATGTCGAGAACCTGCACGCGCTCGCATCGGCGATTCACAACGGTGCCTTGCGGTTCAACGCACCGAAAACTCTCAAGCGAAATGTCGAAACCGCAATCCGAAAGGCGAATCCGGAGGCGAAGCCCGCGTATTTCAACTGGCGATGGGCCACTGCATTCGCATCGATTGTTTTGATCGTGGCCGCCACCTGGACAATAACAACGCAGCGCGCGGCTTCGTCACAGCAAACACAGTTTGTGAATGAGATTATTTCGAGTCATGTCCGTTCTTTGATGGCAAATCACATCACCGATGTCGCCTCTTCCGATAGCCATACCGTCAAACCATGGTTCAGCGGAAAGCTCGACTATTCCCCGCCGGCGACGGACTTGACCGATCGCGGATTCCGGCTGGTCGGAGGACGTTTGGATTACATTGGTGGCCGTTCCGTTGCGGCCGTCGTGTATCAGCGCAGCCAGCACTTCATTAATCTGTTTGTCTGGCCGTCGTCGACGGGCCCCGCTGCAGACGGAGAAGGCGAAATGACACGTCAGGGGTACAACCTGATCCACTGGAGCAAATCGGGTATGAACTACTGGCTTGTATCGGAATTGAACCTCGCAGAACTGAACGACTGCGCCAGGCTGCTGAAAGAATGACAGCCTGTCAC
>Ga0207646_10005040_pt1 | contig 14054 bp, 10 predicted proteins | sample KBSK5502metaG_FD_184343 | JGI IMG/M metagenome (GOLD analysis project Ga0207646, IMG submission 184343) | Corn, switchgrass and miscanthus rhizosphere microbial communities from Kellogg Biological Station, Michigan, USA - KBS K5-50-2 metaG... | ecosystem: Host-associated > Plants > Roots >... | reverse complement strand
GCGTCGATCGCGCGCGGTTGCTACTGCATGTACTACCGCCGCGCCGGCAAGCACGACGTACCGGCGGGGACGACGTATTCCGAAGCCAACAAGCGGGCGCTGAAGAGTCTGGTCGACCGCGGCGTGATACCGGGTTTGATCGGCTATGAGAAGAACCAGGCGATCGGTTGGGTATCGCTCGGGCCGCGCGAGGATTACGCCAAGCTCAAGCGATCGCCGGTGATGAAGCCGGTCGACGCGAAACCGGTGTGGTCGATCATCTGCTTCGTCGTCGATCCTGAAGTGCGGCACCGCGGCGTGGCGGAGGCCATGTTGAACGGCGCCGTGAGGTGGGCGCGAAAGCAGGGCGTGACGCTGCTCGAGGCCTATCCCTGCGACAAGGCGGCAAAGGCCGCGGATGACTCGATGTGGTTCGGCGCCAAATCGATGTTCGACCGCGCTGGCTTCGTCGAAGTCGCGCGCCGCAAGCCGACGCGGCCGGTGATGCGCAAGCGCTTGCACGCCGCGCGCCGCGTTGCGGTGGCCCCTGCGAGCGTCGATGGCCGGAGCCTCGTGCCGCTGCTGCATGGGCAGAAGGTTGACGACTGGCGCACGGTCGCGCTGGTCGAGCACCGCGGGCCGCACGACGATCCGACCGACCCGGATGCGCCCGCCGTACGCAGCGGAAATCTTACGACGTACGAGGCGATTCGTGCGCAGACATCCGTTTACGTCGAATATGCCGACGGTGAGAAGGAATACCACGATCTCACTGCCGACCCACACGAGTTGCGCAACAGCTTCTCGTCGCTCTCTGCCGCGCGGAAGTCGTCACTACATGAAACGCTTGAGGCAGTCAAAGATTGCCACGACGCCAAGAGTTGCACCAAGGCGGAGCGGAAATAGCGATTTCCCGTCTACGGGAAGCGGGCGTGACGAGCTACTTGGAGAATTCAAACTCGTTGGCCGGCGCGTTGTCGCGCAGCGCAGCGAAACGCCCGAGTTCATAGTCTCTGGCGAAATCCGGAGCGAGCCCTTTCATTTCACCACCGGCAGCTCCCGTCCGCAGCGATCGCGCTTGCTACCAGCACTGGAACCGCGAGCAGGCCCATGTTGGCGTACGCCGTACGGCAATCGGGCTTGATCGCTTTCTCCATCGCCATTGCTTCCTTCGACTTCTTCTCCGGCGGCGGCGGCGAGGGAATGGTAAAGACTCCCCGCGAGCCCGAACCTTCGCGCACGATTTCGCGAGCGGCTTTCTTGCGCGCCGCGTCGAGATCGATGCGCGGTGCTTCGGAGGGTGGGGCCCCGACGTCGCGGCGCGGCTGGAAGATTTCCTCGTCCGCGTCGGGCGTGCCGAAGCGTGACGGCGGCGCCGGCGCCGTGCGCTGAGGCTGCGGAAGCGCAGGTGCAACCGGCGGCGCGACACGCTCGACCGGGGATATGGTCTCGCCCTGTGAGCTGGGTGGCACCGTGGCCGGCGCCGGCGCAGCGCGCGGCAATTGCGGGGCCGCTGCCGCAGGCTCGCGGCGCGGCGCCGGAACCTCTACGGGAGGAGCAAATTCACGCTCGATTCTTGCCGGAGCGACCCGTTCGATCGACGCGGCGGGCGCCGCGGGCACCGCGCGCGGTGGAAGCTCGACTGGCGGGGCGAGCTCGCGCTCGATCTGCGGCGGAGCGACCCGTTCGATCGGCGCGGCGGGCGCCGCGGGCACCGCGCGCGGCGGCAGCACGACCGGCGGCGCGAGTTCGCGCTCGATCTGCGGCGGAGCGACGCGTTCGATCGGCGCGGCGGGCGCCGCGGGTACCGCGCGCGCGGGCAGCTCGACCGGCGGCGCGAGCTTGCGCTCGATCTGCGGCGGAGCGACCCGTTCGATCGGTGCGGCGGGCAGCGCGGGCACCGCGCGCGGAGGCAACTCCAGCGGCGGCGCGAGCTCGCGCTCGATCCTTGCGGGAGCAACGCGCTCGATCTCCGCGGGGGCGACCGTGGGCGGCATCAACGGCTTGTCGACTTCCTCTGGGGCAGGGCGGTAGAGCCACGGCAACGCTTGTGCCGGTGCCGGCTCTGCGGGCGGCGCTGCTTCCTGCGAAGGTTCCGGAGCAATCACCGGCTCCGGAACTCGCTCGAGCCGATGCAGGGATAGACCCGGCGTGCCCGTTTCCGCACCCGGCGCGAGTCTGAAGCCGGAACCGGGTTCAGGCGACGACCGCCGCAAAGTCACGTCCAGCGGACCCCACCATTCCTCGCCGCGTCGCGTCCCGCCGGCGGGATTGCCGAAGAGCACGATCAGGAGGACGTGGAGCAGCATCGACAGCAGCACGAACTGCAGGAGCGTCGGCTGGTCGACCGCGAAGGACCGGGATGCCGGCCGAGCGAGCCTACGCTGCGGATTCACGAGCATGGTGCTGCGGGAACGGGGCGGAGCGGGAAAGCCCGAAGCATACCGCGCGGCTTCGGCCGCGGGTTAACATCTGCAGCTTTTGCCTGCCGCGATGCGATTACGCGAATGAGACGCTTCGATACCATCGTGCTCGGCCTCGGAGCGATGGGAAGCGCGACGCTGTGCCAGCTCGCGCGGAGGGGCAACGGCGTCCTCGGCATCGATCAATTCTCTCCGCCGCACGCGCTCGGCTCGAGCCACGGCGACACCCGCATCACCCGCCTCGCGATCGGCGAGGGAGAGCAGTACACCCCGCTCGCGCTGCGCTCGCATCAGCTCTGGCACGAGCTGGAGAGAGAAACGGGGACCGAGCTCCTCACGACGTGTGGTGGGCTCATCATCTCCAGCAGAGCGAAGACGTCGCGCAGTCATGTCGAGAATTTCTTCGACAACACGCTCGCCGCGGCAAGGAAATTCGCAATCGCGCACGAGGTGCTGGACGCGGCGCAGATCCGGCGGCGATTTCCCCGCTTCAACGTGGCCGACGACGAGCAGGGCTATCTCGAACGCGACTCCGGATTCCTGCGGCCGGAAGCATGCGTTCGCGCGCAACTGCGGGTGGCGGAGAGGTTCGGGGCGGAAATCCACCGGGAGGAACGCGTGTCGCGATTCGATGCCTCCACGAACGCGGTGACGGTCACCACGGACAAGGAGACGTACGTGGCCGGGACGCTGATCGTTACCGCCGGACCCTGGTTGCCTGGACTCGTCGATCCCCGGTTGGCGCGGCATTTCACGGTCTATCGACAGACGCTCTTCTGGTTCGACGTCGACGGGCCGGTCACGCCGTATCTGCCCGAGCGCTGGCCGGTATTCATCTGGGAGCTGCAAGGCAAGAAGCAGGGCATCTACGGTTTTCCGGCGATCGATGGACCGCGCGGCGGAATGAAGATCGCCACCGAGCAATACGAAGCCACGACGACCGCGGCTGCTGTCGAACGAGCCGTGGGCGACGAAGAAAAACAAGCGATGTACGAGGGCTATGTCGCTCCGTATATCGCCGGAGTGAGCAATCGCTGCGTCAGGGCGATGTCGTGTCTCTATACGGTCACGCCCGATTTCGGGTTCGTCATCGATACGCACCCCGACTCGAAACGCGTGATCATCGTTTCGCCGTGCTCAGGTCACGGCTTCAAGCATTCGCCGGCGATCGGGGAGGCGCTCGCGGACCTGGCGATCGATGGTGCGACGGCGGCCGATCTCGGTGCGTTCTCTCTGCAGCGATTCCTGTCCCGAATCTCCTGACAGCCCTGGGCCGTCCGAATAGCGTCCGCAGCCGACGAAATACGGCAGGTCGAAACCGCTGCCCATGGGGATTTGTGCAGGCATGGGAGTTGCTCGTCCGTGCCGTCAGGTCGGCGACCGCCGCCTTGGAAATCGAGCAAGGGAACGAGGCCATGGAAATGTACGATACAGAGATCCAACGAAACGAAGCCTTGCGTCGCCAACAGGAGCGGACCGTCCATGCCTGGATGCGGGCCGCCGCGTATGCTTCGGGCACCGAGGCGGACGACGGGATCTTCCAACCGCGAGAGCCGGGCTTAGTGGAAATGGATCTCGGGCGGGCAGTCGAATCCAAAAAACGGGACAACCTCGCACTCGGCGAAGCGCTGGTGAGCATCGGCCTGATCGGACAGTGCAAGCTCTCGGAGCTGCAAAGCGCCCAGGCCGAAAGCGGCGATCTCGTCGGCTCGCTTATGGTCGCCAGTGCGATCCGCAGCCAGCTTGGCGAGATTCTGCTCAACGCCAAACGCATCACGTCCCGCCAGCTGGAATTTGCGCTGGAGCTGCAACGCCATCAGGGCGGGCTGCTCGGCGAGATCCTGGTCAGCCTCGGATGGCTCGACCGGCGGACGTTGGATGCGGCGCTCGCCGCGCAGGCGAGGCGCAAAGCTGCCTGACCGCTGTAGTTCTATTCGTTCTTTGCTTTGCTCTTCGCGGGTAGAAAGAAGGACAGGCCGCAGGTCAGCGCGACGAGTATCGCGGAGACGAGGAACACGTGACTGCCGAGGGAAGCGTAGAGCATGCCCCCAAGGAGCAGCCCCGCGATGCTCGCGACCGCTCCGACGCTGCTCGCGAATCCCTGCACCGTTCCCTGCACGCTTCGCTCCGTCGTTCGCGACAGGATCGCCAGCAGCGACGGCCACATGAAGCCGTTGCCGACAGCCAACAGCGCGGTTCCGGAATAGATCATCGCGGCGGAGCTCGACGTGAAGAAGGGAAAGCTCGCCGCGAGCAGCACGCTGCCGCCGAGGACCAGCTTGCGCTCGGACCAGTGCCGCGACAAACGATTCAGGACGGGGCCCTGAACGAGCGCCATCATCAACCCCATCGCCGCGAAATACACGCCGATCTCCGAAAGCGACCAATGGATGCCGGTGGCCGCGTATACGGGAAACGCAACATAGAAGAGATTGAATGCGAAGAAGACGAAGAAATACACCGCGAGCAGCAGCTTCATCGATGGCAGCATCAGTATCTCCGCCAGCGACAGCTTGCGCGTGGCGAGCATGCTGAAACATTCTTTTTGCTCCTGCCCGAACAGCTTTCTTACGTTGACATGCTCGGGATCGGCGCCGAGCACGCAGGGTGTCGAATCCGGCAGCCCGAAGGCGATGATCAGGCATGCCATCACGGAGATCAGCACCGCCGCGACGACAGTAAAAACCTCGCCCATACCGACAGCCCCGAGCAGTCCCGCGAGCGCCGGTCCGAAGACAAATCCCAGATTCGATGCGACCGCCATCTTGCCGAAGTTGACGCTGCGGTCGGCATCGTCGCTGATATCCGCCAGATAGGCGTTGGCGATCGACACATTCCCGCCGGTGACCCCGGCCAACGCACGCGCAAGGAACAGCGCGACGAGTGGCACGGTCAGCATGAAGGCGCCTAACACCTTGGAATCGATGTTCGCCAGAGGCAGGTCCGGCAGTGTTAAGGCGATTAGAAATACCGCCCACGAGACGAGCGTCCCCAACTCGCTCAGAAACAGAATGCGCCGTCGCCCATAACGATCCGACCAGCGGCCGAGGAGCGGAGCGCCCAGAAGCTGAAAGAACGAGTAGGTCGCACCCATCAAGCCGAAGACGAACGCGTTGCCGCCGAACCGCGTCACGAGAAAGACCAGCGACGGCATCACGATGCTGAACCCGAGTGTGCCGGCGAAATTGACCGTCAGAATCGGGAAAATCGATACCTTTTGCTTTGCCTGGGGCACGGTGCGAACAACTTACCCGCTTGCATCGGATTTGTCGAAGGTAGGCGGGATTCGCGGGAACGGCATGGTTTCGCAGTCGCAGCTACGAATGACATCATTCCGGGTTTCGTAGGGCCGAATTCATTCGGCCGCGCCGGTGAATGTGACGCCGCGTGCGAATGAATTCGCACCTACGAAAACCGTTGGCTTGGCGGGAGATTCGTAGGGTCGAATTCATCCGGCCGCGGGGCAACCATCGACCGTACGCAACAAGGCCCGGCACGAAGCGCGAGCCTCGGCCGAGCCTTGAGGATGATGCGTTGCGAGCTTGCTAACGCAGGCTGGTCTTGGCGCTCGAAGCGCGATTCAGCGCCGCGACAAGCCGGTCCGCTTGCGGATTGTGCGCGCTCGCGCGCACCAGGATATCCGGCGGCTGGATATCGCGGCCGTAATAGGCCTTGTTCCAGTTGTCGGCGACATGGATCACGGTGCCATCGAGATTCAGGCCGCCGTAGACGCCTTTGGAGCGCGCGAACGCGACGAAGTCCGTGGTCACGTCGGCGTTTGCGCCTGCGCCCACCGGACCCGCGGCGATGCTGGCGTCACCGCCGACCTTGACCGAGGTGGCCAACAGCGAATTGAGGCCCTTTTCGGTCATGACGAGGGTGACGGTTTCGGACACGGCGATGCCGGCCTGGAAACCCACGCTCGCAGTCGCGAGGTTATAAAACGCCGGCCCTTCCCAGCGTCCCGTCTGGTCGTTACGCGCGAACAAGATCGCGCGACCACCCGATCCGCCGAAGATCCACCCCGCCTTGACGATCTGCGGCGCGATCAACACCGCTCTTGCGCTGCCGACATGCCGTTGGAACCAGGTCATGTCCGGATCGCGCACGAAGTTGGAAAACGTCGTCTCCGCGGAATTCACCAACTCCTGCTGCTCGCTTTGCGCCCAAGCCTGTCCGCTCACGGCGACGAACGACGCAAACGCGACCAGCCCCACCCACTTGCGTGAAGCGCCAGCTACGATTGCTTTCGAAATCATGAGTGCTCCTTCCTTTCTCGATCGAGGCGATTGCGGAAGTGTCGATTGCACCGACTATCCGCGCTCCGCCATCCGAATAATAAGCATCGGTCAGGCCTCGGCCGGCGGCTATCGGCGGAGCGCTGATTCAGCTGTAGGAATTCGGTGCACGCATGTAGGAGATATCGGTAGCGCCCGGCAGGCCGGCGCGCGAAGCAAACTGGCGTAAGATTGACTTGCATCTTCAACCAAGGGTCGCTACTTCATCCATGGCCGAATCAACGGACTGGGCCTTTCCCGCCGAGCTGCAGCCTTCCGCGAACGGCCTGCGTTTCGATCTCAGGCCGGTGCTCGACGCCGTCGTCTCCTTACGCTCCGAAATTCCGGAGGACGCGTTCTCCGCGCCGGTACTCGGCACCGAGCGCGCGGGCAGCGGCGTCGTCATCCGCGATGACGGGCTGATTGTCACCATCGGCTACTTGATTACCGAGGCCGAGTCGATCTGGCTCACGGCGAATGACGGTACGGTCGTAGCCGGGCATCCGCTGGCCTATGACGCGGTAACCGGCTTCGGTCTGGTGCAGCCATTGGGCCGCATCGGCGCCCCCGCGCTCGCCCGCGGCTCGTCGGCGACGGTAACAGTCGGCGACGATGTGATCGCGATCGGCCATGGCGGCCGCGCGCACGCGCTCAAGGCCCATCTCATCGCCAAGCGCGAGTTCGCCGGCTACTGGGAGTACGTGCTCGACGAAGCGCTCTTCACGTCGCCGCCGCATCCACAGTGGGGCGGCGCGGCACTGGTCGGCGACGACGGCAAGCTGCTCGGCATCGGTTCGTTGCTGGTGCAGGAGGCTCTCAACGGCGAACCGATACAAGGCAACATGTTCGTGCCGATCGATCTCCTGGAACCCATTCTCGACGACATGTTGAAGCACGGCGTGCCGACGCAGCCGCCGCGTCCATGGCTGGGGATGTACACCGCGGAAGCGGAACAGCGCCTGGTTGTCAGCGCTCTTGCCGCGGGCGGACCGGGGGAAACCGCCGGCGCGCGGCTTGGCGACATCGTCATCGAAGTCGCGGGCGAGCGCGTCTCCGGCCTGGCCGACATGTTTCGCAAGGTGTGGGGCCTCGGGCCCGCGGGTGTCGAGGTGCCACTGACGATCGCTCGCGACGGCACACTGACGCAGCTCAACATTCGTTCCGCCAACCGCAGCGATTTCCTGAAAAAGCCGCGGCTGCAGTGACACCGATGGACATCAGTCACCTCCACCTTCACGTGCGCGACCGCGCGCTGGCCGAAGGTTTCTATCGCCGGTGGTTCGGGCTTGCGACCAAACGCTCGGACGACGCGATCACTTTCATGACCGGCGACCGGGATTTCCTGCTTGCGTTGATGCACGATCCGACGCCGGCACCGGTGCCGCCGTGGTTCCACTTCGGCATGCGCGTCGATTCCGCCGGCGGCGTGCGCGACTTGCTCGCCGCGATGCAGGCCGCGGGCGTGCCGATCGTCAAGCCGCTGTATCAGGACGACACGTTCGCTTCGTTCCGCTGCGCCGATCCCGACGCGCACGCGATCGAGGTCTATTGGGACGGCAGCTGAGGCGCTACGGCGCGTGCGAATGAATTCGCACCTACGAAGGGCGCGGGTTTTCGTAGGGCCGAATTCATTCGGCCGCGACGTCGCTCTTGTATTCCCAGCCGCCGCCCAGCGCCTTGGCGAGATCGACGACGGCGAGCCGTACGTCGCGTGCGGCGAGGATTTGCAGCGTCTGCGCCTGCAGGAGCTGGCGCTGCGCATCGAGCACCTCGAGGTACGGTGAGTATCCCGAGCGATAGCGCAATCCCGCCAGGTCGAGCGCGCGCTCGAGCTTGGTCCGGCGCTCGGTCTGCGCCGCAAGCGCGTCGCGCATGGTCTGGTTCGCCACCAGCGCATCGTGCGTTTCCTTGAACGCGGTCTGCACCGTCTGCTGGTAGGTGACGACGAGCTGATCGCGCGTGGCGGTCTTGGATTCGACGTTCGCTTCGATCGCCTTGAGCCCGATCAGCGGCTGCGCAAGCGAGGCAGCGATGCTCCAGATGACGGCCGGTCCCGTGAACAGATTCTTGAGCGCCCCCGATTCCGAGCCGTAGCCGCCCGTCAACGACAGCGACGGAAAGTAGTCGGCGCGCGCGACGTCGATGCGGCGATTCCCCGCCGCAAGCTGCAGTTCGACGTTGCGGATGTCGGGTCGGCGCAGCAGCATGTCGGAAGGCAATCCGGCGGAGGGCGTCGGCACGCCGATGAGGCGCACCATCGCGACGTCGCGCGACACCTTCGGTTCGAATACTTCGCGCGGCGAGCGGCCTAGGAGGACCGCGAGCGCCGACTCGAATTGCGAGTCCGCGCGCTGCACCACCGCGACATCCGCTGCGACCGCCGCGCGCTCGGCCTCCGCCTGCGCCAGATCGTAATCGCCGATGACGCCCCCCTGGTAGCGGTCGCGCTGCAGCGCCACCGTTTCGTTGCGTGTCTTGAGCGTGTCGTTGAGCAGGTCGAGCTGCGCGTCGGCTGCGAGGAGCTGGAAGTAGGTGCGGGCCACGTCCGCGGCGACGACCGTACGCACCGTCTCCCGCGCATACCGCGAGGCGAGCAGGTCGTCCTGCGCGGCGCGCGTCGCCGTGCGGAACTTGCCCCAGAGGTCGACTTCGTACGAGGCGCTCAGCTCGACGCTAAAATCGTTGGTGGTCGCCGGGGCGCCGAACAGGGGGAAAGACCCGACTTCGGTGGCTTTGCTGCGTTTGGCGCCGACGCCGAGATCTACGGTCGGGTAGAGGTCCTTTTGCGCGAGCTTGACTTGCGCCCGCGCGAGGTCGATACGCGCGATCGCGGCGCGCAAGTCGAGATTGTTCGCGAGCGCTTCGTCGACGAGCGCGGTAAGCGTGGGATCGTTGAAGGCCGTCCACCAGCGCTCGAGCGCCGGATCGACGCCGGTACCGGCCGGCAGGTCGAGGGCGGGCGGCGCGGTCGGCGTCGTGGTGCAACCCGCGACGATGAAAGCGACAAGCGCGAGCGCAATGGCGGATTTACGCATGTTCGTCTCCGTGCGCGGCAAGCGGCGGATGGTGGCCGGGCGTGTGCGGCTTGAGGTGCGCCACATTGTGTAGATGCCGGACCTCATCGAGAAGTTCGTCGTGGCTGCGCCGCTCGATCAGTTTCCGCTCGACGATGACTCGGTAGAACAGCGGCACGAAGAAAATCGCGAGGAACGTCGCCGCGAGCATGCCGCCCATGACGCCGGTGCCGGTCGAGTGCCGCGCTCCCGCGCCCGCTCCGGTGGAGATCGCCAGCGGCAGCACACCGAGGATGAACGCGAGCGAGGTCATCAGAATCGGCCGGAAGCGCAGCCGCGACGCCTCGATCGCGGCTGCCGATGGGCTCAGGCCCTCGTGCGTCTTCAGCACCGCGAACTCGACGATCAGAATCGCGTTCTTGGCGGCGAGTCCGAGCAGCGTGACCAGGCCGATCTGGAAGTACACGTCGTTGGTCAGCCCGCGCAGCCAGATGGCCGCGAGCGCGCCGAAGGTCCCGAACGGCAGCGCCAGCAGCACGGAGAGCGGCAGCGACAGCTTCTCGTACTGCGCCGCCAGGATGAGGAACACCATGACGACCGCGAGCCCCAGCGCGAAGGTCGATGCGCCGCTCGCCTTCTTCTCCTGATACGACGTGCCGCCCCAGTCGTAGCTGAAGTCGGACGGCAGCACTTCCTGCGCGATCTGCTCGACGCGCGCGATCGCCTGGCCCGAGCTGATGCCGGCCGCGCCCTGGCCAATGATCTTCACGGCCGGAAGGTTGTTGAAGCGGTCGAGCGAATCCGCCCCCGACGAATAACGGACCGTCGCGAGAGAGGAGAGCGGAATCATCTCGCCTTTGGTCGAGCGCACGTAGACGCTGCCGATGTCGTCGGGGCGTTGGCGATAGCCTTGCTCCGCGGACATCAGCACCTGCCAGGCGCGGCCGTACTTGTTGAAGTCGTTGACATAGTAATTGCCGAGCGTCGCGGCGAGCGTGTTGTAGACGTCGGAGACCGGCACACCGAGCGTCTTCGCCTTTTCGCGGTCGACGTCGACATAGAGCTGGGGCACGGTGGCGCGCCAGAGCGTCTGCGTGAAACCGAGCTGCGGGTCCTTGTTGGCGCGGGCGAGGAACGCCTGCGTGACTTCGGAGAGTCGCTTGGCGCCGCCGTCGCCGCGGTTCTGGATGTAGAACTCGAAGCCTCCCGCGGTGCCCAATCCAAAGATCGGCGGGGGGTTGAACGCCAGCACCAGCGCCTCCTTGATACCCGCCGTCTTCATGAACACCTCGCCGACGAGCTGCGGCGTGGTGAGTTTCCGCTCGTCCCAGTGCGTTTGCGTGACGAAGATCGAAGCCGCGTTGTTGCGAAACCCTCCGCCCAGGAAGTCGAACCCGGTGAACGCGATCACGTACGCGTTGGCCGAATTGGAGTGGATCGCCTTCTCGACTTCGGTCACGACCTTGTCGGTACGCTCGAGCGTCGCGCCGTCGGGCAGAATCACCGTCGTGAAGAACCAGCCCTGGTCCTCGTCGGGAACGAGGCTCCCCGGCGTGAAGCGCCACAGCCCGATCGTCAGCGCGACCATGACCAGGAAGAGCGCCGCACCGATCACCCCACGCCGGAGCATCCACACGACGCCGTCGCTGTAACGGTGGGTGACGGCGATGAACCAGCGATTGAAAGCCGCGAAATACTTGTTCGGGGCTTCGTGGGGACGCAGGAGCAGCGCCGAAAGCGCCGGGGAAAGCGTCAGCGCGACCAGTCCCGAGATGATCACCGAGATCGCGATCGTCACGGCAAACTGGCGGTAGAGCTCGCCGGTCAGCCCGCCGAGGAACGCGATCGGCACGAACACCGCGGTCAGCGTGAGCACGATGGCGATGATCGGTCCCGTCACCTCGCGCATCGCCTTGATCGCGGCATCGCGCGGCTGGAGCCCTTCCTCGCGCATGATCCGTTCGACGTTCTCCAGCACGATGATCGCGTCGTCGACGACGATGCCGATCGCGAGCACCATCGCGAACAGCGTCAGCGTGTTGATCGAATAGCCGAGCATATAGATGCCGGCGAACGTGCCGATCAGCGATACCGGGACGGCGGCGAAGGGAATCAGCGCGGCGCGCCAGCTCTGCAGAAACAGGTAGACGACCAGGAATACGAGCACCATCGCCAGGCCCAGCGTCTTCAGCACCTCGCGGATCGACACCTCGACGAAGCGCGTCGTGTCGTACGGAATGCTGTAGGTCAGGCCTTCGGGGAAACGCTTCGAGACTTCGGACATCTGCTCCTTGACGCTCTTGGCGACGTCGAGCGCGTTCGCGCCGGGCGAGAGGAAGATCCCGACGAGCGTCGAGGGCTTGCCGTTCACGCGACCGATGAACTCGTAGTCCTTAGAGCCCAGCTCGACGTGCGCGACATCGGCGAGACGCACGATCGAGCCGTCGGGATTGGCGCGGACGATGATCTGCTCGAACTGTTTGGGATCGGACAGCCGGCCGCGGGTGGTGATGGTGTAGACCAACTCCTGCTTCTGGTCGACCGGCGACTGCCCTACCTTGCCCGCGGCAAACTGCGCATTCTGCTCGTTGAGCGCTCCGATGACGTCGGCGGGAGAGAGCTTGAGCTGCGCGAGCCGGTCGGGCTTGAGCCACACGCGCATCGCATAATCATGGGCACCGAAGATCTGCACGTTGGTCGTGCCGGGCAGGCGCTTCAACTGATCGAGCACGTTCAAGGTCACGTAGTTCGACGTGAACAGGTCGTCGAAGCGGCCGTCGGGCGAGTAGAACGCGAGCACCTGCAGAAACGACGAGCTGCCGCGCTCGACCGTGACGCCCTGCCGGCGCACTTCCTCGGGCAGCCGCGGCTCGACCTGCTTCACGCGGTTGTTGACGTTGACCGCGGCGATGTCGACGTTGGTGCCGATCTCGAACGTGACCTGGATCTGCACGATGCCGTTCGAGGCCGAGTTCGAGCTCATGTAGATCATGTTCGGCACGCCGTTGATCGCGTTTTCCAAAGGCGCCGCGACGGTCTGTTCCAGCGTCTGCGCGGAGGCGCCCGGGTAGACCGCCTGCACGGTCACCACCGGCGGAGCGATCTCGGGATACTGCGCGATCGGCAGCGAGCGCATCGCCGCGAGGCCGGCGAGCACGATGAAGGTCGAGATGACCGCCGCGAAAAGCGGACGGTCGATGAAAAAGCGCGAGAACATGGCTTGTCCTTGCGCTTATTTGGACGCGGCGCCGGAAGGAGCCTTGGCGGGGGTACCCGGCGGCGCGCCGGGCGCGCCCGATGCTGGCGGCGCGGAGCTGGCGAGCTTGATCGGACCGCCCGGCTGAAGCCTCGCGACGCCATTGACGATTACGTTATCGCCGGCCTTCAATCCGGAATCGATGACGAAAAGATTCCCGCCGTCGGCGTCGACCCAGTCGCCGACCACGATGGGCTGGGGTTGCGCGATGTCCTTGCCGTCCTTGTCCTTGGCGGCGACGTAGACGAACTTTCCCTGCGGGCCGTCGAGCACCGCCACCTGCGGCACGGCGAGCGCGTTCTTGCGCTCGGCGCCGCGCAGCACGACGCGCACGAACTGGCCCGGCTTCAGCGCAGCGTCGTTGTTGACGACCTCCGCGCGCATCTCATAGGTTCCGGTCGAAGGGTTCACGCGCGTGTCGGCGAAGTTGATGCGGCCGCGGCGCGGAAACGCCGAGCCGTCGGAAAGCTTGATCGTCACGTCGTAGGCGTTGTCCTTGGGGAGCGCGAGCGCGCCCGCGGCGACTGCGCGGCTCAACCGCAACTGCTCGTTTTCCGAGACGCTGAAGCCGACCCAGATCGGATCGGTCTGCGAGATGACGGTGAGCAGCGTGTCGTTGGCGGTGGCGAGGCTGCCCTCGGATTTCATCGCCCGGCTCGACAGACCGGAGATCGGCGCCACGACGTTGGTATAGCCCCAATTGAGTTTCAGCTCGTCGAGCTTGGCCCGCGCCGACTGCACCGACGCGGCGGCGAGCTCCGCGTTCGATGTCGCGTCGTCGGCTTCCTTCTGGCCGATCGCCTTGCGCTCGGCCAGCGGGGCGAGTCGCGCGCGCTCGCGGTCGGCTTGCGCCTTCTGGGCCTCGGCCTTGACCAGGTCGGCCTGGGCTTGAGCGACCTGCGCGGCGTAGGGCTTCGGATCGATGGTAAACAGGGGCTGGCCGGCCTTGACCGGTGCTCCCTCCTGGTAGAGCCGCTTCTCGATGATCCCGGTCACGCGCGCGCGAACCTCGACGTCCTTGGATCCCAGCGTCTGCCCGACGTACTCGAATGCGACGGGAAAATTGCGCGGCGCAATAACCTGCGTCGTTACCTCGGCCGGCGGG
>Ga0207646_10005039_pt1 | contig 14057 bp, 11 predicted proteins | sample KBSK5502metaG_FD_184343 | JGI IMG/M metagenome (GOLD analysis project Ga0207646, IMG submission 184343) | Corn, switchgrass and miscanthus rhizosphere microbial communities from Kellogg Biological Station, Michigan, USA - KBS K5-50-2 metaG... | ecosystem: Host-associated > Plants > Roots >... | reverse complement strand
CGGAAGGGCGGTGGCCACCGCCTCGTTGATGCGATGGGCTCCCTGACTGCCACCCAGGATGAGCAGTCGCCGCGGGCGCAGCGGGAAGTCCTCACGCCGCTTCCAGAATTCGGTGCGGACCGGCGTACCCGTCACCACCGTCTTCGCGTGAAGATAGCGGGCCGACTCGGGATAGGCCGTCGCCACGACTCTGGCCACGCGCGAGAGGAGCCGGGTCGCTCGGCCGGGCATCGCGTTCTGTTCCTGGAGCACGACCGGCACCCGCACCGCAGCGGCGGCGAGAACAACCGGTGCGCTGACGTAGCCGCCGGTACCCAGAACGACATCCGGGCGAAACCGGCGCACGATGCGCACCGATTGCAGGAGTGCCTGCGGGGCCACGAAGGGGAACGACCAATTGCGCCAGAGCTTTTCCATGTCGAGCTTGGCAGCGACGATCGTTTCCATTGGGATGCCGTAGCGCGGCACGACCTGCTCCTCCATCCCGCCGCGCCGTCCGACATAGAGAAGTTGCGTGTCAGGTGCGTTCCGCGAGAGCGCCTGCGCGACGGCGATCGCCGGGAACAAGTGTCCGCCCGTTCCGCCGCCCGAGATCAATGCTCGCATGCCGGATCCATCCCACCTTCTCGCTCTGAGTCGACACGTTCAACAGTATGCCGACCGCCAGCAGCGTGATCGCCAGCGATGAGCCACCATAGCTGATGAAGGGCAGTGGGATGCCTGTGGTGGGCAGGGTCACGGTGACCGCGGCGATGTTGATCAGGGCCTGCCACGCGATCCAGGTGGTCACACCGCAGGCGAGTAGCGACCCGAAGGCGTCCGGGGCTTTCAGTGCAACGCGATAGCCGCGGTAGGCAAACAGGCCAAACAAACCGAGCACGGCGCTCGTTCCGAGCAGGCCGGTCTCTTCGCCGACGATGGCGAAGATGAAGTCCGTGTGGGCAAAGGGCAGCCACTGGTACTTCTGAATGCTGTGCCCCAGACCAAGGCCCGCGAAGCCGCCCGATCCGAGCGCGACCACAGACTGGATCGCCTGGAAGCCGCTGTTGAGCGGATCCGACCAGGGATCGACAAAGGCCAGGATGCGATGCAATCGATAGGGCTCCATCCGAATGAAGAGGTAGACACACAGCGCCATGATCAGCGCCAGCAGGAGCACGTGACGCTTGCGCCCACCGGCAACCAGGAACTGGGCGAGCAGGATGCCGGCGACGATCAGCGTGGTGCCGAGGTCGCGCTCCAGGATGACCAGCAGGACCGTGAATCCGAGCAGGGCGAGAAACGGGACGACGCCGTTTTCCAGTGACGACAGCCGATCGCGGTGCCGCTCCAACCAGAGAGCCATGAAGACGATGGCGGCAATCTTCGCCAGCTCGGCGGGCTGCATCTGCAAAGGTCCGAGGCGCAGCCAGCGGCGGGCGCCGTTGACCTCGACACCGAAATGCGGCAGCAGCACCAGCACCATCAGGACCACCGCCACCACCCCAAGCGGCCAGGCCAGCGGCCGGAGGCGGTGGTAGTCGATGCTGGCTCCGGCAACGAGCAGGATGACGCCAAGCCCCAGCCAGATGAGCTGGTGCTCGAAGTAGTAGGCGGGATTGTGGAACCATAACCACCCCTGCACCTCGGAGGCGGAGAAGACCATGATCAAGCCGAAGGCGGTCAGCGCCCCGACCGCGAGCAGCAGCGCCCGGTCGCCGCGACGCCACAATCGGCTCGATGCCAGTGTGCGCGACGTGGGCGGAATCTCCAACGCGGCCCGGGCCCTCATCGACGCAGCTCCGCGAGCACCGTCGCCTTGAATCGTCTCCCCCGGTCCTCGTAGTCGCGGAACATGTCGTAACTGGTGAAGGCGGGCGATAACAGCACCACCGAACCGGGCGCCGCCAGCGCCGCCGCCTTGCGCACCGCGTCCGCCAGGTCCGCGGCCTGCTCGACGCGCGCCAGTCCGGCCTCGCGGGTGCGACGAGCCAGTTCCTCGCCGGTCTCCCCGATCGCGACCAGCGCCACCACCCGCCGCGCAATGGCCTGCGCCAGCGGCTCGATGTCGATTCCCTTGTTGCGTCCGCCGGCAATCAAGACGATCGGCTCGCTGAATGCGGCCAGGGCTTTGTAGGTCGAATCGGGGTTGGTGGCTTTCGAGTCGTTGTACCAGCGAACCCCATTGAAGCTGCCGATCGGTTCAAGCCGGTGCTCGACGGCTTTGAACTGCCGCACCGCCTCGGCGATCCGCTCGGGCTCGACACCGGCGGCATCGCCGGCACCCACGGCGGCCATCACGTTGCTCAGGTTGTGCTCACCGGGGAGCGGAACATCGGCAGCCGGCAGCACCCGGCGTTTCACCGCCGCATGCGCGATCGTGATCCAGCCGTCCACCAGGGTGACGCCTCGGTGGACCGGTTGGTGAAGAGCGAAGGCGATGACCTGGCCTTTGCCTCGCTCTTGCATCGCGGCGCAGGCCGGGTCATCGATGTTGAGGACCGCGTGGTCCTGCGGCTGCATGAAGGCAACCGCCCGTGCCTTGATCTCGACGTAATGTGCGAACGATTTATGGCGGTCGAGATGATCCGGCGTCACGTTGAGCACTACGCCGATCTGCAACCGCGGCGTTGTGATCGACTCCAGCTGAAAGCTGCTGAGCTCCAAGACGACCCAGTCGTCCGGGCGAAGCTGGTCGATGCGGTCGAGCACGGGTTCGCCGATGTTGCCGCCCCGCATCACGCGCAAGCCACCGGCGCGGAGTACCTCCGTGGTAAGCGCGGTGGTCGTCGTTTTGCCGTTGGTGCCGGTGATCCCGGCGATGTGCGATGGACAGGAGCGGAAGAAGAGGTCGATCTCGCTCGTGACCTCGATGCCACGTTGTCTCGCACTCTCGACCAACGGCTCGTCCCAGGCGACACCCGGGCTGACTACGAGAAGGTCGGCGCCATTGAGGTCTTCGGCGCCGTAGCCGCCGACGCGCGCGGGGATCCCCGCCTTCGACAGCTCCGCGCGCAGCTCTGGCGTATCGGCTCGGTCGACGACGCGCACGGACCCGCCTCGTTGCCGCACGAAGGACGCCGCCGCGCGGCCGCTTCGCCCATAGCCGACGACCAGGGCGTGGCGGCCGCTCAGATGCTCAGGGTCGCGGGATTTCCCGCGTGCGTCGATCACGCCGCCGGCCCGGGTCGCGCCAGAGCCAGCGCCAGCGCGGCGGCTAGCAGCGAACCGGCCCAGAAAAAGAGCGCGATCGGCATCTCCTTCGATCCCGAGACGATGAAATGGTTGTGGAGCGGCGACATGCGGATGATGCGCTTTCCGGTCATCTTGAAACTCGCGACCTGGGCGATCACCGAAACCGTCTCGATGACAAAGACCAGCGCGAGCAGCGGGAGATACCAGAGAAAGCCGGTGGTGATGGCGGCCGCTACCATCGCCGTCCCCAACGCGAGACTGCCGGTGTCACCCATGAAGATCCGCGCGGGAAAGAGATTGTAGAAGAGGAAGCCGCAAAGACAGCCCGCCAGGATCGCCGGCATCAGCCCGACGCTCGGGTGATGCTGCAGGACCGCGACCAGGGCGAGGGCACCGAAACTGATGGCGCCGGCTCCGGCGGCCAGGCCGTCACTGCCGTCCGTCAGGTTGAAGGCGTTGGACCCGGCGGCCACCGCGAGCGCGCTGACCAGGATCATCCAATTGCCGATCGCATGCCGGCCGTCGAAGGGCACCAGTTGCGAGGTCAGGCCCCATCGCAGCGCGAGGACGCCCAGCAGCGCGCCGGTCGCCAGCTGGATGACGATCTTGTAGCGCGCCTTGAGCCCGAGGTTGCGGCCGCCGCGGACCGCCGCGTAGTCGTCGACGAAGCCGAGCGCTCCGCCCAGCGCCAGCGCGATCAGCACGAAGCCACCGGCGAGGGAGCGGTCGGCAAGCAGGTAGAGGACGAGAGCCACCACCAGGAACAAGAGTCCGCCCGCGGTCGGCGTTCCAGCTTTGGCGTGGTGGGCGGCCGGACCCTCCTCACGGATCTGCTGGCCTATTCGGGCGCGGGCCAGCCGGCCGATCGCGGCCGGGAATACGAGGGCACTGACGAGGAGGGCCGCGACAAAAACGATCAGGGGCGTCATGACCCCTCGCGAATTTGCTCGACCACCCGCTCCAGCCGCATGCCGCGCGAGCCTTTGACCAGCACCTGGGTCTGCGCCGTCAGGAGTGGGCCCAGCGCCGCGACCACCTGGTCGGCCCCCTCGAGGACGTACGCACGCTCCTTGGCCAGACCCGCGCGCCGCGCGGACTCCACCACACGTGGGGCATACTCCCCGACCGCGATCACGACGTCAGCGGCTTTCCCCGCCAGCGACCCGATCTCGTCGTGCGCACGCCCGGCATGGTCGCCCAGCTCCAGCATGTCGCCCAGCACCGCCACCTTGAGCGAGCCTTTGGGCGCCAGCCCGAGAACATGGAGCGCGGCTTGCATCGAACCCGGACTGGCATTGTAGGAATCGTCGATCACGGTGGCGCCGTTGCGCCCGGTCACAATGTTCATTCGCCGGGCGGGCGGCGTGAAGCCATGGAGGGCCGACGCGATCGCGGGTGAGTCGAACTCGAATTCCAGGGCGACCGCTGCGGCGGCCAACGCATTCGAGATGCTGTGCTCGCCGGGGAGCCGGAGATAGACCTCGGCTTTGCCTCGAGGCGTGACCAGCGTGAAGCTGCTGCCTTCGAGGCCGTGCAGCTTGATCCGCTCGGCGCGCACCGCGGTATCGGTCGCCAGGCTGTAGAGCGTGAACCGTCGCGCCACCGCCGACATCGCACGGACGCGGGGATCGTCGCCATTGAGCACCGCCAATCCGCCGGGCGCCAGCCCCTCGATCAGCTCGCGCTTGGCGGCGGCAATCGCGTCGATCGATCCCAGGAAGCCGACGTGGGCCAGTCCGACGTTGAGCACGACCCCGATCGTCGGCGGAGCCGCCAGAGTCAGCTCGCGGATTTCGCCTGGCCGCGACATCGCGTACTCGACGACTAGGGCTCGGTCGCGCGGATCGAGCTGGAAGATCGTCATCGGGATCCCGGTGTAGGTATTCAGGTTGCCTTCGCTCTTGTGCACGCGCAGGCGGCGACCGAGCAGGTGGGCGATCAGGTCCTTGGTGGTCGTCTTCCCGGCGCTGCCGGTGATGGCGATGATCGGCAGCGCCTGGCGGCGCAGGCGATCGGCGGTGATGTCGAACAGGGCTTGCCGGGTGTTGTCGACCAGGATGACCGAGGCGTGGTCAACCGCTTGCGGTGGCCGCTCGCATAGGATGCCGGCGGCCCCCCGGTCGATCGCCTGGGGAATGAAGCCATGACCATCCTGCTGCTCGCCCCGCAACGCCACGAAGAGGCCGCCAGGCTCCACCTCCCGCGAATCGGTGAAGAGCGCGGTCAACGAAACGTCCTGCGAACCGCTGAGGAGGCGGCCGCCCGTCGCCTGCATCACGTCCTTTACCGACATCGCCACAGCACCCCTATTGTCGCTGGCCGTCGGTGCGCCCAGTTCATGGCGCGATCTGCCACTGGGTGATCAGCGCGCTGGCGACGGTTTTCCAGATCGGGGCGGCGACATAGGCGCCTTCGAACAGCACCTTCGGCTTGTTGGTAATCACCATCATGATGAATTGCGGGTGGTCGGCGGGCACGAAGCCGATGAAGGAACCGATCGTCTGGTCCTTCGCATAGCTCCCGTTTTCGGGGATGCTGGCCGTCCCGGTCTTGCCCGCGATCCGGTTCTTGAACCCATCGATCCGCGCCGCGAAACCGGAGCCGTGCTCGACCACGCCGATCATCATCTGCTGCATCTGCTGTGCCGCTTTGGGACTGATGACCTGACGGACGACGCGTGGTGCGACCGGGTGGCGAGTCCCGTTGCTGTCGATGACCTGGTCGACGACGTGCGGCCACACCAGGTTGCCGCCGGTGGCAACCACGTTGACGGCGGCCAGCATCTCGATCGCGGTCGTATCGACGCCCTGGCCAAACGAGGCGGTGGCCAACTCCACCGGTTTCCACTTGCTGAGATCACGCAGCGGCTCCGCCGTCTCTGCAGCGACATCGATCCCGGTCGGCGCGCCGATACCGAACTTTTGCAGGTATTGATAGAAGGGGCCCGCGCCCTCCATCTGCTGGGCCTTGATGGCACCGACGTTGAGGGAATTCTCCAGCACCTGGGTCATGGTGACGTTCCCGTGCGCCCGGTTGTCCCAGTTACGGATGGCCACGCCGCCGACCACCGCGACGCCGGTTTCGTTGAAGCGCGTGTCCGGCGTGATGGCGTGGTCGTCGAGTGCGCCCCCTAAGGTCACGACTTTCATCACCGAGCCCGGTTCGTAGAGGTTGGAGACGATAGGGTCGATGAACTGCGAGGTCGGCGTCGTCGCAAACTGGTTGGCGTTGTAGCTGGGCACGTCGGCCCAGGCGACGATCCGGCCCGTCGTCGGCTCCATGATGACCAGCGAGCCGCTCTCCGCCTGGTACTTCTGGACTCCGTCGGCGAGCGCGCGCTCGGCGACCACCTGGATGGTCCCATCAAGAGAGAGTTGCAGCGAGGCGCCGTCGATCGGATCACGGCGCTGACGGTCGCTGAGTACGATGGGCTGGTTCGCCAGGTCGCGCACGGTCGCCTCGAAGCCGTCTTGCCCGGCGAGGATCTTGTTGTAGTAGCCCTCGATGCCGTAGTTGCCGGCGCCCGCATCGTTGGCGAAGCCGAGAAGATTGGAAGCCAAGGTGTAGCCGACCACTCCACCATCGACATACGACCGCTGGGTCTCGGCCACCTTGCCGATGCCCGGTAAGCGCAGCTTGTCCAGTTGCTGGGCGACGGAGGCGGGCACGCGCCGCGCCAGGTAAACGAACTTTCGTGTCGTCGCCAGCTTGGCCTGGATCGCGTCCGCGGTTACCTGCAGTAGGGGGCTGAGCCTGGCGGCGATATCCTGGCGCTCTCCTGCCGAAATCTGATCCGGCGAAGCGAAGATCGAGAAGACGGGCGTGTTGGTCACGAGCAGCGCGCCGTTTCGATCGAGGATATTGCCGCGCACGGCTGGCAACGCGATCGTGTCATCGTGGTAGGCGGAAGCCAATCGAGCCATGTCAGCGTGCCGCCAGACCTGCCAATAGACCAACCGGCCCAGCAGCACCAGGTAGGCGCTCAGGATGAGCGCCATCAATGTAAGGATGCGACTGCGGGGCTCGAGTTCCTGGACGCCCCTCACCGTCGCCGCTCGGTTAGTGCGTTGGTTGCGAGGTGAGCGGGCGGCCGATCACGGCGCCCAATACCGCCAGCACACCGTCCCAGACACCAGACCGACCCTGGTTTTGCGGATGGGGCCCGAGTGCAATCGGTGATTGCGTGGAATGGACGTACTGCCACCGGCTGGGGTGGGAGAGGCCGAGTTGCACCGCCGCGGTGGCGACGCGGTTGGCGGCGCGATCGCCGGCGAGCTGGGCCAGGAGCTGGTCGTGTTCGGCCGTGAGGCGCGCTTGTTCCTGCTTCAATGTCGCGATCTGGTAGCTGGCCTGGGTGGCGGCGGCCGATTGCCCCACCAGCAGCAGGGCGGCCGCGACCAATGCGGTCGCGCCGACCAGCGGCGAGATCGATGGCCGGCCGCGACTCCGGCGCGCGCGCGAAGGGGGGAACGCGCGCGCCGGAGGGGTCGGATCGGGCCGGCGGGGCCGCAACACTAGTAGATGCCCAGGAGGGAGGGGTTCCACCATGCGGCCGCTCAGGTATTGACTTGTGGAATGACATGGGTTGGGTTCATAACTTCTCCGCAACTCGTAATTTCGCCGACCGGGCGCGGGGGTTTTCCCGCACTTCGGCCTCAGAGGGTGTGATCGGTTTGCGCGTCACGACACGCACCGAACGCTGGTGCCCACAGATACAAACGGGCGCTTGGGGCGGACAAATACAGTCTGTTGCTTCGACGTTGAATAGGTTCTTTGCAATCTTGTCCTCGAGGGAGTGAAAAGAGACGACCCCGACGCGCCCACCGCTTGCAAGCACTTGGATGGCTGCCTTCAACCCTTTTTCGATCGCCTCGAGCTCGCGGTTGACCGCGATCCGGAATGCCTGGAAGGTGCGGGTTGCGACGTCAATCTCGCGCGGCCAGGCGCCCCGCGGGATGGCTCCGGCTACCACGTCGACGAGATCCGCTGTGGTGGTGAACGGCGTCCGGTGTCGCCGCTCCACGATCCGACTCGCGATCCGCGCAGCCCACCGCTCCTGGCCGTAGTCGTAAAGGATGCGCCGCAGCTCGCTCTCCGATTCGCGGTTGAGCAGGTCGGCGGCGGTCCAGGGTTCGCTGCGATCCAGGCGCATGTCCAGCGGTCCCTCCCTCTGGAAGCTGAAACCCCGCTCCGGGTCATCCAGCTGCAGTGAGGAAAGACCGAGGTCGAAGACGATGCCATTTGGTTGGCGGCCGATCCGCTCGGCCGCCCGATCGAGCTGCGCAAAGTTGGTGTGCTCCAGCATCAGGGTGATGTCCGGAGGCACCGGTTCCCGGCTAAAGCGCTCGAGGGCGGAGGCGTCGCGGTCGATACCGAGCAGCACGCCGCCCGGCCGTAGGCGCTCCATCAGCGCCCGTGCATATCCCCCACCCCCCAGCGTGGCGTCGATGAACGCCTGCCCGGGAGTTGGTTGAAGGCTCGTTATGAGTTCTTGTAAAAGTACGGGTCGGTGTCCGGACGGCCCGGACGGTCGATCGAGTCGAGGGCGGCCGCGTCGGTCACGTGCGCGGGGCACGTCGCCGCTCGGCCACCTGGTCCTGAATGCGCGTGTATTCCTCGGGCGTCGCCTCGCCGATCCGGCGCCACCCCTCGTCGTTCCAGATCTCGATCAAGTTGTTGACGCCAACAATCCACGCCACGCCCGTGATGTCCGCATACTGCCGCTGGTCGGCGGACAGGACGATTCGTCCCTGGGCGTCGAACTCGCACTCCCGGGCGGCGCCGAACATCATGCGGGCGAGCCGCCTCTCCTCCGCCGGCGTTGTCGAACCCAGCCGCAAGCCCTTCTCTTGCGCCCATTCCTGCGGCGGATAGACCTGTAAGCAGCCCTCGGCGCCCTTGGAGATGACGGTGCCCGTCGGGAGTTGCTCCCGAAAGCGGGCGGGAATCGCGACTCGTCCCTTGGCGTCGACCGAGTGCCGGTAGGTGCCCAGGAACATTAGAAGTCGTCACCGGCTGTCTCACTCTCCCCACTTTTCCCCACTTTGTGCCACTTAGCAGGCCGAACGCTACCACTGCGACAGGTGCCTGTCAATAAATTCGGACTAAATCTTGTGGGCTAGTGGCGGCGCGGGAAAACGGCCCCTACATCTTGTATCGCGAATTCCAGCGCCGCCCCCGCGCTTTCGCGCGTAACAGGGCAGGCGTCGGATGCCGGCCTGTACACGCACACGAGGCCGTCGTCGTTCGGCCGAGTGCGTGATGGGCCGGCGGGACGACGCCACTGCCCGGTTCAGTCCCCGAACTAACGCCGAACGCGCCAGCGAGTCTCCCTCTGCATGCGGGCCCGGCAAATCGGTCTTGACACACGGCAGCAGGCACGGTAGACATTTGTTCACAACCAATAACGCCGCCCTAAGGAGGGGATATGGCAACCATTACCGGCGTCAGCGCACCCGCGAAATCGGGCGAGCTGCTCTCGGAGCGGATCGCGCCCGGCATCCTACCGAAGGTTCTCGGCCGCTTCGACATGATCGCGATCTTCGTCGCCATTGTCCTGTTCGCCGTCCAGGGCTCGGTCGTCCAACCGGCCGGCGCCTCGGCCTTCATCTACTGGATCCTCGGCTTCGTCACCTTCCTCATCCCCGGCGCCATCGTCACCGGGCAGCTTGGCCTCATGTTCCCCGGCGAGGGTTCGATCTACGTCTGGACCAATAAGGCGCTCGGCTCCTTCTGGGGCTTCTTCGCCGGCTTCTGCGCCTGGTGGCCGGGCACGCTCGTCATGGTCGCGACCGCCGTCCTGGTGGTCAATCTGCTGCAGTTCTTCCTGTCGCTGCCGCCGTTCAATGTCGTGAACCCGCTCGGCGCGCTCTGGCAGCAGGGAATCATCATCCTGGCGGTCATCTGGTTTTCATCCGCCCTCTCGATTCTCCGCTTCCGCGTCACGCAGAACCTGGTCAATGGCGTCTTCGTCATCTACGGCGCGGCTATCCTCACGGTCGGTCTCGCTGGCCTCGCCTGGTTGCTCGGCGGCCATCCGGCGGCCAACGACTTCTCCCGGAATGCGTTCGGCCTCAACTCTGGGAATGCGACCTTCTATGGTCTCGTGATCCTTGCCCTGCTCGGCATCGAGGTGCCGCTGAACATGGGGGTGGAGATCCGCGACCGTAGGGCGATCACGAGCTACCTGGTTTGGGGCTCGATCGTCGTCATGGTCGGCTACCTGGTGCTGACCTTCGGGGCGATGGTGGTCCAAAAGAACAGCGGGCCGACCTTCAACTCGACGACCGCGATCCTCTCGGCAGTCCAAACATCGCTGGGCGCCTTTGTCGCCGCGCTCGTGACCCTGGTCATGGTCGCGTTCTTCATCTTCAATACGACCGTCTACAACTACTCGTTCGCTCGACTGCTGTTCGTCAGCGGTCTCGATCGTCGCCTCCCGGCGTTCATGGGCCGCGTCAACCGCAACAAGGTGCCGCAAAACGCGGTGCTGGTCCAGGCCGTGATCACCACCGTCATCACTGCGATCGCCTACTTCGTCTTCAACGGAAACGCCAACCTCTCGGTCGGGATTTACATCGCGTTGCAGGCGGCCGTCACCGTGATCTGGTGCCTCTCGATGGTGTTCCTCTTCACCGACGTCCTGGTGATCCGCTCGAAATATCCCGAGGAGTTCAAGCGCGAGCAGCTCGTTCCGGTCGGGGTTTTCTGGGCGGCCTCGATCGCCGGCGCGATCGCGAGCGCGGTCGGCGTCGTCGTGACGCTCACCGGTGGCTGGATCTTTACCGGCCAGCTGCAGGGGTCCTGGAACCCGGCGGTTATCGACAATGGACCCTGGATCTTGATTGTCGGCGGTGTCGGCATCGCCTCGCTCGCCGTGGCTGTCGTCGTCTATCTGCTTGGTTTGAACACCGCGCGCCGCGCCCTGGCAGCCGCCAGCGCGACGAGCGCCGGCGCAGGGAGCTAACCAAAAGACGCATGGCGACCACGCTCACCGACACGGCGACAATCGTCGACCTCGACGCAAAACGCGCAGAGCTCGTCGCACAGGCGGAGGCATCGGGCCTCCGCCTGGTGCGCTTCCTTTACTGCGACAACGACGGCATCATCCGCGGCAAGAGCGCGGGCATCGCCAACCTGAAAAAGCGACTCGAAACCGGCATCGGCCTGACGGTCGCGATGCAAGCGTTCACCATGCTCGACCACCTGGCCACCGTCGACGGCATGGGTCCGGTCGGCGAGATCCGGCTGGTGCCTGACCCGACGACCTTCGCTGTCGCCCCCTACGCGCCGCACACTGGCACCGTTCTCGTCGACATGCAAACCCTGGACGGGCAGCCCTACGCCGCGGACGGCCGTGGCTTCCTCAAGCGCATGATCGCCCGCGCCGCCGACGAGCACGACCTCTCGCTGGTCGCGGCGTTCGAGCCCGAGTGGTCGCTTGCGGTGAAAAACGGCGGCGACACCTTCTCGCCCATCGACGACAGCGGCTGCTTCACCTCGACCGGCATGAACATGGCGGCCGCCGTGATCGACGAAATCGTGGCGGCGCTCGAGTCGCAGGGAATGACTGTCGAGCAGTACTATGCCGAGCTCGGCTGGGGTCAACAGGAACTCTCCATCCGCCACGCCCCCGCGCTCCAGGCGGCCGACCATCACATCCTCTACCGCGAGACGGTTCGCGGCGTCGCGCTGAAGCATGGCCGGTACGCCTCCTTCGCGCCCAAGCCATGGGCTGACCAGGCGGGCAACGGCTGTCACCTCCACTTCTCGGGCTGGAACCCCGATCAGAGCGTCAACCGCTTTTACGAGCCAGCCGCCGAGTTCAACCTCTCGCCGCTGGCGCGCCAGTTCATGGCGGGCATCCTCGACCATCTTCCGGCCCTCGTCGCCCTGACCTGCGCCTCGGTCAACTCCTACCGCCGCCTGCAGCCGCAGATGTGGGCGTCGGCATTCCGCGCCTGGGGTCCAGACAATCGCGAGGGCGCGTTGCGTGTCGCTTCGCCATTCAAAGGCCATGAGGCGGAATCGACCAACGTCGAGCTGAAGTCGTCCGACTCCAGCGCTAATCCCTACATCTCGCTCGGCGGGGTCATGGCGGCTGGGCTCGATGGCATCGAGCGCGGGCTCAAGCTGCCCCCGCCCGTGAACGTCGACCCCTACAACCTCAGCGACAAGGAGCGCCAGGCGATTGGTATCGACCGCCTGCCGACGAGCCTCAAGGAAGCGGTCGCCAACCTCAAGCGCGATGAGGTGTTGCTCAAGGCCCTCGGTGAGCGCCTGGCCACGTCCTACATCGCGGTCAAAGAGCTCGACATCGATGCCTTCGCAGCCGAAGACGACGCCTTCGAGTTCAGACAACATATCTACAAGTTTTGATTCCCTCCCCCGCTCGCGGGGGAGGGTCCGGGCCCGCCGGCCCACGCGAGCCGCGCCTAAGTGCGACCCGAGCGTTTGAGGCGTAGCGTGGGAGCCTCGGCTGCAGCCTTACTCGATGAGTGGCGGACGATAGCGGCGGTCGACCATCACTGCCATCCATTGCGACGCTGGCCCTTTCAACTAACGGCCGCCGAGTTGCGTGGCGCGTTCACGGAAGCGCTCGATCCCCAACTGGCGGAACACCATGTCGTCCACACGGTCGCCTACCAGGACGCCATCCGCCGAATCGCCGGCGAGCTCCAATGCGACCCGAACGAAGCCGCGATCCTCGCGCACCGTAATGCCGCCGACCCGGGCGACTACGCCAAGCGCCTGCTCGCGCGAACGACGACCGGGGTCATGCTCGTCGACAACGGCTTTGCCACCGCCGAGTCGTTCACCCTGCCGGAACAGGAGCAGGCAATCGCGGTCACACAGCGCCAGATCATTCGGCTGGAGACCGTCGCCGAGAACCTCTTTCATTACGCCAACGACCCGCGCGAATGGTTCGACGCAGTCCGCGCCGCGCTGCGGGCCCACGTCGCGCACGGCGCCGTCGGCGTCAAAAGCATCTGCGCCTACCGCGCGACCCTCAAGCTCCAGCCGGTCGATACAGATGCCGTGGGTGTTGCCTTCAGTGCAATGCGGCTGCGCGCCCAGCACGGCCAGCATCCCCGCGTTTCCGGTAGCGCCCTGTGCCACGCCCTGCTCTTCGAGGCGGCGCTGGAATGCCGGGAGCTCGACGTCCCTCTCCAGGTCCACTGTGGCTTCGGCGACCCCGACGAAGACCTCGCCGAAACCTCGCCCCTCGGTTTACGACCGCTCTTTACCGACCCGACCTATCGCGGCCTTCGCATCGCGCTGCTCCACTGTTACCCGTACCACCGCGAGGCGGCCTATCTCTGCTCGGTCTTTCCCGACGTCTATATGGACCTGTCGCTGACGATTCCCTTCGCCGGCCCCGAGGGTGGCCGCGCCATGCGCGAGGCGCTTGGTCTATGCCCGACCAGCAAGCTGCTCTACGCCACCGACGCGAGCCGCTATCCCGAGGTGTTCCTGGTCGCCGCCGCCGCCCACCGCGAGGCCCTCGCCAACGCGCTTGGCGAGCTGGTCGACCGCGGCATCATGGGCAAAATCACGGCGACCAACGCCGGCCGCCAGGTCCTGGCTGAGAACGCGAAGGGCGTCTACCGCCTTAGGGACTGAGCTGCGTCGTCCAGGTACGGCCGCCGTCCACGGTCTTGATCAGGGTGTTGCCGGTGGGCTCGCTGCCCAACGCCCATCCGACGGTCGCATTGACGAACTGAAGGTCCACGACACCTTGGGTCGAGGGGATGGTTCCGACCGTCGACCAGTGTTGTCCACCGTCCGAGGTGGACAGGATGCTGTTGTTCGCTTTTCCATCGATCGTCCAGCCATGGCTGGGGTCGATGAATAACACCTCGTACGTCTGGGCAGGCAACGAC
>Ga0207646_10005036_pt1 | contig 14059 bp, 10 predicted proteins | sample KBSK5502metaG_FD_184343 | JGI IMG/M metagenome (GOLD analysis project Ga0207646, IMG submission 184343) | Corn, switchgrass and miscanthus rhizosphere microbial communities from Kellogg Biological Station, Michigan, USA - KBS K5-50-2 metaG... | ecosystem: Host-associated > Plants > Roots >... | reverse complement strand
GGATCCCGGTGACGCTGACGGTCGGCGTCGTGTCCGCCGGGACCGCCGTGACCGACGGATCGGGCGTCGCGCGTATACCGTTTGTCGCACCGTCGACAGAGGGCGAGACGAGCGTCGTCGTGCTCGCTTCCGGCTCGTCTGGGAGGGCCACGCTCACCATCTCGCGCTAGGTTCGATACTCGCCCGTCGTGACCGACGCCAACCTCGTTCTGTTTTCACTGCTCGGCGGGACCGCGCTCCTTCTCTATGGGGTGCGCCTGGTCGGAGAAGGTCTCCAGCGTGCCGCAGGCACGCGTCTGCGGCACGTCCTTTCGACACTGACCGGCAATCGCGTCAAATCGCTCCTCATCGGGGCGGGCGTCACCGCGGTCTTGCAGTCCTCGAGCGCGACGACAGTGATGCTCGTCGGCTTCGCGTCCGCAGGACTTCTCACGCTTCGCCAGACGATCGGCATGATCCTCGGCGCCGACATCGGCACCACGGTCACCGTTCAGCTGCTCGCCTTCGACCTTCTGCAGATCTCCCCGCTCGTGGTGTTCGCCGGCTGGGTCCTGTATGTCTCCGGACGCGGCACAGTGCGCTACGTCGGTCAGGCGATCCTCGGGTTCGGCTTTCTCTTCCTCGGCATGAAACTCATCCACGACGGCACCGCCCCACTCGCGGCGAGCCAGCTTTTCGGCGACTTGCTCGGCGCGCTCACCGACCAGCCACTGCTCCTCGTTCTTATCTCCGCTGTCTTCACCGCGCTCGTCCGCTCGAGCGCCGCCGTCATCGGCCTCGCGCTCTCCCTTGCCACCTCCGGCCTCATGCCCCTCGTCGGCGCGATCCCGATCATCTTTGGCGCGAACGTCGGCACAGCAGCGACCGCGGTGCTCGCGGCGGTCGGCCAGAACGCGGAGGCTCGTCGCGTGGCGGCGGCGCACGCCGCGTTCAAGATCGTCGGCGTCGCTATCTTCTTTCCCTTCATCGGTCCGTTCGCGGACCTCGTGCGCGTGACCTCACCCGATCTGCAGCGACAGATCGCGAACGCACACACCATCTTCAACGTCGTGCTGGCGCTCGTCTTTCTTCCGTTCGCGGGGGTCGCCGCCGATCTCATCACGCGGCTTATCCCCGAGTCTCGTCGCAGTGAGAGCGGCCCGATGTACTTGAATCCGGCCGTCCTGGACACGCCCGCGGTCGCGCTCGGTCAAGCGCTCCGTGAAGTGCTTCGGATGGGCGACGTCGTCATGCAGTCGCTGCGCGAGACGCGCATCGTCCTCGAGCGCAACGACGAGGCGCTCATGCGCGAGATCGTCGCTCGCGATGACCTCATCGATCGGCTCGAGGAGGAGATCAAGCAGTACCTGGTCAAGCTTCGTGAGCACGAGCTCACCGAGGAGCAGGCCGAACGCGAGACCGCTCTCATCTTCGTCATCGTGAACCTCGAAGAGATTGGCGACGTCATCGACAAGAACCTGATGGAGCTCGCCGAGAAGAAGATCCGTGGCAATCACGTGTTCTCGGCGCAGGGCTGGCACGAGATCGCGGATCTGCACGCGAAGGTCGTCGAGAACCTCGAGCTCGCGATGGGCGCGCTCGCGTCGGGCGACCGCGAGGTCGCCGAAAAGGTTATTCGCCACAAAGGCGTCGTGAACACCATGGAGCGCCAGCTTCGCGCCGCGCACATCCAGCGTCTGCACGAGGGCCTCCGCGAGTCGATCGACACATCGAGCATCCATCTCGACCTGCTCGCGTCGTTCAAGCGCGCCAACTCGCTCATCACCGGCATCGCCTACGCGGTGCTCGGCCAGCACGATGCCTGATCAATCTCGGACTCCGTCCGAGACCCGCCGCAGGCGCGTCGTGTTCAGTCGGCCCGGCAAAGCCGGGTCTCCTTCACGCCTTGAGTAATCAATCTCGGACTCCGTCCGAGACACGCCGCAGGCGCGTCGTGTTCAGTCGGCCCGGCAAAGCCGGGTCTCCTTCACGCCTTGAGTAACGCCCATGCCTTCGTCGGCACGTCGGGCTGGTCGTATACGACCTGGAAGCCGGTCTTCTACCCCCTTGAGGTGAAGACGAAGGACTTCCTCCGTTACTACGCGACGCGACTTAAGACGCTGGAGATCAACTACACCTTCAACCACCTGCCGACGGAGAAGAACGTGGCCGGGTGGCGCGAGGCGACTCCACCCGAGTTTCTGTTCGCGCTGAAGGCGTCCCGGCACATCACGCACGTGCGCCAGCTGCAGGACCCGGCAGAGACGCTTCCGATCTTCTTCGACCGCGCGCGACCGCTCGGCGATCGGCTCGGCCCGGTCCTGTTCCAGACGCCGCCGTGGCTGAAACGCGACGACGATCGGCTCGCGGGATTCCTCGCGTCCTTGCCGCGTGACCTGCGATGTTCGCTCGAGGTGCGCGACCCATCGTGGTACGTCGACGAGATCTACGAGCTACTCCGAACCGCCGGCGTGGCGCTCGTGCATGCCGAAGGCGAGAAGGCGCCGTCGCCGGTCGACACACTCGGCACCACCGCATCGTTCGTGTACGCGCGCCTGCGCAAGCGCGATGGCTACACCGAGGACGACGTCGCCGCCTGGTCGGAGCGCTTCCGTCCGATGCTCGAGGCGGGGAAGGACGTGTACGCGTACTTCCGACACGACGACACCGGCGCGAACGCGCTCTCCGCCGAGCGGCTCCGGGATCTCCTCGCGGCGGCCTAACCCGCTGGCTCTCGGAGACTATCCGCGATCGCCAATGCCGATCTGATCCAGATCTCGGCCGAGGATCACAAGACCGGCGAAGTCCAAGCCGGCGGCGCGGAAGTCTTCGTCGGCCGCGTTGGGAGGCAAGAGAGGACTCAGCACGAGCGTTTTCACGCCGGCCGCCGATGCGATCCGGCCCACCTCTTCGACCATCGTGTGGTAGCCGACGATTGCGTCGATCCGTTCGCGGGCCGCCGGGTCCGGCAGCATGCGCTCCATGGCCGGTCTCGAGACCACATCGTGGACGAGGACGTCGGCGTCGCGGGCCAACCGGATCAAGTTGTCGTTCGGGCGGGTGTCGCCCGAGAACACGATCGCTCCATCTGGCGTCTCGAAACGGAAGCCGAATGTCGGGAAGCAGGGCCTGTGATCAACGAGCGTGGCCGTGACGCGAACATTCTTATCCTCATAGACGGCAAAAGGCTCCATGTCGGGAGCGGGGTCCCCGCTCGGGTCGTCATCGGTCCCCGCCGGAAGCTCGATGTCGTGGACGTCAAACGACTCTTCCGGGTTGACAGGCCGCGCATAGCGCACGGCGCGTTCGTTGAGATCGGTGGCGTACGCCGCCAGGATGCCTCGGGTGAGGTCCACTGTCCCGGGCATTGGGTTCTCGCGATTCACGAGTACACCCGCTGGTAGCTCGCCGAAGAGCGCCTCGGTCGACCCGCGACGTCCAGGGCCGTACACCTTGATCGGCTCGGTCCGGCGGCGCAATCCGTTCAGGAAGCCGGCGACCAGGAGTGTCGGATATCCGACGGTGTGGTCCGAGTGAAGGTGAGTAAAGAAGATCGCCCGCAGTTCGTCGAGGCCGTGACCGAAGACCGCGGGTCCGAGACCGGCTTGCCGGTAGCCGAGCCCGACGCCCTCGCCGCAATCGACGAGATACACGGCATCGCCGACCAAGACCGCTGACGCGACGCCACGCCGCAACTGATCGGGGTAGTAGGCCGAGCCACCGGCCGTTCCGAGCAGCACGAGGCGCGATCGAAATCCCGCGGCGGTAAGACCGACCCGAGGGAACCCCTTTGTCGCGTACATCGGTGCGCCTCAACCCGCGCCGACCGAACGACGAGCCGAGCGGGCTGCAGGAGTCTACGAGATGGAACCCCACGTCTGACGCGCACTCTCGGTCAAGCGGCTGCGTGAAATTGTTCGCGGCCTAGCATCGGGCGCTGAGATGAAGCTGAGCGAGGAGCGATTCACTCGCGACGAGCGAAACCACCAGCCGTGCGCGCGTCTCCGCGGGGGAGCCGCGAGATAGAGCAGAAAGCACGATGGCTCGCGATCTCGGTCGCGCTCGGCAATCTGCTCGTGCCGCTGAACTCGACAATGATCGTGGTCGCTCTTCCACAGGTCGCGCGCGATCTGCGAGTCGACGTCGCGGAGACGAGCTGGATCGTCACCTCATACCTCATCGCGATGGCCGCGTTGCAGCCGATCGCCGGACGGGTCGGTGACCGTCTCGGTCGTCGCAACGTGATGCTCGTCGCCCTCGTCTATTTCGCGCTCGCATCCGCCGGGGCCGCCATAGCCAACTCGACTCTTCTGCTCGCCGTGTTCCGCATCAATCAGGCGATCGCGGCCGCCGCCCTCGCCCCCAACAGTCTCGCCCTTCTGCGCGAAGCGATTCCCAGCGGGCGACGCGGCACCGAGTTCGGGATCGTGACCGCCGCGACCGGCGTCGGCGCGACGGTTGGTCCGCTCGTCGGGGGATTCCTCGCCGCGATCGATTGGCGCTGGATCTTTCTTGTCAACGTCCCGCTCTGCGCGGCCGCGTTCGCGCTCTCGTGGCGTGTCCTTCCACGGCGCGCAGCCCGCGAAACCGCGCGATTCGATCTGGTCGGCGCGGTCGGTCTCGGCCTCGTGCTCCTCGCCGCCGCGTGGGTCCTCGTGTCTTTCGGCCGGGCCGTCGATCCGGTGACGGTGGCGATCGGCGTCGCGATCCTGCCAGCCGCCGCCGCGCTCCTGCGCTACGAATCACGTCAGCCCGACCCCGCCCTTCCGCCGTCGCTCTTCCGCATTCGCGCGTTCGCGGCGGCATGCGCGGCAGTCGCGTTCCAGAATCTTGCGATGTATGGCACGCTCCTCGCGCTGCCAGTGGCGCTCGCGGGCGCCAGCATCCGCAGCGGGATCGCGCTCGCCGCGTTCTCCGGAGGATCGATCATTTTCGCGCCCTTCGGTGGGCGCGCCGCGGATCGATACGGACCCCGTCTTCCGACCGTCGCCGGCGCGCTCCTGCTCGGCGTCGGGCTCGCGCCCCTTGCGATCACCGCAGGCCAACTCCCGCTCGAGCTCCTCGCGGCGACGCTCGCGTTTGCCGGGGTCGGTCTCGCGCTCACGTTTCCGTCGATGCGTCTCGCCGCGGTCGAGGTCGTGCCTGACCGGTACACCGCGCTCGCGGCCGGTGTGTTCTCGACGAGCCGTTACTTCGGTGGAATGCTCGGATCCATCGCTATCGCGATAGCGCTGGGCGGCTCGCCGTCGAACGACTCGCTGCGCGCGCTCTTCTGGCTGTTCACGGCGGCGGCGTTCGCGGCCGCGATCCCGAGCCTGGCGCTACCCGGCCAGCCGATGGCGCACGAAGCGCCGATCGTCGAAGAGGTCGCGGGCTAAGCGGAAAGGCGCCGCACGATGCCAGCGGAGCCGTCGACCTCGAGCGGCTCGCCGTCGACGAGTGTCGAGAGCGCGACGGATGTGCCGACCACCGCGGGAATGGCGAATTCGCGCGCGACGACCGCGGCATGCGACAGGGGACCGCCGACCTCGGTGACAACCGCGGCCGCGCTTGTAAAGAGTGGGATCCACGAGACGTTCGAGGACTGGCACACGAGCACGTCGCCGCGCCGGAACTTTGCGAACTCCTCGAGGTTGCGCACCAAACGAGCCGGTCCGCGCGCCACACCCGCGGACGCCGGAGCACCGCGGAGCGCCTGCGAAGGATCGTCCTGGGCTGCTCGGTACAAGAGATGCCAGACCGGACTGGATGTTGCCGGCCCAGCCCCGTCAACTTGTCCGAGGGTCTCCGGCGCCTCGAGTTGCCGCCACCGGGCTTGCTCCGCGATGCGCTCGGCGATCAGCGGCGAGAGGTCGCGCGGTACGCGAAGCGCATCGCGGACCTCATCGAGGTAGAGCAGGAAGATCTCCTCGCGGTCGCGGAGGACGCCGTCGCGCACGAGGCGCGCGCCGAACGCACGCGCGGCGCGGCCGACGTTGGCGTGATTGCGGCGGTCGAGCCAGTAGTTGTGCTCCTCGGTGAGGGGACCGGTCGCGTACGCGGCGGCGAGTACTTCCTCGAACCGCGCGAGATCTTCCGGGCGGGTCGCGAGCGCCTTCCGTGCATCCCTCGCGACCTCATCAGCGCGCTTCCGAAGTCCGGCGAGCCGGACTTCGGGGTTCTCTCCGGGAGTAAGAAGACGCTGCGCGACGGCACGGATGAGAAACGTCGGATCGTCTGCCCACGCGACCGAACCGAAGTGATCGCCGGACGCGCCGGCCTCGCCGTGCACGCGCAGGAATTGGTCCACCGCTTCGGCGAACGAGGCGTCGCGCGAGCGGAGCTCGTCGAGGGTAGAGCCGCGGCCGATCGCCTCGACGACTATCGGCGACGTGCGGGCCGCCTCGGTCAGGTCGTAAAGATCCTTCTCCAGCTGCTGCAGCGTGAGCGCGAGTCCCTGCGTGAGCGCGTACGCATCCGCCTGCGATCCGCCGACGAAGGACTGATAGGTCTCGGCGAGCTCGTCCATGACCGCGTATGCCCCGGCCGTCACGAGCATGTGGATCCGCCACGCGCGCCGATGTCGGCGCCACAGATCGTCCCATGCGGCTCCGGCCTCAGCTCCGCTCAGTCGGTCGAGCGAGAGCGTTCGCATCCACGCGTAGTGCTCGTTGAGCTCCGGCAGATAGCGTTCGTCCCAGTCGCGGCGCGCACGGCGCGCGAGGCTCCGACGCTTCGCCAGCACTGCCTTCTGATGCGCTGCTATTTCGTCCGAGGGTCGAAGGGCCTTCGTGCCTGAGTAGCTCCGGCCGTTGAAGGTCTCGAGGCGCATTTGCACGGGCGACCCGAGATCCTCGTCGCGCCGTCTCATCCCGTAGTTCGCGCCGTGTCGCGTGTACTCGATCCCGAGCGGCGGGACGACGTGCGTGTTGTGAGCGTCGTCACGGCGCCACAGGATCTTCGAATCCTCGGGCTCCTTCCAGGTCACCGGAAAGAGCCGGCGCACCGTTCCGGCCGAGGCGTCGACCTCGAGCGGCTCGCCGTCGGCCAATGTCGACAGCGCGCCGCCCACCGCGACGACTGCCGGGATCCCGAACTCGCGGGCGACGACCGCCGCATGGCAGAGCGATCCGCCGAGCTCGGTGACCACGGCAGCAGCCATGGTGTAAAGAGGAACCCACGACGCAGTGGACTGCCGGCAGACGAGCACGTCACCTTGACGCATCTTCGAGAACCCGCGCTCATCCGCGATGAGACGGGCGGGCCCGCGCGCCAGGCCCCGCGATGCGGTGACGCCCCGAAGCACGTTTGTGCCGTCCTGTGCGACGGCGTATTCGAAATCGACTCGCTCGAGCGCGACACCGGGCGTGATCGTCGGCGGCCCCTCCGCGGAAGTGCCCACCGTCCGTGGCGCGTTCAATCGTTGCCACGTCGCAAGCTCGCGTCGACGGTGCGCGACGAGTCGCTTGAGGGATCGCGGGGCGCGAAGCGCGTCTGCGACCTCCGGCACGTAGAGAAGGAAGATCTCGTCGGGGGCGTCGAGAGCCCCATCGCGGACAAGCCGCGCCCCCGCGGCAAGCGCGAGGCGGCGCACATGGGACTGCGACACCCGGTCGATCCAGTAGTTGTGCTCTTCGGTCAGCGGGCCGGCGCCGAGCGCGACGGCAACGATCTCTTGGAATCGCGCTAGATCGTCGGGTCGATCGGCCAGCGCGGCGCGGGTACGTGCCAGGGTCTCTTCGCCAAGCGCCCGCACGCGCGCGAATCGCGCGTCGGGGTGCTCGCGACCGCTGCCCAATCGCTGCGCGAGGATGGTGAGAAGCTTCGCGGGGTCGTCTCGGTACGGCGCCGACGCGAGATCCAGAGTCTCCTGGCCGACGTCGCCGTGATGTGCGAGGAAATCGCCCAGGGCCGCGCCGAACTGGTCGCCTCCGGGAAGCGTTGCCAGCGCGACCGGCGATCGCTCGCCCTGCGCGATCGCGTCTTTGACCGCGGGCAGCCCGCGGGCGATCTCGGCGAGCGCGTACATGTCGCGCTCGAGCCGTTGCAGTGTGGGCGCGAGCCCCTGGGTCATTGGGAGCGCTTCGCCCCCGTTGCCGCCGAGGAGCTGTTCGTACGTCTGCGCGAGCTCCTCCATGACCGGGTACGACGACCCCGTGACGACGAAGTGGATGGTCCAGATCCTGTTCAGACGGCGCCACACCTCAAGCCATGCATCGGCCGCCGCCTCTGGAGCAATAGCGTCGAGGTCGAGCCGCCGCATCCATTCGTAGTGCTCGCGCAGCTCCGGTATGAACTCGTCATCCCAACGCGCGCGGAGCGTGCGGCCGACCCGGCGACGGAGCACGCTCATCTCGGTCAGCTTTGCCGGCAGCTCCTCGGCCGGAATGAGCGGCTTCGAGCTCGCGTAGAACCGTCCGTTGAAAGCCTGGTGTCGGACGAGCATCGGAAAGCCGATCTCGAGGAAACGCGCGCGGATCCCATGGTCGGGTCCGTAGCGGATGAACTCGATCGCGAGCGGCCCGAGGACGCGATCGAAATGCGCGTCCTCGCGTTCCCACGTGAGCTTCGAGTCTTCGGGATCGTCCCACGTGACCGGGAATTCCGCCGAGAGCGTCGTGATCGGCCGGCACTGCAGAAGGTGAAGCTCGCCGTCCCGAAGCGCACACTCGATGTCGACCGGCCCGCCCATGACGGTCTCGAGCTGGATCGCAAGCCGCGCGATCGCGGCGATGTCGCGGTCGGGAACTGCGCCGCCATCGACGCACATGCGCGACGTGATGACGAGGTCTCGCTTGCGAACCGTGTAGCTGTCAGGGGTGACGGTGCCCGAGGCGATCGCGTCACCGAGACCGCGCGCCGCGTTCACGACGACCACGTCGCGAGCACCGCTCACCGGGTCTGCGCTGAAGGCGATGGCCGAGGCGTCGGCCGGGACCATGAGCTGGACGAGCACAGCGATCCGCGGCGTCCCCGCGATGCCGCGGTGCTTGCGATAGGCCGCGGCGCGGTCCGAGTAGACCGACCGCCAGCACTCGAGCAGCGCGTCGACGATGTCGTCGACACCGCCGACGTCGAGGACCGTCTCGTGCTGGCCGGCGAACGACGCGTCGCCGGAGTCCTCGCCGATGGCCGACGACCGAACCGCCACCCGCGGCCGGTCCTCGCCCACGCGCCGGGCGAGATCGGCGTACGAAGCGGCCACGAGCTCGCGGAGCCGCGCGCGAGCCGCGGGGTCACCGTCGAGCGCGTGGCGGAGCTGGTCGAAGGCCGACACGTCGAGACAGAAGCCGGGCGGCACGCGAAACGACGTCGCGAGCCGCCCCAGATTCGCGGTCTTTGCACCGACCGTCGAGGCGTCTAGAGATTCGGGCTCACCCAGCCAGGCGACATGCATGGCGCGCGAGTCTAGTGGGAAGCAGCGGACCGCAGGACTATGAATATTGGTGGGTGAGCCCGTCGCTCGTCACGGTCGTATCCGTACTGGCCATCCTCATCTTCACGCTGGTCGCACAGCTCTCACGCGCTCGTGGTGTCGCGCGGCGTGGCGAGACGCTCGCGCGATCGCGCGGACTCGCACACTACGTGGCGTACTTCTTCTTCATCCCGTATCTCGTCATCGGTGCGCGTCCCGGCCCGGAGCTCGACGTGCCCGAGCCGCTCCGCTGGGTCGGCCTCGCCCTGGTGCTGCTCGGCATCGCGTTCGCGCTGTGGGCGATCGCGACGCTCGGTCGGCACTACGACCTCGAGCTCGAGATACACCGCGACCACGAGCTCATCCGAACGGGCCCGTATCGCTTCGTGCGCCACCCCCTTTACACGGGCCTGGGCCTGCACTTCGTGGGCGCCTGTCTCGCGACAGGCAACCTCCTCCTCATCGCCGGGACGCTTCTCGTTACCTTCCCGGCGCTCTATCTGCGTGCGAAGACCGAGGAGCGTCTGCTTCGCGAGCGCTTCGGTTCGGCGTATGACACGTACGCGCGCGAGGTCGGGATGCTTGTGCCCCTGCTCTAGCCTGTGCGCGCACGTAGCGCGCGCTGGAGGAGGAATACATGAACTGGATAGCGATCATCGTCGCAACCGCGGCAGCAATGGTCATCGGGTTCCTCTGGTATGGGCCGGTCTTCGGCAAGACCTGGATGGCTCTCACCGGCCGAGGTATGGGTACCGGCCAGTCGGCTGGTCCGCTGTACGCGCTCACCGCGCTCGCGGCGTTCGTCGAAGCGATCGCGCTCAACTGGTTCATCAACGAAACCGGTTGGACCACCGGGTCGGGTGGCGCGCTCATCGGTCTCTATGCATCGCTTGGATTTACCGCGACCGCGTTTTTTTCGCAGACGCTCTTCGTTGGCAAGCCGGGTCGCCTCTACGCGATCGACGCCGGCTATCAGATCTTCCAGGCCGTCGTGATGGGAGCGATCATCGGATTCCTCGGCGGCGGGAGACTCTAGACCGCGGAACTCACTCCGATCGCGATCGCGCCGTCGGGCGGCACGACCCGATCGGGGTGGAAGATCGAGGCGAGCAGCTCGACACCGTCGACCAGCCTCGGCCCTGGCCGGCTGAAGTACGCGGCGCCGTCGACGCCGACGATCCGGGCGGCGCCGATCGGACCGAGCGCTTCCGCTTCGCGCGCGGCACGGGCTGCATCCCAGCCGCACGGCATGGCGATCACGATGTCGGGGCGGGCGGCGATCACATCGTCCCATGCGATCTCTTGCGAGCGCGCGCCCGCCGTTCCCAGGACGTCCTCGCCGCCCGCGATCCCCACCTGCTCTGGCACCCAGTGACCGCCGTTGAAGAGTGGGTCGAGCCATTCGAGGCACGCGACGCGTGGGCGCGGAAGGCCGGCGACCAGCGTTTCGATGGCGCGGAGCCGAGCGCGCAGATCGTCGACGAGACGTTTGGCGCGCCCTTCGCGGCGGAGCGCCGCGCCGACGCGACGGATGTCGTCGAACATGCCCTCGATGCTCGATGCGCCCAGCGGCACCGACTGCGGCGCACTCTCCGCCCAGGCCGGGATGCGATCGAGGGTGACGGCGCAGACGGCGCAGAGCGTTTGTCCGAGGATCACCTCGGGCCGCGCGGCGCGCAGGGCCTGCTCGTCGAGATGAAAGGTGCTCTCGCCGCGCGCACCGGCTTCGCGCACGTGAGAGTCGATCTCGCGCGCGGTGGCGCCTGTGGGAATCGTCGACCGCGTGATCCGCGGGAGCCGCAGCACCGCCGGCGGGAAATCGTCGTCGTGCGTCACCGCGACGAGCTCATCCGCCGCGCCGAGCGCCCAGACGATCTCCGTGGCGGCGGGTACGAGCGAAACGATGCGCACCATCGATAGCGTACCGAGACGCCGATGGACGACGTGATTTCGGAGGTCGCACGGGAGACCGTAACGACGTGGCCCGACCTCGCGCTCGGGACGCGGACAGGGCGTCCGAAGGCCTGGGGCGCGCTCGCCGGCCACGGCGTGACCGCCCTGCGCGCGCGCCTCGGCCGGCAGCTCACCGACGCGGAGCGCCGTGCACTCTGGACAGCGCTTTGGCGCGAGGCGATCCGCTCGCCCTAGGCTCTTTCTCGCGCGGCCGATTCCAGAGCGGGAGGACCGCGGTCGATGGCGCCGCACGGCCTGATCCTCACGATCACGATCGCGCTGGGGGCGGCGTTCCTCGGCGGCTTTCTCGCCGCCCGGTTTCGGCTTCCCCCGCTGGTCGGCTACCTGGCCGCCGGCATCGCGGTCGGCCCGTTCACCCCTGGCCTAAGCGCAGATCCTGCGGTCGCCACGGAGCTCGCCGAGGTTGGCGTGATCCTCCTTATGTTCGGCGTCGGCCTCAACTTCTCGCTCGGGGATCTCTGGGCGGTGCGCTGGGTCGCGGTACCCGGGGCCGTCCTGCAGATCGTCATCGCGACCGCGGTGACGGCTCTCGTCGTCCCGCTCTGGGGCTGGACGTACGCGCAGGGAATCGTCTTCGGTCTTGCGATCGCCGTGTCGAGCACGGTCGTCTTGATCAGAACGCTCACCGACGCAGGACTGCTCGAATCGGCCCATGGAAAAATCGCGGTTGGCTGGGTCGTCGTCGAGGACCTCGCGATCGTGATCGTGCTCGTTCTCCTACCGCCACTCGCGCCGGCCCTCGGCGGCATCGGAGGGGGCGGCGAGGATCTCCCTGCCCGGCTTGCCGTCACCCTCGCGAAAGTCGCCCTGTTCGGCGTCCTGATGATCGCCGTCGGCACGCGCGTGATCCCGTGGCTGCTCGAGCAAGTCGCGCGAACCGGCCATCGCGAGCTCTTCACGCTCGCGGTCCTCGTCGTCGCGCTTGGCGTCGCGGTGGTGGCCGCGTTCGCGTTCGAGGTCTCACTCGCCCTCGGCGCGTTCCTTGCCGGCGTCGCGATCAGCGAATCGGACCTCAGCCATCAGGCCGCCGCGGAGGCGCTGCCGCTGCGCGACGCATTCGCCGTGCTCTTCTTCGTTTCGGTCGGCATGCTGTTCGATCCGACCTTCGTCGTGCGCCAGCCCCTGCTCGTCGCCGCGGTCGTCGCGCTGATCGTCGTGCGCAAATGGCTCGTGTCGTCGGGAATCGTCCTCGCCCTGGGGTACCCGATACGCACCGCCCTGATCGTCGGCGCGGGGCTCGCGCAGATCGGCGAGTTCTCCTTCGTCCTCTCGGGAGTAGACCGCCAGCTCGGCATCCTCCCCGCGGACGCGCACGACCTCATCATCGCCGCGGCCATCATCACGATCACCCTCAATTCGCTCCTCTTCCGTTCGATCGAGCCCATCGCCGAGCGCCTGCGAGACCTTCGCGTGGTCCGCGCCTTCGACGACCGCCGTGCCGGCGCGCTCGCACACCTCGAGCGCGAGCGCGCCGAGAAGATGCAGCGGCACGCCGTCGTCGCCGGGCACGGCCGCGTGGGATCGCTGGTCACGCGCGCGCTCCAGCGACGGAACATGGAGGTCCTCGTCGTCGAGCAGGACCGCCGGCTATGCGAGGCGCTCCGCGACGCCGGGACGGCCGCGATCTACGGCGACGCCGGCCACGCCCTGGTCCTCGAGCGTACGCACCTCGACCGCGCGATCCTGCTCGTCGTGGCGCTCCGCGACCCGCAGACCTCGCGCCGTGTCGTCGAATACGCGCGCCGCACGAACGAACGCATCGGCATCGTCGCGCGGGCGCACACCCGAGACGCGGCCGACTTCTTGAAGAAGGCGGGCGCGAACGAGGTCGTGCTTGGCGAGGAAGAGCTCGCCATCGAGATGACCGGGTACGCGCTGCACCGGCTCGGGGTGTCGCCACAGGAGATCGCGCTCATCGCGCGGGGCTTGCGCGCGCGCTAGTTCGAGTAGACCGGGTAGTCCATCGGCAGAACGTGGACCCACGTCTGCCCGGGCGAGAGATACATCCTGTGCCCGTATAGGTTCGTGAACACGAACGGATCGATGAGGTTCGCGCGTGACCATGTCCCGTCCTGACGCAGCCCGTCGCGGAAAACCGTGGCCGGACCGCTGCCGGTCAGGCGCATATCCAGACTCGGCGCGCCGCCGGCGTCATCCACCACGTTCGTGACCCAGACGTCCGTCGTGATGATCACGATGTTCTTGGCCATGATCCACGCGCCGTTCGCGGCGTCGACCTCGAGCACGTAGCGCGAGCCGTTGGACTGGTATCGCAGATACACGTTCGCGTTCGCGTCGTAGTCGTAGCGCACGCGCGCGTCGGCGCGGTAGGGGATCGTGAGCGTGCTCGCGCCGACGCTTCCGAGGAAGCCGCCCAGGGTCGCGGGATGGGTCGGCGATGCGAGGAAGTCCCAGCCCGGCACGTCGACCGGTCCGCCCCCGCCGACCTCGCTCGTCGCCGTGCGGAGCGCCTGCGACGAGGTGAAGAGGTTGTGCGGCGCGACCTTACCGTCGACCCCCGACCGATAGAACGCGTTGCCCTGACCGAGTTGCGGCGAGACGCCGACGTACGAGCCCGCCGCGATGTCGCCGCGCACGAGGCTCTCCATGAGTTGCGACGCGCCTGAGAAGACGAGCGACCCGCGGACCATTGGCGTCGTGTAGCGATCCGAGAAGCGCACGCTCCGCACCGCGCCGATCGTCCCTGGGTCC
>Ga0207646_10005034_pt1 | contig 14066 bp, 12 predicted proteins | sample KBSK5502metaG_FD_184343 | JGI IMG/M metagenome (GOLD analysis project Ga0207646, IMG submission 184343) | Corn, switchgrass and miscanthus rhizosphere microbial communities from Kellogg Biological Station, Michigan, USA - KBS K5-50-2 metaG... | ecosystem: Host-associated > Plants > Roots >... | reverse complement strand
CCGAACCGCGCCCGCGACGCTCCAGGATGACCCCGGGCGTCCTCATCGAGGCTGTCACCCACGGCAGCCCTGCCGTTATTACCATCCTCGCGATCTTCTCGGCGCTGATGGTGGGCGGCGTGCTCATCGTGGTCACTGACCCGGTCGTGCTGCGCGCCTGGCAATCGCTCGGCTACGCGCCGGGCACGGCCCTGTCGGATACCTGGCAGTCGGTCGCCACCGCCTACTCGGCGCTGTTCGAGGGGTCGATCTTCAGCCCGTCAACCATCGGCGCGGCCTTCCACGGCGGCTCGATCGCCGCGATCTTCTATCCGCTGTCGCTGACCGTGTTCGAGTCGACGCCGCTGATTCTCACCGGGCTGTCGGTGGCGATCGCCTTCCGGGCGGGCCTGTTCAACATCGGCGCGACCGGCCAGTTCATCGGCGGCGCCATCGTCGCCGCATGGCTGGGCTTCGGGGTCAGCCTCCCGCTCGGCATCCACGTGATCGTCTGCGTCATCGGCGCGATGATCGGCGGGGCGGTGGTCGGCTGGGTCGTCGGCGAGCTCAAGGCCAGGACCGGCGCACACGAGGTCATCGTCACGATCATGCTCAACTACGTCATGATCTACCTGCTCTACTACCTGCTCTCGACGACGAGCGCGCTGCAGCAACCGCATCAGTTCAACCAGATCGCCCCGCCCATCGCAAGCAACGCCAATCTGCCGCACGTGGGTGGCCCGCCACCGCAGGCCAGCGCCGGATTCCTGATCGCAGTGGCCGCCGCCGCCGGTGTCGCCTGGCTGATGTCCCGCAGCACCATCGGATTCGAGTTCCGGACCGTCGGAGCGAATCCAAGCGCAGCGCGAAGCGCGGGCATGAACGTCGAGCGGGCCTGGGCGCGCGTCATGCTCACGGCGGGTGCGCTGGCTGGGCTCGCCGCCGCTACTGTGATCCTGTCCGGCGGGTCCCCGCCACCGCCGCTCGGCGAGAGCACCTTCGGCACCTACGGTTTCGATGGCATCACCGTCGCGCTCCTCGGCCGCGCCAAGCCCTCAGGCGTCGTAATGGCCGGGCTGCTGTTCGGCGCGCTAAATGCGGGCGGCACGAACGTGGCGGCTTCGACGCCAGTGCCCAACGACATCGTTCAGGTGCTTGAGGGCTTGATCGTGCTGTTCGTTGCGGCCCCGCCGCTGATCCGGTCCGCATACCGGCTCCGCGAGGCGGCAGGCACCGGCATGGAAGCCGTGGCCAAGGGGTGGAACGGATGACCGCGCTCGCCGTTCCGATCCGCGTGCCGCAGGCGAACACGCGCCGGTACATCGCGGCCGGCACCTTCGTCCTCCTCGGCTTCATTGACATTCTGGTCTTCGGGCTGTTCGCCCACGCCGGGGACGCGGTCTTCGCCTTCTCGCTGTCCGGCTCAGGGATCCAGATACCGCAACTCCATGTACCCGCCGCGCCCGCCTGTTTCGTGTTCGGCGCTATCTCGATCGGGGCCGGTGTCCTCCGGGCGACCGCCGAGCTGTCCCGGCTGGGCATGCGCTTGGCCATCGCGGCGGCCCTGCTCTGCTTCATGCTCGCCCTGCTCTTCTGGGCCGATGCTGGTAACACAATCGGGCCGGTAAACGTCGTTGACCTGCTGCAGGGCACTGTGACCGCCGCCATCCCGATCGTGCTCGGCGCCCTGTCCGGCGTCATGTGCGAGCGCTCAGGCGTGATCAACATCGCGATCGAGGGCCAGCTCATCACCGGCGCGTTCGCCGCGGCCGCGGTGGCTAGCCTCGTCGGGGTGCTCTGGTTCGGGCTGATCGCCGGATCCTTGACTGGCGGGCTGGTCGGAGCGCTGCTCGCGGTATTTGCGATCAAATACCGGGTCGACCAGATCATCCTCGGCGTGGTCATCAATCTGCTCGCCATGGGAATGACCAACTATCTTTATGACCGCGTGATGGCCCCGTATACGGACACGTGGAACAAGGGCAACTTCTTCACGGCCATCAAGGTTCCGGTTCTGGGCGACATTCCGATCATTGGACCGATCTTTTTCGACGCGAATATCTTCCTGTACATCACTTACGCACTTATCATCGTGGTCCAGGTGTGGCTGTTCCGCAGTCGCTGGGGCCTGCGCGTCCGCGCTGTCGGCGAGCATCCAACGGCCGCCGACACGGTCGGCATCAAGGTGCTCTGGAACCGCTACCGCAACGTCATACTCGGCGGGATGGTGGCCGGGATCGGCGGCGCCTGGCTAACGGTCGGCAATGTCGGCACCTTCAGCACCGGCATGAGCAGCGGCTTTGGCTACATTGGGCTCGCCGCGATGATTTTCGGACGATGGAAGCCACTCGGCGCGGTCGCGGCCGCGTTGCTCTTCGGTTTCTTCCGGCAGCTGCAAAACGTGCTCGAGCTGCTCAGCGTGCCGGTGCCATCCCAGATCCTGTCGATGGCCCCCTACCTGGCGACGATCATCGCGGTGGCTGGCCTGGTCGGCAAGGTCAGAGCTCCGGCCGCGGACGGAAAGCCCTACGTGAAGGCATGATCCGGTGCGCTCTTCGTTATGCTGCCGCGGTGGTGATCTTGTGACCGTTGATCCTTACGCAGCCGCGCAGGCCAGTGCGGAGCGGCTGGCTCAGGTCTCAGGTCAGGCCGGTCACGATGCGGCGGTCGTGCTCGGCTCGGGCTGGCTGCCGGCCGCGGACGCCCTCGGACATACGGCCGCGGAATTCCCCTTGGCCGAGCTCGGCGGGTTCCCGCAGCCGACCGTCGCTGGCCACGCACCGGTCGCCAGGTCGGTGCTGGTCGGCTCGCAGCGCGTGCTCGTCTACCTCGGGCGCACGCACTTGTACGAAGGTCTTCCGGTCGACGCAGTCGTACACGGCGTCAGGACGGCCGCCGCGGCCGGCTGCCGAGTGCTCGTGCTGACCAACGCGGCGGGCGGGATCAACGAGAACTACCAGGTTGGGCAGCCGGTGCTGCTATGCGACCACCTGAACTTGACCGGACGGTCCCCGCTGACCGGCCCCGATCCGCCGGCCGGTTTCGCATCCCGGTTCGTCGATCTCACCGACCTGTACTCGCCGCGGCTGCGGGCGCTGGCCAGGCAGGCCGACCCGAGCCTGGTGGAAGGCGTCTACGCTGCGCTGCACGGTCCGCATTACGAGACGCCCGCCGAGATCAGGATGCTCAGGGCCGCGGGCGCTGACATGGTCGGCATGTCGACCGCGCTCGAAGCCATCGCGGCTAGGCACCGTGGCGCCGAGGTACTCGGGATCTCGCTGATCACGAACCCCGCGGCCGGGCTTTCCCCGTCCGGCCTCAGCCACGCCGACGTAATCGCCGCGGGCCAGGCTTCCGCGGCCCGGGTAGGCACCCTGCTCGCTCAGGTCCTCCCCCGCATCGGCGGGCCCGCGTGATCAGCGAGGACCTGCATCGCGAGGTCCTGGCCTGGATGTTCGACGACCCGGATGAACGCGACCGGGCCGAGCTGTCCGCGCTGGTGCGGAGGGCCACCGGGCCAGACGCAGATGGCGCGGCGCGGGCGGGAGCCGAGCTCGAGGACCGGTTCGCGGCGCATTTGGAGTTCGGCACCGCCGGCCTCCGCGGCGCCGTCGCGGCCGGGCCGAACCGCATGAACCGGGCCGTGGTCCGCGGCACGACGGCCGCCCTGGCCGGCTGGCTGCTCTACGTCAATCCGGCCGCAGCTGACTCCGGGGTGGTCATCGGCTGCGACGCCAGGCACAGGTCGGATGAGTTCGCGCAGGAAGCGGCCCGCGTCCTCGCCGGTGCGGGCATCGCCGTTCACCTGCTGCCGCCCCGCCTGCCGACCCCGGTGCTCGCGTTCGCGGTGAGGCACCTGGATGCGGCGGCCGGCATCATGATCACGGCAAGTCATAACCCGCCCGCCGACAACGGATACAAGCTCTACCTCGGCGACGGCGCCCAGATCGTACCGCCGGCCGACCTGGAGATCGAGGCGGCGATCCGATCGCTTGGCCCGCTGTCGAAGGTCCCGGTCGCGCCAGCGGATGATCCGCTGATCACACGGCACGGTGACAAGATCGCAACCGCCTACCTGGATGCGATCTGCGCAGTTTCGCCCGCGCCGAAGGGTGCCGCGTGGCTGAGGTTCACCTATACGCCACTGCACGGCGTGGCTGGCGACCTGGCGCTGCGCGCGTTCGAGCAGGCGGGCTTCCCGGCGCCCGACGTTGTCGAAGCCCAGTTCCACCCGGATCCCGAGTTCCGTACTGTCGCCTTCCCCAATCCGGAGGAACCCGGCGCGCTCGACCTTGCCCTCGCCCGGGCCAGGCGCTCGGGCGCCGAACTGGTGATAGCCAACGATCCGGACGGCGACCGGCTGGCGGTCGCGGTTCCCGACGACGCGACACCTGGCGGGTGGCGCACCCTGACCGGCGACCAGGTCGGCGCGCTGCTCGGGGCATACCTGCTCGGGCAGGACGCCGCGACCCGTTCGGCGGACACCACGGTCAGGCAGCAGCCGCTCGTCGCTAGCACTATCGTCTCGGCCACGATGCTGGCCCGCATCGCGAAGGCGGCCGGGGCTCAGTACGCGGAGACACTCACGGGATTCAAGTGGATCGTCAGAGCCGCTGATTTGCGGCCTGAGACTCGCTTCATCTACGGGTATGAGGAGGCGCTGGGCTACACGGTCGGCCGCACCGTCAGGGACAAGGACGGAATCGGGGCCGCGCTCGCCGTGCTCAGCCTCGCGGCCAAGGCGCGGTCAGGCGGCGAATCGCTGGTCGAGGCCTACGATGCGCTGGAGATCGCGCACGGCGTGCACCTGACCGAGCAGATCACGGTTCCGACGACCGAACCGGTGCATGTGATGTCGCGGCTGCGGATCGAGGCGCCGGCCGAACTGGCCGGCCAGCCGATCACAGCGACATCCGACCTGACCGGCGGCACTGACGAGCTGCCGTCCGCAGACGTGCTCAGGTACTGGCTGCGCGGCGCCCGGGTGGTGATCAGGCCGAGCGGAACCGAGCCGAAGGTCAAGGCGTACCTCGAGGTCATCGAGCCGGTGATCGCCGGCCGGCTAGCCGAGGCGCGGCGGGCAGCACGAGCCAGGATGGACCCGCTCGCCCAGGCCGTACGCGACCTGCTCAACGGCTGAACATGTGGCATATCGCGCATGGCGCGGGCGGACGGCGCATGGCAAGCTCGGTGCTATGACCAGCGAACATGATCACGGGCAGGCGCACGACCAGCACGCGCAGGGGGCTGAGCGCGGCCGGGACCACCACGGTCACGGCCACCACGGTCACAATCAGGACGCCCACGAGCATGGCGACCGTGAGCATGGCGGCCACGAGCACGACGCCGCCTGCGAGGTCGCGCATGGGACCGTGCCGGCGCTGGTGGACGGCCGGATGCTGGTCGCCGTCTTCGCGACGCCGGTAGCGCAGTACCTGCTGCGGTACGCCGCCGACGCTGGTTACCACCCGGTGCTGATCGAGCCGGACACCCAACTTGCGAAGGAGGCCGACGAAGCCGGATTCGACGTGCGGCCCGGCATGGGTTCTGTCCCGGACGCCGGGACGGACGTGGTGGTCACCGATCACCATAGGGAGGAACTCGGGGTCATGCTGCGGGACGCCCTCGCGAGCCCGGCCCGGTGGGTCGGGATCATGGGCAGCCCTCGGGCCGAGCCGGCGCACGTCCAGGCGCTGGCCCTGCTCGGCGTCGAGCCTGGCGAGGTCGCCAGGGTGCACCGGCCGATCGGCCTGAACATCGGCTCGAAGACCCCGCCGGAGATCGCGATCGCCACCCTGGCCGGCCTGATCGCCGACCGCAACCAGCGCCCTGGCGGTTTCCGCTTCGACTAGGCCCTACTCCGGCAGCCACCGGTCATGCCAGCCCGGTCGCCCCGCTTCGCCGTGGCCAGCCTCCCCCGCCCCCGGTCGGTCGCCCCGGATGGGCGCCCCGCCCCGCTCGGTCGCCGCCGCCCCGCCCAGTCGCCCCGCCCGGTTGCCGCCGGCCCGTCCCTCACCAACGCCGTGGCCGATGCGTGTATCGGTGTGCCACCCATACCAAAATTAGCAATGGGTGGCACTCTCATACACCGGCGCGAGCTTGGCGGGCAGCGGCACCGGCTCGCGAAGATCGGTCGCCGTGCCCGCCCGGGCGTTATGCTGCCAATCGGGCGGTCTAGCCGCCGTGGAAAGGGAACGAGCCGACTCGATGGCCGAGCAAGCGGGATATTCAGGCACGCCGCTGGCGCGCAAGCTCGGCATCGGCGAAGACGACGAAGTCGTGGTGGTCGGCGCGCCCAACGGATTCGCCGACCGGCTCGCCCTTGAGGTCGGCGACGAGGCGGTAGTCCACACGGAGCTGGCCGATGCGGCCCTGTTCGACGTCATCGTCGCCTTCGTCACGCGACGGGCCGAACTGGAAGGTCAGCTCGACCTGCTGCGTGCCCGCATGGCTCCGGCCTGCGGCCTGTGGATCGCCTGGCCGAAGCGGGCCTCGAAGGTGCCAACGGACATGACCGAGAACGTGATCAGGGAGATCGCGCTGCCGACCGGCCTGGTCGATAACAAGGTGTGCGCGATCGACCAGACCTGGTCGGGACTCCGCCTGGTGATCCGGCGGGAGCTGCGCTAACGCCAGCGCCGATGTGCCGCCACATCGGCCAGAGGCCAGCGGCGCAAGTGCTCAGCCGAGCAGCGGCTCGCCGTTGAAGACGCCAAGTTCCTCGCGGTATAGCTCGAGCCCGACGCCGTTCGGGTCGCGGAAGTACATGCTCTCCTCCACGCCCCTGTCCGGCCCGAGATAGTCCACGCCTGCCTCGTCGAGCTTCTTCTTCGCCGCGTCGAACTGCGCTGGTGAGACCGAGATCGCCAGGTGCTGCACCCCGCCGATGGTTTCCATCCACGCCGGATGCTCGTGGCCTGGGAAGTCGAAGAACCCGAGCAGGTTGTTGTTGCCGATGTCGAAGAAGAAGTGGTTGGAGCCCTTGTAGTCCCGGTTCTCCACCAGCTCGACCAGCGGAAAACCGAGGAATTCCTGGTAGAACTTGATTGTCTCCTCAGTGTCACGGCAGATCAGGGCGAGATGGTGCACGCCCTGAACCGTTGTCGGTGGCCGACTGCCCTTCGGCCGCAGATATTTCTCGCGCAGCTCCGCCCGGCGCGCCCGAACCCGCTCGAGTTCCTTGCCCTCTGGCTCTGGCATGACTGCCCTCCTGGTCCTGCGATCCTCGGCCTGGGACCTGCGCGCCGGCTCCGGCCGGCTGCCGCTCCCCGCCCGACACCAGTCTCTCCCACCCTGTCAACGGGAACCGTCACGGCGTAATGTCACGGCGCAACATCACGGCGCAACGTCACGGCGCAACGGGCACCGCACGCGCAGCGGCGCGGCTCGTCGCCACGTGGCTCAGAAATCTGGCACACGCACCTAATTGACAGCTACTCTTACAAGCCTCTAGCATGACTTTGACGGTAACTAGCGTAAGAAGGTGACTGCCGTGACAACCACAACGGACTCCCGCCGCTGGTGGGCGCTTGCGGCGCTAGGCCTCAGCGTCCTCGTCGTCGCGCTCGACCTGTTCGTGCTGACGCTCGCGCTGCCCACCGTCTCGGCCGACCTGCGCGCCACCTCCGCGGACCTGCAGTGGTTCGTCGATGCCTACAGCCTGGTGCTGGCCGCTGCGCTGCTGCCGGCTGGCCTGCTCGGTGACCGGATCGGCCGCAAGCGGCTGCTCGTGGGCGCCCTCGTGCTGTTCGGTCTTGCCTCGCTCGGGTGCGCCTACTCGACCTCGGCCGGCGAGCTGATCGCGGCCAGGGCGGTGCTCGGCCTTGCGGCTGCGGTGATCTTGCCGTTGTCGCTCGCGGTGCTGCCCGTCCTGTTCACCCCGGCCGAGCGGCCCAGGGCGATCGCGGCGGTCGGCGGCGCGACGTTCCTCGGCTACCCGATCGGCCCCATACTCGGCGGCTGGTTGCTCGACCACTTCTGGTGGGGATCGGTCTTCCTGATCAACATCCCGGTGGTCGTGCTCGCCGTCGTCGCCGTGACCCTGCTGATGCCCGAGTCGCACGGCGAGCGCCGGCTGCGCATCGACCTGACCGGCATCGTGGTGTCGAGTGCCGGGCTGACGTCGCTTACGTACGGGCTGATCAAGGCTGGCGACAGCGGCTGGGCCGACCGGGTCGCCATCATCACCATGATGGCGGGAGTGGCCGCACTCGCGGCGTTCGCCGTCTGGGAGCGTGTGATCAGCCGGCCGCGCGGCGCGGCCAGCGGCAGCCCCGGCCTTTCGCGCCGGGGACCGCGGCCCACCCTTCCGCTGGTCGACCTGGACCTATTCGGCTCGGCCAGCTTTACCTGGGGCACCGTGCTGTCGACCCTGGTGTCGTTCGCCCTGTTCGGGCTGGTGTTCGCGATGCCTCAGTACTTCCTCGACGTCCGCGGGCTTGACTCGCTCGCAGCCGGACTGCGCATGCTCCCGATGATCGGCGGGCTCGCGCTGGGGCTGTTCGGTGGCCAGCGGCTCCAGACGCCACGCAGGCGGCAAGGCGGTGCGCCGGCGGACTCGGCCCCGCCCGTCAGCCCGAAGGTCCTGGTCACGATCGGATTCGCGATCATGGCTACGGCGCTGGCCGTAGGGGCGGGCACCACGATCGGCAGCAGCACGGCCTTCGCTGCCATCTGGTTCGCCGTCACCGGATTCGGTCTCGGCGTGGCCATGCCCACGGCGCTCAACGCGGCCATCGGCGCCCTCTCGCCCGCGCGAAGCGGGTCAGGCTCGGCGCTCATCACCGCGATGCGACAGGTCGGCGGCACGATCGGGGTTGCCGTGCTCGGAACGATCCTTGCCACCGTGTACCGGAGCCACCTGCATCTGGCCGGGCTCCCGGCCGCCGCGACGGGCGCTGTCACGAAGAGCGTCGCCGCCGGCGTGGCGACGGCCCAGGCCGCGGGTTCCCACCAGTTGCTCGATGCCGTCCGCCTCGCCTACGTACACGGGCTGGACGTGATGCTCTGGGTGTGCAGCGGGATAGCGATCGTATCCGCGCTCCTCGCACTGGCGTTCCTGCCCGGCCGGCCGGTACCGCAAGCCGGCCAGGCCGCCGCTGCGGATGACGCGACGGCCGCGCCATCAGGTGCGGCGTCGGGCACTGCGCCGGGTGCGGCGACACCACCGCTGGATCAGAGCAGAATGATCACATGAACCAGGCGCCATCAACGCAGCGGCCCGGGCTGCGGGAACGGAAGAAGGCCAGGACGCGTGCTGCTATCAGGGAGCACGCGCTCCGGCTGTTCCGCGAGCATGGGTATGACGCGACGACGGTCGAGCAGATCGCCGAGGCGGCCGACGTATCGCCGAGCACGTTCTTCCGGTACTTCCCGACGAAGGAAGACGTCGTCCTGCAAGACGAACTCGATGTCCTCGCGATCGGTGCGTTTGAGGCGCAGCCCGCTGAGCTATCGCCGGTCGCCGCCTTCCGCGCTGCCGCCAGGGAAGCCTTCGCCTCCTTCGACGAAGACGAGCTCGCCCGGCTGCGGGAGACCGCTGAGCTGACCTTGACCGTCCCCGAGCTGCGCGCCAGGGCGATGGACGAGTTCGCTCGCACGATCGGCGTCATCGCGGAAGCAGTGGCCAGGCGTTCGGGCCGCGACCCGGACGACTTTGCGGTTCGGATTCTCGCGGGCGCGATCGTCGGCGTCATCATGGCGGCGACGATGCCATGGGAACACCTGGCGGCAGAAGATCCCGGCACCGACATGCTCGCCAGGATCGACGCCGCGCTCTGCCAGCTGGAGGCCGGCCTGCCGCTCTGATCCGCCACCCCTGGCGGTCGTGGCGGTCGTGGCCGTCGTGGCCGTCGTGGCGGTCGTGCGGCGTCCGTGGCACCGCCCGCCGCTCCCCCGGGAATGTTGCGCGTTCAATCAATGTTCTGGTGGCATAACGCAGACGGCGGGACGCGCCTGGCTCGGGCGCCGATCCGCCCTGGTGGGAGGATGAACTTATGCCAGCAGTGACCGTAGAAGACATCTTGCTTCTGCCGCGGATCTTCGAGCCCGACATGGCCGCTGCCCAGGAGCGGCCTGTGCTCGCGGTCACGACCGCGCCTTCTGCGCTCGAGGGCGAGGGCTTCCCGGTCCGCCGTGCCTTCGCGGGCGTTGACCTGCGGGCCCTGGATCCGTTCATCCACATGGACCAGATGGGCGAGGTCGACTACGCGCCAGGCGAGCCACGGGGTACATCGTGGCACCCCCACCGCGGCTTCGAGACAGTGACTTACATGATCGACGGCACGTTCCGGCACCAAGACTCCAATGGCGGCGGCGGCCTGATCACCAACGGCGACACCCAGTGGATGACCGCGGGCGGCGGCATTCTGCACATCGAGGAGCCGCCCGAGGAACTGGTCATGAGCGGCGGGTTGTTCCACGGCTTCCAGCTGTGGGTGAACCTGCCCGCGGCGATGAAGATGACCGCGCCGCGTTACCAGGACATCAGGGCCGGGCAGGTCGCACTGCTCAGCTCGGCCGACGGCGGAACCCTGGTCAGGGTCATCGCCGGTGATGTAGCGGGCCATGCGGGTCCCGGCATCACGCACACGCCGATTACCTTGCTGCACGCGACGCTGCAACCGGGTGCCCAGCTACGGCTGCCGTGGCGGGCCGACTTCAACGCGCTCGGCTACGTCCTGGCTGGATCCGGCACCGTCGGTGCCGACAAGCGCCCGGTGCGCATCGGTCAGCTCGCCGTATTCGGTCCCGGAGACGTGCTCACCTTCGAAGCGAGCCAGCGGACCGACGGCCCGAGCGAGGGCATGGACCTGCTCATTCTTGGCGGCCAGCCGATCAGGGAGCCGGTCGCGGCCTACGGCCCGTTCGTGATGAACACCAGGGCCGAGCTTGTGCAGGCCTTCGAGGACTACCAGGCCGGCCGGCTCGGATCGATCCCGGCCCGGAAGACCGAGGTCCCGGACGAGTCGCACCCCGGCCACGACGTGCTCTGAGGCTCTCCTGATCGCGGAGTTCGCGAGGGCGCCAGCCGAAATACAACAGGTATGGCCCATCAACCGTCTTCTTGCGACGTTGATGGGCCATCGCTGTTGAATGGGACCGTTGAACTCCGCGGAGGGTGGCATGAGAGAACCGGTCGTTAGCGTTAGCGCAGACCTGGCCGAGGCGTTTGCCGCAGACGGCGCCGTCTGCGTCCGGCGAGTTCTCGATGCTGCCGAACTCGTCGACGCGGCAGCTGCCATCGAGGCCGTCCTCGCTAGCCCTTCGCCGCTCGCCCAGGTAGCCAGCGCCCCCGGCGACCCCGGCGCATTCACGGAGGACTTCTGCCGGTGGCAGCAGATCCCGGCGATCGAGCGGCTGGCCAGGCACTCGCGCGTGCCCGCGATCGCGGCCACGCTGATGGGCACCGACCAGGTCAGGTTCTATCACGATCATGTTCTGGTGAAGGAAGGCGGGACCAGGCAGCGCACGCCATGGCATCAGGACCAGCCGTACTACAACGTCGACGGCCCGGGCGTGAGCGCCTGGATCCCCGTGGATCCGGTTCCCGCCGCTGGCTGCCTCGAGATCGTCGCCGGCACGCACCGCGGACCGTGGCTGATGCCGCGCACCTTCCTGCTCCGGGAGGCGAGATGGTTTCCCGAGGGCAGCCTGGCCGAGATTCCGGACATCGAGGCTGAGCGGGATGGGTTCGACATCCGCCGGTTCGATCTCGAGCCTGGCGATGCCATCTTCTTCGATTTCCTCAGCGTGCACGGCGCGCCCGGCTTCCCGTTCAGCGGCCGGAGGCGGGTTCTTTCCCTGCGCTACCTGTCCGCGGACGCCAGGCACGCACCGCGCGCCTGGCGTACCTCGCCGCCGTTCGACGGCCTCGACCCTGAGCTCGCCCCGGGAGCGGTCATGAACCACCCGCTCTTCCCCGTCGTCTGGCCCAAGCCGAGTTAGGGCTATCCGTTAGATACCGTCCGCGCCGAGGTGCGGGCAGCGCCTCATCTATGTACAATTTCAGAGCGTGGCTATGTCCAAGTTGTGGAGGCTATAATGTCCACTACTCAGATTGAGCTAGACCAGGAATTGCTGGAGCAAGCGGCAACGATCCTCGGCACCACGACAAAGAAGGCAACCGTGAATGAGGCACTGCGTCGAGTAGTCCGATCGGAAGCCCGCCGCCGTCACTTGGAAGAACTCGCCGCCGGGGCACTTCCTGATCTCAGCGTTCCCGAGATCATGCAGGCGGCATGGCGGTAGCCAGGTATCTAGCCGACAAGAGCGTCTGGGCGCGAGTGCGCCAGCCGGCCATCTTGTCGGTCATGAACGAGTATGTTGAGCGCGGCCTGATCGGCACCTCCCCCGTCATCGACCTGGAAATCTTGTTCAGCGCACGCACTAGCACCGAACACACGCACTTCCGGCGGCAGCGCGAGGCGTTCGAATATTTCCCGCTTACTGACGAGATCGCCCGCCGCGCCGTCGAGGTGCAAGGCTTGCTCGCGGAACGAGCGCAGCACCGAGCGGCATCAATTCCTGACCTGCTCGTGGCAGCCACGGCCGAGCGATTCTCGCTGACTGTCCTGCACTATGACCGCGACTACGAGCGAATCGCTGAGATTACGGGCCAGCCCACGGAGTGGATTGTCCCGGCGGGGACCGCCGACCAGCGCGGCTAGGCTAGACAGCTTTGCTGGCGGCAGCATCCCGGGCCGGCTCGGCGGCCAGGCGGCGGAGCGCGCCGCGCACGACCTGAGGATCGGTCGTCGTCCAGAACGGCGGCAGCGACGCGCGCAGGAACCCGGCGTAGCGGGCCGTGCTCAGCCGCGGGTCGAGCACGGCCACGACGCCCCGGTCGGTCATCGTCCGCAACAGGCGTCCTGAGCCCTGGGCGAGCAGCAAGGCGGCCTGGGTCGCGGCCACGGACATGAACCCGTTGCCGCCGCGCGCCGCCACCGCCCGCTGCCGCGCCGAGGCCAGCGGATCATCCGGGCGCGGGAACGGGATCCGGTCGATCACCACCAGCCGGAGCGACGGCCCTGGCACATCGACGCCCTGCCACAGCGACAGCGTGCCGAACAGGCACGTCGGCTCGTCGGCGGCGAACTCGCTGACGAGCTGAGCGGTCTGGTCGTCGCCCTGGCAGAGCAGCGGAAACGCCACCTGCCCGCGCAGCTCGCCGACCGCCTGGCGCGCCGCCCGCATCGAGGAGAACAGCCCGAGGGTACGGCCGCCAGCGGCCTCGATGAGCTCGGCGATCTCGTCGAGGTAGGAATCGGCGAGGCCATCGCGTCCCGGCGGCGGAAGGTGCCTGGCAATGTACAAGATTCCGCTGCGAGGATGGTCGAACGGGGACCCGACGTCAACTCCGGTCCAGGCCAGCGAGTGTTCAATTTCGGACTCGCCGCTGTCCTCGCGCGGGACGTCCAGCGAATCCGCTGCCGCGCCGGGCGGGCCTCCAGCCACGCCCCCCGCCTCACCCGGCGGGCCTCCCGCCACGCCCCCCGCCTCACCTGGCAGGCGGCCAGCCGCGTCCCCGACCCCACCTGGCGGGCCCGCCGGGCCTGGCAGGCCTGGTAGGCCCCACTGCCTGGCCAGCGGCTCGAACGAGCCGCCGAGCGCGAGGGTCGCCGAGGTCAGCACCGCCGTCCTTCGGCCGAACAGCCGGCTGGCCAGCAGCCCGCCCACCCGCAGCGGCGCGACCCGCAGCGCCGGCGGCCGCCCCGACTCCTCCGCCGACGGCCGGTCCAGCCACACCACGTCGGATCGGTCAGCGATTGCCGGGCCGAATGCCCCGATAATCCGCTCGGCGGCGTCCGCTGCCTCGCCGACCGCAGCGAGCGCGGTCCGCCTGGCGGCTAGCCGGTCCGGCTCCTCGTCGTTCTGTCCGCTCGTGCGGAACTCGGCCGCGCACCCGGTTGCCGCATCCCGGACCGACTCAAGCGCGCTGGCCAGAGCCTCGTCGAGCACGTCCATCCGGCCCGCAGGGACGTCCGCCAGCATCCGCTCCATGCCCAGGCCCGCGTCGCGCAGCCTGGCCACACCCTTCTCCTCGATCAGGCGCCCGCACCGGCGGGCCGCCGCCTCTACAGCGGCGG
>Ga0207646_10005032_pt1 | contig 14066 bp, 13 predicted proteins | sample KBSK5502metaG_FD_184343 | JGI IMG/M metagenome (GOLD analysis project Ga0207646, IMG submission 184343) | Corn, switchgrass and miscanthus rhizosphere microbial communities from Kellogg Biological Station, Michigan, USA - KBS K5-50-2 metaG... | ecosystem: Host-associated > Plants > Roots >... | reverse complement strand
TGGCATCTAACGCCGCTGTCAGATACGCAAGAGCGTATCTTGAAACTGTTGGGGCTCTCAACGAGAACCTTCTCCAAGTTGGTCCCAGCAATCCCAAAAACTGAATTTCATTCACGCGAACCGTGAGTATAACAGCAGAAGTTTTGCGCGCGGAGAGCAAAAGCGCAAAGGGCTACGGAGCCCTCGCCGACACGACCATACGCAAACCGAGATGGTCGTTGCCGACGCCAGCGCACGAGTTCGATCATGCGGGTGAGTCAAGGATGCTGATTCGGATCGTCCGTTAATAAGCCCTCTGCCTGTGCTGCCTGGTTCAGTTCGTGGTCAGCGGAGATCAGCGTGAGGGGGCCTACTCCCTGAGCCGTCATCCGCGCTTCGATCAACAGCGCACTGGCCAGTTGAATCGCATCATAGCCGCGCAGGGTGTGCTTTTCAGCCAAACCCATCGCCAAGTCTATCACGGCGTCGCTCGTGCGGAGCGCCTTGAAGCGGATTCGAAACTGGCTTCTGAAGGCTGTCGTCGCGACGGTGGCGTCGGCCGTGGTGATAGTGTTGCTGCGCTCGCGGCGTTTGATGGCCGCGATGATTTCGGCTCCGGTGACCAGCGCGGTGAAGACCTCGTGGGCCGGTTGTGCATTGATGAGGCCGCGCACCCAGTTCGTGCCGACCTCTTGCGCGTAGTATTTGACCAGCGCGCTGCTATCGTAGTAGTAGGCGCTCATCAGCGCCGCTCCGCCAGAATCGTTTCTGACAACGGCTGACCTTGCACCCGAATGGGCTGGAAGTCAGGCGGCATGGACGGGGGCGCCGCGGGCGGCTCGGCGAACAGTCCTTCCGCCTGCATCTGCCCTACCACGGCCGATAAGTGCGCAGCTTCGACCTCTGCGATTAAGCGCGCAATGACTTCGGGGATCGTCTGGCCACTCGCCTGCGCCTGACGCTCCAGCCGTTCGTATACTTCGTCGGGCAAATCAATCGTGATGCTCATCACATCTCCTTTTTCTACTCCCACTGGGCCCTTACGCGGCGCGCTTCGTGCCGATCATCAACTGCAGGCCCAGCGCGTTCAATACCCCGGCCACGTCCGACCACTGGAGTGGAGGCTCCGGCAGCGACAATTGCCGAGCTTCTGCCACATTGCGTAGCGCCAGGAGGAAAACCTGGTCACCGTCTTCTTCGAGTGCGGCATTCAAGTAGATCAGCGCTTTCGCCGGATCACGCAATCGTTCCAGCAGAAACTCATGGTAGCTCTCGGTTAGCTTGTCTTCAGTCATGGCTGGTCCTCACTGGTCCTGGTTCGTTGCTGATGGTCGTCCCAATATTTCTTGGCCCGTTTGATGTCAGCCGCCTGCGTGCGTTTGGTACCTGCGCACAGCAGAATGATCAGCACCGCTCCAATCTGCCCGAAGTAGATACGATAGCCCGGCCCGTAATCAATCCGCAACTCTGACACGCCCTCACCGACGGCTTTGACATCGCCCGGATTGCCCAGTTCCAGCCGCGCCAGCCGCACGTCAATGCGCATTTCGGCCTCGTGGTCTTTGCGGTCGCGCCACCCATTCCGCGAACGGACAATGCCCCTCCCGCGTCCGGTAGAGCCTGATCTCTTTGGGCTGAGTGTTCATCGGCTAAACCTTTTCAAGTTGCGGCTCGCACGGTGCGCGCTGAGGGCAAAAGAGCAAAAGTGCAAAGTGCTACGAAGTCCTCGCCGACACTACAACACGCAAACCGATATCGATGAAACGGTCGCCGGGCGCGTACAAAATACGATAGGCGGAGCGGCAGAGCCAATCATTAAAGTTCCACGAACCGCCGCGCAGCACCCGCTTGTCTTGCTCGCCGCCGACAGTCCACGCACTTCCGTCAGTTGGCGGATTGCTGTGCTGCCCGCCGTAGCTGTCGTGCCAAACATCCTCGCACCATTCCCACACATTGCCGTGCATATCGTAAAGCCCGAACGCATTGGGCTGCTTCTGCCCGACCGGATGTGTGCTACCACTTGAATTGTTATCATACCAAGCCATCGCGTTGAGATCACCTGCATAAGCTCCGACCGTTCTTGCGCGACACGCATACTCCCATTCCGCTTCGCTCGGCAGCCGATACGTCTTGCCCGTCATCCGGCCGAGCTTATCGCAGAAAGCCTTCGCATCATTCCACGAAACGCTCTCTACCGGTAGATCGTCACCCTTGAAGTTCGATGGATTGCTGCCCATCACCGCTTTCCACTGCGCCTGCGTCACCTCATATTTGCCAATGTAAAAGCTCGGCACGGTTACTTCGTGCTGTGGGCCTTCGTTTTTGTTACGACCCATCTCTGATTCAGGCGAACCCCTGATAAACGAACCGCCCGGCACGTGAATCATTTCTAGCTTAACGCCGTTGAGGTTTTCTGTGATAGCCGATCCCAAGTCGGGCAGGGGAGGGCTGGTCGCACTGCGCGGTGTTGATGTTGGTTGCTCGCGCATCATCTTCGGTGCTAGATAGATCGCCCCGGCGATGACTGACAGGGTGGCTGCGACTGCTGCCGCGATGAATAGATTGCGCGCACGGCGCGGCGGAGGCGTAGGCACCGTCGGAGCCGCCGCGCGCCGTGCGGCTTCCTCGCGTTGGCGTTGCGCTTCAAGCTCGCGCTGTCGCGCCCGCTCTTGCCGCCCTCGCTCTTCTTCCTGTCGCTGCGCCTCCGCTTGTCGCCGCTGCTCCGCCAGGCGTTGCTGCTCGGCTAACTCTCGCTCGCGGCGCTGTTGCTCGGCCAGCAGCCGCGCAGCCTCTTCGCGCCGGCGCTGCTCTTCCATCGCCCGCCTTCGCTCTTCGTCCTCGCGCTGCGATGGCGTGAGGGCGGCCCGCATCTCTGCCGCCGAATGATAACGCTCCGCCGGATTCTTCCGGAGCGCTTTGGTCACGACCTGTTGCAACCAGGCTGGCACCGTCGCGGGCAACAGCTCCGGTTCATCATTGCAAATCGCGATGCACAGCTCGGGTATATTGTTTCCCTCAAACGGCACGCGCCCTGCGAGCATTTGATACAAGATCACGCCGACCGACCAGAGATCGGTTTGCTGATTACGCCGGCGCTTGAAGGCTTCGGGGGCCATATAGACAGGCGTGCCAGCGACCACAGCGCTGAGGCTGGTGGATTTGAAGACGCGCGAGATGCCGAAATCCGCCAGGCGCGGCGTCGTGCCTTGGAGCAAGATGTTATCCGGTTTCAAATCCCGATGGATGATCTGCCGCGCGTGCAGGTGTTCGAGTCCGGCCAGAATGCCGTGCGTCATCTCCAACGCGGCTTCCAGCGTCGGGGCGCGGCCACCGTGTTTTCTCAGCCAATCTTCGAGCGAGCCGTCGGGCGTGTATTCGCTGGCGATGACGACGTATTCATCGTAGACGCTCGCTTCGATGATCGGCAGCACGTTGGGATGGCCGCTAGCCGCGACCCAGATGGCGGCCTCCTGGCGCACCGCATCGAGGTCCACCTCGCTATCGTGCGGGATTTTGAGCGCGACCTCACGGGCGACCAGGGCGGTGACGTTCTTCGCCAGCCAGACTTCGCCGAACCCGCCTTTGCCGAGTTTGCGGTTGAGTTGATACGGGCCGATGCGGTCGTTGGCTCGGGGCATAGGGAGGGCCTCAGTAGTTTTGCTGTCGGCTGTCCAACCTGCGGCTTGGATTGGCGATAGCTTGATTGGTCTGGCGGCGCGCGCCTGGCGCTACTCCTCTTCCTGTTGCTTCTCAATTGTAGCGGTGCCTTGTGAGGGCAGCAATCGGTGTGCGCCTGCTTTCGCCAAGATCATCAAGTGCTCAAGCCTCATCCAATCGTCCAGTTCCGCCGTTTCATCCGGTGACAGGCCAGTCGTCTTCTCCTTGTAGATCAAATCGCCCACGCGCTCTTTGGCCTGTGCGGAGGCGCGGAAGGCGATCACTTTGGCGGGATCGAGACTGGCAATAAATTCGGCGACTTCGGCGTAAGGATCGTGGTGGTTCATGATGGTCACCTACCAGTTGCTCAAATACTCAAGGCCGTTTTTCATACTCTCGGCGGACTTGGCCTTCATCAGGCGGAGCACGCGGCGTAGTTGCTCGCCGATACTGAAAGTCTGCTGTGCCAGCAGAATGATGCCGGCGTGCTCTTTGCCCTGTGTCAGGTATTCGGTGTGAAGGCGCTGAAAGTCCCGGACGTTGCAGGTGTAGATCACCCGCCCCTGGGTCTGCGCGAAGACCAACTGTTCTTCGTCGCCGAGAGCCTCTTTCCCGGCTTCGCTGACTGTCAGCACGTCAATCCCACGCACGCGCAAGTTGTGGGTTAGGGCGCGTGACATCGCATCTTCGTCGAGATAGAAGCGAATTTGCATCAGGCATTCAATCTGGCTTGTTCCTGCTCGCGCCTACCTTGCTCGTAGGCTGCCTCTTCGGCGGCAATGTCCGCTTCGATTTCCGCTTGATTGGCATGGTAGTAAGTCAGTGCCGCGTAGACCTGCGCCATAGTCAATCGCTCATAGAGCAAAGCAATCTCTTCCGGCGTGTAGCCTTGCTTGTAACAGACGGCGACGGAACGAACCGTCACACGCGTCCCGGCGATGCGCGGGCGACCGCCGACGACACCGGGCGTGCAAGTAATCAACGAACCGATTTCAGTGCTCATACAGTCACCTCCCAAACGCTGCTATGCTACCTCAAGCTCCCGCTCCCGCAAATACTTGATTTTATCCCGCAACTCGGCCGCCCGCTCAAACTCATACTTCCGCGCCGCCTCACGCATCTCCTGCTCCAGTTGCGCAATCGTCTCGGCCAGCTTCTCCGGGCTGTACTCGTCGAAGGCTTCGAGGTTGAGCGGCACCTTAAAGTAGTCGGCCTCATATGCCGTCACCAGCGTCGCCTCAATCGGCTTGATGATCGACTCCGGCGTGATGCCGTGTTCGCGGTTGTAGACCTCTTGCTTGGCGCGGCGGCGGTTGGTCTCGTCAATCGCGCGGCGCATCGATTCGGTCATTTTGTCGGCGTAGAGGATCGCTTTGCCGCGGGCGTTGCGGGCCGTGCGGCCGATGGTCTGGATGAGCGAGGACTCGCTGCGCAGGAAGCCTTCTTTGTCGGCGTCGAGGATCGCGACGAGCGAGACCTCGGGCAGGTCGAGACCCTCGCGCAGGAGGTTGATGCCGACGAGCACGTCGAACTCGCCGCGGCGCAGGTCGCGCAGAATCTTGATGCGTTCGAGCGTCTCGACCTCCGAGTGCAGGTAGCGCACGCGGACGCCGAGCTCGCCGTAGTAGTCGGTCAAGTCTTCGGCCATCTTCTTGGTGAGCGTCGTTACCAGCACGCGCTCTTTGCGCTCGACGCGCTCGCGGACTTCGCCGAGCAGGTCGTCGATCTGGCCGCGCACCGGGCGGACTTCGACTTCAGGATCAAGTAAGCCGGTGGGCCGGATGATCTGCTCGATCACCTCGCCGCCTGATTTCGTCAGCTCGTACGGGCCGGGCGTGGCTGAGACGTAGATCGCCTGGCCGACGCGCTGCTCCCACTCCTCGAACTTGAGCGGGCGGTTGTCCAAGGCCGAGGGCAGGCGGAAGCCGAAGTCCACGAGGTTCTGCTTGCGCGAGCGGTCGCCATTGAACATGCCACGGGCTTGCGGGATGGATTGGTGGCTTTCATCGACCACGACGATGGTGTCATCCGGCAGGTAATCGAAGAGCGTCGGTGGCGGTTCGCCCGGAGCCTTGCCGGTGAGGTGGCGTGAATAGTTCTCGACGCCGCGGCAGAAGCCGAGTTCCTTGAACATCTCCAGGTCGTACATCGTCCGCTGATGCAGGCGCTGCGCCTCGACCAGCTTGCCTTGCGCGACGAGTTGCGGCTCCCACCATTCAAGCTCCGCTTTGATCGTCTTGATCGCGCGTTTGACCGTGCCCTCGGGCGTGACGTAGTGTGTCTTGGGATAGATCGGCACGCGGCACGCGTGCTTCTCCAAGACTTCGCCGAGCAGCGGGTCGATGGTCGAGATCGAGTCGATCTCGTCGCCCCAGAGTTCGATGCGATAAGCCTTGTCTTGATAGCTCGGATAGACCTCGATCACGTCGCCGCGGACGCGGAAGGAGCCGCGCCCGAATTCGATGTCGTTGCGCGCGTAGAGCATCTCGACCAGCTTCTTGAGAATCTCGTCGCGCCGGATCTTCTGGCCCGGCTCCAGGAACAGGAGCATGCCGTAGTAGGCGCTCGGGTCGCCGATGCCGTAGATGCAGGAGACCGAGGAGACGATGATCACGTCGCGGCGCTCGAAGACCGAGCGCGTGGCCGACAGGCGCAGCCGGTCGATCTCCTCGTTGATCGTCGCCTCCTTCTCGATGTAGGTGTCGGTCGCCGCGACGTAGGCTTCGGGCTGGTAGTAGTCGTAGTAGCTGACGAAGTATTCGACGGCGTTCTCGGGGAAGAAGCTCTTGAACTCCTGGTAGAGTTGGGCGGCGAGCGTCTTGTTGTGAGCCATGACCAGCGTCGGGCGGTTGACTCGCGCGATGACGGAGGCCACACTAAACGTCTTGCCCGATCCCGTAATCCCGAGCAGCACCTGATGCTTTTCACCTTGGTTGAGGCCGCGCACCAACGCCTCGATTGCCTCCGGTTGGTCGCCGCGCGGCTCGTAGTCCGAGACTAGCTTGAAGTCCATAGTTGATCTATGCCTCTATAGTTGACTCTTGCTGACAATCTTTTGTTCGTCGCAAAAGGACCATTATAGAGGCCAGGGACGTGGCAGGCAAAGACCACCCTGCACGCGTTTCACCCGCATTGGAGATGACCTCTTTACCCGCTCCCGGCGCCGGCTGCGCTGATTTTTCTGCCGGCCGGTCGGCCAAGTGCGGGGGTAGCTTGCCGCTCGACCGAGTCACCGCTATCATCGCAAGCCATGAAGATCGCGCTGGCACAGATGGCTGCCGCACTCGGCAGCCTTGAGCAAAATCTCGCGAGGCATCTGGAGATGGCCCGGCTCGCGGCCGCGCAGGGGGCCGACCTCGTCATCTTCCCGGAACTCTCCCTGACGGGCTATGACGTGCGCGAACGGGCTGCCGAACTGGCGCTCAGCGCGCAGTCATCCGCGCTTGAGCCACTCGTTGAAGCAAGCCAGGAGATCGACCTGCTCTGCGGATTCATTGAATTGGGGGAAGACTATCGGCTCTTCAACAGTTGTGCTTACTTCGCGGGCGGCGCAGTGCGCCACGTGCATCGCAAGGTCTATTTGCCGACCTACGGCATCTTCGAGGAGGGGCGCTATTTCGCGGCCGGAGATCAGGTGCGGAGCTTCGACCTGTGGGCGGACGAGAGCCGGCTGGCGAAGTCCTCCGGCAGCGGCCGATTGCGATGCGGCGCGATCATCTGTGAGGAACTCTGGCACCCGTCGGTCGCCTACTTGCTTGCGCAGGACGGCGCGCAGATGCTGCTCGCGCAGGTCGCCGCCGCCGATAAGGGGGAGCGTGATGGTGAGGGGCGGGCCGCGGGCCTCACGTCTTGGGAGGCGTTAGCGGCGGCGGCGGCCCTCAGCTCCGGCGCCTTCCTTGCCCTCGCCAATCGCACCGGGGTGGAGGGCGCATTGCGCTTCTTCGGCAGCTCATTTGTGGCGGACCCACGTGGACGGGTGATCGGGCAGGCGCTGCCCTACGAGGAGGAGTTGCGGGTGTGCGAAATAGATTTCGGCGAGGTGCGACGCACGCGCGTGGCCATGCCCCTGCTGCGCGACGAGCGCTTGGAGTTGACGGCGCGTGAGCTGGGGCGCATTCAGCGGACGAGGTTCGGGGTGGAATGATGAGTAATGAGTGATGAGTGATGAGTAATGAGTGATGAGTCGAAGAAAGCTCGCTGCTCTTTACTCATCACTCATCACTCATCACTGTTTTGATGATGAACTACGGTGAAGCAATCAAATACCTCTACAGCCTGGGGCACGAGACGCTGGCGATGAAGCTCGGGCTCGAAGGCGTCCGTACGCTCACTCGCGCCTTCGACGACCCGCAGCGGCGGTACCCTGCGGTGCACATTGCCGGCACCAACGGCAAGGGCTCGACCGCCGCCATGATTGAAGCCGTCGCGCGCGCGGGCGGGTTGCGCGTCGGACTGTATACCTCGCCGCACTTGATCGAGATCACCGAACGCGTTCGCGTCGATGGGCGTGACATCGACGCGGAAGATTTCGCGCGGCTGGCCACTCGGGTGCGGGTGATGTGTGAGCGCCTGGTCGAAGAGGGCCGGCAGCCGGCGCTGCCGACCTTCTTCGAGCAAGTCACCGTCATCGCCTTCCTTTATTTCGCCGAGCGGAGGGTGGAACTGGCAGCGCTGGAGGTCGGCTTGGGCGGGCGGCTCGATGCGACCAATATCTGTGAGCCGTTGGTCAGCGCCATCACCCCGATCGGCCTGGATCACCAACAATACTTGGGGGAGACGCTCGCGGCCATCGCGGCGGAGAAGGCCGCGATCATCAAGCCCGCCACGCCGGTTGTCGTCGCGCCGCAGGTGGCCGCTGCCATGTCCGTGATCACTGCGCGATGCGCTCAGGTTGACGCCCCACTGGTGCTGGTTGAAGAGCCATCGCACGAGTTAGAGATGATCGATGGTGAGGCTGAGGGGAAGCGACAGGGAATGAATTCCCGGCCCCTTTTAGAATCCGGCCTCTACCGTTTCCGCTACCGCACTCCTCTGGCGGAGTACGATGTGCGCTTGAGCCTGCGCGGGCGCCATCAGGTGGTCAATGCGCGGACCGCGATCCACATCGCCGAGCAACTGAGATTGCGGGGTGTGTATTTGCCGCCTCAGGCCGTCGCTGACGGGCTCGGCCGAGTTGCTTGGAGCGGGCGGTTGGAAGTCGTGGCAGGGGAGCCGCCACTGTTGCTGGACGGGGCGCACAACCCGGCGGGCGCGCGCGTCCTTCGCGCTTTCCTGGATGAATACTGCCCGGCGCCGGTCACCCTGATCTTCGGCGCCATGTCGGACAAGGCCATCGCGGAGATGGCCGAGATCCTCTTCCCGGTCGCGAAGGTCGTGATTGCTGCGCGCATCGCGAACGAACGCGCAGCCTCACCAGCGGCAATTGTGGCGTCGGCCCCGCAGGAGGACTGCGAACTGATTGGCGCCGACAGTGTAGCCGAAGCGCTCTCGGTGGCGCGGCGCCGCACACCGCCGGGCGGATTGATCTGCGCCTGCGGCTCGCTCTACCTGGTCGGCGAAATCAAGCAGGCGATTAAGAGCCGCGCTATTGCTGGTTGATGACCCGCTCGACGCGGCTTTCCGGGTCGGTCGCCTGCGCCCCCTCGTGCAACGCCGCGATGAGCTCTTGACAGGGTGATGGCGCTCGATGCTGCCGCTTCACGTAGGCTGCGGTCAAGGCGTAGTAACCGGCACATAACACGCACAGCGTCGAGAGGCCGATGATCAGCCACCGGCGCCCGGTCTCGACTCCGGCGTTCATCATTGTCGCCGCTCGGTCTCGCCAGGCTGTGAACTTGTGCTTTACACGCGCACGCCAAGTCGGGCGCGGCCTCGGCTTCGGCGGCGCCACCCAGGCCGGGCTCCCGTTGACCGTCCGCGTGGACGGCTTCCAGCCCCAGGTCCCGCGTGGGAGTTGATACTTGGGATAGGTCACTTTCACATCATCATACGTGACCTGTCGCTCACCCGCGTGCAGGCCGAGTTCGTAAACGTGACTCCAGTAAGGATTGAAATTGGATAGGCGTTCGTGGCACACGGCGGCGGTGTAGAGCGCGTCGCGCGCGGCCCGCGTGTGAGGGAAGCGGCGCACGATCTCCAGATAGATCGACAGCGCGCGGGCGGGATAGTCGTGTGACTGCATGTAGTCCCATAAGACTTGCGCTTCACCCGGCGTGCGAAACTTGTTTTGCAGCGCCAGGTCAGAGAGATTCCAATAGCGCCTGCCGCCCCACGCCGCCGGGTTATAGAAAAGTAGCTCCCTTTCTTCATACACGTAGCTCGCGAGTTGGTAGAGCGCTTCGGCCTTCGCCTCGTCCCCCTGCCCCTGTTCGATTCCACGCTGTAGCTGCTCCAGGTCATTGATCGTTTGTAGGTCGCGCATGATCCACCATGGGCGGACGCCATCTTCAGAGTGGTCATCGCCCCAGTATTCTTTGACCCCGAGCGGCGGTTTGCTGTGACGGAAGCTATACCACTCGCCGCGGCCGATAGTCCGCACTCGCCCGAAAGCGGCACGCGCTTCCGGCCAGCGCCACTCACGCAGGTAACGTACGCCGAGGGCGTAGAGTAGTTCGTCATGCTTGTCGGAGTTAGGGTGGCGCTCAATGAATCCGGCGAGTTGCTCCGGCGTCATCAGCACGTCGATGAAGTAGGCCACATCGTCTTTGTAGTCGAGCGCCAGGTACTGCTCCAGCGCGGTGTCAATGTCGCCCGCGTCCTCGGCCGCCATCGCCAGCAAGCGGCGGGCGCCTTCGGTGAGCCTCCCGTGCGGGTCCGCGGCGATCAGCGCGGAGAGCGTGCGCCGGGCGGAAGCGTAATCACGCAGGCGGTGTTCGGCGACGCCTTTGACCCACAGCGCCTGCGACCGCTCATCCCCTTTGACGCCGAGCGCAATCGCACGCCGGGCGAGGCCGAGCGCTGCTGAGTTATTGCCGAGTTCGAGGTCCGCTTGTGCCACGCGTAGCGCGAAGCCGCCGCTCACTGCTGTGTGCGGGTAGCGGCGCATGAGGCGCGTGGCGAAAGCCGCGACCCGCGCCATCTCCGCCCGTCCGGTTGCGAGTCTGGCTTCCTCCAGGCGCTTGGTTTCCGACTCGTTGCCACCATAATAATCCGTCAACGGGCAGCCGGGGTCGATGGCGTAGTTGTAGATGTTATGGTAGGCGTAGGCCAGCGCCGCCGCTGGCTCATCGGTGAGTTCCGCTTCGACGCGTCTCATCTCCTCATCGCTGGCGTGGTGACGCACGAGAGTCAAAGAGAACGCCGCTTCCAGTCGCCCGTTGAGATTGTGTTCGTTGCCCAGCAGCCGATAGTATTCCACGAGCGCCTGCGCGTGGTCGCCGCTGCGCAGGTACAGGTAGGCGAGCCAGCCGCGGGCATCCGAGTAGTAGCGCCCGTGTGGGTATTCGCGCATGACGCGCAAGAAACCATCGTGGGCCGTATGCCACGCCTGATCGCAACAATCGACCTGCGGCGATGAGTCCGCCTCATCAGCATTCCCCGGCCGGCGATCCGCGGCCAGGTGGGCCGCGTCTCCGCTCGTGCCGGTGAAACTGCTGCTCTGCTTCATGGTGATGAGCGCAGCCATAAATAATGCAGCCTCCCGCTTTTCGCTATGCGGGTAGCTCGCGGCGAGTGCGGTGAAGGCCCGTATGGCTTCGTCGTCCTGCCCTGTCCGCCTCCCTTCCTGGTAGAGGAGTGCGGCCTTCAGGTACGCAACGTTATCCCGCAGATGTGGCTCCGGCGAGACGGCGGCGAGCAGCCCCTGGGCCTCCCCCAGGGTGAGCCCCGAGCCTGGAGTGTGTTGCGAATCAGCCCGGATGCCGCCCGCCGGACCCAGCGAGTCGTAGGCACGTCGCGCGGCCAGGTAAGACTGGACGGCGGAGGCTCGCGCCCCTTGGTCGAGTGCCGCTAGCGCATCGAGCCGGTCAATGGCCGAGTTGCGCCTCGCTTGACGGTCTTTGGGCTGGCCCCAGTATGAGGTGCGGGCGGTTGCCGTGCGTGCCAGATAGGCGCTCAACAGTCGGCGAGCCTGGGTCAAGTCCCCGCGCTCTTCTGCCGCCTCTGCCCGGTCCCACAGCGCATCGCTCTCTTTGGCAGATTGCTTTTCGGTGGTAGACTGCCCTTCGAATTCCTCTTCACCCACCATGCCGTACCAGGATGCCTTCTTTTCCGTCAAGCCGTCGGCGCGGGTCGGCAGTGGCGGCAGGCGGCCGAACTCACGCTCAGTGCGGAAGGAGTTGAACCGAACCGAGGGTCCCGTGTTCACCCAGGCGCAGCCGATGACAGTTGCCGCGGCTGCCCCAAGGCACAGCGTAATGCCGGCGAGCCAGAGTAGAAGACCCCGCTTGGGGGACTGGCTCGGGCGAAAGGTGAAACTGTTTGTTCGTAAAAAATTGCTCTTCATGGTTCGCCCCCCTCGGCGACTGTGACTGTTGACTCTTTCTGCCATCTGCGCCCATCGTTGACTTGAACGGTGACGGCGATGGGCACGGTCTGCGGCAAGGGGCCATTAGTGCTGAGGGCTACTTGCATCTTCGCGCCGGGAGCCCAGGAGCGTGACTTCAGGCGCACCAGGTTGGCGCGACGCGGCCCGCAGGGGCGCCACTCGCCTTGACCGCCTGCGTCGCGAACGCCGGGCAACTCACAGAGCGTTTCAAACGAGGTGAAGCCCGTGAGGCTGCGCACGCCGTTGATGCTGCCCGCGGGCACGCGCAAATCAATGGCCAGCGCGCCATCGCCCATCAGCGCGCTCGCGGCCCCGTTGTTGGTTACTTTCAAGAGGAGGTACTCGGCTGGCTCTTGCCCTTCATGGCGGCCTACGCGCTCGATCCTAACGTCGGCGGTGATGACGGGAGACTGGTCGGCGAGCGCAACGGCGACTTCGCCGATCGTCAACGTAGTCGGGTCATCGGCGCCGGGCAGCCGGAAGATGCAGACGCCGAGCAGTGCTTGACCCGCTCGTTCCCTCACCATCCGCGTACAAACGCGGAGCGCTTCGGCGCTCGCTACGTCAGCCATCAGCAAGTCGCCCGCCCGGACGGCCAGGTCGTCGATCACGCCGTCGCCGAGCGCGCGGTAGACGTAGCGCCATTCGCTGGCGATAGGAGATTGGGCAGTAGGCGATGAGGCGGGGCTTGCGAACGCCCGCCGTTCGATCAGCTCGAAATTCGGGTGGCTGGCGACGCGGGCCGGATCCAAATCGCCGCGCAAGGCGATCAGCGCCCCGCCCGGTGAGTAGAGGATGGCGTACCCATAAGCCGGCAGCCCCGCGTAAAAAGGGCGGTTGAGTTGGCGGGCGCGGGCGACGCCGCGGGCGACGACTTGTGGCGAAGTGATGGGCGTCAATTGGTCCAGGCGATCAGGGATGGTAGCGCCGTAAAACTGGGGAACCCAGAAGTCAACGGCGGCCAGCACTCCACTGATCTCCGGGGCGTCCATCCACGTCGGTAAACCAGTGACCGAGAGCTTGGTTTCAGTCAGACTAAGTTCGCGCCCCTGGGGCACCAGCGGCAGCAACTCGCGCGTGGCGCGGAGGAGTTGCCGGTAGCGTGGCAGCAATCGCGTAGGCACGTCGAAGTCCAATTGGAGCCCGGCCACGCGAGCGCCGTCGCTTGAGGCGCGGGCGACGTCTTGGGCGTATGTCTCAACGATCACCGAGGCGAGTGCCGCCGTGTCCAGGCGCTCGAATTCAGTCAGCAAAGATCGCGTGCCGTTGTAGACCAGGTGCAACTCAACCGCCCGCGGGAACCGGCCCGCCACCGCCCGCACGCGGCGCGGCGTCCCGCCCTCGCCGTCAAATTGGCCGGCGTGCAGAAAGATTGCTCGCGCCCGCGCCTCACTGATAGCCTGCTGAAGGTCGGCCTCCGTCGGGGTCTGCAGCCGCCAGGCCCAAAACGCGACCGGCACTTCCGTCACCGCCCACGCGCGCGGCGTCGGCGAATAGAAGTACCAGGCCGAACAGATCACGAGCACACCGCTTAGCCCCAGCCAAAATTTTGAAGAGGTGCGCATGGCCTTCTTCCTGATCATCCGCGCTGAATGACAAACCGCACGCGGCCGTTTCCAAAAGCCGATCTCTTACTGACGCAGACGCGGCCCGCTCGTCAGGTCAGTGACCACAAGCCCCAAGCTCGTATGAGCTGCCGTCGCTGCTTGACCGCATTGTTGCTGAGAGGAGAGGATGAATCTTAGGCGGATGCTAACGGCATCAAAGCCGGCTACCCGTCAGGGAGGCTGCGTTTAGCCTCGCATATGCTGCTGTGGCCAGCAATTCTCAATATGAGATTCACTCCAGTTGTAACCGATACAGAAAAGCGATGTGGCGGTACAAGCTTTCCATCGAAGGAAAGGTGAGCACCCGGAACACGCTACGGAGCATCTCCCAGAGTTTG
>Ga0207646_10005030_pt1 | contig 14069 bp, 5 predicted proteins | sample KBSK5502metaG_FD_184343 | JGI IMG/M metagenome (GOLD analysis project Ga0207646, IMG submission 184343) | Corn, switchgrass and miscanthus rhizosphere microbial communities from Kellogg Biological Station, Michigan, USA - KBS K5-50-2 metaG... | ecosystem: Host-associated > Plants > Roots >... | reverse complement strand
AGATGGGATGCGAGACGGCGGCGCGTCTCTGCGGCCATCGCCTCCGAGGCGTCCACCGCGCGAACGTCGAAGCCTCGTCGAGCCAGGAAATCGGCGTTGCGCCCGCCGGCGCAGCCGAGATCGAGCACGCGAACGACGCTCGGGTCGGCAAAGCCTCGGACGAGCCCCATGGGGCGCACGTCCGGCTCGCGTGCGGCGAAGCGCGCGACGTTTTCGCGGGATTCCCAGAAGTCGTTCACAGCGCTGGCCTGGAGACCGACTGCACCGCTCGACTCTACTGCCAGGAACGACTCGGGTTCCCTTGACATGTTCCGCCAGGCCGCCCTGCACCGCCTCCAAGTTTTATGAAGAATTTAGTTTTCTTCGGCGTGTGTCAGTCGCGTTTGCAGTTCGATCGGGCAACACGGCGACGTTCTCTCCGACCGAGACGCGAGTCTTCGCGTTTTCGCGCGCGCGACGGAGAGCTCGGGTCGTATCCGACGCGGTGGTGATCGACGGCAGATCTGCTTGACAGCCCATCCGCGCGCGCAACATGCTACGCATCCCTACAAAGGAGGTTCCCATGAAACGTATCGTGTTCGTTGCAGCAATCGCGCTGATGGGCGCTCTCTGCGCGCTCGCTCAACCGACGCAAAACAACGAGAAGACTGTCGCCCAGCTCCAGGCGGAGATGGCGGCGGGAAAACTCAACTCGGTGGCTCTGACCAACTTCTACATCACACGCATCCGCACGCTCGACCAGAAGGGGTCTGTGAACTCGGTGATCGAGCTCAATCCCGACGCGCTCGCGATGGCGAAGAACGCCGACGACCTGCGCGCCAAGGGGATGGTGCTGGGCCCCTTGCATGGAATCCCGGTCCTGCTCAAAGACAACATCGACACCGGTGACAAAATGCAGACCACCGCAGGTTCATTCGCGCTGGCCGGCACGCCAGCCATTCACGACTCGACAGTCGCCGCGAAGCTGCGCGCGGGCGGCGCCGTCATCCTCGGCAAGACAAATCTTTCCGAGTGGGCGAACTTCCGCTCCTTCTTTTCCACCAGCGGGTGGTCGGGGCGCGGCGGACTGACCAACAACCCGTTCTCACTTGATCGCAACGCTTGCGGCTCCAGCTCCGGGTCGGCGGCGGCGGTGTCCGCCAACTTTACCGCGGTGTCGATCGGCTCGGAGACGGACGGCAGTATTGTCTGTCCCGCTAATGTCAACAGCGTGGTGGGCATCAAGCCGACCGTCGGCGTCACCAGCCGCGCCGGCGTGGTCCCCATCTCGCACACGCAGGACACGATCGGACCGCACGGGCGCACGGTGGCGGATGCGGCCGCAGTCCTGACGGTCATCGCCAGCCGCACGCCGGACCCGAACGATCCGGCCACCGGCGGCGTGCCGCTCGGGTGGCAGGGCACCGGCCGCCCCCGCCCGGCGCTCCCGGTGGACTACACGGCGTTCGTGAATCCGAACGGCCTGGCCGGCGCGCACATCGGCACCACGCGGCAGGGCATCGACAATGCGCCGCCGCAGGTGGCGGCGGCTTTCGACGCGGCGGTGGCCGCCATCCAGGCGGCAGGCGCGACGGTGGTGGATCTCGACGCCGCCCCCTTCAACTTCGCCCCGGCGAGCGGCGAATTCCTGGTGCTCGTCTTCGACTTCAAGCTCGACGTGCAAAAGTATTTCGCGACGCGGGTGGGGGTGCCGATGGCGAACAAGACGCTTGCGGATGCGATCGCATTCAACAATGCGAACGCCGCCACGGAAATGCCGTACTTCTTCCAGGAGATCTTCGAGCTGTCCGAGGCGATCGACACCAGCAGCCAGAATGCGCCGCAGCCCATCTTCGGCGGGCTCACCTACAACCAGGCGCTCCAACTCGATCACAACGCGGGCGTGAGTCTCGACCAGGCGCTCAGCCAGTTCCAGCTCGACGCGATTGTGGCGCCGACCGACAGCCCGGGCTGGACCACCGATTTGATCCTCTCCGATCACTTCATCTTCGCCAGCTCGGGCCTGGCGGGCGGGCCCGGCTATCCCATCGTCCAAGTCCCCTCGGGCAACGTGCTCGGGATGCCGGTGGGCATCAGCTTCCTCGGGACGGCCTTCAGTGAGCCGACGCTGATCAAGCTGGCTTCGGGGTTCGAGGCGGCGACGCACGCGCGCATCCTGCCGACGTTCATCGGCAACATTACGACGGCAAACACCAACGGCACGACGCTCACCAAGAAGGGCTCGCCCACGAAGGACACGGGCTTGCGGCCGCACCGGTTCTGATCCGCTCTCTTCTCGCGATCAGCGCCGGCCCGCGCGGCGCTGATCGCCTTCTTTCGCCGGCAAAAATCCCGTGTCCTCGCTATGGTAGCTTGCCCGCGATCGTGAATTCGCGGCCTCTCAAGATCTCTCTTCTTCTCTTCGGCTCCGGGTTGACGGCGCTCATCTACCAGGTCGCGTGGATGCGAGAGCTGCGCCTGGTGTTCGGGTTCTCGACGGCCGCCTCGGCGGCGGTGGTCGCGATCTTCATGGGCGGCCTGGGGGTCGGGAGCTGGCTACTCGGGCGGCGGGCCGATCAGGCGGCGCGGCCGCTCGCCTTCTATGGAACGCTCGAGCTTGCGATCGCGGCCTCGGCCGCGATCACGCCGCTCCTTCTCTGGCTCGTGCGCGCGGGCTACATCGCCTCGGGAGGCTCGGCCCGGTTGGGGCCTGCCGCCGGAACGATCGTGCGGCTCCTCTTCTCGGCGCTCGTCCTCGCGATCCCGACGATCCTGATGGGAGGAACGCTTCCTGCGGCCGTCCGGGCGGTCGAGACGGAGGAAGACCGCGGGCGCAGACTTCTCGCGCTTCTCTACGGCGCCAACACGCTCGGAGCGGTCGCGGGAACTCTTCTCTCCACGTTCACGCTTCTGGAGGCGTTGGGAACCCGCGCCACGCTGTGGGCCGGGTGCGCGGTCAATGCGATCGTCGGGCTTGCGGCTCTGCTCTGGGCCCGGCAGACTGGTCCCGAGTCGGCGGCCGAGCGGTCGGTCATCGAGACTCCGGCGACGGCCGAGTCCCCCGCCGCGGCTTCGCAGAAGGCGGCGCGCGCCGAGGGAAAGAAGCGGCGGGAGAAGAAGGGGAAACGCCAAGACAGATCCGCGGCGATCGCGCCGGAAAAGCCGATCCGCGTCCAAACGACGCCGAGAGGCTTCCTCCTCGTGGCCGCCGCTCTCACCGGCTTCGCCTTCACTCTGATGGAGCTGGTCTGGTATCGGATGCTCGCCCCGCTGCTCGGCGGCTCGACCTACACGTTCGGCCTCATCCTTGCCGTTGCGCTCGCCGGGATCGGGACGGGCTCGCTCGCCCGATCGATGCGCCGGAATCCCGGCACGTTTTTCGGCTTCGCCGCCACTTGCGCGCTCGAAGCCGCCTTTCTCGCCGTCCCGTACGGCCTCGGCGACCGCGTGGCCATACTCGCGGCGCAGGTTCGGCCCGTGGGCGGCGCAAGCTTCGGCGGTCTGGTCTTCGGGTGGACGATCGTCGCCGCTCTCACCGTCTTTCCCGCCGCATTCCTGGCGGGCGTTCAGTTCCCGATCCTGATCTCTCTCCTGGGCCAGGGACGCGAGAGAGTCGGCACGGACGTCGGCTCGGCCTACGCCTCGAACACGGCGGGCGCGCTTCTGGGCTCGCTCGCCGGCGGCTTCGGGCTCCTGCCCCTTCTCTCGGCGCCGGGGGCGTGGGTCTTCGTGACCCTCCTGCTCACGGCTCTCGCGATCGTGTTTCTGATTCTCGGCGCCGGCCGGCGGGAGCGCGGACGTTTCCAGCGGTCGATTCCGCTGGCGGCGGCCGCGGCGAGCCTCCTGTTCGTCTCGGCGACCGGGCCAACGGCAGCCTGGAGACACAGCCCGATCGGCGCCGGGCGCGTGGACCTTTCGAAGGCTTCGCCCAACCGGGTGCGGGAATGGGAGCGCGACTTCCGGCGGCGCCTCGTCTGGCAGGCCGACGGCGTCGAGTCGAGCGTGGCGCTTCTGACGACGAGCGGGGGCGTTGCCTTCGTCATCAACGGGAAGATCGACGGCAACTCGCGCAACGACGCGCCCACACAGGTCATGGGGGGGCTGATCGGCGCCGCGCTGCACGGCAACGCCAGGCGGGCGCTGGTCATCGGCCTCGGCACCGGTTCCACCGCCGGTTGGCTGGCGGCGGTTCCGTCGATCGAGCGGGTGGATGTCGTGGAGCTGGAGCCTGCGATCCTCCATGTCGCGGAGATCTGCGCGCCTGTCAATCAGAACGTGCTCTCCAACCCGAAGGTCCGAGTGACGATTGGGGACGCCCGCGAGCATTTGCTGACGTCCCGGGAGACCTACGACGTCATCTTTTCCGAACCGTCGAACCCGTACCGCGCCGGGATCTCGAGCCTCTTCACGTCGGAGTTCTACCGGGCCGCGCGGGGCCGCCTGGCGCCGGGAGGGATTTTCCTACAGTGGCTGCAGTCCTACGAGGTCGCGCCCGAGACCGTCCGAACGGTGTACGCGACGCTGCGCGGTTCTTTTCCCCAGATCGAGAGCTGGTTTTCCAGGGTCGGAGACCTGATCCTCGTGGCCACGGCCGAGCCGATCCGCTACGAAGCCGCTCCGCTGCGGGGGCGACTCTCGCAGGAGCCCTTCCGCGCCGCGATGCAAGACGCGTGGGCGACAGAAGGTTTGGAAGGGTTTTTCTCGCATTTCGTGGCCCGCCCCGACCTCGCGGCGAGCCTCCTCTCGGGCGAGCGCGCCGCGGTCAACACCGACGACCGCAATATCGTCGAGTTCGCGTTCGCGCGCAGCCTCGGCACCAAGAAGTTGTTCGACCTCGAGAAGATCCGCAACGACGCCCGGCAACGCGGACAGGACACCCCCGAGGTCGCCAGCGGCTCCGTGGATTGGCCGCTCGTCCGGCGCCTCCGGATCTCCACGATCACCGCCGACGGCGTCGTCTCGACCCCGCGCCCCGAGCTCGCGGGCGAGGAGCTGCGCCAGACTCTCACGCAAAAAAGTTTTCTGGAGGGGCGGCCCGATCTCGTGCTGGAGAGCTGGCGGGCGCAACCCTGGGAGCCCGTCGGATCCGTCGAACTCGTGGTCGTGGCTCAGGCGTTGGCCGACGCCGGAGACGAGACCGCCACGGTCTACATCGATCGCCTGCGGGAGACGCGGCCGATCGAGGCGCAAGCTCTCCTGGGACAGCTCCGGTGGCGGCAGAGGCGGTTTGCCGAGGCGGCAGACCTCTACGACAAGGCGTTCTCCGGTTACCGTGAGAACCCTTGGCCGCTGCTTTCCGTAATGAACAAGAGCTTCCTCGTCGTTGCGGACCTCGCCGGGCGGGAGCGAGTGCTCGCGACACGCCTCGACAACGCACTCGCTTCTCCTTTCGCGGTTCTCCTCTTGAACGAAGAGCGCCTCCAGACGCGCTACAAGCTCGCGACTTATTTGGATCAGTCCAAGCTCGAGGAGGCGATCGCGGCTTTGGAGCCCCACGTGCCCTGGCGGCGCGCATTACTCGAGCGTCGCGCGCGGCTCTACGAATCCACCGGCAACCCGCAAGCCTCGATCGCTCAGCGCGAGCTCGCCGACTTCGTCAAACACGACACCGGCCGGAGAGGCTCTTCTCCGCAGCTCCCCGGCGAGGGTGTCGCGCCGGTCGACCGCCAATGAAGGAGATTCGGGATTCGGGACTCGGGACGCGGGACGCCGATCCTCACGGATGACTAGAGTCGCGGTCTGCGTCCAATCCGCCGGCACCGGTCGCGGTCAGAAGCGCGCATCCGACGGGCCTTCCGGCCGGGCGGGCAACGCGCGGTGAGTGACTCGTCACCGATCAGCGCCCAGTGCCCAGCGCCCAGCGCCCAGCGCCCAACACTGAGCACCTACGGGTGATACACGACCCCGGTGTAGAGCCGCGTGCTTTTGAACGACGGCACGCGGCTCTCGATGCGGGCGATTCCGGCATAGAAGTCGAAGGAGCCAAGCGCGAGAGAACGCAGCAGCGACTCGTCGAAGCGCAGCTCCGCGCCATAGATCCGGACGGCGTCGGGTTTCCCCTGCGGTGAGCTCCACGCGCGGGCGCGTTCGTAGAACAGCGACATCGGGAACTCGTAAGGAGAGAGCTCCGCGCGCCAGTCCTCCGCCTTTTCTCCGATCTGGACGTCGGCCGGCAGGGCCGGAATCCGAACCCGGTTCAAGTCGAGACCCTCGGGAAGGATCGAGGAGGGCGCGCCGCCGATCGAGAAGAGATCGAACCGCGTGGGAGACCCGCTCGTCTCGCCCCGGTGTCCCGAGAGCCGCAACTTGATCTTCCCGATCAACGCGGTCACGCGCCCGCCGGCGAGCGCCTGCGACCAGCTCGATCCGTCGGTGCGCCCGCTCGACCCGGCGATGTCCCAATCGAGAATCACCCCGAAGTGGCCGCGGCTTCTCTCGAGCGAACCACCCGCGCGAAGCGCCGCGATGTCTCGCCGAAAGGTCTTGTCCGAGTCGAGCGCTTCCACGCGCGTCGAGCCGCCGCCGAGCGAGAGCCGGATTTCCCCTCCGTCGAGCGCCCGCTGCCATTGACCCTCCAGGAAGCCGCCGCGCCGATCCTGATCGAACTCGGGCCGGCGCAGGACCTCCTGGGCTCCGGGCCGTTCCAGTGCGGAGAAGAGGGCTGTCCGAATCGCCACCGGCCATCTGCGATACGCGAAGGAGAGAGAGCCGCCTCGCGGGCCGGCGACGCTGCCGACCGAGCCCAAGGCGATCCATTGAAAACGGCCGATCACGTCGGAACCTTCGAGACCCGCCTGAAAAGCCGACCCCGAGGCACCCAGAGACTGCGAGAGAAAGAGCCGGGTGACGTGGCTTTGCGCGATTCGATAGGAATAATGCGGGCCGACGGGCTCTTCGGAAGGCGCGACAGATTTCGTCGGCTCGACGGCGGGTGGCGGAAGAATCGGGAAGCGCTCGGCGGAATCCGCCGGCGGAGGCAGGCCCGCGATCTCGCGGGAGCCCACACGAAGCCTCCGCAGATCGAAGCCTCTTGCGGTCGCGTCGAGATAGAAGATCTCCTTGCCGTCCGGTGTGGGCGCGGGAGCAAGCGCGCCGCCCGTGACTCGCGTGAGAGCTCGCGGCGGCCCCCCGGCGACGGAGATCGACTCGACGTTCCAGATTCCGGTCGCGTCGGTCGAAACATAGAGGCGCGAGCCGTCCGGGCTCCAGCTGGGCGGGCCGACCGGCGCGCCGGAGACTGCAAGCTCCCGGACTCCCTGACCATCCGCGTCCAGAAGGACCAGCCGCGACTTCGATCGAGAGTGGACGAGCGCCGCCAGATGGCGCCCATCCGGCGAGAAGCGCGGGTGGATCCAGACGCGCCAGGGATCTTCGCGAGAGAGATCGGGAGGCAGGAGCGAAACGCTTCCCGACTCGAGCTCGATCGACACCAGGCGCGACAGGCCGAAGCGGTTGCGGACGCCGATGGCGAATGTTCCGTTCGGCGCCGGATCGGCCATCGCGACGTCCGCAAGTCGCGTCACGCGGCGAACCGACCCGCGGATCGGGTCCCAGAGGTAGAGGTCGGACCGAAGGACTCCTTCTTCGTCGGGCGAGCGTCGCGAAAATAGAACGCTCTTCCCGTCGGGCATCCAGCGCGGTTCCCGCGTCGCATAACCATTCAGGGCCGGAAGGCTCCAGCGCGGACGGCGCGGTGGCGCCTCCTCCGGTCGATCGCGGACTTCTTCCGGGTCGCGCAGGACGCGTTCTTCGCGTTCGCGTCGCCGATCCCGCCCCCGCCTCTCCTCCGCGCTCTCTTCGAGGTCCCAGATCACGATCTCTCCCCGCCCGCCGCGGGCCTCGCGCCGCGCCAGGAGCCGCGTGCCGTCCGGGCTGACCTGAGGTGAGATCGTCGTTCCCTTCAGCTTCTGCCAGAGTTCTCCTTCGACCACACCGGCGCTTCTCAATCGCTTCTCTTCGACGATCGCTCGCGCGGTCGTCTCGGCGCGAAAACGGTCATAGAGGTTCCGAGGCGAGTCGCCGAAGATCGCCCGGAAGGCGGTCTGGAAGCCACCTCCTCGGCGCGAGGCGAGACGCTTCCAAAGCCGCTGGAGGCTGCCGCGCCCCTCCCGCTCTTCGAGCCATTCGAGATACGTCGAGCCGACCAGATACGGCGCCGAGCCACTGATCCAACCCGAGAAGAAGTTCAACTCCTTGTAGTCGGGAAGTTTCCCCTCCATGGCGAAGCGCCGCATCACCATTGCCCGGAAGCTTCCCTGCGGGCGGCCGGCTCCCGTCAGGGCTCCCTCCACGAGCGTCGCGTAGCCTTCGATCACCCAACGCGGCGACTTTCGCAAGACCGGCCCGATCGGACGCGGAGAGAAGCGGGCGAGGAGATCCCGTGACTGGCTGCGCGGACGCAGGAGATGAACAATGTGCGTCATCTCGTGCGTCAAGACGAGGTCCGGCCAGTCGGCGAATTCGCCGACGGAGGACTCCGATTCGGGAGGCGAGGTCCACAGCACGATGACGGGCCTGTCCAGAAAGGGGAAAGCCAGACCGTTGGCGGCGGCGGCCGGGTCTTCGATGAGCACATCGATCGGCAGCGTGGGGTTGTAGCCCACGTAATCCGTCACCCGCGCGTGAATCGACTCGATGCGCGAAGCGACGTGCCGGGCCCAGGTCTCGAACGGCGCCGGAAAATGCACGCGGAAGTGGCGGGTCTCGAAGGTACGCCAGTCCGCCGCCGGAGACTGGGCCGACGCGACCGCGGCGCCGAGCAGATAGACCCCGACCAGCCCTCGCCACCGCATCGCGAGCAAACAACTGCACGCGGCTTGCCAGGGATCCGGGTTTACTGGGACCGAGTCTTTTCTGGGGCGGAAGGAGGCGGAGCGGGCGCGCGAGAGAGAGCGGCCCAGCCCGAAGGCAGATCCGACTCGCGCCAGCCTCCCCCCACTGCTTTGACGAGCGTGACGCTGGTCGTCATGCGGCGAGTCTGGAGATCCACGAGAGTCCGCTGGCTCGCGAGAGCCGCGGTCTGGGCGATGACGACCTCGAGGTAACTCGTGATTCCGCCCTGGTACCGGTTCTCGGCGAGCGCGAGCGAGCGAAGCGCCGCCTCCGACGCGGCTCCCTGCTGGGCCGTCTCCTCGGTGAGGAAGGAGAGAGAGGTCAGATTGTCCTCGACCTCCTGGAAAGCGGTCAGGACCTGTTCGCGGTAGACCGCGACGTTGACGTCGTAGGCGGCTTTCGCTTGTTCCACGGCCGCCCTCCGCTTCCCGCCCGAAAAGAGGGTCTCTAAGAGCGAAGCCCCGATCGACCAGAAGCGGTTGGGCAGCGAGATCAGATGAGCGATCTCCGAGCCGGCGTAGCCTCCCGAGGCGCTCAGAGAGAGCGTCGGATAATACGCCGCCTGGGCGACGCCGATCTGCGCGTTGGCCGCCGCCACGCGTCGCTCCGCGGCCGCTACGTCCGGTCGGCGCTCGAGGAGCTGCGACGCGATGACTTCGGGAACGGCGGGCGGGGGCGGGGCCAGGGGCGAGCGCTCGAGCGAGAAGTCCTGGGCCGGTTTTCCGAGCAGCGTCGCGATCGCGTGCTCGAGCTGCGCCCGAGCGAGCTTCAGTTCCGTGGCGGAGGCCCGAGTCGTCTCGAGCTGGGTCTCGGCCTGCGCCACGTCGACGCCGGAGACGACCCCCTGGTCGTGACGGTTGATCGTGAGCTGAAGGGCTTTCCCGTAGGCGGCGATCGAGCTCTCGAGCAGTTCCAGCTGCGCGTCGATCCCGCGCAGCTGGAAGTAGTCCGACGCGACCTCCGCGTGGATCGTCAGCCGCACGTTCTCGAGATCCGCCGCGAACGCCTGCGCGCTCGCGACTCCCGCCTCGACGCTCCGGCGCACGCGTCCCCAGAGGTCGACCTCGTACGAGACGTCTCCGGAGAGCTCGTAGACCGTACCGGAGCTCGGCGCGGCCGCACCGGCCCTCCTGGATCCGCTGGAGCGCGTCACCGCGCCGGTGGCGCTGACCGTCGGAAAGAGATCCCCCCGCAATCCTCGAGCGATCGCGCGCGCGACACGGAACTGCGCCTCGGCCTGCGCGATGTTCTGGTTGGAGACGTCGATCTGCTCCTCGAGCGCGTTCAGCTTGGGATCGGCGAAGATTTCCCACCAGCGCCCGCGAAGGACATCGTCCTGAGGCTGGGCCGCCTTGAACCCTTCCGGCGGAAGAGCGGGCGCCCGCGAAGGCATCGGCGCCTCGGGGCGCCGGTACGTTGGGCCGACGGCGCATCCGGCCGCGAGCAGCCCGATCACGACCAGCGGAGCGCCCGCGGAGAAGCGACCCGCGCGAAGCCGCTTCATGCGCCGGATTCCGCCGGCGCGTGCCCGCGGAAGTGCCGACGCCGGAACGCCTTCCACCGCAGCTGCAACCGATCGAGATAGAGGTAGACGACCGGCGTCGTGTAGAGCGTCAACATCTGGGAGAAAAGCAACCCTCCGACGATCGCGATGCCGAGCGGCCGCCGCAGCTCGGCGCCCGTGCCCACGCCGATCGCGAGCGGCAAACCGCCGAGCATGGCCGCCATGGTCGTCATCGTGATGGGGCGGAACCGCAGGATGCACGCCTGAAAGATCGACTCTTCCGGGCTCTTCTTCTCCTTGCGCTCCGCCTCGATCGCGAAGTCGATCATGAGGATCGCGTTTTTCTTCACGATGCCGATCAGGAGAATGATGCCGATGAGCGCGATGACCGAGAGGTCGTTGCCGGTCAGGAGCAACGCGAGCAGCGCGCCCACGCCGGCGGAAGGGAGAGTCGAGAGAATCGTCAGGGGGTGGATCAGGCTCTCGTAAAGTACGCCGAGCACGATGTAGACCGCGAGCAGCGCCGCCGCGATCAGGATCGGCTCGTTCGCGAGCGAGGCCTGGAAGGCCTGCGCGGTTCCCTGGAAGTTTCCGCGGATGGAAGAGGGCAGATGGATTTCCGCCTCGGCGCGATTGATGGCGTCGACGGCCGTCCCGAGCGCGACGCCGGCCGGCAGGTTGAAGGAGATTGTGACCGACGGAAACTGCCCGGAGTGAGTGACCGCGAGCGGCGCCGTCGACGGCTCATAGTGAGTGAAGGCCGACAGCGGAGCGAGCTCTCCGCTGCGCGCGCGCACGTAGATCGACTTCAAGCCGTCCGGGTTCTGCCAGAAGCGCGGGTCCGCTTCCATGACCACGTGGTACTGGTTCAACTGCGTGTAGGTCGTCGAGACCTGCCTCTGACCAAAGGCGTCGTAGAGCGTGTCGTCGATCATCTGCGGCGTGATGCCCAGGCGCGAGGCGGTCGCGCGGTCGATGACGAGCCGGGCTTCGAGCCCCTTGTTCTGCTGGTCGCTGTTGACGTCGGTCAGCTCGGGCAGCCGGCGCAGCCGCTCGAGCACCCTCGGCGCCCACTGGAGCAGCTCGTTGGAGTTGTCCCCCTGCAGCGTGTACTGGTACTGCGCGGCGGAGGGCCTGCCACCGGTGCGCACGTCCTGAACCGGCTGCAGCACCAGCGTCGCCCCGGGCACGTGCGCTAGCTTCCCGCGCAGCCGCGCGATGATCTGGTCCGCGGTCGCCTTGCGCTGGTCGCGGGGTTTCAAGGAGATGAACATCCTCCCGGAGTTGATCGTCCCGCCCCCGAGGAACCCGTTCGCGCTCTCGATGTCGGGATCCTTCATGACCGTGGTCACGAACTCGTTCAACTTCTCCCGCATGGCCTGGAAGGACGTGTCCTGGTCGGCCTGGATCGTGCCTGTCAGCCGCCCGGCGTCCTGTTGGGGGAAGAAACCCTTGGGCACCTTGGCGTAGAGGAAGATCGTGGCGGCCATCGTTGCCAGGGTGACCAGCAGCGTAAACCGCTGATGCCTCAGGACCCAGCCAAGCGACCTCTCGTATCCTCCCAGGATCCAGGCGAACCCGCGCTCGCTTGCCCGGTAGAACCGGCCGTGCGACTCTTCCGCCTTCGATTTCAGCAGCCTCGCGCACATCATCGGCGTCGCGGTGAGGGAGATGACGAGCGAGACGGCGATCGCGACGGAAAGCGTGACGGCGAACTCCCGGAAGAGGCGGCCGACGATCCCGCCCATCAGGAGAATCGGGATGAAGACGGCGACCAGCGACAGGGAAATCGACATCACAGTGAAGCCGATCTCCTGAGCTCCGCGCAGGGCCGCCTGCATCGGCGTCATCCCCTCTTCCAGATGCCGCGTGATGTTCTCGATGACCACGATCGCGTCGTCCACGACGAAGCCGGTCGCGATGGTCAGCGCCATCAGGGAAAGGTTGTCGATCGAATAGTTGAGCAGATACATGACGCCGAACGTTCCGATCAAGGAGACCGGCACGGCCACGCTCGGGATGAACGTCGAGCGGACATTCCGGAGGAAGACGAAGACGACGAGGATCACGAGCGCGATCGAAACCATCAGAGTGATTTCGACGTCGCGGACGGAAGCGCGAATCGTCCGCGTCGCGTCGATGACGGTCTGGAGCTTGATCGCGGGAGGAATCGACGCCTGAAGCTGAGGCACGAGCGCCCGGACCCGGTCGACCGTGTCGATGATGTTGGCGCCGGGCTGCCGGAAGATGACGAGCAGCACCGCGGGCTTCCCGTTGGACAGGCCTCCTGTCCGGATGTCCTCGACCGAGTCGGTCACGCTCGCGACGTCGGAGAGCCGCACTGCGGCGCCCTTGCTGTAACGAATGATGAGGGGCCGGTACTCCGCGGCCTTGAAGAGCTGATCGTTGGCCGAGAGGGTCCAGGCGCGATCGCCGGTCCCGACCGAGCCCTTGGGCCGGTTGACATTGGCGGCGGCCAGCGACGCCCGCACGTCTTCGAGGGAGAGGCCGTTGTTGTTCAGGATGGTCGGGTTCACATCCACGCGCACCGCCGGAAGGGCTCCTCCTCCCACGAAGACCTGCCCGACCCCGGGGACCTGGGCCACTTTCTGCTGGAGAACGGACGACGCGATGTCGTACATCTTGGGCCGCTCGACGATCTCGGAAGTCAGCGCGAGAAGCATGATCGGCGCGTCGGCGGGATTGACCTTCCGGTACGAGGGATTGCTCGGCAGGTTGGCGGGCAACTGGCCGCGGGCGGCGTTGATCGCCGCCTGGACGTCGCGCGCCGCCGCGTCGATGTTGCGGCTCAAGTCGAATTGGATCGTGATGTTCGTCGAGCCAAGGCCGGAGGTCGAGGTCATCTCCGTGATGCCGGCGATCCGCCCGAACTGGCGCTCCAGCGGCGTGGCGACGGAAGAAGCCATCGTCTCGGGGCTCGCTCCGGGCAGCCCGGCCTGGACGCTGATCGTCGGAAACTCCACCTGCGGAAGAGGCGAGACCGGGAGGAACATGTAGCCGATGAGCCCCGCGAGCGCGATGGCCACGGTCAGAAGCGTCGTCGCCACCGGCCGGCGGATGAAGGGGGAAGAAAGGCTCATGCAGTCTGAGTCTCGGCCGCGGACCCAGTTCTCTGTAACGGCTCGAGAGCGGTCACGAATGTCTCTGCGATGCGCCCCGGAGCCGTCGGCATCTCCCTCGTCGGCACGCGGCGGGCCCGGCCAATAACGGAAGCTCCTGGCCGCCGCTCCGGTCTCTCGGGCACAGCCACGTAACCGCAATTTCTCCATTGTGGTGTGTGCCCTCGGACAGGGCCGACTCCGGGAGACGCCGCCGTCTCCGGAGCTCGCATGCTCACTTCAGTCAGGGTGCGAGGGCTGGAGGGTGACGCCGGACGAAGGCCTCGCGTGTGCGCGGAGGAACGCTTCCGATCCGACGCGAACTGCCATCCGGCCGTAGCGCGCACGCGAGGTGGCCGGCGGCAGGACCCCCGGCCCGACTCGAAAACGAGACCAATAATTCTCACAGTCACACTGTCAATTCAACTGTTCAACACACTCGCGGCCGCCCCGGCGGCGCTCGGAGCGGGCGCCGGCTCGGGGGGAGATCCCGTCTCGCTTCTCTTCGCAAGGCGGCGCGCCAGTCGATCGAACGCCAGGTAGATCACGGGAGTCGTGTAGAGCGTCAACATCTGAGAGAAGATGAGTCCTCCCACGATCGCGATGCCCAGCGGACGCCGCAGCTCGGCGCCGAT
>Ga0207646_10005027_pt1 | contig 14078 bp, 16 predicted proteins | sample KBSK5502metaG_FD_184343 | JGI IMG/M metagenome (GOLD analysis project Ga0207646, IMG submission 184343) | Corn, switchgrass and miscanthus rhizosphere microbial communities from Kellogg Biological Station, Michigan, USA - KBS K5-50-2 metaG... | ecosystem: Host-associated > Plants > Roots >... | reverse complement strand
CATGCTCTCCTCCCTCGATCTGATCAGGAAGGTGGGAGCAACGGATCCAGAGTTCCAGGCCAGCTCCCTGGAGCGCGCGCGCGTCGAAACCGACCGCATGGCGCGCATGGTCACCCAGCTGCTCATCCTGGCTCGCTCGGATGCTCACGTCACGGCGGCCTACGAACCGGTGCTGGTGAGAGATGTAGTAGCCGACCTCTGCAGCTAGCGCCATCCCACGGCCACGGATGGCGAACTCACACTGGCATGCCGCGATCTGGAATGTCTGGAAGAGGCACTCGTCTGGGGCAATCCCGACTACATCAAGCAACTCTTTCTGATCCTGTTGGACAACGCCTTCAAATATACGCCTGCCACGGGCAAGGTGGAAATTGTGGGGAGCCTGGACAGAGGCATCGTCACCATCACCGTAGCTGATACCGGCATTGGCATTCCCCCAGGCGACCTACCCAGGATTTTTGAGCGCTTCCACCGGGCAGAAAATGCGCGCTTCCAACCCGGCGCGGGCCTGGGCCTCGCTATTGCACAGCGCATCGTGGAGCAGCACGGAGGAAAGATTGAGGTCGAAAGCGCATTGGGTCAGGGCAGTCGCTTTCGCGTCACGCTCCCCTGCTTGTGAGGAGCCACAGAACGACGAGCCCGGTAAGCTATGAAATCGCTTCTCACGATTTTCGAGCGAAGGCATCTCCTGCTTTCTAAAGCACTGGAGAAAAAGAACGAGTTCATGGATGGAGCCTTCATCAGAAAGTATCACTCCGCTTGCATCCTCACTGCCGGGAAGCTGACAAACTGGTTCTGAATCAAACGTGTGATGATTCCTGACACGACTCTCGAACCGAGCAAGGTCCTCAAAGGCTTGAGGGAGGAGGGGTGGAGCATGACGAGAGATGAGCTTGCCATGCTCAATCCGTACCAGACTCAGCACAGCAAACGGTTCGGCAATGACGTGCCTGATCTCGAAACGCTTCCTCAACCCATTGATGAGGATCCCCCCTTCCCGTCTCATGTCAGGGCGCCCTCAGAGCTCCTACGAAACAGGGAGAAACTGAGGGCACGAGTACAAATTGCTTTCATTCCTCCTATGCCGTTACCCGGGAGCTCCCTCCTGATTGCCTCATCATTTTTAAGATTTCATACGCGTTTCTGGTACTTGGCCTCCGAGGAGCAACGGAACAGAAAAGTACGTTAAGCGATAAACTGCCTCTAGAGGCTCACCTATAAGGTCGCTGAGAACCCTGGAAGAGGCGTGTTCAAATGCAAAACCTCGCACTTGTTTCATCTTTTACAATATGTTGCCTCTTTTTCAGGGTACTAGCCTACTTTTCCGTTCCATTGCTCCTCAGAGGCCGAGAACTACGTACGTATCTCCCTGGCAGCTTCTGAAGAGGATATTGAACGCGGCGTGCGGGAGATTTGCGCCTTCGCGGATAGGTGACAGCCGCAGACAGAGGCCCTTGCATGTAGTTCATGTGAGGGCCTTGACAAGTTAGAGACGGTACCCTGGAGGGTATGTTCCTCCTATTGGTCAGTAAGCGAACTCGATGTGAGCGTATCGTTCGAGCCGGCGTTGGTTTGATCACTCGCCGGGTTGGCACTCCCTCCCACACTCAATCCACCTTTCACGGTGAAGATGGCTTCATCGAATGTACTTCCACTGGGTGCATTGGCTACTGCGAACGCAGGAAAAGCCGGGGTGCCTCCACCTACAAAGGAGGTGGAGATGTAATCACCGACCATGAACCCCTGGGTCGTGTTTGGGAGCCAGGTGAGCGACATGGGTCCGGCAAGTTGCGTGTTGGAGGTCCACGTGGCTCCACCATCCGCTGATGTCGAGAAACCGACATTCAGTTGACAGGTAGCGGTGGTGCAGTTCGCATCCGGGTAGAAGTAGAAGGTCACCACCAGGCGAGCAGAGCCGTCAGATGTTAAGTTGTCAACGGCAAGGCCGGGGATAAAGTGATCCACCCCGCTCCCCCTTGGATCAAGTGGAATGCGTGTCAGCTTTGACCAACTCTTCCCGTCGGTGGAGGTGCTCAGCACGAGATCACTCGCGTTACAAGTAGGTTCAAAATGACAGTCCTGCCAGACGACATAGACTTTGCCTGAGCTGTCCATTTCAGCGGAAGGCAGCGGGATACTGTCGCGAATGCCCCCGGCTGCATGATGGAAGCCAACCCTGGCGACGATATTTGTTTTGCTCCAGCTTGCCCCGCCATCAGTGGAGGTGAAGGCGACGATCAGGAAGTTGCGACCCGCGAAGCCGTTGATCGGCACAATCACGGTCCCGTTGGGCTGCACGAGGGGTTGTCCACCGATTCCATGCGCCTCGTTGGCGGTCGCCTGTCCTGCTCCCCACGTCAGCCCCCCATCGCTGGAGGTACTCATCTGGATCAGATCGCCCAGCGTATTGTCGTCAAACTCGGTATAGCAGTTGCCGAAGAACAGGCTGCTTGACGAATTATCGCAGGCGGTCCAGTTCTTGTCGTTAAAATGACCATCAGCATTCACCACCACGGGGGTGCCCCAGTTCAGTCCATCGGGCGAGCGGCTGACGAGCACATCGACAGGACCGCTTGGACTCTTAATGCCCAACCAGGAGATTATCCAGACCCCATGCTTAGCGTCAAAAGCAACCGAGGGGTCACTGGCACGGGGATAGATGCCCGGCGGTGTTGCGAAGACTGTGCTAGACGGCAGAAAGTCATTAGTAAAGCTCTTACCACCATTGGTGGACGTGGCGAAACCGATGTTGGAGGCTCCTCCATTGAAGAAGCGGCCCACCTGGAAAGCGGAGACGAAGGTTTTGCCAGAGGATAAAGTATCTGGTTCGACTTCCGTTGCGTGCTGGCTGGTAGTGTTGGTGTAGGGATCGGTGCTCAGTCGAAGGAGAGTCACACTGGCAAAGGCGGAGATGGTTGACGAGAGTGCAAATACGAGAGCTAGCGTCATTGCCATGAGGCCGCGCATTGGCCATCTGAACCGGGAAATAAGAGACGTCATTGTTCCTCCTTGAAGCAAAGCTTCTCAAATCGTGTACGTAAAGGTGAACACTATCCAGGGATGACAACTTTAGGAGTCTGGCACTACGAGTACTCTTCACACGAGCCTGGCACTACGAAAAGTGATGGCACACCAATAGCGGTGAGGAAAACCTATCTGTATCTAACTCTGCCATGTAAAGTGTAATCACTCGATACTGTAATGTCAACCTACTAAGAGTGTAGAGTCATGAATTCGTTGTAGGCAAGCAGCCGATGGCATGGAATAGTTAGCACCAGAATCAGACTTTCCGTCTCTGCACATCTATACGCAAAGGAGTTACACCAGGGCGAGTGGCACACGGCCCATGTGCTTTTGATGTGCTGGTGAAGTTCTCTTTCATGTCACGTTTTTGTCTATGCTACGATTATAGTATAAGATCATGTGAGGGTGGAGAAAGAAAGCATGCAGCAGCACGATGAATGTACGCAAGGGAAGAGTGCGGCCTCTGCACTCTATGATCGCTATGCATCCAGTATCTTTGCCTATGCGAGACTGTCTACACCTTCATGGGAGGATGCGGAGGACGTGACATTGGAGGTCTTCACGGCAGCACTGGAGCAAGCGAACCTTTCAGCACTGACTGAGCGGCAGCAACTCGTCTGGTTGCGCCGCGTTGCGCATAACAAACTTGTGGATCGCTACCGTCGCGCTGTGCACCTCCCTGTTGTCCCATTAGAACAGGTGATGGACACAGTGCGCACCGAAGAGGCGCTCACCCCTGAACAGATGGCGTTACGAGGCGAGGAGCTTGAACAGCTCTACAAAGCGGTGAGTAGCTTATCTTTCTTCCAACAGCAGATATTGCAATTACGCTTTGGCGAAGGACTGCGTTTTGCTGAGATTGCCGTGTTACTCAACAAACGTGAAGCAACCGTACGGAAACTGTGTTCACGTAGCATTGCTCTCTTACGCACGATCTACGAACAGCACCAGAAAGGAAGAGTGTGATGGCAGACTTTAATGAGTTGCTTCCTGAGGAGGCGGATGAGCGGGACCAACGCCTCATGCATGATCTTCGTCGTATGTACCGCACAGACACCCAAACAATTGAGCATCTCGCCCGTATACGCCACCGCCTTCTGACAAACGATGATAGCTCTGTGAATGACCACGAGAGCGGGCAGCAGCACTACACGCCGCCAGCTATACAGCAAGTGCAGTCGAGCACCAGGAACGCGAAGCATACTCGCTTCACTGTTGCCGAGGAAAGTTCGTGGCAACGTCGCCTTGGTGTGCTTGCGGCCGCCTTGTTAATAGCATTGCTTGTTGGCTCGCTACTACTTGTCTTAAACCTGGCACGTCGAAGTAGCGAGGGTACGCCAGGAAATACTCCCCATCCCTCGAAACTAGCAGGAGGTTCAAGCAGCTTGATCTCTCTTCAAATGACTGATCTCACGATAGGCTGGGCATTGAGTGAGCATGCGGTACTGCGCACCACTGATGGCGGTCTCCAGTGGAGGAATGTCACACCACCAAACACTCGGTTGACACGGGAAAGTATCGCAGATTTCCTCACGGCTTCCCTGGCGTGGGTAACAACGCCGCAGACGAATGGAACAACAACACAGGTCTTACGGACTACAGATGGTGGTCAGACCTGGCAGCAGTCGAGGATCCAGGCGACCTTCTTAAAACAAATCACCCTCATCGACTCCCAGCATGGCTGGATACTCTCCGGTTGGGGAGCCACAGGAGGAGCGGCAGAGGCAGTCGGGGTGTTTCGTACCGGTGATGGTGGCAAGACCTGGAGTAACGTGTCCAGTGCACTTCCCGCTTCGACGGATATACCTCCACCCGGTCATCTCCCGTTTGGTGGGCGGAAATCGGGGATACATTTTCTGAATACGTCCACGGGATGGATCACCGGCACCGTGCTGGCGAATGATCTCGCCTGGCTCTATGTGAGTCATGATGGAGGTTCCACCTGGTATCAGCAATCGCTATCCCTGCCACCAGGGGTACCATCTGCACAACTCTCACTTCTCTCACCCACGTTTTTCTCGGCGACAGATGGCATACTTCCCGCCATTTTTTCAGACCTCATCACGGGTAGGGGTATTGCAACGGACATCTACGTGACTCACGATGGAGGGACGACCTGGAAGAGTACCATGCCCCTACCTGCGGCCTTCGGCACGATAGACTTTGTGGATATGCAGCATGGGTGGGTGACCGATGGAATGGTCCTCTACAGTACCAGCGACGGAGGCCAACACTGGACAAAGCTATCTCCGGGCGCGAACTTCAAGCAGGTCGCTGATCTCAGCTTAGTCTCTAGTACTACCGGTTGGGCGATTGGCGGGCAAAGCAACACCTCCTCATTCCTACTCAAGACCACTGATGGAGGAAAAACGTGGACACCGATTCCCATTTCGATCTCATGAGATCTCTCTAGTTGCTGTTTCCTTCGCTTCCACGAGTCAAAGAACCTGGGTACGATCTGAGCTCGACTTTCTACATGTTCGGATCGCTAGTACGCAGGCTGCACAAGTTAAATCAAATCAGCGCTGGCACTGTTCAGACATCAGAGCGAACAACTGATGTCTGAACAGTCAATCTATCCCAACAATCCCCATGCCTTGTGATACCAGGCGACTTGCTCAAATTAATAGTTCATAATTGCCGCTTCGGTATCGGTGTTGCCGAAGCTGGTTGCGTATGCGCTATCGGGGTTGGGCGCAACCGCAGTCTTGGAGCCAGCTTACACGGCATTGCGATAGTCATCAACCGCCTGACAGGGGGTGGCATTGCGCGCATCCATCCAAACGACGTAGGCGCTGGTGGGGCCAGCCACGATGCCGATGTAATCGCCGATGATGGCGACTGGCAATTGGTTGGTCTTCATGTCCGTTTCCATTTTTTACTCGCTGTCACAAAATCTTTTCTTGGATGGTGTTCGCTTCTACACGAGCAGCATCCAAGCTTGCATTGTTTTCGTTCACTACACCAGGAGACGAACGGCTCCCCAAAAGGACGCACCTGCGCGATGTGAACGGAAAACATGGAAGTCCGCATGGGACGGCCGCCTCATCCTGAGAGCAGGTTGGCTGGCAAGAGCCGCGCGACAATGACGACGTCACGCCACACACCATCCAGTTGTGCATGCTTTTCGTACACGCCAACTTCGCGAAAGCCGTGTGAGCAGAGCAGAGCGCGGCTGGCGGCATTCTCGACAAATACCCGCGACACCAACTTCCAGAAGCCTGCTTTCTCCGCTTCCTGCACGAGCCCTTCAAGAGCATGGCGACCCGCGCCACGCCCGCGCCATGCTCGTTCAACATAGACCGAGAACTCGGCAATGCCCGCGTAGCACGGGCGAGGGCGGTAGACGCTGGTGGACGCAAACGCGATGACCTGTTGCTGATCAGTTTCGAGGGCCATGATGGGATGCACACCGTCGAACCATTGCTCGATCTCCTGTGTCGTACGCAGGCGGGATGTCAAAGCCTTATCACTTATTATTATACTATCCGTTTCGCTTCTAGAAAGCAAGTTTTTATTGAACGGATGCTCCAAGTAGCCAATACAGGCCATGCCAATGCAGCACTCCGATCTCAAGTAACGATGATACACGCTCCAGTCCTTCTTATTCGCGACTATATAGCAGGCCTACCCCCATGAGACTTCAAGGCTCTTCAAAAAAAGCTCCAGTCTACCAGCTGTTTTTGTACTTATGCCTTAAAAGGCGTAACGTCAAGCGTGGCCAGACCCTGGATATTGTAGTGGATCTGCACCGCCCCTCCCTGTACTTGGTTGGTATCGGGATTGACCTGGCCAATAAACGCATACCTCGCCGTCGTTTCCATATCGTCAAGGGTGGAGAGAGCACTCTGAGAAAGCAATTGCGCATCGGTCATCCCCATAAGCTGCTTTGCATCCACGTGCACCTGCTGTAAGGAGAGATCGGCCCCAGTTTGCAAGCCGCGTAAAATCTTCCGCAAGATCTCAGCCTGCATCATGGCCACGTTGAGATACTCTCCCATGCCTGCCTCTGCCGCATCAGTAGCTCTTGCCTGCACCATCGGTGGTTCCTGCATGACCTTGCCCTGCTTTCGGGAACGAGCGCGTTGCGCTCCCAGTGCTCAATCTACGACTAGCGGAAACGAAGAGCTTGCTCTACCTACAGAGGACATACTATAGAGGACACTAGCGGGAGCGATGCAGAGAAACCACACACAGTATAGCGTAGAGTGATCTCATGATGCTATCACAAAACGGTCACAGTTTCACCCCGCCACCTCAAAAGGCGATGAGCGCAAAATTTCTTTCCTGTCGCAGAAGAAGGCAGAGGCGGCACGCAGGAAGTCTCAGGGGTTTTTCCTGATTTCTGTGCCTCAGAAACGGCCCAGCCTGTTGAAAAACCAAACTACTGAGGTTTAAGACTCATGGTTCGCTCATTTTTCAGACGGATTTTAAGAATTGTTCCATTCACTTCCTTGAGTGGTATCACGGGCTCTTGGGTGTGATCTGTGGTGACCTATTCAAACGGGGAAGGTGTGTTGATGGGGAGAGGGTTGGTTAGTTGTCATCGTCAGGAAGTGCCTCTCGTCTCTGCAACTGCTCAAGCTGCCTTTGCGCCTGTGCAAGTTCATCGGCCAACTCCCATCGCCGTTCGAGTAAAGCAAGCAATTGCCTCTGCGTGTCTCTGTACTGTCGCTCTTGTTCCTCTACCCATGCAAGCGATGCTCGTTGCAGGGATGTGGTTCCCTGCTGTTTGGAGAGTTGAGTGAGAGATGCTTGTGCCTCAAGGGAGAGTTGACGTAAGCGTTGCTGTTCCTGTTCGAAGGCTGCGATTTGCTGCTTTACCTGGTCTACCTCAGACATCATAGGTTCACGTTTCTCTCGCTCTGGTGACACACATACAGGCGTTGGCGCGTGCGTCTTCCATCAACAGTGCTGGATGCACGAAATGAGAGCACATGCGCCAATTTGTCTTGGATCGCTCCTTGGTGAGTAGTATAGTCCTCCATTTCGCGGTTTGCAAACTTACCATTCGCTCATTTTCACGGGGGATCTGAAGAATCCCCACACAGTTTTGTATCAATGGTGGGCGTGAACTCCAACAAGGCCAACACCCGTTGCTGAAAAGGAGAAAGAGCAGTCAGATGGCGTCGTGTCTGATGCGGTTCTATGACCAGGGTCAAGGTAATCTCCTGGAACGCTTCCAGCAAGCGCTCCGTCGTGGGATGGGTCGTTGCTCGCTTGGGATTGCCCGCATACAGCCCTGCCAGGGCAGCGCCTTCCTGGGCCAACTGACGGCGCACCACAAACTGAAGCCTCGTCAAGACCCGCAAGGCAATTGACAACAACCGCACCAGGCCCGTAGCATGATCGTCCCGCTCGACACACAGAGGAGAGAGCGACAACGGGTGCCCAATCAAACGGCCGAAGTTGCGCTCCACCAGATACTCGTCGCGGTAGGCCTCGACTGCCTGGACCAACGAGAGCCCGTCTGCTAGCTGGTTCGTCGCGTACACGCGCCAACCCAATTGCTCGATCGCGCTGGTCAGGGCTTCTGGGTCCACCTTGCTGCTGATCGTAAACTGGCGCTGGGTTCGTACCATCGCAGGGCGGTCGCGATACGCACGCACGTGCTACGCGGTCAGCTGTTCGCCCACCGTTACCGTGAGCAGTTCTGCCACTCGGAAGTGCGCCACGGTCTCGGCCACCGCTTGCTCTACCGCTGCCCGGTCGGAGAGCACTGACTTGCCCTGTCGCCTCACCACCAGCTCGGCCACCTCCGTCTGCGCTTGCCCCAGGCGGGCACGAAGAGCCGTCTCCGCTGCACGCGCTGCGGCCTGCGAGCACACCAGCAACCGTCGTTCCGTCCAGGTGCACGACACCCCCTCCAGCTGCGCCATGATGGTCTCGCTCTCTTCATAATCCTGCGCGATACAGCGGGTCTGCCCATCGGCCTGTGTCCGCTCGACCGCGATCAGAGGCTGCCTACTGGCCCGTAGGGCCGCAAGCTCTCGCGCCAGTTGCTCGGCGGACACCTGCTGCGCCGACAGCGGACACGGGTAAAAGTCTCCGGCGGCCTGGATGCTCGCTCGTGTGTCCAGCGCGGCCATTTTACAATCGCCGACATACAACAAGCCTGGCGTGTGCAGGCTGGCGCGTACCCGTGTGATAGCGGGCACATACAACGGGTCATCGGCCCGTTCGCCCGAGAGCACCTCGGTGGGAAGCTTCATGCCCAGCGGATCCAGCGTGGCCAGCATGACCTTGAGTTGCGGCAAGTCCGGTCGATGATCCTTACTGTGCCCCAACCACAACAAGCCGTCCTCGCTCACGGCACCATAACTGCTGGCCGTCGTACTATCCAAACGCACGCAACTGGGCTTCAAGTCATACACCCGCACCAGGTGCCCCGTCAGTTCCTGCTCGAACGCTCGCCAGCGCTCTTCGTCGCTCAAGTGCCGCAAGACATTAGCCAGTCGGTCATCACCCAGATCGCGGACCTGCAACGTGACGTCGCTACAGCCTCGCAATGTTTCCAGGCGACGCTCTGCCCAGGGCTGGACGCGATTCATACGATGGTCGGCCTCCGAGAGCACAGGTGTCAGCCAAATCGTGGTCACCTCACCCAGGCTTAGCCCTTCGCGGTTGCCGTGCGTCGGGAAGTGCTCATCCAGCAAGCGGGCTATGCCCATGCGCTGCATTTGGGCCAGCAACAGCGGGATGTCATCTACCCGCTCCGTCAGAATCGTCAATGGTTCATTCATTTCACCAGTGTAGCAGAATCTTTGAATTGCATCCAAATTTTCGCGAACCGTGAGTTAAGAGATGCGGATTTTCTCTTTCGTTGGTAAAAGTGGTGCGAATCAGCGCCAGATGAGAGCACCATGCGACGTTTTTCTGTTCCGCAAAGCTCTACAAAAGACTTTTTCAACAGGCTGGGCCATTTGTCGCGACACTCCTCAACCGCTTAATGGACCCTCCTGCGCCTGCTCGTTGACCTGTCTCAAAACACGTTGCATAATCAGCTTCTCAAAATACATATGTTTCTCTACCACTATGTATTTTCAATCTCTTTGATGTAATAGTATCGTGTACATGAAACGCCTTTTATAAGCTCGTCAATTGAAATATTGCTTGCTTCCTTGGTTACGATGTGGCGCGGACCGGCACGTCATGATGTGGGTAGTGCGCCCTTTAACGGGTGAACGTGTTGCCTAGAAAGGCCATATCCGGATACCGATATGAGGGGTAAGCGGTATGCGTCGAGGAGCGGCACTCCTTGAGGTGTAAAGCCCGCTGACAATGTACCGACCTCTTTGAGCCGAACAAAGACAAGGGCTACCCCTGCGATCTATGTATGGTTTTCGATCGTCATGACCCCACGAGTTTCCCTCACTCGTAGCTCAGCAAGCGGGCATTTATGAGAAGAAAGACGCTACACTGACCAGAAAAAGAAAGGATCTGGAAAGGAGCGTCTCGTATGCAAACAGAACACTGGATCGCCGATCGTGCACAACTGCAGCATTTGCTTCACGAGCACCCGCAATGGACCCACAAAGAGTTAGCGGCCTGGGTGGGTCGATCTCTGGGCTGGGTCAAAAAGTGGGTCAAACGCCTTCGTGATGCGCCTGCCAACGACATCAATGTGTTGTTCGGCTTACCCCGGGGCCGTAGAAAGTCCTATCCCCAGCTTGATCCGCTGGTGGAACAACGCATCCTCGACATTCGCGAGAGCCCGCCAGAGCATCTGCACCGGGTCCCTGGTCCCAAAGCGATTCTGTACTAGCTGGCTCGCGACGCTGCATTACAGGAGCATGCAGTCCCCTTACCGCGCTCGACACGCACCATCTGGAAGGTGCTGCGACGTCATGGGTGTATTGTGCGACCAGTTCGTCTGCCCTCTGAGCCCATGGAACGACCCGCCCCACTGAGTGCCTGGCAAATTGATTTTAAGGATGCTTCCACGGTGCCAGCTGATCCCTATGGCAAGCAGCAACATGTGGTGGAAATCTTGAACGTGGTGGATATGGGCACCTCCATCGTCCTCGCCTCGGAGGTGCACGCCAATTTTCATGCGCAGACAGCCTTGCAAGCGATGGCCAACATCCTGCGACAGCAGGGAAGGCCGCGCTCGATCACCTTCGATCGTGATCCTCGGTGGGTCGGGGCCCCTAGTGGACGCGATTTCCCTTCCGCCTTTGGCCGCTTCCTGTGGTGTTTGGGTATTGGGGTGATCGTGTGTCCTGCCCATCGGCCCGATCTCAACGATTTGGCTGCATACTGTCCTCCTTGCGTACGACTAGGGTGTCTTTTGATATTTGTGAGCATATTTCTGAGGAGCGTGTTCATTGGGTGGTTCAAAGACCGCGATCCCATGATCGTTGGTCCGATACATGGCAAGCAGACCTGCCCGTCCCCAGTCCATGAGGGTTGATTGGCACACTCCATAGGCTTTGGCGGCCTCATCGGCAGTTAGTAGCCCCCGTTCGCGCAGGCGGGTTCCATACTCTTTTAACTGCTAATCGCGTCGTAAAGAAAGTATCCGCCTGGCGTGAAAAGGTTTCCCTGCATAGGTTCGCCACCCGTGCTGATTGAGCTGCTCGGCCACCTGGGCATCGGTGTGGTCGTCCAGCAACTGATCGATGAGCGTAATGAGATGAGGAGCCGTGCGGCGTCCGTGACTAAGCTGAATGGTCACGGTCTGGGTCGCTCCCCCTTTGAAGCGCACATGAGCGGTGAGCACTTCATCTTGCACAACCGTCACATCTTCCAGCAACAGCCTCGCCATCCGCTTGCGATCTCGATCCAAGGTCCGGGGATCTTTCCACACTCGTGGGAAATCCTCGACCAGCTCTTTAATCGTCTGCTCTTCGAGGGCAGAAAGCTTGCGTTGTTCTGCTTCCTGTTGCCGTTCAACTTCTTCCTGGACCTGTGCCAGTTCGCGCAAGCGCGCATTCCAGTCGGCTTCCAGCACATCAGCTACGAGACGGTTCTCCGGATCGACCCGCAGAAAGCGGCGCTGTGCCAACTCCGCGGCATAGCGGGCACGCTCCACCTGTTGGGCTCGTAACCGCTGGGTTTCCTGCACCTGGGCATGAAGTTCTTCGTGGATCTGCAGAGATGTCTCGACGGCCAGAGGAGTCAGTTGAGCCAGCAACAGATCAGCGATGGCCACATCCAGTCCTGCCCCAGGCACGAGGCTCGACAGAACTTGTTGTCGGCCTGCTCGATCTGCTCTCTCTGGCAAAGATATTCAGGATAGAGACGTTTGCCACCCTTGGTCTCATGATAGCGCACCGTCATCCGTTGGCCACAGCGTCCGCAGATGATGATCCCTTGCGAGCCTCGCTGGTCCTTCACGTGGGGGGCCGTGGCGACGATCTTCTCCGTGGGAAGCACGGTTTTCTCGCAACTGGCGCAGGTTCGCTTCGTACTCTTCCCAGCTGATGTAGCCAGGATGGGCCTCTCGGATGAGAAACGGCCACTGCTCCTGGCAGACCAGTGTGGTCGAAAGCGACCCATCAGGACGTTTGCTGGTATGCGTGCGCCCGTAGCAGAAAGCGCCAGCGTAGCGGGGATTGCGCAGGATTTGGCGGGCCGTGTTGTGGACCAAAGGCGCCCAATGGATCTCCCCTTTATGGGATCCCGTGCGAACATGGCGCGGAAAGAGGAGCCCCTGGGTGCGAAAGAACCTCACCGCCCCCCAGGCCGATCCACTGCGTTTGAACGTCGAGAACAGGAGACGAAGAGCTTGCTGGACCTGGGCGTCCGGGTCCAGGATCACGGTCCCATCCTCGGCGTAGGCCAAGCCTATCGGTAAGGGCACCTTCAAGGCACCGCGTTGCGCCTGGTGCAAAATCCCCCCGCGCAAACGAGCTTTGAGCACATGAAGCTCGGCCTCCGACATGGTTCTGATCAACCCCAACAGCAGCCGATCGTTAAAAGTGGCTGGATCATAGAGGCCATCTTCATCCAGGATGAGGGTTTCGGTCAGAGTGCAAATTTCCAGCAGCTGATGCCAATCGAGCGAACTGCGCGCGAGCCGAGAGACCTCCAGACCCATGACCAGGCCCACGTGGCCGAGCCCGACGGGAGCCGACGAGATGTTGAAAGCCAAGCCGGTCGACGACGGAGGCTCCTGATTGGCCCAGATCTTGATCAATGACGATAATGCGCGAGGCATCCCATCGAAGCCGCAATGGCGCGCTCGCGTAAGCCGTATTGGCGAGCCGTGCTTTCTGTGTTTTCGCGGACTTGATGCAAGGTACTTTGCCGCACGTACAACATCGCTTGACGCGCGAGATGTCGTGCCGTAATTTTTTGCAGGGCTGATGGCTGAACAGGGATCATTGACACACCTCCGCAATCATGGCTGCTATGATGGTGAGCAGCAGAGAACAATCAGATTTCTTGGGAAGGGACGCCTGCGGCTGGGAGGCATCCATCTGTTGCCTCCCTCGCATCCAAGCCGCAAGGCCTGCGCGCACCATCTGGGCCCATCCCGGCGGGGGATGAGAGACCGGATGGACAGTCCACAGTCGTGCCGCTTCGTAGGCTGGTTCCAGTTCTAAGGTCTTCATGCCGATGGGCCCCCTTTTTTCGCCGCTCGTTTGAGGGCGCGTTCAATGCTCCGAGGATGAACCGCAAGGTTTCGGTGCTGCTGTAACCATACGGCAAGCTCGGCTGATGACATCGTTTTCGCGAGCGGTTGGAGTTCTGTGATGATCTCATCAGTTAATTTGTGGGCATGGCGCGGACCAGTGGGAACAGGGAGCAAGCCGCTGATGCCTGCCCGTTCCCAGGCTGCTTGGGCCGCGTAAAAGGTGGGACGGGAGAGCGCAAACAGAGCCGTGGCATCGGAGACAGCATAGCCGTCCACACGCACCCGTCGTAATAGTTCATATTTGACTTGCACCAGGTCGCGGGGGTCGAAAAAGGGCGATCCGCTGGTAAAAAGGGGGTCACGCACCTGATCAGGCTGTGGATGCAGCGTATGTGACTGGCGCAAGAACGTAAGCTTTTCGTCTGACATGAAGATCTCCTGAGCAAGCACAATCGTTGGTTCTAGTATGCCT
>Ga0207646_10005026_pt1 | contig 14080 bp, 21 predicted proteins | sample KBSK5502metaG_FD_184343 | JGI IMG/M metagenome (GOLD analysis project Ga0207646, IMG submission 184343) | Corn, switchgrass and miscanthus rhizosphere microbial communities from Kellogg Biological Station, Michigan, USA - KBS K5-50-2 metaG... | ecosystem: Host-associated > Plants > Roots >... | reverse complement strand
CTGTTAAGTTGCTAGCTTTGAAGACTGACCCTTTCTCGCACTAAGCTCCACAGGGTTATTTGCGATAAAGGAGCTTAAGCTACGTATTCTCAACACGAAATCCAGCTAAAAAGCTGGAAACTAGAGTTAAGTAATGAACAGCAGAGAACGATTAGGCGAATTGGCCAAGAAGTTGGGAGATGCTCCTGATTCTGCCCTCGAATCACCTCAAATCCCCGAAACCACGAAAAAGGAAATTTCGGCAAAAGTAAAAAAAGGAAAAATGATTTCCAGAAAAAGAAAAAGTATAAAGGCGGAAAATCAAAAGGAAGAAAAACAAAATTTCCGAAAATTGCCAAAACCAAAAGAGGAACCCTTTCAGTACGGTGAAAAGGGCGATTTTGTCAAAGCAAACGTCACCCTTCCCCCAGAGGTTTATAAGCAGGTGGTGGATGAAGTGACAAGGCGGAAGCTAGCGAAGGAGAAAGAAGCCGTGGTGAGCGCGGTAATTCGGGATGCAGTGGTGGAGAAATATGGAAAGAAGAAAGGCTAGGGCAGGGAAGTGGCGGGCAAGACTGCAACGACGAATCAAAATCGGTTTTGCCCTTGAATTTTTAGCAACTAGCACCAAATATGACCCATTATTTTCCTACTATCCCTCGTTGACACTCATTATCAAGTAATAATACCCTGTGTTTGATGCCGAAACGAACCACAACTAAACGCTCCACATCCCGTGCTGCCCGGATCGCTGCTATGGATCAGTCCATCCTTGATGTGGATGGTGCGGCTAAACTCCTCGGTGTATCCAAGGACACAATTTATCATCTCGCCCGTGCCGGCAAGATTCCTGCCACCCGCGTTGGTCGTGAGTGGCGCTTCACCCGCCAGGGGCTTATTGGCTGGATCAGCAACGGTACTCAAGCGGATCCGCTTGCCGCGATCCTGCGGCAGAAAACGGTGAAGGCTAAAAAACGGTCGTAAAGCAATTCAGGAACGTTCGGCGGGTTCGTCAAAGAGCAGCTTAAACTGTGGCAACGGAATTAGCAGCTAAGGAGACTTTATGAACGATCAAACTTTAAACTCATTGGAGGCGGGCGTCAGACCACTTGAAATCGGTGGACCATACCGCACGAGAGTCGGTACAATGAGGCGAATCCTTTTCCTGGGCTTCATCCTGGCTCTCACCACGGCCGGCAGTTGTAATTCGGCGGTGCTCTTCAAGTCGAACTTCGATGCGACCGCCGTCAACCAGCCGCCCTCGCCCACGCAGGCGGTCGGCACGGCAAGTATCGACGGGCCTGCGGGGAGTGTGCTGGTCGTCGCAGCCCCGCCCGGCGCGCAGCCTTCGGGGAAGTGGCTCCAGATCAGCCGCCCCACCGGCCCTCAAGTGGCGTCGTTCCAGGGGAAGCTGACGCAGCAACCGGGTAGCGGCACCTACGTCTTTTCGACCGCTTTATTCATGCCCCAGAATACCAGCGGCGCCGCGACGATCCAGTTCGAGCCCTTCAACCAGCCAGTCACCAGCCCTTCAGGCTTCCTGCACCTCGATTTCCTGCCCAACAACCGCGTCCGCATCGATGACGACGACAGCACCATTTTCGGGCAATTCCCGCGCAACCAGGTCTTCCTCGTGCAGGTCACCCTGAACATCAACGACACGTCGCCGAACGCGCACATCATCCTTTCCGGCGCCGGGGCCTCGGGCCAGGCAGACCGCACGGTAATTCCCGCACTCCGTCCGCAGGCGCAGCAGTTCGGGGCGGTCAGAATATTTATGGGTTTCCCTCACACGGGAGCGTTTCAAGCCACCAACGTTGTCGTCCAGCGCAACCAGTAGTGAAGGCTCACTGGCGCCGAACTGCTCGGTGGGTGAAAGAGGGGGAAGTGAGGGGCAAGATCGGTGACGGAGGATGATCCAGACAGTGTCTGGAAAATCTTGGGAGATTTACGCAACAGTGTCGCGTAAATGTTGAGATGGAAAAAGAGCAGGGGAGTGCCTGCTCTGTGCAAATGATCACCATCTGTGAGAGGTTCTCACTGCTTCCGTCTTCCTCGCTTTGCTGGTCTGGGGTCTTTGGCTGCTGTGGATGTGACTTTCACATACTGCTCCCATTCTTCCTTAGTGAGGAAGTAGGGGACACCGCGCTTACCAGAAAGGATGATGAAATCGTAGAGAGAAATTTCAAGCAACTTGGCGCCCAAACTTAAGGAAATGACACCTTCCTCACAGAGGCGTAGAACAGCCATCTCTTTGATTGCATCTGAAGCGGCTTTCAGAAGAAGTTGCTTGAGTTTTTTATTATGCGCGATGGTTTGGGGTATCTCTAGTTGGACAGTGATTTTTGCCATTGATGTCTGATCTCCTTTATATTCCTGATCACTTTATCTGGTGCGCTTGCCTTTGCTCTTGGCTTTGTGTGGTTCAGGTTTTGGATCGCCCTTGATTGTGCGGCGGGTTTCGAGGAGATGGCGAGTACGTACCATTTCTTCTTCGATCAGCGTTTTGTCGGGAAGAGCCGTGAGATATTCTCTGGCCAAGATTTTGTTGGGCAGATTTTCCAACGCGTAATGTACGACGGCATCGCTTTTCTCATCACAGAGGATCAATCCCACTGGCGGGTTTTCGTCTGGGTGCGTCCAATGCTCACGGGCATAGTTCAAGTACATATGCATCTGCCCGGCATCGGCATGGGTGAAAGTCCCAATTTTTAAATCCACGATTAAGAGGCAGCGCAACCGACGATGGAAGAAGATCAAATCAACGACAAACCACTGGTCGCCAATCCGCAATCGTTTCTGGCGGCCGATGAAAGCAAAATCATTGCCCAGTTCGAGGAGAAAACTTTGTAGGTGGCGAATCAAGGCCTCTTCCAGCTCTGATTCTGAGTACTCATCCTTGAGACCTAAGAACTCAAGCACGAAAGGGTCTTTAATTTCTTCTTCCGGCGTGACGGCATCTTCTGGCTTGGCTTGGGCACCTTTGGTAAGCATCGCGGCTTTGTTGCGCGAGAGCAGTATTCGCTGATAAAACTGCGTGCTGATCTGGCGGTCAAGCTGGCGCACTGACCAGCCGCCGTGTAAGGCTTCTTCTTCATAGAAAGCCCGCGCCTTTTCATCCTTCACCGAAAGCAACCTGACGTAATGCGACCACGGCAGGGGGAATCGCCGCCCTATTTCAGTAAGGTCGAATTTCGCAGACGGTGTCTGCGAAATTCGCCTAATACCAGATTCTTCAGACACTGTCTGAAGAATCTTTTGGGGCGGCCAAGCGAGATAAAACTTCCTCATCTGGTGAAGATTGACCATACCGAATCCACGTCCGAAGCGTTGGGTCAGGTCGTGAGAAAGCCGTTCGAGCAATTGTTCGCCATAGCCAGCTCTCGTCTGTCCGCCTTGCTCGAATTCCACGATCCGTCGCCCGATCTCCCAGTAGGAGGCAGTCATCACAGCATTGACGGATCGGGCGGCAGTACGCCTGGCGGTTTCGAGCAACTGCACCAAGGTTGAAAGAATGGTGTCGTACTCGGTCACGAGGGCGGCTTTATGCGAACGAGAACGAGGAGCAGGGGGAGTTTTACGTTTCATAAGAAAATTGAGTTGATTGATGTGATATGTTCAATTGCATTGCAAGGGTAGCAGATGGGCAGGATCAGTCAAGCGGTGCGCCAGCGCAAACGCTGCAGTCGCTCGCGCCAGCGCAGCACGCTTGTGGAGACTCCTTTCGGTGTCCCCAGATTCGGCAGCGTCCTCAGCCATTAGAATTTCCGCTGCCAGTTGAGGGGATTATAGGGAAGCCAGGCCGGCCCGTAAATAGTGATACGCTGCGCCGGCGCCAAAAAAGAGCATGGAGAGTTTATAGCGTCCGCCGTTTTCAATCACTCGGTTGAATGAGCAGAAGGGAATGACAGGTGAGTTGCCCCCTTCTGCTCACAGAATCAGCAACTATCGCACTCGCCGCGCAAGTCACTTGCCGAGCTGCCCCCGGATCGCTCCGGCTTTGAATTCGGCGTTGTGGACATTGACGTAGTAGTTCTTCGGGTTGGCTTGGATGTCTTTGATGAGAGCGGCATCGGCACTCTTGCACCCCTTTGCTGAGCCATTGGCAGGGGCATCCAGCCCGACCTTGACATCGCCGGCCTTACCGACTTCACCTTGGTGGATATGGGCTGCGGTCGCGGTCTGAATCTTGGAGACCTTGAGCTCATAGCAGACCTCACCCTTACTTTCATCAAAAGTGAATTTCGCTGTGCCCTTCCCATCGGGATCGCCTGGCCCTGGCACCTCGGCGCGGCCAGTCAAGGTGACGGTGAGCGGCCGAGCTTTTTTCGCTTTCCCTTTCCCCATCCCTTGAGCTGCGACCGAGGCCAAAAGCAGGGGCATAGCTAACACGACCAGAATAGACGGCAGTAGTTTTCGCATACCAATTTCCTCCGTAAGTTGATGCTGCTTTTCCTTGAGGCTTTGCAAGCCTCTGACCTGATTGTGCGCTTGATGCCCCAATGATACTGGAGCGGCACGGATTTAAAAAGCGGCTGACAAAAGAGCGGATGGCGCGGAGGCGCCGCGGTGGTGGGGGTGAACTGGCTACGAAACGAAAAGAGCAGGGGAGTGCCCGCTCTAAAATTTGGAGATCACAAATTGTGATTTCAAGGGTTAGCTCTTCTCATCAGTGCGAAATCCAATCCGGCGTTCTGGAGGAATGGGATCAGGACTCATCAACTGACGGATGGCCTTAAACACGATGCTGAATTGAGCATCATACTTCTTCTCCAATTCGTCCAGTTTTCGGGCGAGCTCCTTGCTTGTAGAGATAAGCCGTCTGAGTTGCACGAAGGCGCGCATGATGGCGATGTTGACCTGCACGGCGCGGGGGCTATTAAGGACAGAGGAGAGCATTGAGACGCCCTGTTCAGTGAAGGCGTAGGGGGCGTATTTGATATTCTGGCCTCTCTTCAAGGTCACACTTTGTGACCTTGAACGCAAAATCTCTTGACCCTCTTCCTTGGTCAATTCAAACATAAAGTCTTCGGGGAAACGCTCACGATTACGTTTGACGGCCTGATTGAGGACCTTGGTTTCAACTTCATAGAGTTCGGCGAGGTCGCGGTCGAGCATGACCTTGTGACCGCGGATCAGGTAGATGCGCCGCTCGACGAGTTCACTGGGGATGGCGAGCTGATGAGCAGGGGAGTCTGATTTTTTCGTAGGCATTTGGTGAGGGTTTTAGTGCTGTAGAAATCGTAGCATGCTGGTGGGAGGCGTCAAGACTATCAAGCCAGCAGTTGGTTGATTGTCTCAACCAGATCAGGCATGTCTTCGGGCTTGCGCAGCAGCAGGGTGGCACCCGCCGCCATCACCGCCGCCGACAAACTGTCGCCGTAGCCGGTCAGGGCGATGATCGGCACCCCAGCCAATCCCTCCATCCTTCTGATCCTCTGGATTAGTCCGATCCCACCGAGTTTGGGCATCATCAGGTCAGTTAAGATCAGATCTGGCTTGATCGTCTGGAGCGTCTCTAGGGCCGCGATCCCGTGCTCGGCGATGATCACCTTAAAGCCGGCCTCCTGCAGCAAGTGCTCCAATATCAACTGGGTGCCGGGGTCATCTTCGATCACTAAAATATGAGCTGTTGCCATCGCTGCGCACGCCGCTCGTTATATTCCAAAGTCCTCTGCTTCCGTTGCCAAGGGGAAAACCTACCACCAGCGAATCCTTAAAGCAATCCTGCTGGTGGCTCTAACCTTACTTGCTCAGTTTGGCTGGCTTGTCTATGGTAGTGTCTATGTCGAAGAAGTTGAATCTTAAGGAATACATTTCGTCCCAGCAGAAGAAGCAACAATACGTCAATCAGATGTTTGCCACGATTGCTCCGCGTTATGACTTTGTCACGGCCTTGCTTTCTTATGGTATGGATCGGGGCTGGAAGCGCAAGCTGATTGAGCGGCTGAATCTCAAAGGCGATGAGCAGGCACTAGATTTGGCATGCGGGACTGGCGAAATCACGCTGGCGCTGGGAGAGCGTTTACCCACAGGAGAGGCTTGCGGGCTGGATATTACTCAGGCGATGCTTAAAATCGCCGAGCACAAGCGCCAGCGAAGAAAGGTGAGCAACGTCTGTTTTTTCCAGGCAGACCTTATGCAGTTGCCCTTCACCGATGCCTCTTTTGATTGCGTGACGTGCGGCTATGCGCTGCGCAACGTCCCCGATGTGGCACTGGCGCTGGTCGAGATCAAGCGGGTGCTCAAACCCAGCGGACGTTTCTGCTCGCTCGATTTCGCCCATCCTGACAGCCGGCTGTATCGCTGGCTCTATCTGCGTTATCTGATCGTGGTCGGCTCAACGCTCGGCTACCTGTTGCATGGCGACCCTGATATTTATCGTTATATCCCTGAAAGCTTGAAGCTCTATCCAGGGCAGCGCGGGGTGCAGGAGCTGATGGACCGCTTCGGTTTCGTTGAGACCGGATTTCTTGAATTTGGCAGGGGCATCATGGCCATCAATTATGGAGTCAAACCGTGCTGAATAGGCGCTCTGGTCACGGCAGGGGTGAGTGCAGGTAAAGAATCACTGTCAGGCGTTGGCTTCTTCCTCCCTCCAGCCCGCGATCTCCAGCGCGGGCACGACCACATTATTGATCAACGTTGCTCTGAGGATGTTTTTGGCGCCGCAGTGGCGACAGCGGAGAATCCAGTCACTGGCATCCCGCTCGACTTGGGCAGGCGAGATGAAGGAGCTGACACCGCAGTGTTTGCATTGGAACATAGCGTTTTGAGATTAAGGATAAGTGAAGTATAGCAAAGAGAGATGAAGGGGCGATGGTCGTCCATTGACACGGTGCTGCTGGTGACATAGGCTGGGGCTGCTGTTTCTGCCTGTGTTGCAAGCGCGTCAGAAGACACACGCCCACCTATCAAGCAAACCGGAGGCTCATTATGCATATCCTGGCTTGGATCGTTCTTGGTTTGATCGCTGGCTTCATTGGGAGCAAGCTGGTCAATAAAACCGGAGAGGGCTTCATCCTCGACATTATCTTAGGGATTGTGGGCGCCGTGGTTGGCGGCTGGCTGTTCGGAATCTTCGGCCTACAGGGAGCGACGGGCTTGAACCTCTACAGCCTGATCGTCGCGGTCATTGGTGCGGTGGTCGTGTTGTGGGCCTATCACCTCATTCGTAGGGCGGTGAGCAGCAATCGTTAGATCAACATATCGTGCTCGGTGCTTTCGGAAGTTGATCGCCGGCGAGGAGTGCCGACTACGCCTGAGCAAGCAACCGAATGACCGACGTGCGGCTGATTTTGAGCTTGCGGGCAATCTGCGATTTGTTCAGGCCTTTGCCTTTCTTGTAGAGGCGCTTGACCGCCTCGGCCTTGTTGGCTGCGGTGCGGGGGCGGCCGTGTGGTTTGCCTTGGCTGCGAGACTCGGTGATGCCAGCTTTCACCCGCTCGCGGATGATGTCGCGCTCGAACTCAGCAAAGACCGAGAGCATTCCAGCCATTGCCCTGCCTGATGGCGTGGTGAGGTCAAGGGCTTCGTTCATAGAGATGAAGCCAATGCGCAGGTGGGTGAGTTCCTGCAAGCTGCTGACCAGATCAGCCAAGCTCCTGCCCCAGCGATCTAGGCGCCAGACAATCACCACATCCACTTCACGCCGGCGGCAGGCCTTGAGCAGCTCCTCGCGCTGTGGTCTTAGCTTGGCTCCAGATCCAATTTCTTTGACTTCACAGGCAATGGTCAGCTTGCGCTTCCTGGCATAGGCACGCATGGCCTTCAGTTGAAGGGGAAGCGTTTGCTGATCGTGGGTGGAGACTCTGGCGTAGAGGGCTGCTTTCATAGGTTAGGGTTATATCTGGTGTCCAAAAGTCTGGTTTTTGGACACACAGGCTTAGTGTAGCAGATGGGGAGCGGGGGTCAAGGTGGGGGAGTGTGGTCGCACAGGTGGAGCTATCGGTGTCGTGATTGCATATTCAAGTCTTCTCATTCTGATAGCACTTGGTGTGATGTTTCCTATAGGCATCGCTTATTACTTGACTCCAGACAAATTTTATTTAATTCTCTCTCCGTGAGAATTAGTTCGCCTAACCTAATGCGGGTTGCTACCTCTTAAATTGCAGTTATCTTCAGTAGTCAAGCGGGAGAGGAGTTGTGATCCTTCGAATTTACATCGCTGCCGGCATTATCTTCTTTGGGGTCTTTCTTCTGTTAGTTCAGCTTGTAATAATCCACGCGAAATGGGTCAGACTCGTTGTCCCTGTATTTTTTATTTATTGCGGAATTGCTCTGCTGCTTGGGTTTTGGCAAAGGCAGCGCGGGAGAAGGAGGCGACGCCGTGATACACCTTGAGAGAAGAAAAATTATCGTCTATGCAATGTTGATTTTGCTTTTGTTTCCGTTCCCAGCTAGTTCTCAGAGTAGATTAGAAAAAGGGGCGAAGATTTTCTTGGAAAGTATAACTGATGTCCTCCAAGCTTTGAAGAAAACATTACAAGCAGGAAATGACTTGGCCGATTGGATGCGGACCGAGCAAATAAAAACACTGACCAGCGACTTAGTCGAAGCCGTCTCTCATCTACGAAATGACAAAGAGGACTTCATTCGGTACTTAACAGCCCCGACACCTGAATATCCGAGAATAAGTGAAAGGCTCAACTCTTTACAAAGCAGCCTTAAAAAGGTTAAGGATTTAGTTCACAAGTTGAATGTCGAGATGCGACAGACGGACAAGAGTGCGGAGCATGCGTTGAGCGAAGCAATTAGTGGAAAAACGTACAGTCTAGATGTCATTCGCGCTGCTCTTGAGAGGCCGGGTGGGTTCACGGACGCCCAACGCCTAGAGGTAAAAAAGAAAGGTGACGAAGCAAAATGCAAAATCATTGAGATACAAGAGATTGTGGAGAATTTTCAGAAACGCCTAAAGGGTCTTGAAGTTCCAAGTAATACTAAAATTCGTCCATGTCCATGATGCCGGCAATGGGGGATTGCTTCACTGCCGCACGAGGAGTAGACTAGCCGTTGGTTTGCGGGGGCTATTGTCACAAGCTTTTCTTAAACGCCGCGTCAGCCGTTTCACTCTGAGCGACTGGCGGCTTTACACGCAACCTGATTTGGCCATCCAACATGAAACCGAACCGTTGCAATCAAATGATCACACAGAACTAGAGAGCGCTTGAAGAGTCTTATCCGGCAGGCATTGTCTCGGTTATGGAACCAAAGGAGGTATATAAATGCCAACAGGAACAGGCCACAGTATTTCAGACCAAGAGTTTTGGAAGCCAATGCAAAAGGCACTTGCTGCTAAAGGCTGGAAGCCGATTATAAACATTCCTGGCTTCCCCATCATGGCAGAAAAAGATCGCTGGGTAATCGGTATGGTCGATGCCCACTTGAGAGATGCGACGGCAGCTTTCTACGAATTAGACCGGTGGATTGAGGGTCAGAACGTTGCGCCTTCCCGTCTGCTTGTAGCCGTATTTTATGTCACATCAAAAAGTGAGATAGAAACTATCAAAGGCTTGAGGCGAGGCAATAGGATGGGCACACAAGCTGTAGCGGGCGTGATTCACATCCAAGGTGGTGAGTTCTATGCCCCTAAGCCAGCGGAGTGGAATGCCTTGGGCGGACTACATAACGAGCCCGATTTCAAGGATGAGATTGGGGACGAGATACAGGATGCACTCAAAAAGACCCTTGGTCCGCATTAGATCAAGGGCATTGAGGGCCACCGCCATAAGAAATAAGGGGTGTCCAAAAACCCCTCAAAATTTTGCCTCAAAAAACTGCGGTTTTATTGGGTTTTTGGGGTGGTGATTTGGGGTGTGCAAAAACTACAGTTTTTGGACAGGGGGACACGACGGCGAGAGCAAGGCAACTTTCTTTTTATCTCCATCGCAGCCTGCCTAACTTTCTCCTTGCTTCTTCATTCACTTCTTTCCGTTGCTTCGAGTGAAAGGAACTGTTCAACTAAGCAATTCTACTTCTATTTGACGACCACAAGTGAAGGTTCTCGCGTCGGCTGATAAATACCCAAACATTTCCCGTCCGCGGCCGTCACCATGAACGGGTGCGTCAGATATGTAAAACGAGCATCGGATTGTCCGGGCTTGAGTGTTTGTTTTTGGTCCTCACTAGGATCACGCTTGCCTTCATAGTTGAGCCAATGCACGATCACAGGTTGAGCGGTTGAGTTGGTGAATCTGATGTAAGTCGCAACGTCCCCGTTGAGAGATTTAAGCGATGATTCTTGACCACAATCAAGAGCCATCACAGGTTTTAATTCGCTGTCCTCCAGGTTGCGTGCCTGCCAGACGGGAATGAGATTCTGCTGTGAGGCGACTATCCGCCAAGCGTTCTTTCGTTTGATAAATGTATTGGTGACTTGGTAATACTCGGTCATCTCTTTATCACCTTCCTTGAGCTTGACTGCCAAAATACCTGTAATTACTCCGGCATCGCCGTAAACGCGAGCCTTCAAGCGGGAAATATCAAAGGTCAGATTGCTATTCGGTTTGACACTCTTCAGAATATCCTGCTTGGTCGCAACAGAGCCGTTGGAGGAAGTGTCAGTCAGGTCGTCAGCCAAAAGACGTTCGAGCGTTTTCGAGTCGCCTTGCGCGTAAGCGTTGAGCATATTCCGCTCCGCCTGTATAACGGCTTGTTCTTTGCCGCTCGGCTGGCTGGTATTAGTGTCCTTGTTTTGGCTTTGTGCGTGAGAAGAGAAGGCTATCACCATCGCAACAGTTGTAAGGAAGCTTTTCATGTTTGGATTCCTTTCAAGATAGTGCAAAGACAGCAGTCCAAAAGAAAAAACTGCCAGACCCACAAGCATGTCACCAATGACAATCGACAGGGGAAGCCGGCTGACCGCGAACAGGACAAGGCTGGAGAGGGCAAGGATGGCGCCGGCGCCGGAAATGATCAAAGCCAGCGGCTTACTCCAGTTCATCTGTCCCTCCTGATGGTTTACACGCGCAGGAGGGGAAATTGGTTTCAGAAAAAGGCAAGTGATCAGCCTTGTCTTCAAAGGCGGTGGCAGGAAATTCTTGCGCGTCTAAGGATAGAGTTCAGACGGCCTTCCAAGGGCGTCGTGCGAGCGGATCCGCTGTGGCCGGACCGGCGACCAGGCGCATCACCCCGTGCCCTATGACCACCAAGAGGACGTAGGTCGCGGAGATCGCCAGGACGGGGGCGAACCCCGGCCCGTAGCTACCCCATTCCGGGAACCGTTTCATGTACCAGTGGTCCCGCACCGGGCCGAAGACCACTAAAACGACAAGAAGCACCGCCAGCCCGCGCCAGCCGAACCGGCGGGCAATCCGCCAGGTGATGAGGAAGACGAACGCGCAGAGGGCGGAGTCGATCCACAGTAGCGTCAGGAAGTACGGCTTCCCAGGTGATCGCCATGTGCCACCACCCCACCTTCTCACCAAGGGCGATGATCCCCAGCCCCACTACACCGACGGCTGCCCCGCCGGCCAAGGCACCCGCGATGCGCCGCGCCGTCGCGCGCGTGAGGAAAGCGACAACGACCAAGAAGGCCAGGTACAGGAGGTTAAATAGGTGAAGTTGCAGTGTTGTCATCATCCCTCGCGTGGCCAAAGCAACCACGTTCACCCGACATGCTCAAGCCCAAACGATTGCGCTTTACCGCACTTGCTGTCAAGGGTGAAAACGCTTGCTCACGGAAAGCCGCGGCTCGGTCTCGATTGATTATCAAAGGCACCCACGTCACTGCGCAGAAGTTTGACAGACGCGCAAAGCGGCGGTACCCAGAGACTGGGTGACCTGGAAAAAATGCAGCCACGGACTTGTAAAGGCAAAAGTCTTGACAGCGAGCAAAAATAGGGTGGCAACTTTTTGGGCGGGAGGCGATAGCGGCAAGAGGGCGGGTTTGCCCGCCCTCTCGAAGAAATGAGAAAACCTAGTTGTTCTAGGCTCCTTTAGCAGCGATCTTGTGGAAGGTTGAATTGGCAACCTCAAAGTTCTCCACTTTTGGAATCCCCTCCACCACGTTCGTCAAGTGCTTCAATACTTCTTGATACCCGGTGCGGTTGTAAGCCTCCGCGTCCTCTTTCGTGTCCCAGAAGCTAACTGATACGGCTTCCGAGCGGTCTGGGGCAACAAGGGTCACCTCATCACGGAACCCCTTCTGCTTGCGAAGCAGTGGGACAATCTCGTTCTCGATCACGCGGGTCAACTCTGAGGCGGAATTGGGCTTGATTTTCGTCGTCACATGGCGTGTAAACATGATGCTCTCCTTGGAAGGTAAGCTGTGTGGGTCAGATAGACTGGATGATTCCAGAGGAGCTGATAAAGAGAGTGAGCTAAGCTCGGTTCTCAAGCATGCTATGCCTATCGGAAGCAAATGTAAAGCGGGCTAGAGCTGCCTGGGGCAATGTGTCAATTCAACCGCCGATTTCTAAAGACAAAAAGTTTTCTGGACTGGAGAGTTTTGATCAAAAGAAAAGGCGCCGAACAACTGGCCTCGCTTAAAAGACCAGAACTTCTTGAGCAGCTTACTTAAGCAGAAAATCTATCTTCACCATAAGTAGACTTGTTTGTGGGTTGGCATTCATAAAAATATTTGATGGGCTAGGTGCATCAGGCAACAGTAGCTTTTCTTGAGAGACTGCCTCCCCTTCTTGACGGGTTTGTTTTATATCACTGATGGAGGCTAGCGAGATTCGTCGAACTTCCGTGTTGGCAAAATTGGAAATGGTCCTCCATGTGGATTCTGACAAAGGACAGCCATCAGCCTTATCCGGACAGCGCGCGGACAATTCTTTTCCTGTAGGGACCTCTGGTAATGGCGCTCGTGAGATGACTAAGTAAAGACGGAAAGCAGAAGAGGCGATTGGAAGATGAAACCATCGGGCGGGCGAGGTCTTTTCTTTTGCTGACGGTATTTCATAAGGCACATGAGCCACAATATAATTATTACCGTCATTGATGGTCTTCTTAGGAAAAATCCTAACTACAGGACAAAAGTTTGATAACCTTCTGCCAGCCAACAAGATCGAAGTGCTCGAAGTTAGTCACTAGACGACACAACATATTGAGCCCGAGGCGGAAAATACTTTTCGGCGGATAGCCGTGCTTTTTAAGTTTTAGCTCTTTGACAGCAGCTTGCCACTGGCCGACGATGAAGGCCCAGGTGAAAGCTATCGCCAGTAACGCCAGCAAGCGACTCAGCCGCTCTGTGTCTTGTAACCTGGTCTCTTCGAGATTGAAGCCCCGGGATTTAAGTGCGCCGAACAGGGTCTCAATGCCCCAGCGCTTTTTGTATTCCTGAGCTGGTGCCGCCTCGTATTCCGGCGCGACCAGGATCAGGTACTCGCCACTCCCGAGGTAACAACCGCTCAAGTATAAATCCATCCCCCACATCCTCCGTGCTTCTGGGATGACCAGGCAGCGGTCGACACCGGTGGAGGCAAATAATCGCCAGGCCTGAACCAGCTTCCCGCGCCCGTTGCACACCAGCGTGTTCTTGTGCAGGCGCATCTGAAATTTGATCCGATGCTGTTTCAGAAACCGGAACCAGCCCTGGCCGACGAACTCGCGATCACCTAATAAACACGCGATCTTTGGTGCTCCGAACAGATCGATGAAGATCTCGATCACGGTCTCGCGCTCCGTGGTGTCGGAGTTGCCGGCTTTCGGCAAGACCAGCCAGACAACCGGAAAGCCGACGCCGCGATAGACAATCGAGAGCATGAGGATGTTGATGTGCACGGCTCCGACTTTCCAATTCGTGCGATCCAGCGCCAAGGTGTATGGCCCTGGGATCCCCAGCAGTTTGACGACGAACTGCGCTAACTGCGCATAGGGCAACTCAAACTCCCGCAAGAAGCGTTGCAGCCGTTTGTAGTTCGAGGCTTCTTTGGCCGTGCCTGAAAAAGCCGTCGCCAGGATCGAGAGGTTCACCGTCCGCACGGCGTAGAGCGCCAAGAGAAAGCGCGTCACGCATTTGATGCGGGCTTTGTTCCAGCTCGACTTTAGATAAAAAATGATCTTTGAAAAATAGTGGCGGCTGGACTTGCATCGCAGCCGCCTTTGGGCAAATTGGGTTTATGTCGAATCCAATCACCCAGACGGATTTTACACG
>Ga0207646_10005025_pt1 | contig 14081 bp, 13 predicted proteins | sample KBSK5502metaG_FD_184343 | JGI IMG/M metagenome (GOLD analysis project Ga0207646, IMG submission 184343) | Corn, switchgrass and miscanthus rhizosphere microbial communities from Kellogg Biological Station, Michigan, USA - KBS K5-50-2 metaG... | ecosystem: Host-associated > Plants > Roots >... | reverse complement strand
ACGATATATTTGGCATTTCGCGCGCGACCTATCTCCGCGGCGTCGAAGTTTTTCGATACCAGAGATTCGGTGACGATGTCACCGCAATCAATTTCAAATGTAAGTCCGATAAACGAAAAACAAACTAGCCTGCTCAAGATTGAAGAGTCATTCCGTATCAACGAACAGATCGAGATCTTTAAACTGGGACACAATGCGCTCAACATCATTCTTTGCGGTGTTGATGTCGATGTTGAAATGGTTCGCGAGCGTCTCGGCTATCTCGGTCGAAGATTTTCCGTTGCACTCAGTCCAGACGTAGCTGGCGGTAGCGTTCAGATGATGGATCTTGCTACCGTGAGCATCGAGAATCAGTGTCTCTCCGTCAACTTCGCTGCAAATCACATCGCGCCGTTTTTCGAGTGGCATAGGCGGAAAGTCTAGCAAGCATCGGCGTTGAACAAAACCGTCAAATCATGAAAATCATGAAATTTATTGACAAACGTTCATACAGACATTCTACTCGAACTCGAAAGCTAACATTCACAAGGAGCTAACATGGATCCAGACGATATGAGCGAGGTTACTCGCGACCAGTCGCAGAAGGATTCTGTGAACGGTTCCTCCAGGCGAACCTTTATCAAAGGGCTCGCTTACACAGCTCCGGTCATCGTGACGCTAACTGCCAAACCAGCTTTGGCGGGAATCGGGTCTGGCCGACCGGATGATAACTGAGGGATTCTCGCGTCCTCCAAAGATGCGCGGTCTATTAATGACCACGCATCTTTGTTTTTTCCTCCTGTTATTCCAGAGCCTGTCCCGAGAAGCGGCTGCCTCTCCTCCTTCCGATGGGACCCACCTCTAGCGCAGATTCCGGCGCGGAAATCGGAACCGCGGCCGATGAGACATCCGATTCGACCCTCGGCGGCGGTTTGGGAACGATCCAGGGCCGCCATTTCGCTGCGGGAGCGAGTATCCTGTGGAATCGAGTCAAGTGAACGCGTGGCGCAGGGACTAAAGCCGCCAGTTTCGCCATGAAATCTTGCGGTTCGCAGACCACGTCTGTGGAGCCGTCACTCCACATTCGTTTGAGCCGATAAACCAACCGGCCGTCCGGCAGCCGGGACAGTAATAACGGAAACTATCGTGGCAGAGGAAGAATCTACGTTCTGCGTTCTTTTTCTTTCGCCTCTTCGACAGCCAACGGCCTCCTGACCCTCGCCTCGACAATGCCCTGAAGAATCGTCGCTACCCGCTTCGGCGTTACTCGCGGGTTAATCTTCTTCGGTGCTTTTGTGTGGGAAGTGCCAGGGCTTAATGCCAAACTGACCAACTCGGGCTATTAGTGGCCCGCAAGTGGCCTAGCAAATGTGTTGCGCTTACGAGATGGAGATAACCGCCTCCTGGTGCGTCAAATCGTGACCCCCGCATTCTCAAGGCACCAAGTCAAAATCGCCTTTTGCGCGTGCAGCCGGTTTTCGGCTTCGTCGTAGATGACGCTCGCCTGGGTAGCGAGAACTTCGTCAGTGACTTCGTGGTTGCGATGGATGGGCATGCAGTGCATGAAGATTGCATCATTTTTCGCGAGCGCCATCAGCCCCTCGTTAACCTGGTAGGGCATGAATTTGTCGATGAATTTTCCTTCTTGTCCCATTGAAACCCATGTGTCAGTGACGATGACGTCTGCGTTTTCCGCGGCGGATTTCGGGTCGGGAACGTATCTGGCAGTGCCGTCCGAGGGCCTCAGGTCTTCCGGGCATGAAATTACCAGTTCAAAATCCCACACAGGAGCGGCCTGCATGAAGGTGCGGGCAACGTTATTGTAGTCGCCGAACCACACGATTTTTTTGCCCCTCACCGCGCCGAGCTTTTCCTCGATGGTCATCAAATCCGCCATGATCTGGCAGGGATGGGAATGATCGGTAAGCCCGTTGATGATAGGTATGCTGGCGCAGTTCGCGATTTCCCGCAGTTTTTCATGGCTCGAAATCCGAAACATCGCGGCATCCACGAAACGCGAGAGAACCTTCGCGGTATCGTCGACGCTTTCGGCACCGGTTATCTGCATTTCCTCGGCGTTCATTACGATGGTATGGCCGCCGAGCTGTTTCATCGCGACTTCAAAACTCATGCGCGTGCGGGTGGAGCGCTTGTCAAATACCATGGCTAGCGAAAGACCGGACAAAATCTGCGGTGGCGAGAATTTCTGTTTCTTCAGCGTATGCGCCTTGGTGAGAATCGCTTTTAGGGTATCGCTGGGGATTTCGGAGAGGTCTATGAAATGTCTTACATCCTTTTTCATTTGGGCTCCCTTTATTCTTAATTACAAAGATTCGAAGGCAAGAAGAAAAACAATTGCGGCCGGCGGGCGCGATCGGGAAACGGTCTACAGGGGGGAACAGGCCGGCGGGCGGCCCGAGGACGTCGCGGAAGATAGTGTCAAAGCCGAATTCAAAGACGGCATGCTATGGGTTCACCTGCCCAAGGCAGAGAAACCAAAGCCGAAATCGATCGAAGTAAAAGTGGCGTAAAGCCCACTCCGTGGCGGCACTTTACGCCGCCACGGACCAGGTTTTTAACTCGGCCATCCGGCTCAACAATCTGAGACAAATTCGCTGTTTCCGTGACGGTCCTCAGGGAAGGACTCTGATGAAACCGAACATGCCATCAACGAAATGGCCCCGAACAGCGCAGATCGCCAGATAGGTCCCCGGCTTTGGAAAACTCACTGTCTCAATACGATCCTGCGGGGGAGCGGCAATAGCGGCGGCCGGTACACCCGGCCCGAAGAAGTTGGCCGGAACGCCGGCAGGACTCAGTCCCCTGTATATTCGGTGATTTGGGTCGTCGATTAGAGCGCCCAGAGGCGCTGGAGGCGCCAGAGCCACGTTGATATCACCGGGTTGAGTCCCATCGTCATAAACGACAACCTGGTGAAACCCCTCAATGATAAAGTCCACAGTTCCGCCCGCCTGTATTTTGACCTCGTTGGGGATTAGTTGATGGCCGTTACGGTTTCCCGGATTCGCTACTTTCATTCGGTCTACCGTAGAATCAGCCGGATAGTGCCCAAAGCTGACGGTTGCCTGCGCCAGCGGGCCAGAGATGGGTCGATCGTGATCGCCATGTGATTGGGCATCTTCGGGCACATCGGACGATTGCTGCGCTCGCGTTTCCGTTTTTATCGCTACACCCAGAGCCGCAGAAACACCTCCGGCAGCAGCAACCTTGAGCAGATTTCTCCTTGTAGTTTTCGCCATTTCTTCTCCTCAGAGTTCACAGACCGGATGATCTCGGGGGGAGTGAGATCTCGGCTGTGAGAGTTAGTTTGTGTGTGTTCCTGAAGTGAGTGAAAGCTGGACGGGTATGTTGTCCTAGGAACAAAACCTAGTCAAATGAAATCACTATCTCACGTCTGGACCAACTTCCTTCCGAAAGCGGTCAATTGGCTTCAGGGTATTCGAACGCGCCGTCTGCCACGGAGGCGTCAAAGGCAGGAGTTCAGCCAACTCCAGTCGTCGTCGCATCAGCGACTTTCTGAACTCGTTGATCAGAAAATCCCAATTTTCCGCGATATATCGACCGGCATTGTCGGCGCTTTTGCCGACTTCCTACGTAGCCGCGCCTGTCCTATACCGGTCTTGCGGTGGGATCCGATTCCTATCGACCCAGACCTATAAAATGGTTTTGCGAAAAGTGTTAGGCCAGATCGGGGGCGAGATCGTCGAATTATTTCTGAAATCGTCGCCGACCATGAAATTGTCTTCGCTTCATTTTGGCGGCGGGGCTGTTTGGCATGGTCGGGGGCTCCACTTCGAGCCGTTCGGCTCGAGCTTGAATTGCGAGCTTGTGTAAAAAGGCTGGGTTAGATGTTTCGGATCCTCGATCACGGTGACAACGAGGAGCCACTCGTCGCCGTTCGGGTGTTTGGGCAAGCGGTGAAAATACTCTGTAATCGAGGTGTCCTCGCTGTAAGGCACGCCGTTCTTCCGCAGGTAGCCTTCGCGAAAGCGCGTCGTCACCACCTTCAACGAACCGCCCTGATTGATGGAGCCCGGTGGTGCCGGCCCTCCTCGAAGTCCGCGTCCGCCGCCTCCGGGCTCGATCTGGCGTGAATTGTCGGGCTCGGCGCCACGCGCCCCTCGTCCAAGACCTCCGAGACCTCCGATATTGGGGCCTTCCCATTCGGCGACCGAAAAGCCCTGCCACGTTTTGTCGGACGGAGGTTGTTTGGATTTATCGAAGCTCAGGAGCCGTGTTTGAGTGCCGGCGTCGAAATCGACTTTGAGTGTGTTGTCATCCTGCCAGGCGATGTGCAGCCGTCCGGGTTGCCGCATGATCCCGCCGATCCCGAATGCCTTGCATTGCAAACCGGCCGCGTTGTCTTTCTCGAGACCCCACGCGTCCGCCGCGCGCCGTCCTTCGGCACTTAGCGGCAGGCTTTCGTAATCACCTTTTCGAGGTGTTGCCATGCGATGCCGCCAGTCTTCGCTGACAACGGACACCCAGTATCCCGTGAGGTCCACGGGCGCTGCGGCCTGGGCTGTGCGGGGAACAGGCGGTTGTCCGCGTTGTGCGGCGAGGAAGAAAATCAGTGCAGATAGCAAAGTCATTTTTTCGAACTCAGATCCCGATATATGGCTTCGACGAATGCGGAGCTGTCTCCATACCGCCCGTCGTAATCGAGCGATGGCTGCGCGGCCTTTACCTGCTCGAGAGTCATGCCGCGCTTGATCATGTCCTGGATCCGATCGCGAATGATGGCAATCATGTCGCGATATTCCACGATGTCCGCTTCGTCGCCGACGCGGCCATGGCCGGGAATCACGTATGTGCCGCCTTCCTGCAGATACCCGGGCACAGCGATATCGAGCATCTTGTTCAAGCTGTCGATGAATCCCTGAACGCCGCCACCGTTCTTCGCGTCGATGACGGGATACGTTGTCGTCATGAACAGATCGCCGGCCACGAGCACATCGGAACCGCGGAAGTAGACGAACACATCGCCGTCCGTATGTCCCTTCGGAACGTGGTGCAGGAAAATGGCTTCGCCGTTGAAATGAAAATCACGGACATCTTCGAAGAAGGTATTCAGCGGCCACTCGGTGGCGGGCCGGCCCGCCTGCGACATGTGAGCGAGCGTGTGCTCGTTCGCGATGATCGCCGCGGGATTGCCGTTCACGGTCCGGCCGGCATGCGACATCGTTTCGTTTCCGCCCGTGTGGTCGGGATCGGCATGCGTGTTGACGATCCATCGAATTTCTTTGTTCGATAATTGCCGGATCGCCGTCAGCACTTTTTCACGCATCGGGGCCGCGCCGGTGTCGACGACGACAATACCTTCATCGCCGATCTGAACCGCGACGTTAGCGCCGGCTCCCACCAGCATGTACACGTTACCCTGCACGTGAAACGTTTTGATTTCGCCGTCGGGCGTTGCCGCGGGCCTTGCCGGAGGCCGTGGCGCGTCTTTCCGCACGTTGAGAGGAGTGCGGCTGGAGTTGTCGAGCTTTGTCATGTACTCGGGGTACGTTGTCTCCGCGCCGCCCCAGACCGCTTCCAGCGGCAGACCGAATTTGTTCGACCACTCCTTCAGGAATGGATTCTTGCCGGGCAGGAAATGGGGCACTTCGTTTTTCGGCCCCGGAACTTCGTTGACGTATTCACAGTTGTAGAGCCAGTTCTGATTTCCGCGATCCATGAATACGAATTCTTCGCTGTTGACGTAAGGCTCCGACAGGTAGACCGGGTCGTTCACGATCATCACGTGTGAGAGCAGATTGCCGTGCCGGATGTAATGCTCGACGACCGTGCTGAGATCGCTGCTCGGCGCGCCGCTGCGCCGGTAGAATTCTTTCTTGATGTGGGTGGTCGTCACGGTCAGGACGTCGCCGTTCCATTGCCCTGTCGAAAACCCCATGAAGGTATGAGGCGCGTACTCCGGCGGATGCGGGCGGCCGTCCATCCAGATTGTTCGAAACTGCTGGTAGGTTCCAAGGAATTGTTTGTACGCGACGACTTCCTGGGTGGCCGGATCCTTTTCCGACCATATTCTGAACTGCATTGGCCCGCGGAAGATGTGGGGAAGACTGTAGGGCTGGCATTGATGTTCGAGCAGCGTGACTCGCCTGACGTCGAAACTCTCTGCGTACCGGCGCGCCGCATCGTTCATCGGAACGCCCGTGAAATCGCCCTGCACATCGCCGGGAACCCGGTCGGCCTGGTCTTCGTGATACCTGCCCGCCCATTCTCCTTCCAGGTTCATCTGAGCGAATGAAGGAAGGCACGCGAGCAGCGTGATTAACAGCGATTCTATAATCCTCATCTTTCGGCGGATTCTAACGCAAATAAGTGGACTTGAGGAGCAGAGATCGTTTATCCATATTCGGCAAGGAGATCTCCATGAGACATCAATTGGTCATTCCAGTGATCGTCCCTGTAATCATCGCTTGCCTGATTCCGATTGCCGCGTTCGGGCAGGCGAAGGCGCCGCGCACGCCCGACGGTCAGCCGGATTTGCAGGGAATATGGAGCTTCGCGACCATCACGCCGCTGGAACGGCCTGCGGAGCTGGCTGGAAAAGAATTTTTCACAGCCAAAGAAGGGGTCGATTACGAAAACGAGGTGCGCAAGCGAAACAACATGGATCGCCGCGATGGAACGGCGGAAGCCGACGTCCAACGGGCCTACAATGATTTCTGGTGGGACCGCGGAACACGCATCGTGAAGACGAGACGCACGTCGCTGGTCATTGATCCGTCGGACGGCAAGATTCCAGCACTGACTGCGGCTGCAAAGGAACGGCAGGCGGAACGGCAAGCCGCAAACCGTGGACACGAATTCGATGGTCCCGAAAATCGGCCTTTACAGGAACGCTGCCTCACGTGGGTATCGACCGGCCCGCCGATGCTGCCGACGGCATACAACAACAATATTCGAATCGTGCAGACTGCCGGCTACGTCATGATCCTCGTCGAGATGATTCACGACATCCGCGTGATTCCGCTCGATGACAGGCCGCACCTCCCGCAGAATGTCCGTCAATGGAAAGGCGACTCGCGAGGTCACTGGGAAGGTGAGACACTCGTTCTCGAAACGACGAATTTCACGGGGAAGACCGCCTTCCGCGGTTCGAGCGAGAAGATGCGTCTCACCGAGCGGTTCAAGAGGATGGATGCAGGCACGCTTCTTTATCAGTTCACCGTCGACGATCCGGGCTCATTCGAGAAACCCTGGACGGTGGAGATTCCGATAACGAGAAATGAAGCGCCGATCTTCGAGTATGCCTGCCACGAAGGGAATTACGCGATGACAGGCGGCCTTGCCGGCGCGCGTGAGCAGGAGAGAACGTCGCAATAACAAGTAAAATGACTAATGACCATTGACCATTGAGAATTGAAAAAGCATGCTTTGCCAATTCTCAATGGTCAATGGTCATTTTACTTACTACTTCTTTTTTTCAGCCGCCTTCTTCTCTTCCAGGCGTGCACCCACCAGCGTGTTGTACAAACCGTAGTTGCCTTCATGGCAGGCATGCTCGAACAACGGGCCGACGGTTTTCTTCATCGGCAGCTCGGCGGACCACGGCCTCACCCATGTTGATTCGTCATCGATCGTGAACGTGTACTTGATCGTGTCGTCGGCCACACGCGTGAACCGTTCAGTGACGCGCATGTTCTCGCTGGAGTTTCGGAGCGGGTTCTTGCCGTTGAAATTCGTGGTCTCGACAACGAGCGTCTCGCCTTCCCAATGGCCGCGAGCATCTCCCATCCACTCACGAATGTTGGGCGAGATGTGGGGACGTCCATCCAGCGGAATGATTCGCACATCGTGGATCATCTCGACGAGGATCATCACATAGCCGGCAGTCTGCACGATCCGATAATTACTGTTGTAGCCCGTGTTCAGCATCGGTGGCCCGGCGCCAAGCATGATGAGGCAGCGATCGTCGAGGTCGTTGGCTTCCGCGGAATCCCACCGGCCGACGTGCTTTCTGTACTCGACGGCATCGGCGGCACGCTTTACGCCTTGCGGGGTCATCGCTGGGACTTTTCCATCTGGAGGATCGAAGATCAGCGACGTTCGCAGGTCATGCGCATAGGTGCTCTGATTCCTGTCCAGACTGAACTGCGTGAAATCATAATGAACGTCTGCGATCGTGCCGGGCGCGGTCTGCTCGGTTTCCTTGTCCGCAGACTCCTTTTCGTGTTTCCGCGCTTCTTCCTCGGTGTAGAACTCTTTCGTTACACCCTTCGGCCGCTCGAGCGGCACGTATGTGGAGTTCGTCCAGAAGCCCTGCAGATCGGGCTGTCCATCGGGAGTGCGCGGCGTCTTATACGTTTTCGCAGGCGCGCGGTTTGCCTGGGCCGAGGCGGAAACTGCCGCAAGCAACATCGTCGCAATCAACATCAGAACAAGACTAACTCTTCGGTGCATATCGCAACTCCTGTCCAACAAGCTTCGCCGGATCGGCGCCGGCCTTTGGCCGGAACTTCTGGACCCGTCCGTTGAAGACTTCGGCAAGATAGAGATTACCTTCCTGATCGACCGTGATCGAGTGCGGACCATTGAATTGACCTGGCTGTCCGCCGGGCCCGCCCCAACCATATAAATAATGTCCGTTCAGGTCGTATTTCACAATGCGGTTGGTTCCACCGTCGGAAATCCACAGGAACTGATCGGTTGTGATCACGTGCGCGTACGGCGACGATCGAACGCCGGTCTTCCACATATCGAGGAATTTCCCGTTTTCGTCGAACACCTGAATCCGGCGATGTCCGCGGTCCACAACGAACAGGCGGCGATCGTTGCTGATCTGAATGCTGTGAACGGTGTTGAACTCATTCGGGCCGGGATTCTTCGGATCTTTGGGAGGCTGGCCCCAGTCCATCAAGAACTTCCCATCTTTGTCGAATTTCGCGACGCGCGTTCCGCCGTAGCCATCACTGATAAAGAACGTGCCGTCGGGGAGCCATGCAATGTCGGTCGGCCGATCAAAGAGATTTCCGCCATCGCGGCCTCGCTTGCCTTTTGTCCCGAGCGACATGACGAGCTTACCGTCGTACGTGAATTTGTAGATCATGTGCAGCTGATCGTCGATGATCCAGACGTGCTTCTCAGGATCGTAGGGGCTCATCTTGATCTTGTGAGGGCCGCGTCCGCAGGTCATGTCGAAGATCTTGTCGATGTCCTTCCACCATTGGACCAGTTTGCCGTTCCGATCAACAACAAGGATGACGTGATGATATCGACGCTCCCAGCCGCGCTTCGGCTCGGGATCGCATGTGGGATTGTGTCCGTCGTCGTTGCCGTTTGCAATGCGTGGTGGAGTAAGCATGGAGTAGGGCGTCCAGGGCTTGGCATCTGGAGGTAAAGGTAGCTCGCCGCGTTGCGCAATCCAGATGCGGTCGGGTGTCTCCGCGAAGACGGCGCCGACAGATCCCCAGGTCCAACCAGTGTGCTTGATACCGTCAGCCTCATCCGGCAGCGGTTGCGGCCAGTTCTCAACCAGCTCGTATGGGCCGAACTCTTCCTGTCCACCTTTTTCCTGCGCGGCGGCCGCACCCGGCACGGCGCTCGCAGAGTTTGTGGGTGCCGGCGCCGTGCATCCAATGAGGATCGCGGCGGCCACCAGCGCGACCAGCGTCAGGGATAGAGTGCGCATAAACATACTCCTTTCGATTAGCGTCGGGCCCACCGGCCAAGCCATAGTTGGTACACCGCTTTACTTGAGGCTGCGCCCTATCGGGCTTGCGCTTCGCGGCAGCCTCTTTGATGGCCTTTTGGCCGGTCCCCCCACGCCTTTTGATTAGTGTCGGGAATTCGTCTTTGGCGAGGAGTCTAACGTGTGCGTGCAGAAGCGGCAAAAGAATTCACATTGTGGAATCAGGATGTCCCCTTGTTCAGCAATTCCGGTACTTTCCGGGTGAATTTCCTCAAATCCCTTTCGGCCGCGTCATGAAAGGCAGCCGCGGATCGAGGAAATCCCGCCGAAAGGGCGATTCCGGGTGATGGCACGCATTTTGCGACAACAAGATCAGTCTGAAGAACTAAGTGAGTATTGCGGTACCACCCCGAAGGAGTTACGAAAAAATGAAAAGATTATGTGTCGCGCTGGGTTCTGCACTGTGCCTGATGTTTGTGATCATGCTCTTCGCACAAGTGTCGTCGGCGCAAACATGGGACAAGAAGACGCGCATCACCGTTAACAAGCCGTGGAGTCTCCCCGGCAATACCGTCCTGCCCGCGGGCACCTACGTCATGCGGCTGTACGACTCGGCGTCGGATCGGCACGTGGTCGAGATCATGAATGAGGACGAAACGAAGCTGATGGCGCGGGTCATCGGCATTCCGGCAGTTCGATTGGAACCTTCCGACAAGACCGTTTTGAATTTTTATGAACGAAAAACACCGGGTCCGGACGCCCTTCAATCCTGGTTCTATCCCGGAACGCTGAATGGTGTGGAATTTCCGGCTCCCCCGGCTGCTGCGGCTGAGCTTGCGACCATCGATGTGAAGGCGCTGCCTGCTCCTGAGCCAGTGGTGGAAGCTCCGCCGGCTATCGCAGAAGTACAACCCGAGCCGGCGCCGGCTCCTGAGGCTGCTCCTGAACCGGCACCCGCGCCGCAACCGGAACCTCAACCTGAGCCGCCGCAAGTAGCGGAGAACAATCCTCCTCCGCCGCCGGCTCTTCCGAAGACAGCGGGCGAATTGCCGTTGATGGCTCTGATTGGACTCGCGTCACTGGGCGCATCTGCACTCTTCCGCAAGTAGGATTCACGTGCGGTGGATTCGGCGAACTCTGTTGCTGATCGGCTTTGTGGCGCTCTCCTATGTTGCGGAGAGCGCCATCGATTCAGAGCTGTATCAGCTTCAGTTACGTCGTGCACTTGGAGAAGAAGGAGAGAAGCAGCGGAAGCTTCCGGACGGCGCGATCGGGAAGATCGAAATTCCGAAGATCGGCCTGTCTGCGATGATTGCCGAAGGGACGGAGTGGGCGACGTTACGCCGGGCCATCGGGCACATTCCTGGAACAGCATTCCCGGGGGAAACTGGGAATGCTGCCATTGCCGCGCATCGCGACACGTTTTTCCGAGGATTGCGTAACATCAGCCGCGGCGATGCGATCGATGTGACTACGGATCGCGGCGTTTTCCGTTATGTTGTCGAGTCGACCGAGATCGTCAAACCCAATGATATGGGCGTGCTCAAACCCGGAAAGTCACAAGCGCTGACGCTCATCACTTGCTACCCATTTTTCTGGATCGGACCTGCGCCAAGACGGTTCATCGTTCACGCAAAGGTGAGTTAGCACGAAGAAGAATTAGCCACAAAAAGGCACATAATTCACAAGAATTTTTGAGCCTCTTGTGCCTCTTTGTGGCTAATTTTTCTTCGCGGTCAGCCGATCCGGAGCAGCTTCATCAGGTTTCCGCCGAGAATCGCTTCCTTTTCCGCATCCTTTAGGAACGTCGCTTTCAAAATCAAATCGACAGCGGCAGGCCAGTTGTACGGAGTGTCCGTGCCGTAGACGATCTGATTGGCGCCGAATTCCGCGACGAGATGCCGCAGGCCTTCTTCACTGAAGACCATCGAGTCGACCAGGATCTGATCCTTGAAGTATTCACGCGGATGTTTCTTGTTCGCGCAATTCGCGTTGTCGCGGACATCGCATGCGACATCCGTGCGGCCGATGTAGGAAGGTAGATATCCACCGGCATGAGCGCCGCAGAATTTCACTCCGGGGAAGCGATCCAGCGCTCCGTCGAAAATCATGCGCGACAGGAAAAAGGTCGTCTCCAGCGGATTGCCGATGATGTTTCCAAGGTCGCCGCGCCCGCGAAATGCGCCTTCTTTAATAATGTTGTCGGCGCCGCCGGGATGCACGAAGACCATGACATTGAGTTCCTGCACCTTCGACCAGAACGGGTCGTATTTGGGCGTCGAGGGAACTTCGCCGCCGGCATGGCCCGCGATTCCGACACCTTTGAGGCCGAGCTTCTTGACGGCTTCATCCAGTTGTTCGGCCGCCATCTCCGGATGCTGCAGCGCAACCGACGCGAGTCCCACGAAGCGATCCGGATGCGCCTTGCACCATTCGGCGAGTTTCTGATTTTGTACATTGACGAGCTTTCGCGCCACGTCGCGATCCAGGCCGTACCACCAGCCGCCCTGATGCGAGAGCACCTGAATATCAATGCCCATATCGTCCAGCACGCGCAAACGCTGTGGTCCCAGAACCAGCGTGCCGCCCTGGGTGTTTGTAACGTTCCTGGCGAGCGGCGTGTCCTTGACGACTTCCAACTCTTCCGGCGCGATAAAGTGACCATGAGCATCGATCACCTTCACCCGCTTTTTTCCAACGGACACTTCGCGCCGCCTGGGTGCAGCCGCCTGGAAGTAGAAAAAGCTTGCTGCAGTGGTTTTCAAAAAGTCTCTACGTTGCATATTGAGTTACCTCCGCGTTAACGCTCGCTTTCGGGTGACTCAATATATACTCACACCGCCCGGATACAAAACGCGGGAAAAGGAGAAGTCCATGGCTCGACTCTCGATGGCATGCGTAGCCGTTCTGATTACGTTGACGCTCGCCGGCTTCCAATCGCAGCGGCCCCCTGCCGGCACGTCTCATCAGGGGAAGGCATTTCGCTTTAATAAGGTAGCAGACGGCGTTTATCACGCCGTCGGGACCGGTGCGCTGGCCGTTGTCGGGAATTCGTCGATCATCGTGAATGACGATGATGCGATCCTCGTCGACGATCACGTCTCTCCTGCGGCGGCGTGGGTGCTGCTCGAAGAGCTGAAGGACATTACGAACAAGCCGGTTCGAACCGTCGTCAACACGCACTTTCATTACGACCACGCTCATGGGAACCAGGTCTTCGATAAGGATGTGGCGATCATCGGCCACGAGTTCACCCGCGAAATGCTGACCGGCGGGAAGTCGATCGAGATGCCGCTGTACAAAGGCTATCTCACCGGTCTTCCGCGCCAGATCGAGGATTTGAAGAAGCGCGTCGCCGCCGAATCAGATGCCGGGAAGAAGGGGACGCTGGAGAACCAGCTGCGTGTGGCTGAAAACAATTACGCCTCGCAGCAGGAACTCAAACCGACGCCACCGAACGTGACGCTTCAGACGCGCATGACGCTGCATCGCCGATTTGCCGGAGCCGATCGCGAAATCCAGATTCGATTTCTGGGACGCGCACACACGGCGGGCGATGTGGTTGTTTACCTTCCCAAAGAGAAGATTGTCTGCACGGGAGACATGCTGACCAGCGGCCTTTCCAATATGAGCGATGCCTTCGTGAACGAATGGGCTTCAACACTGGATGAGCTGAAGAAACTGGACTTCGCGACGGTCCTGCCGGGTCACGGCGACGCCTTCACCGACAAAGCCAAGATCGATTACTTCCAGGCATATCTTCGCGACGTCTGGACCGAAGTCAGCCGCCTGAAGCAGCAAGGCGCATCCGCCGAAGATGCGGCAAAAGGCGCCGATTTCACCAGACACAAAGATCATTTTCCCATTCAGGGACCCGGCGTCCCGCTGATTGCCGTCAACCGGATCTATGACCTGATCAACAGCCGCGAAGCGGCGCCAAGAGACTAGCCGGACTAGTCTAGGGAGAACCTGAACGAATTGCAGGCTGAGGCGTCATTTTGCAGGCTGAGGCGTCATTCCCCTCCTTGCATCACCGCAAGGAGGGGTGGCCGAGCGATTAAAAAAGATTTCGCGAAGCCTCCGCTGATCGCGAGGCCGGGGTGGTTTTCCGATTGAGAACAAAAAGGAAAACCACCCCGTCTGCGCGGAACAAGGTAGCTTCGCGACTTCTTATTCGACCGCGCAGCCACCCCTCCTTGCGGTGATGCAAGGAGGGGAATGACGCTCGATTCCACATCCGTTCACACCTTCGCGGCTCTATTCGGATGCGCGTCGCGCGTTATACTCTCGGCGAATGTTGAACATGGAACGTCGGCGGCAGTTCCTGGATTTGATGGCGGAGTCGGGTTGGGACTGCCTCCTCCTCTACGGGCATAGCTGGCGCAAGGACTTCTTTCGTTGTCTGGTCAATTTCAATTTCTTCGGACCCTACGCGCTG
>Ga0207646_10005024_pt1 | contig 14083 bp, 13 predicted proteins | sample KBSK5502metaG_FD_184343 | JGI IMG/M metagenome (GOLD analysis project Ga0207646, IMG submission 184343) | Corn, switchgrass and miscanthus rhizosphere microbial communities from Kellogg Biological Station, Michigan, USA - KBS K5-50-2 metaG... | ecosystem: Host-associated > Plants > Roots >... | reverse complement strand
GAACACCACCTCCGACAAGGACGTCGACTGCGCGCCTTTCCCCGGAAGCTGGCTCGAGGAAGGCTACGGCACTCCCCCAGGCGCTCCGGTGATGTGTTCGCCGGCCAGTTGAACGACGCGGCCGCTTTGCGAGCGCTTAGAAGCGCAGCGAACAGCTCGCCGTTGCGCCGACGTGGATCTCTTTCCCGGCACCCGAGGCGACGACGGCGTTGACCCCGAACGTGACGCCGCCGAACGCGTCGTTCATGCGGTAGGTTGCCAGCGTCGCCAACGGCTCGACGCCGCGCTCCCCGGTCTCCTGGTCGCTCGTAGTGATTAGGCAACGCGTGCAGGGCTTGACCAGCTTCATCGTGATGCCCGCCGCGGCGAGTTCGTCGATATTATCTTCGTCGTAGGCCTCGATTCCCCAGAGCACGACGTTCGGCCGGAAGCGGTTCTGCGGCAGCGGCGAGGCGAGACGTTCGTTGAGATCGGCGAGCGAGGCGTCGGAAAGGACGAGTAGCGGATAGGCATCGGCAAAGGCGGTGTGCGCACCGGTGTCGCTGCCACGAGCCGGATTGCAGGTACGGCGCAGTCGCGGGTCGAAGCGAACCAATCTTGCGTCTGAGCCGATCCACGCGGAAATCCACGCGGCGACGGCGTCACCTTGATCGATCGCCGGCAGGCTGTCGCGCCAGATGGTGATCGGCAACCTTGCTCCTGATCGGTCGAACGGGATGGTGATATCCGCCATCCCCGGTGCCGTCAACTCGAGCACCGTCGCCGACAACGCCGGGGTGATCAAGGCCAGCCGGGGAACGTCACGCTGACTGATGAAGCGCCCGGCGTCGTCGACGATCATCCATTCGCGGTCATGGGCGAGCCCGCGCTCGGTGACGGCGGCGGCCGACAGTTGCAGACCGCGACAACTCTTCACGGGGTAGACGAAGAGAGCGGCGATGGTCGCAATCATCAGGCTTGACGCATCGTCTTGGGACAGAGCGCCGCAGGCGCCCTCCGTCCGGCGCAGATACGACCTCAGTGCAGGCCCGATGTGTATTCGGCGACTGCGCGCATGTCGCGCTCGCTCATTCTCGCCGCGATCTGCGCCATCACCCTGCCGTTGAGGTCCTTGCCTTCCTTGTCCATGCCGCGCGTGCCGGTCTTGAACGCCTGCAGCTGCGCAAAAGTGTAGTCGGGGTGCTGACCCGATAACCGCGGGTAGCGCGCGGGAAGGCCGGCGCCGTTGGGTGAGTGGCACGCGGCGCACGCGGGGAGCGCGCTCGCCGCGCTTCCGCCGCGATAGAGCTTCTGTCCGGCCGATACCAGCGTCGGATCTTTCGCTGCGAGACCCTTGGGTTTCTGGCGAGCGAAGAATACGCCGAGCGATTTCATATCCTCAGGCGTCAGATTCGCCACCATTCCCGCCATCACCGCATTGTTACGGATTCCGCTCTTAAAATGCATCAACTGCAGGGTGATATACTCGGAAAGTTGCCCCGCGAGCGATGGATTGACGGGTGTTGGGCTGTTCCCGTCGGCGCCGTGGCAGGCGGCGCAGACGGTGTTGACGATCTGCTGCGCCTTCGCGAAGTCGGCCTTGCCGCCGCTCTCCTGGGCTTGCGCCGGGATGGCGGGCACGTTGGCGATCCACGCGGCGACCAGCACCAACCCATATCTCATTCCCGAGCTCCCCTCACGTTCGCTGACCTTCGCTCGCTCGAGCCGGCCGCCGCGCGCGCGATTGCGGGCGGGCAGATTCCGCGAGCCGCGTATTTTACCCAAAAGGACTGGTCCGGCGAAGCGCACGGTGCGGTCGCGCAGTTGAAAGCAGTGGTGCTGCTTTGAAGCATCCGTTCCACCAGGCAACGTTTTTGACGACTGCTGCGCAGTGGCGTCAACTCCCGGCCGGCGGCGCGCTGGAGGTCGCATTCGCCGGGCGGTCCAACGCCGGCAAGTCATCGGTGATCAATGCGCTGGCGCAGCGTTCGCGCCTGGCTTACGTCAGCCGGACGCCGGGACGCACGCAGCACATCAACTTCTTTCGCGCGCCGTCCGGCGCGCTGCTGGCCGATTTGCCGGGGTATGGCTACGCCAAGGTGCCGGCAGCGGTGCAGCGTCGCTGGCAGATATTCCTGACGCGCTATTTGGCGGAACGAGAACCGCTGGTGGGGCTCGTGCTGGTCATGGATGCTCGGCATCCGCTGACAGCGCTCGATCGGCAGCTGCTCGATTGGTTTCTGCCGACCGGTCGACCGGTACGCGTTCTGCTGACCAAGGCCGACAAGCTCCCGCCAGGCGAGCGCCGCCGCGTACTGCAGGACGCATGCCGCGCCTTTGCAGCGGATTACGGCACCGCCAAGATCGACACGCAGTTATTCTCCGCGACGGAACGCCTCGGAGTCGCGGACGCGGAAACGGCAATCAATACCTGGATCGCGGATTGGGCGCCGGGCGCAGAAAAAGAAAGGCCCCGGCATCAAGGGGAGTGACACGGGGCCGAAAACGCCCTGCGATCGGTGAATACCCACAATCGTAGGGCACCCGCTCAGGGAGGAAAGCGGGAGACGTTGCAACCGTCTGCGGGTATTGACCGGTGTCCGGCGGAAGAGTTCCTCGACCGTGTTCCCTCCGATTTGTCGAGTGGCGATCATGGGTAAGCGGATCGCGTCCGGAGAGTCGCGCGGGGAGCTTCCTCCTCGCTTCGGCGTCGCCACGCGCAATCCCCGTACAATGCGCGAGGCCTCTCGCCGCCGGCGCGCACGGCTGACTAAGGCCAGATACATATTGCACTCCTTGCGTGCCGAGGAGTGCGATGCGGGTGCATCACGCCGGTTACCGGCTTAAAGGGTTCTATCGCTGGGCGAATTACGCTCTACGCTGGGGCATGATTGCCCCCGATGCCCAGCGCCGATGGGAGATTTTGCGGTTCTGGCAACGCTATGGTGTAGCGGCCACCAGCGAAGCCTTCCGGGTCAGCCGCCGCACCCTCTATTTGTGGCGGGCCAAACTGCGGGCGGAAGGCGGCAACCTCGCGGCCTTGGTGCCGGGTTCGACCGCGCCCAAGCGCCGGCGCCGGCGCCAGTGGCCAGCGGTGTTGATCGCCGAGATTCGACGCTTGCGCACGCTGCACCCGAATCTGGCGAAAGAGAAGCTGCACCTGCTGCTGGGAGTGTTTGCCGCGGCCCACCAGCTGCCCTGTCCGAGCGCCCGTACTATCGGCCGCTTGATCGCTGACGCACCGGACAAGATGCGCACCCGGCCGCGTCGGCTGGGCGCCCACGGCAAATCCCAACCGATACGCCGGCCACGCTTGCGCAAGCCCAAGCATTTCCACGCCCAGCGTGCGGGCCATTGTGTGGCCCTGGACAGCATCGAACTGCGGGCGCAGAGCGATCGCCGCTACATCATCACCTGCACCGATCTGCATTCGCACTTCGCCTGGGCCTGGGCCACGCGCAGTCATGCCAGCACCGCCGCCGCACAGTTCTTTCGCTTGATTCAAGCTGTGTTCCCCTTCGCCATCGAAGCGGTGCTCACCGACAACGGCAGCGAATTCCAGCGCTATTTCGCGGCCGCTCTCGCCGACCGACTGTTCACTCACTGGCATACCTTCCCCAAGACCCCGAAAATGAACGCCCACTGCGAACGCTTCAATCGCACCGTCCGGGAGGAATGCATCGACTATCACCACGACTTGCTCTTCCTCGACGACCTCACCGACTTCAACCTCGAACTGTTGCGTTGGCTGGCTTGGTACAACCTCGAGCGTCCCCACTTCAGCCTCACCACGCCCATCCCCGGACGCAAAACCCCGCGCTTGCTTTCACCAGTACAATTCCTACACCAAAACCACCAGTGCAATATGTACTGGCCCGATACAACGGCTTGCCGGTCGGCGAGTGCCCGCGCTACGATGCGGCCTGCCGGAATCCGGCTGACGCGATCGAGCCGGTACCTGGTGCACGTGAACTGCCCATGCAATTTGCCGGAAAGTTTCCCGAACGACGGCCGCGCCGCATGCGCCGCGACGAATTCTCGCGGAGGTTGATGCGCGAGCACAGCCTCTCCGCCGAGGACTTGATCTATCCGGTCTTTGTTCAGGAAGGCGATCGGCGCGAGGACGAGGTGCCGTCCTTGCCGGGGGTCGCACGCAAGAGCATCGATCGCCTGCTCCGCGATGCGGAACGTTGTCTCGAGCTCGGCGTGCCTGCGATCGCCTTGTTCCCGGTCATCAGCGGCGAATTGAAATCGCTTGACGCGGCGGAGGCGTGGAACCCGGAGGGTCTCGTGCCCAGGGCAGTCCGCGCGTTGAAAGACCGATTCCCGCCGCTGGGTATCATTACCGACGTCGCGCTCGATCCTTACACGAGCCACGGCCAGGACGGGATCGTCGATGCAAGCGGCTATGTCGCCAACGATCCCACGGTCGCCGCCTTGACGCGCCAGGCGCTGTGTCACGCCGAGGCTGGCGCGGACGTCGTCGCCCCCTCGGACATGATGGATGGGCGAGTAGGGGCGTTGCGCGCGGCGTTCGATAAGGCCGCTTGCGATCGACCACGCATTCTCGCGTATTCGGCCAAATACGCTTCGAACTTCTACGGACCGTTCCGCGATGCGGTAGGCTCGGCGGGCAATCTCAAGGGCGGTGACAAATACACCTACCAGATGGACCCGGGTAACTCGGACGAGGCGCTGTGGGAGGTCTACCTCGATTTGCAGGAAGGCGCCGACATGGTCATGGTGAAGCCGGGCCTTCCATACCTCGACATCGTGCGGCGCGTGAAAGACACCTTTGGGGTTCCGACCGCCGTCTATCAGGTCAGCGGCGAATACGCGATGCTCAAGGCCGCAGGCCAGCGCGGCTGGCTCGACGAGCGCGCTTGCGTGCTGGAAACGCTGACGGCGTTCAAGCGCGCCGGTGCCGACGCTGTCCTCACCTATTTCGCACTGGCCGCGGCGGAATGGCTGCGCGCGTAGCGTAGTTGCTAGAGCCCGCCTTCGGCGGCGAGCAGCGCGCGAAGCTGCGTCGGAGTCAGACGCTCATCCGCGCTCGTACCGCGCTCCCGCCGCGGACGGTTCCGTCGCTGCTGCGGGGAAACGATCACGAGGCGTATCGTTGCCTGCGGCGATTCGACGCGCAACTGCGCTTGCCCGTCGCCCCGCGGCGCAGGAACCGACGCATAAGCAATTCCGGCATTGATCAGTGAAAGTTCGACCGACTTGGCGTCTTCCGCCTCGAGTTCCAGCCGCACCTCGCTGTGCTCGGTAGCCCAGCCGGCTGCCACGGCACCGGTGAGCAGCGGTTTCCACTGCGACAACCTTTCCATCCAGTCCAAGGCGTCGACGCGCTGGGCCCGAAGCGAGGCCATCTGGGCCGTGCCTTGAAACAAAGTGTTGTAATCGCGCAACGCCTGTTCCACCTCCTCATTGCCCGGCAGCGCTTCATGATCAGGCAAGCCGAGGTGGCGGCAGGCCTTGCGCTTCGCGGCTTGCCAGTCGTTCAACCCGTGCTCGGCGATCAGCCGTGCCGTCGCCTGCGCAATGCGCGCCCGATTGCGCAGCGTCCGTGGCGAGTCGGTGCGAGGCAAACTGGCCTAGAAAAGCTGGTTCCGGATTTCCCCGGGGGCCCTGCCGCTGCCCGGCGCGGGGAGCACGTCATCGCGCAGCTTAGGCGGAAACTCGGAGTAAAAGTACTCGGCAATCCCCCCGCGGTCCTCCGGCTCGCGCAGGCCTGTGTCCGGGCTTATCCTGGCGACGATGACTCCCTCGGGCGGTTGCAACGGCCGTTCCGGTACACCCTTGAGCACCTTGGCCATGAAGTTCATCCAGATCGGCAGCGCGGCGACCGCACCGGTCTCGTTCGTCCCCAGTGTCTTCGGTTGGTCGAACCCGATCCACGCGATCGCCACCATGGACGCGTTGAATCCGCAAAACCAGGCGTCGACGTTGTCGTTGGTCGTCCCGGTCTTGCCCGCGAGATCCTGCCGCCCGAGCTGCATCGCCCGGGCTGCGGTGCCGGCGCGCACGACGTCGCGCATCATCGTGGTCATGATGAATGCGTTGCGCGGATCGATCGCGCGCTCGGCACCCTCGGTCGCGGCAACGGGCTGCGCATTGGACAAGACATTCCCGCGGCTGTCGACGACGCGATCGATCAGATACGGCGTGATGCGGTATCCGCCGTTGGCGAAGATCGAATAGGCCCCCAGCATCTGCAAGGGTGTCGCGGCGCCTGCGCCCAGGGCCATCGGGAGGTACGCCGGGTGCAGTCTGGGATCGAAGCCGAAACGGCTGATGTAGTCTTGGGCGTACTTGGGCCCGATCGCCTGCATGACGCGGACAGTGACCAGGTTCTTAGATTTCATCAGCGCCGTCCGCAGTCGCATCGGCCCTTCATATTTCCCATCGTAGTTCTTGGGCTCCCAAGGCTCGCTCCCGGTTTGAGCCGCGTCGAAATATAGCGGTGCGTCGTTCACGACGGTCGCCGGGCTGAAGCCCTTTTCCAGCGCCGCCGAATAGATGAAAGGCTTGAACGCCGATCCCGGCTGACGCTGGGCCTGGGTGACGTGATTGAACTTGTTGCGGTCGAAGTCGAATCCTCCGACGAGCGACAGGATCGCACCATCCGTCGGTCGCGCAGACACGAGCGCTGACTCGGCCTGCGGCATCTGGCCGATTTGCCAGCGTCCCTTGTCGTCGCGGCTTACGCGGATGACTGCTCCCCTGCGGATGCGGTTGCCCACCGGCGCCTTATCGGACAACGCGCGAACTGCGAACTTGAGGCCGTCGCCGTTGATCGCGATCGTTTCGCCGTCGCTGCGCACGACTTGGACTTCGAGCGGCGAGGCCGCGACGACGATCGCCGCATCGAGATTGTCGCTGTCGGAAAGGTCCTGGAACGCCGAATCGAGAGCTTGCTCGAGCTCCGCGGGATCGCTTGGGAGGCTGAGATAGGCCTCCGGCCCTCGATAGCCGTGGCGCCGGTCGTAGTCGATGACGCCTCGTCGCATTGCAGCATAGGCCGCATCCTGGTCGACTTTTCGCACCGTCGTGTAGACGGTGAGCCCTCGGGTATAGCTGTCTTCGCCGTAGGTCTCGAACATTGTTTGCCGCACCATTTCGGCGACGAATTCGGCGTGGGCAGTCGTATCGCGGATCGTCTGCCGCACGACGAGGGGCACGTCCTGTGCCTGCTTGAGCTCTCCATCGCTAATGAACCGCAGCTCATGCATGCGCCGCAAAACGTAGAGCTGGCGGGTCCGCGCCCGTTTCGGATTCGCCACCGGATTGTAGGCTGAAGGCGCCTTCGGCAACCCCGCCAGCATCGCAGCCTCCGCAACGTCGATTTGCCCGAGCGGCTTGCCGAAATAGATCTGCGCCGCGGCGGCGAAACCGTAGGCACGCTGGCCCAGGAAAATCTGATTGACGTAGAGCTCGAGGATCTGGTCCTTCGACAGGTTGGCCTCGATCTTGTAGGCGAGCAACACCTCGCGCAGCTTGCGAGTCAATGTTCTTTCTCGGGTGAGGAAGAAATTGCGAGCGACCTGCATGGTGATCGTCCCCGCGCCTTGCTGGGTTCCGCTCGCAACGTTCGTCAAGGCCGCCCGAAGCACGGAAATGTAATCGACGCCCCCGTGCTGGTAGAACCGCTCGTCCTCGGCGGCCAGGATCGCCCGGCGCATGATTTCGGGGACTTCCTTGATCTTTACCACCGCTCGCCGCTCCTCGCCAAATTCCCCGAGCAACTCCCCGTCGGCGGAGAGGATTCGCAGAGGGACCTTTGGTTGGTAGTCGGTCAGAGCCTCAAGCGTCGGTAAAGTGGGATAAAGAAGGGTAAAAACGAACGCAACCAGCAAGGTTCCGACCAGCGCCAAGCCAAACAGGACGGACGCCAAGTAGATAAGCCAGCGCTTTAGCATGAATGAATGAAAGTTACCGAGGAGCGACGCGGGAGCCGCGATTATATGCAGGGTTACAAGCAAGATAAACTTGAAAAAAAGCAATTGCCATGGTTTATACTTGCTGCTAGGATTTAATGTAGTTTATATGTATATCGCCTAACCTTCCCATGCTGAAGGAAAAACTCGGTTCCGCTTTTTCGTTCTTGCAGGCGACTTCGCCCCCCCTGATCGGGGTCGATATCAGCTCGTCCGCGCTCAAGCTGGTGGAACTCTCCGAAACCGGCAAGGGTGCGTACCGCCTGGAACGCTACGCCGTCGAGCCGCTGGCCAAGGACGTGGTCACCGACGGCAACATTGCCAATCTCGATCAGGTCGCTGACGCGCTGCGGCGAGCGCATAAGCGCCTCGGATCGCGTAACCGGAACGTCGCCCTCGCACTCCCTGCGGCGATGGTCATCACCAAGAAAATCATCGTTCCAACCGGGCAAACCGAGGAAGAACTCGAGCTCCAGGTCGAAACGGAAGCCAATCAATATATTCCTTTCGCGCTGGACGAGGTCAATCTGGATTTCCAGATCCTCGGCCCAGCGCCGAACAACGCCGACGAGGTCGAAGTGCTCATTGCGGCATCGCGCAAGGAGAAGGTCGAAGACCGGGTGGCGATTGCCGAGGCCGCCGGCCTCAAACCGCGGGTGATGGATGTCGAATCCTACGCCACCGAGGAAGCTTTCCAGATGATCGCTCCATCGCTGCCGGCAAACGGCCGCGACCAGAATATCGCGCTGGTCGACATCGGCGCGCACGTGATGCATTTCTACGTCCTGCGCAACAATCAGATCCTTTTTTCGCGCGACCAGGCGTTTGGAGGCAACCAGCTTACGCACGAGATTCAGCGGGCCTTCAATCTCTCGCCGGAGGAAGCGGAGTCCGCGAAGAAGAATGCCGGCTTGCCCGAGAACTATGACGCCGATGTGCTGCAACCGTTCATGGAAACGCTCGCTCTCGAGATTACCCGGGCGCTGCAGTTTTTCTTCACCTCGACCTCGTACAGCCAGGTTGACCAGGTCGTGCTTGCCGGCGGCTGCGCGCTGGTGCCCGGGCTGGACGAGCTGGTTGCCAAGCGCGCCGGCGTGAATGCGATTGTCGGCAATCCTTTCGCCAATATGTCGGTTTCGGACCGTATTCGGCCCCGGCAGCTCGCCGCCGATGCGCCGGTGCTGCTGATTGGCTGCGGTCTAGCCTTGCGGAGCTTCAACTGACATGGTCCGTATCAACCTGCTTCCCCACCGGGAACAGAAGCGGCAGGCGCGCCAGCGACAGTTTGTTTCGCTCGCGGTCGGGCTGGCGATCCTGGGAATTGCCGTCGTCGGCCTGGGCCACGTCGTGATCGCGGCACGCATCGACAATCAGAACAACCGCAATAATCTCCTCAAGACCGAGATTGCAAAGCTCGACGAGCAGATCAAGGAAATCGACCGACTCCGCGACCAGACGCAGGCGCTGCTGGCGAGAAAGCAGGTGGTCGAAACCTTGCAGGCGAACCGAACCGAAGCGGTGCATCTGCTCGACCAGCTGGTCCGCCAGCTGCCCGACGGCGTTTATCTACGGACAGTCAGGCAGAACGGCACCCGTGTAACGCTGGTCGGCTACGCCCAGTCCAACGCCCGCGTTTCGACGCTGATGCGCAACATCGAGAGCTCGCCATGGCTGGCCGCGCCTGAGCTCATCGAGATCCGCTCGGTGGCGCTGGACAAGCAGAAGGTCAACGAGTTCACGCTCGCCATGCAGGTCAAGCGAGCAGCGTCCACGGGCGACGCAAAGGCCGGCACCACGCCACCCGGCAAGGCGCCGCCAGGGAAGGCGTCCGGCAAGAGCGCATCCGCGCCCGCGAAGGGTGCCCCCGCATGACGCTCGACGACATCCGCAGACTGAACATCCGCGAAGCCGGCAATTGGCCGCTGCTGCCCAAGATCGTGGTGCTTGGCCTGATTCTTGTAGTCATCGTGGTCGCGGGCGGATTGCTCGACTGGCGCGATCAGTTCGACGCGCTCGATCGAGTGCAGGCGGAAGAAGGCAAACTCAGAGAATCGTACGCGTCGAAGAAGGCCAAGGCCGTCAATCTTGAGCTGTATGTGCAGCAATTGCGCGAGATCGAACAATCCTTCGGCGCATTGCTCAAGCAGCTTCCCAACAAGTCGGAGATGGACGCGCTGCTGACCGACATCAATCAGGCTGGCCTCGGCCGCGGCTTGCAATTCGAGCTGTTCAAGCCGGCGACCCAGGAGAGGCTGGCGGACTTCTATGCCGAACTCCCGATCAGCGTCAAAGTCACCGGTAGTTATCACGACATGGGCGCCTTCGCGAGCGACGTCGCGCAGCTCCCCCGAATCGTGACGCTCAACGACATCGTTATCGCGAACGACAAGGGAACGTTGACCATGGATGCGGTTGCCAAGACGTTCCGCTACCTCGATGAAGACGAGGTTGCCAAGCAGCGCCGTGCTGCGAAAGACGCGAAGGCCAAGAAATGAGATCGCGCGTCGCATTCTGCGCGGGCGTCGTGCTGCTCGTCGCCGGTTGCGGGGGCGAAAGCCACCAGGATCTGCGTGCCTGGATGCAGGAACAGGGCAAGGGTGCCAAGGGCAAGCTGGATCCGCTACCCCAGGTCAAGCCCTACGAGCCGTTTGCCTACAACGCGTTCGATCTGCCTGACCCGTTCAAGCCGAGAAAGATCGAGCCGGTCAAGGGAGGCAGCAACCTGGCGCCCGATCTCACGCGGCGCAAGGAGCCGCTGGAGGCGTATCCGCTGGAGTCGCTGCAGATGGTCGGCACGATGCAGCAGGGCCGGGCCACCTATGCGCTCGTCCGGACGACGGAAAAGGACATCTACCAGGTCAAGGTCGGCAATTACATCGGGCAGAACTTCGGCGTGATCATCGGCATCACCGATAACGAGATTCGGCTCAAGGAGCTCGTCCAGGACGGCACCGGAGACTGGACCGAGCGATCGAGCACCCTACAGCTCGCGGACGCGACGGATCAAAGACAGGAGCGAAGACGATGAGCCCCTTGCCTTCCACCGAATCCATACGTTTCCGCTGCCGCGCGTGGGCGGTTCTCGCCGCGTTCTGTGCGGGAATCGTCGCCCTAAGTGCCGGGCCGGTCTGCGCCCAGGCCGGGAACAGCATCGATTCGGTGAGCGTCTCCAAGGCGAGCTCGGGCCGGACGGTCATCAAGTTCACGCTGAAGGCGCCGCTGCCCAATCCGCCCGCGGGCTTCGCAATCACCAACCCGCCGCGCATCGCGCTCGACTTTCCGGACACCGCCAACGGCCTCGGCCGTACCGCGCAGGAGGTCGGCGACCCGGCGCTCCGAAGCCTTAATGTCGTGCAGGCGGGCAACCGGACGCGCGTCGTGTTCAATCTGAACAAGCCGCAGTCGTTCGACACGCAGATGGAGGGTAATACCATCCTCGTGACGCTGACCGATCAGGCGGCCGGCAGCGCGGGCACCGAAACACAGATCGTATCTCGGTTCGCGGAAGCGCGGCCGGGAGAAGTCACCCACGCTTTGCGCGACATTGATTTCAGGCGCGGGCGCAATGGCGAAGGTCGTATCATCGTCGACCTGTCGGACAGCTCCACCGGCATCGACATCCGGCAGCAGGGTCGCACGCTCGTCGTCGATTTTCTCAGGACGGCGCTGCCGCGGAACCTCGAGCGGCGGCTCGACGTCGCCGATTTTGCGACGCCGGTCGCGACCATCGACACCTTCGCGCAAGGCGCGAACGCGCGGATGGTGATCGAGCCGCGCGGGCTGTGGGAACACTCTGCCTATCAGGCCGAGAACCGTTTCATCCTCGAGATCAAGCCGATCCAGGAGGATCCGAACAGGCTGACGCAGGGCACGCGTCAGGGCTACAAGGGCGAGAAGCTGTCGCTCAACTTCCAGAACGTCGAAGTCCGGGCGGTGTTGCAGGTCATCGCCGATTTCACGGGCCTCAACATCATCACGAGCGACACAGTCACCGGCAGTCTGACGCTGCGCCTCAAGGACATCCCCTGGGACCAGGCGCTCGATATCATCATGCAGACCAAGGGCCTGGACATGCGCAAGAACGGCAACGTCGTTCTGATCGCGCCACGCGAGGAGTTGGCAGTCAAGGAAAGGCAGCAGCTCGAATCCAGGCAGCAGATCAGCGACCTGGAGCCGCTGCAGACCGAGATGTTCCAGCTCAATTATCAGAAAGCCGAAGCCGTCCAGAAGCTCATCTCCGACAAGGAGCAGAAGTTCCTGTCCAAGCGCGGAAGCGCCGTCGTCGATCCGCGCACCAATATCCTGTTCGTGCAGGACACCGCGTCGCGCCTGGAGGAAGTGCGGCGCGTAATCCGCCAGATCGATGTCACGGTGCGGCAGGTCCTGATCGAAAGCCGCATTGTGATCGCGAGCGACAAGTTCAGCCGGCAGCTCGGCGTCCGCCTCGGGGTTCAGACCGGGTTCACGCTGCAACGCCGCTATGCCGGCGGCTTCGGCGGCACGCTGTCGACGACGCCGGTCGTGACCTGCACGGGCACGGTATGCACCCGGGAAACGCGGACTCAAACACCCTATGAGCTGGCTTCGGGGATCGCCACGGCAGGCTACTCGGATTCGCCGCAACTCAATGTGAACCTGCCGGTCCCGAATCCCGCCGGGCAGCTCGCGCTCACCTTGATAAATCTCGGAAGCGGCAACCTCATCAACCTTGAGCTTTCCGCCCTGGAGGCGGATACCCTGGGGAAGGTGATCTCGAGCCCGCGGGTCGTCACGGCCGACAATCAGAAGGCCCACATCGAGCAAGGCACCGAGATCCCCTACGTCACCCCCGGCTCGGCCAATGCTCCCGCAACCGTGCAATTCAAGAAAGCCGTTTTGGCGCTTGACGTCACGCCGCAGATCACCCCGGACAACCGGATCATCATGTCGGTGGAGATCAGGAAGGACGCTGTCGGCCAGTTCGTCCCCGTCCAAGGCGGCGGCTCGGTACCGTCAATCGACACCAAGAACGTCACGACGCAGATCGCCGTGAACAACGGCGATACCGCGGTCATCGGCGGCATCTACGAGGAAACCATCAACAACAACGTGACCAAGGTCCCGCTCCTCGGTGACATTCCGATTCTGGGCTACGTCTTCAAGCAGACGGGGAAGGAGCTCGACAAGACCGAGCTCTTGATATTCCTCACGCCACGGATCATCAAGGAATCGGTTACGGCGGTACGCTAGGCGCGCGGGCCCGCAGCGACTCGCGCCCGAATCGTCGTTAAACTACAATGTACAATGCCTCGATGTTTCTGCATCGAGGCAATCTTTTTCTGGTGGGCATGCCGGGCTGCGGCAAGTCGACGCTCGGCCGCCTGCTCGCCAGGCGCCTGGTCAAGCCATTCTTCGACGCCGATGTCGAGCTCGAGCGTCGGCTCGGCGTAACGATTCCGGTCATCTTCGAGCTGGAGGGCGAACCCGGCTTTCGCGACCGCGAAGCAACCATCCTCGCCGAGCTCGTCGTCCAAAACAATATCGTGCTTTCCACCGGCGGCGGAGTCGTGTTGCGTCCATCGAACTGCGACCGGCTCAAGCAGGGTGGAACGGTGCTCTACCTCCATGCACCGCCCGCCACGCTGTGGGAGCGCACCCGCCACAGCAAGCACCGGCCGCTGCTGCAGGCTCCGGATCCGTTTGCACGGGTGCAGGAGCTCTATGCGGCTCGCGATTCGCTGTATCGCGAGGTCGCGGACGTGGTCGTCGAGTCGGATCGCGAGCAAGTGAGCCGCCTCGCGCATCGCCTCGAGCAGCAACTTCGAGCCGCTGCGCGAGCCTAGCAGGCTAACGCCGGTGCGGACCTTGACCGTTGCGCTCGGCGAGCGCAGCTACCCGATCCATATCGGCGAGGGGATTCTGACGCGTTGCGGCGAGTTGCTGCCACCGCTCCCATCGCGCCGCGCAGTCGTCGTAACCAATCCGATCGTCGCAGCACTTCACCTCGATGGCCTGCAGGCCGCGCTTCTTGCCGCCGGTATCAGCAATGAAGTGATCGTTGTCCCGGAGGGCGAAACGCACAAGGACTGGGCAACGCTCTACGAAGTCCACACGCGGTTGCTCGAGCTCGGCGCGGAACGCTCCACGACATTGATCGCCCTGGGCGGCGGCGTGATCGGTGATCT
>Ga0207646_10005023_pt1 | contig 14083 bp, 14 predicted proteins | sample KBSK5502metaG_FD_184343 | JGI IMG/M metagenome (GOLD analysis project Ga0207646, IMG submission 184343) | Corn, switchgrass and miscanthus rhizosphere microbial communities from Kellogg Biological Station, Michigan, USA - KBS K5-50-2 metaG... | ecosystem: Host-associated > Plants > Roots >... | reverse complement strand
GAACGTGATCGCGGCAGTCGCCAGCGCCCGTCCCGCCTCGTCGCGCACGCTCACGCGCGTCTCCCAGTAGCGCGGGTCTCCGGCGCGCGGCCGCGTCGCCGCGCGCTCGCCGTGCACCAGCACGGCGCCTGGGACGGCCGCATCACCGTGCAGGGTGACGGCCAGCTCCGTCGTCATGCCCGACTCGCCGCTTGCGAGCGCACCCAGCCAGAACGCGGCTTCGTCGAGCAGCGTGGTGAGCGCGATCGGCGACAGCCGGCCGTTTTCGTCCCGGAACCCCGGGCGCGGTAGCCACGTGCCGCTCACGGCGCTGGCATCGAACGTCAGCTGCGCGCCGAGGCCGCGCTCATTCTCGAGGCCGCACGCAAAGCACGTCAGCGATACCGGCAGGGGCGCCGCCGCGGCCGCCGAGCCGACGGCCGCGACGGCGGGAGCCGCCGGGTCCGCGCCGCCGACGCCTCCATCGACGAGCACGGCGCCGCCGGGCTCGGCCACGCGGCAGGCGAGGGTGTCGGCGGCGCGCGTCAGCGTCAGCGCGAGCGGCACGCCGAGCGGCACGCGACGCAGGTAGCGCCCGCGCACCGTGCGCTGACCACCTCGCGCCGCAATGAGATCGAACAGCCCGAGCACCGAGCCGCCGTGCGCGGCGTCCGGCAGGCCCTGGAATACCGGATCGAGGATAAGCGTCAGGTCGTCGCCGGCGCCGCCGACGGCGTCGCGCAGCCTGGCGTCGATGGTCGTCATGCGATAATGTTGCGTGCCGCCGCAGATTCTCGCACATCGCGCCTTCGTGCGGGCGACGCTGACCAACTTCTTCTTCAGCCTCAGCCTCAACGGCTACGTCCTGCTGCCGCTGCACGTTCACGCGCTGGGCGGGACTGAGGTCGCCATCGGCCTCGTGATGGGCATCTACAGCGCCGTCGGCATCGTGTGCCAGCCGCTGGTGGGGCCGTGGGTCGACGCGCTCGGCCGGCGCGCCTTCATGCTCGCCGGCACCGCGCTGGTGCTCGCCGCCTCGTTGCTGCCGATCGCGTTCGACTCGATCGGCGTCTTCGCGCTCGTGCGCGCCCTGCACGGCGTCGGCTTCTCCATCTACTTCGTCGCGATGTTTTCGTACGTCGTCGACCTCGTGCCCGCCACGCAGCGCGGCTGGGCGCTCGGCATCTTCGGCGTCTCCGGCTTCATCGCCACGGCCGTCGCGCCGCTGCTGGGCGAGTGGATCGTGCGCAGCGTCGGCTTCCGCATGCTCTTCGTCATCTCGGCGATGCTGGGCACGGTGCCGCTGGCGCTCGTGCTGCGCCTCGGCGGCCCGCGTCGCGCGACGGCGACGGCGCCGGCCCCCGGGTGGATGCTCGCCGGACTCACAGACGTGCTGCAGCGGCACATGGTGGTGAGCCTCTTCTTCGGTCTGGGCTCGGGAACCATCTTCGCGTTCCTGCCGACCTTCGCGCAGAGCCTGGCCGTCACCACGCTCTCGCTGTTCTATACGGCGTACGCAGCCGCCGCCATCGCCGTGCGCGTCTTCGGCGGGCGACTCATCGACACGCACGGCCGCCGTGCCGTCATCGTGCCCTCGATGTTTCTGCAGGCCAGCGCGCCGGCGCTGCTCGCCCTCGTCGGCATCCTCGTCACCCGCACGAGCACGGTGCCCGTCGTGCCGGTGCTGTTCCTGGCCGGACTGCTGTCCGGCGGCGCTCACGGCTTCCTCTATCCAGGCCTCGCCGCGCTGGTGACGGATCTCGCGCCGCCCGCCCGACGCGCGACGTCGGTCGGCGTGTTCAGCGCGATGTTCCTGGTCGGGCAGGCGGCCGGCGCGTTCCTCTTCGGTGGGGTGGCGCACGCGCTCGGCTACGCGTCGATGTGGACGATCCTCGCCTTCTCGCTGCTGATCGGTGCGGCGCTGTCGATGGGACTGGCGCGGCCGGCGCCGCACCACCACGCGAGACGGCCGGGTATACTGACGGCCGATGTCCAAGCTCGAAGCCGATGACCTCCGCTGGGCGCTGCAGCGCCGGATCGAGGACGTCTTTGCAAAGCTCGGCGAGAAGTTCGGCGACCTCACGGGCCGCGTCGAGACCGACATCAGTCCTAGCGTCTCGTTCGACGACGTCGGCGGCGTCCGGCAGGCGAAGGCGGCGCTGCGCGGCTTCGCCCACGCGCTGACCAAGCCGGAGCTCTACCAGGAGTGGGGAATCACCCCGCCCAAGGGCGTGCTGCTGTACGGCCCGCCGGGCACGGGCAAATCCAAGCTGGCGCGCGCGCTCGCCGCCTCGGCGGGAGCGATCTTCTATCACGTCAAGCTCTTCAACCTGACCTCGAAGTTCGCCGCCAACACCGGTGAGCTGCTCCAGGAAATCTTGCGGATCGCCGCCGGCGAGGGGAAGGCCGTGCTCTTCCTGGACGAGGCGGAGGCGATGTCGCTCGAGCACCTGCTGCCGCCGCCACAGGCGCGCGAGGCGAGCGCCCGGCTGGTGGCCACGCTGTGCGAGCGGCTCGACGGCCTGCCCGAGAGCGCGCGCATCCTGGTGATCGCCTCCACCAGCCGGACCGACGCGGTGGACTCGGCGCTGGTCGCGCCGGGACGGCTCGACCACCTGGTGGAGGTCGCGCTGCCCGACGCCGACGAGCAGCGTGAAATCCTGGAATTGCTCAAGGCGCGCATGGAGCGCACGGCCGGCCGGACGCTCTTCGAGCCCGTCGACTATCGCAAGGCCCTGCCGATGATGGGCGGCATGAGCGGCGCGGACATCACCGAGATCCTCCGCCGGGCGGTCGAGGAAAAGGTGCACCAGGTGGCCGAGGGTGGCCAGGCCTCCCTCGTCAGCACCCAGGACCTCCTGGAGGCCATCGACCGCTACAAGCGCGTGCGCAGCGTGGTCGAGAAGATTCGCTACGGCCAGTACCTGTGATCTCGACCACGAAGATCCGCGTCCGCTATGCCGAGACCGACTGCATGAAGGTCGTCTACTACGGCAACTATCTGACCTACTTCGAGGTGGCGCGCGTGGAGTTCCTCCGCCATCAGGGTCACGCGATGTCGGACGTCGACCAGAAAGTCCACATGCCGGTGGTCGAGGCTGTGGTGCGCTACCACAAGCCGGCGCTGCTCGACGACCTGCTGGAGGCGCGCTGCTGGATCGCCGAGCGCAAGCGCGCGTCCTTCCGCTTCGGCTATGAGCTGATCAACGACCGCGGCGAGCGGGTCGCGTCTGGCTCGACCCTCCACGCCTGCTGGGACCCGGCCACGTCGAAGATGATCGCCGTCCCGGACTGGCTGGCCACCATCATGCCCGTCGCGTTGCCCTCGCCGCGTTCGGCTGTATAATTCGGAGTTGGCCGGATGATCGAAGTTCAAAACCTCACCAAGCATTACGGACCCGTCACCGCGATTCGTGACGTGTCGTTCAGCGTCGCGCCCGGCGAGATCGTCGGCTTCCTCGGCCCCAACGGCGCCGGCAAGTCGACAACGATGCGGATCCTCGCGTGCTTCATGCCCGCCAGCGGCGGCAGCGCGAAGGTCGCCGGCTACGACGTGTTCCGCGAGTCGCTGGAGGTGCGCCGGCGCATCGGCTACCTGCCGGAGAGCGTGCCGCTCTACACGGACCTGCGCGTCGCGCCGTATCTGGAATTCGTGGCGGAGGTCAAGGGCGTGCCGCGCGGCGACCGCAAGAAGCGCGTGGGCGACGCCATGGAGCGCTGCCGGATCGCCGACGTCCAGCACCGGCTGATCGGCAAGCTGTCCAAGGGCTACCGCCAGCGCGTGGGGCTGGCGCAGGCGATCGTGAACGACCCCGCGGTGCTGATCCTCGACGAGCCGACCATTGGGCTCGATCCGAAGCAGATCACCGAGATTCGCGAGCTGATCAAGTCCCTGGCGGGCGATCACACGGTGATCCTGTCGACGCACATCCTGCCCGAGGTCTCGATGGTCTGCTCCTCGGTGGTGATCATCAACAAAGGGGTGATCGTCGCGCGGGGCCCGATCGACACCCTCGTCGACCAGTTCTTCCCGACCGCGCGCGTGGAGGTGGAGATCGCCGGCCAGGCGCCGCCCGCCGTGCGAGACGCGCTGCGCCTGATCCCCGGTGTGGTGGCGGTCAACGATCTGCCCGGCTCCGACGGCATCGGACGGTACATGGTTGAGTCGTCGCGCGGACGGGACGTGCGCGGCGAGGTCTTCCTGCTCGCCGCCCAGAAGCGCTGGGATCTGCGCGAGCTGCGGCGCATGGGCATGACGCTCGAGGAGGTCTTCCTGCACGTGGTGGCCGGCGAGCAGGCCGGGCCGGAGGAGACGGCGTGAAGATCTGGCCGATCTTCAAGAAGGAGATGCGGCTCTACTTCACCTCGCCGGTGGCGTGGGTGATCATGGCCGTCTTCCTGTTCATCGCCGGCTACTTCTTCTATTCGATCTTCAGCTACTACGCCCGGGTGTCGATGCAATCCGCGATGAACCCGATGGGCGGCGGGCTCAACGTGACCGACGGCGTGCTGCGCCCGCTCTTCTCGAACTTCAGCGTGATCCTGCTTTTGATGATGCCGCTCGTGACCATGCGGCTCTTTGCCGAGGAACGTCGCAGCGGCACCATCGAGCTGCTCTTGACCTACCCGGTGCGCGACGGCGCGGTGCTGCTCGGTAAGTTCCTGGCGGCCTTCGCGCTGTACGTGCTGATGATCGCCCTCACGCTGCTCTACCCCGCGATCATCTGGTACTTCGCTCCGCTGGAGTGGGGACCCATCCTCACCGGCTACGTCGGGCTGCTGCTCATGGGCGCGACCTTCATCGCCGTCGGCGTTTTCGCGTCGTCGCTCACCGAGAACCAGATCGTGGCCGCGCTGCTGAGTTTTTTAATATTATTGATGTTCTGGGTGGTGGGATGGTCAGCGGACTTCGCGGATCCGGCCCTCGGGCGGGTGCTGCAGCATCTGTCGCTCACCGAGCACAACGACAGCTTCGCCAAGGGCGTGTTCGAGACGAAGGACGTCATTTTCTACGTGAACTTCACGCTGGTGGCGCTGTTCCTCGCGCTTCGCTCGCTCGAAGCGCGACGGTGGAAGGGGTAGACGGTGAGACGGCTCGCGGACGTGGCGTTCTATCTCGGCCTGGTCGCGCTGGCGGCAGCGGTGATCCAGCCGTTCGCGCTGCCCAATCAGGGACGATTCTGGCGGCCGCTGGTGGCGGCGGGCATCGTCCTCGTCGTGCTGTCGGCGTTGCCGTGGCTGGCCGGCGCACGCCGGAAGCTGGGCGCTCGCACGATGTCCTACGGGCTCAATGCCGTGGTGTCGATCCTGCTCGTGCTCGGCGTGGTCGGCTTCGTGGAGGCGCTTTCGGCGCGGCACAGCGCCCGACTCGACCTCACGGAGAACAAACGCCGCAGCCTCTCGCCGCAGACCGTCTCCGTGCTCCGTGGCCTCAAGACCGACGTGAACGTCGTCGGCTTCTTCCGCTCCGATCAGCCCGGCAAGCGCGTGGCCGAGGACCTGTTCAAGCAATACGCCGGATTCGCCGGAAAGAAGCTCACGTGGAAGATCGTCGATCCCGACAGCGACCCCGCGCTGGCGCGGCGCTACGGCATCGAGTCGTACGGCACCATCGTGCTCGAGACCAAGGCGCGCTCGGAGAAGGTCCTCGACCCCGAGGAGGAGAAGCTCACCAACGGCCTCCTCAAGGTGACGCGCGAGGGCAAGCGCACGGTCTACGTCGTGCAGGGCCACGGCGAGCACGAGATCGGCAACACCGATCGTCCGGGGTTCTCGGAGGCGAAGGGCGCCCTCGAAAAGTCGAACTACGACGTCAAGCCGCTGGCGCTCGCGCGCGCCACCACGCTTCCCGACGACGCCGCCGTGGTCGTGATCCCGGGCCCGCGCACCGACTTCTTTCCGCCGGAGATCGACGCGCTGGACGGCTATCTGGGCAAGGGCGGCAAGGTCCTCGCCATGGTGGATCCGCCGTTTCCCGCGAAGATGCAGGATGGCGCGATCAAGCGCTTCCTCGCGCGCTGGGGCGTCGACCTCGGCGACAACCTCGTGATCGAGCTGTCGCCCATCGGCCGGCTTTTCGGCATCGGCCCCGAGGTGCCTATCATCCAGCAGTACGAGCCGCACCCGATCACGCGCGATCTCGCCGGCATCACCACGCTCTTTCCGCTCACGCGCACCGTGACCCCGGTGAAGACGCTGCCGGCCGGCGTCAACGTCCAGCCGCTCGCGAAGACGAGCCCGGAATCGTGGGGCGAGACGGACCGCCAGGCGCTGGAGCAGGGGACGGCCAAGCCCGACCCCCAGGATCCGAAGGGGCCGCTGCCCGTCGCGATCGTGGTGACGAAAGACAAGGCGCGCATCGTCGTGTACGGCACGTCCAATCTGGCCACGAATCAATTCCTCAACGTGCAGGGCAACCGGGACTTCTTCCTCAACACCGTGAGCTGGCTCGCCGAAGAAGAGGATCAGATCACGGTGCGGCCGAAGGACACGAAGCAGACGCCGATCTTCCTCAGCGCTCAGCAGGGCCGCGTCGTGGCGCTGCTGCCGCTCGTCGTCCTGCCCGGCGTCGTGCTCGCGGGCGGGATCATCACCCTGATCCGCCGGCGCTCGACGAACTAGGCGCGCGATGCGCTGGTACACCACCGCCGCGCTCGCCGTCGTTCTCCTGCTCGTGGGCGGCTTCTATTACGTCTATGAAGTCCGCTGGGCGCCCGATCGAGAGCGCGTCGAAACGCGCAAGGGGCGCGTGTTCCAGGCGGAGGCCGCCGACGTGACGGCCGTCGAGCTCAAGCGTCCCGAGAACACCGTGCGACTCGCGCGTGCCGGCGACGGCTGGGAGCTGAAGTCGCCGGTCGTCGCGCGGGGCGACCGCGCGCGCGTCGACGAGACGCTCACCACCGTGCTGACGGCGAAGGCCGACCGTGAGATCGATCCCAAGCCGGCCGCCCTCGGCGATTTCGGCCTCGACAAGCCGGCGGCGGAGGTCACGCTGACCCTCAAGGACGGCAAGACGCTCGGCCTGGCCCTGGGCAACAAGACGCCGACGGGCGTATGGGTCTACGCGCGGGAAGCCGGCAAGCCCGCCGTCGTGGCGCTGCCCGACGGCGTTCTGCGCGAGGCCACCAAGCCGGTGAGCGAGTTCCGCGACCGAACGATTCTGAGCGTGGACCGCAAGGAGGTGTCCGGATTCGACGTGACGGCGGAGGGCCAGACGTTGAGCGTGGACCACGCGGGCGAGGCGTGGCGCATCACGAAGCCCGTGGCGCTGCCGGCGGACACCGACGCGATCGGCGACATGTTCGAGAAGCTCACCGCGGCGAAGGTCAAGGAATTCGCCGCCGAGGCGCCGGCATCGCGCGGGACGTACGGACTGGATCGTCCGCTGCGCCTGACCATTCACACGGGCCGCGACAAGGAGCGCGCCAGCCGCACGCTGCTGGTCGGTCGCACCGACACCGCGAAGAAAGGCGTGTACGCCATGCGCGAGGGCGAGGACAGCGTGCTGCTCCTGCCCGAGGACATCGCCAAAGCCATTCCACGCACGGTGGGCGCGCTGCGCGACAAACAGCTCGTGGCCGTCGCACGCGACAAGGTCACGCGCATCGACGTGGAGAGCCCCAAGGGCGCCGTCAGTCTCACGAAGGATAAGGACCGCTGGTCGATCACGGCGCCGCAGGCGCTGCCCGCCGACCAGGTGGAGGCCGGCGCGCTGCTCACGCGGCTGCGCGACCTGCGCGCCCAGGGCTTTCTCAGCGACGACGCGTCCGCCGTCCCGCGCCTGCTCAGCAAGCCGACGATCAAGGTGACGATCACCGAGCCGGATAAGCCACCCACGACCGTCCTGCTCGGGCCGTCGACGGAGAAGCGTGGCGGCGTCCCGAACGCCTACGCGGCCGTCGCCGGCCGCGGTCCCGTCGTGCTCGTGGATGGCAAGGCGCTCGAGGATTTCGGACGCTCGGCGGACGACCTCCGCGATCACGCGCTCTTCGCCGATCTTCAGCCCAAGGACATCAAGCGGCTACGCGTGAAGGCGGGCGGTCAGACGGCGGTGCTCGAGCGCACCGGCGAGACCGACTGGAAGCTGGTCGAGCCGACGAAGGGCGCCGGCAAGAACGCGCGCATCGACGATCTCATCTATGGAGTGCGTGCGCTGCGCTGGAAGCAGATCGTGACGCCGACCGGCGAGGAGCCGGCCAAGTACGGGCTTGACGCGCCGACGATGGAAGTCGTCCTGCTCAAGGGCGATGGCGGCGAGCTGGCGCGCCTCGTCGTCGGCCGCCGCGAGGCGGACCGGGCCTACGTCCGCACAGGCGCCGGACCCGCCATCTATGCCGTCGATCCGGGCACGCTCGGTCCGGCGCCGAAGGTGCCCGATGATTTAAGGGGGTGATCGTTCTCATCCGCCCCTGACGCCGCGTTTGGGTCGTCGACGGGCGTGGCGGGCACGGGACGGCGTCGGCCGCCGCGCGCCGTCGAAGGCGGGCGCGATGTCCCGCGCCGTGCCTGCGAGAAGCTCACGCATCGCCTGCGCGGCGTCGTCGGGCGAGCGGTTGCGGATGGCGGTCACGACGGCCCAGTGCTCGGCGAGCGAGTTCGCGTACGACTTGCGGGCGTTCGTGCTCAGTCGGAACGCCGCCAACAGCGCGGTGCGGATGGTCGTCGCCAGCGCCATGAGCCATCGATTGCCGCTGGCCATGATGATCAGCTCGTGCAGTGCCAGATCGTGTTGCACGCACGCCTCCAGGTGGGCGGGCAGCGCATTCGCCATCGCCTGATACGTGCGCTCGAGGGCGAGGATTGTCTCGTGGCTCGCGCGCTGGGCGGCCAGCCGCGCGGCCATCGGCTCGACGATCGTGCGCAGCTCGAGCAGCTCACGATAGAAGTCGCGATCCGGCGGCGCCGCCGCGATCCAGCGCAGCACGTCGGCGTCGAGCACGTTCCAGCTGTGCTTGGCGTTGACGGTCGTGCCACGCTGCGTGCGCGGCTCGATGAGGCCCTTCTGGGCGAGCGCTTTGAGGGCTTCGCGCACCGACGGCCGGCTGATGCGCCAGCGGCGCGAGAGATCGGCCTCGGGCGGCAGCAGCGCGCCCGCCCCGAGCCGTCCGGAGACGATCTGCACGCCGAGATCGTTCAGAATCCCGTGCGACTTGAACTCTCGGACGCGCGTCATGCGTGCTGTTCCTTCCCGGTGCGGAGGCGGGACCCCGCGGCGGCGCGGGGTCCCGAGCGTGTGCGACCGGGTCGGACGGATCTTACGCCAGCGGGCCGAACTCGATATCGACCGGCGTCGGGGTGCTGACGATGGTGCTCTGCTTGAGCTTGCCGTTCGACGGCTGGATGGCGAAGACGGCGATGGTGTCGGTGTTCTGGTTGCCGACGTAGAGGAACGTTCCCGAAGGATCGATGTTCATGCCGCGCGGCCATTCGCCGAGGGTCGACTGCCAGTCGATGACGCTCAGGTGGCCCGTGCTCTGGTCGATGTCGTACATCGTCACGCTGTTGTGGCCGCGGTTCGTGTTGTAGAGAAAGCGCCCGCTGCGCACGCTCGACCTCCGGGGCACACCCGAAGCTCTCCAGTCGCACATAATCGCCACGTCCTGCCGCATTTCTACTTTCGTCTGCGATCGGGTGTCTCGCAAGCTCGCGTAGTTACGTGACGTTTTCATACAGGAGGGATATAGTCTCGAATGGTACAGTCTCCAGCCAATGCCCCGTGAGATCTTCATCGTGGCGCGTGACCGCCCCGATCTCTATCGCTACCTCAGTCAGACCTTCTCCGATGCCGAAAACGTCCAGGTGATCTGGGACCGCCGCGCTGGCGAGCGTCGGGCGGCCCGCGTCACCGCGCGCAATCCCGAGCGCCGCCGCGGCGAGCGCCGCCGTCGCGCCGCCGCCGAACAAGAGCTGCGCAACGTCGGGTACGCGTTCATCACCATCGAGTAAGTCTGGCCGTCTCTCTGTCCCGGTATCACGCCGAGGGCCCGCAGCGGGCCGGGCCTTGCTAACCTATTGCGGGGCAACAACTTCTTCGCACTACCGTCACCGTGCGGATATTCGATACGCTGCAAGAGGAGCGTCGCGAAGGAGTCGAGCCATGGCCAAAGAAAAAGCAAAGTCGCTGCAGGAATTCGGCGCATCGTTCAAAGGCTTCCTCGATCACATCGCGACTCAGGCGCCGGCCGAGGATCCCATATTCCTGACTCGCCTGAGGAAGCATTTCTCGGCCGAGCCGGCGGTATTTCCGGTCGTCAGTGAACAATTTGAAGCGTCGGATCATCCCAACGTACAGAAGGCGCTCGAGGCCTATTTCTCGGAACGTAACTGTTCGACGGAACTCCTCGGTATTATCGGCGATCAGGCGTTCGCCTATACGGGGACCAGCCTCGCCCAGCTGATCATGCCTGCGCGTGCAGGTCTATGGGGTGGCGCCACGGTCACCGAGGGGCCGGTTCAATACGTCAACCTCCCGCTCGAAGATGAGCATGTCATTGCGTGCGTGCAATGTGGCCTCTACCTCATCGGCGATGGAGAGCGCCGCCTGGCGGTGCTGGTTCGCGGCCCTTCGGAGATGGGTGTCACCCGCTACGTGAACATCGAGGCAATGGCCGTGGATCGTTCACAGGCTGAGGGATTTCTCGCCGACTTGCGGGTGCTGATGCGGAAACGGAACGTCTATCGCGGCCACGTGCTGTCGCTCACCGTGACCCGACATGGCGGGACGAGCGTGCAGTTCCATCGCCTGCCGGGAATCGCGCGCGATCAGATCATTCTGCCGGAAGGCCTGCTCGCCCGCATCGAACGACAGACCGTCGGGTTCGGGAAGCACGCCGACCGAATGCTGGCCATGGGGCGGCATCTGAAGCGAGGGTTGCTCCTTCACGGCGCACCCGGAACGGGCAAGACGCTTACCGCGATGTATCTGGCCAGCCAGATGCCGGAGCGGACCGTATTCGTTTTGACCGGCCGCGGCATGGGACTCATCGAGCAATCCTGCGCCATGGCACGCGTCCTCCAGCCGTCCATCGTGGTCCTGGAAGACGTCGATCTGATTGCAGAGGAGCGCACTCGCGAGGGCGCCTGCACGGCGGTGCTCTTCGAGTTACTCAATCAGATGGACGGACTATCGAACGACGCCGACGTTCTATTTCTACTCACCACCAACCGACCCGACATTCTCGAACCGGCGCTCGCCTCGCGTCCAGGTCGGATCGATCAGGCGATCGAAATTCCTCTGCCGGATACAGAGTGCCGACGCCGTTTATTCGAGCTCTATGGACGCGGCCTCACCTTGCGGCTCGAGCACTTGGATCGCTTCATCACAAAGACCGAAGGTGCGAGCGCGGCGTTCATTCGCGAGCTGCTGAGAAAGGCGGCGCTCTTCGCAGCCGACGAAATGCTCGATAGACCCGTCGTCCAGGATCATCACCTTGACGAAGCGCTGCACGACTTGGTCGTCGCAGGCGGCGAGCTCACGAAGTCGTTGTTGGGTGCTCGCTGAGCGCGTGCCGTAGCTATTGATTCCGGCTCTCCGCGGTGGCCACAGAGCGCGCCGTCTGCGGAGCCGTTCGAGCCCTTCACGCACGCTCTGCGCGATCACGGGCTTGGCAACGACGCATGACATTCCAACGCCCGTGGAAGGTACAGTCCATAGTTACGTGAACCTACAACCGTTCAGTCGCATCCGTGGGACTGGCACGATCGGAGGCAACCATGCAGAAGCTGTTTGCGGTCATTCGGACGCGCGGCCCGGCGTGGCAGGATTCCCGACCGCTGGAAGGCCAGGCCGACTGGGCATCCCATGCGTCGTTCATGAACGCACTGGCGGACGAGAGGTTCGTGATTCTCGGCGGACCGCTGGAGGGGACGGCCGACGTGCTGCTCGTCATGAGAGCCAAGACTCCCGACGAAATTCGTTCTCGCCTCGCGGAGGATCCGTGGGCGCGCAACGATCTGCTCCGCGTCACCCGGGTCGTACCCTGGACGCTGCGGCTGGGATCGCTCGAGGGCGGCCGGGTCAGTCGTGCAGGAACTTGAAGTAAAACGTGGTCGCGCAGGGCCTCCCATCGGGGAGCAGCGCGTAGTTTGGAACGTGGCCGCAGCGCTGCCAGCCTCCTCGCCCATACAACCGCTCGGCATCGTCACTGGCCGTGTCGAGCACCAGCAGCGTCTTGCCGGCGCTGAGCGCACTACGCTCGGCGGCAGCGAGCAGCGCTGCGCCGATACCCTGCCGTCGTGCCCGGCGATGGACGAGCATCTTGGCGAGGTCCCCGCGATGCGGCTGATTCTCGGGCTGAGCCAGGATGACCTGCGCGGTGCCGATGATCCGTCCCGACGCGTCCTCGGCCGCGAGCACCACGCGCTCGCCGCGCGCCACGCTCGCGGCGGTGGTGCGCCAGAACGCTTCCGCCTTGGCGCGGGTCATCGGAAGCATGAAGCTGACGGAGGCACCACCTTCTACGCAGTCGATCAGGACGTCGCTCAACCCCTGGATCTCGCGCTCACCGATGGTCTGCAGACACCGAATCTGGATGGCGCCCGACACGTTCATCTCCTCGACGCCCGAGACCGCTCGCTGGCGATGATCACGACATATCGCGCCGGCTTGCGGGTGCGGTTGTGAAACGCGGTTGGCTCGTCGAGTTGCATGGCGAGACAGTCGTCCTCCGCGAGGCGATACGTCACCCTGCCGAGCGTGACCTCGATGCTCCCCTCCTGAACCCAGATCTGCTGATGAAGGCTCCCGTCCCGCGCGCCGGTTTCGTAGGCCACGTGCGCCCCGGCCGGCAGAATGATCTCGACGATCTGAATGGGCGAGGCGAAGTTGGCGGGAGAGATGTTGCGCCGCACGTATCCGGACTGCGGATCGCGCCACGACGTTCGATCATGCGGCCGGGATACCGGTTCCGGCGGCGCGCTCGAGTCGTCGAACAACGTCGCCAGCGACACACCGAGCCCCGACGCGATCTTCTCCAGCACGACCGCGGTGGGGCTGCTCTCGCCACGCTCGACCAGGGAGATCATCGAGCGGCTGACGTCGCATTGCGCGGCCAGCGCATCGAGGGTCATCCCGCGATCCCCTCGCAGCGTCCGGACTCGGTTGGCGATGCGAGCGTTGATGTCGTGGGGCCGCGAGGCGACGGCGCCGTCCTTCATAGTGGACATACTATCCAATATAATGGATGACGCTGTCAACGGGTTGCGACACGCGCGAGAGTGGAAAGCCATGAGCAAAGCGCTGGCAGGCAAAGTCGCATTGGTCGCCGGAGCGACCCGCGGTGCGGGGCGAGGGACCGCCGTGCAATTGGGCGCGGCCGGCGCGACCGTCTACGCCACCGGGCGAACGACACGTGCTCGCCGGTCGGAAATGAACCGACCGGAGACCATCGAAGAGACCGCAGTGCTCGTGACCGAGGCCGGCGGGCGGGGAATCGCCGTTCAGGTCGACCATCTCGTGCCTGCGGAGGTACGCGCCCTGGTGGCTCGCATCCGTGACGAACAGGGTGGCCTGCACGTGCTCGTGAACGATATCTGGGGCGCCACAAAAATGGAGTGGAACAAATCCGTCTGGGAGTCAGATCTAGAGTACGGCCTGCGCACCTTGCGCCTGGCGGTGGACACCCACGCCATCACCAGCCACTTCGCGATCCCGCTGCTGATCGAGACGCCGGGGGGACTGGTCGTCGAAGTGACGGACGGGACCGATGAGTACAACCCGACCCACTACCGAGTGTCGTTCTTTTACGATTTCGCCAAGGCTGCCGTCAATCGAATGGCCTTCGCGCTGGCGCACGAACTGCGACCACACGGCGCGACAGCGGTCGCGCTGACGCCGGGCTGGCTGCGCTCAGAGGCGATGCTCCAGGCGTACGGCGTCACCGACGACACCTGGCGCGATGCCGCGGCGCGCTCGCCTCACTTCGCGATCTCCGAGACCCCGGCCTTCGTGGGCCGGGCCGTCGTGGCGCTCGCGGCAGATCCCAACGTGTCGCGCTGGAACGGAAAGTCGCTCTCCAGCGGGCAGCTGGCCAAGATCTACGGGTTCACCGATGTCGATGGCAGTCAGCCCGACGCGTGGAGATATGTCATCGAGGTTCAGGATGCC
>Ga0207646_10005021_pt1 | contig 14089 bp, 12 predicted proteins | sample KBSK5502metaG_FD_184343 | JGI IMG/M metagenome (GOLD analysis project Ga0207646, IMG submission 184343) | Corn, switchgrass and miscanthus rhizosphere microbial communities from Kellogg Biological Station, Michigan, USA - KBS K5-50-2 metaG... | ecosystem: Host-associated > Plants > Roots >... | reverse complement strand
TTCATTCTTTTTTGGAAAAGGATCTTTTCTTTTGCTGATTGGTTGAGTTTCTCAAGGGGGAGCAAGTCGTACCGCCCTCTCTACTGATGAGTTTGGTAAGGACTTTTTCAACAGGCTGCGCCGTTTTCTGAGACAGTTAAATCAGGTATTTGCAGGTCATTTAAATTGGAAGCAACTTATTTTTGTAGCAATCGTGATCATCAGGAAGCAACCTGTCAATATGACTAACACACGATTAAACGAAGTATTTTCATCTGTTTCTGTTTTTTCGCCAGTTTTTTCTGACGTTAGCATTGAAAGGGCCTGGGAAGCATGAGCACAAGCGTTTGGTCTGCGTCTAAACAAACAGGTGAAAAACCGCCTTTGCAGCTCTTTTCCTTTCATCGCAAGCACGAGAGATTGCTCTTGTTGGACAGAAACTTGCTACTGCTGGCCGTGAACTAGATTGCTGGAAGGGATTCTCGAACATATGCTATACTGTTCGGGAATCCTTGTTCGAGTGCAGACGGCAGTCACGGGAGGAAACGATGGCTCAGGTTTCTCCGATCATCCAGGATGGCATCCTCACCGACCTGCGGAACGAGTCTCCCGTGCAGATCGTGGTGGACTCCTCCGACTGGTATGCCTGGCTCCAGACCGCCTCGACCTTCACCTCTCGCAGTGAAGGGGCCCTCTTCACCACACACAAAGAGCGAGCCGGCAACCGACGCGGGAGAGCGTACTGGCGCGCCTATCGCACGTGGCAAGGCAAGCTGCACCGGGCCTATCTGGGTCAGTCGGAGGAACTCACGCTCGAGCGGCTGCAGGCGGTGGCAGGTGCCCTGGCGAGCAAGAGAGCAGGAGGTGGCCCGCTCGACGTGCCTGGCCTGGGAGCAGGAACCAGTTCGTCCGTGGAGGCGTCCTCCCGAGCGAGGTCTCATCGGCAGCGAGCCACAGGAGCACAGGGATCACACGAAGATGAACCGAGAAACAGTCTAAGGACTCGTTAAAAAATAGCTTCCTGCCCTCCACCGCCCTTTGCATTGATTGCTACACAAGGTAGACGAGAGGCATGGAGGGGAGCCAGGTTTTTTCGCTTGCCCCATCATGTACAATACACACTGGATACCCTAGCGTACGATGTGTGGGAGATACCTGCACAATGCAGAGGAAGCGGTATGGACCTTCTCGAACGTGACCACTGTTTCGAACAGTTGTCGCTACTCTTTCGCACGGCCACAACTGGCAATGGGCGTACTGTGCTCGTCAGCGGGGAGGCCGGGATTGGCAAAACTGCGCTGGTAGAGCAGTTTGTGAGCCAGCAGTGTAAAGCCGCCCAGCGGCTCTGGGGAGCCTGCGAAGCCTTATTTACTCCGCGCCCGCTCGGACCGCTGTACGATATTGCTGCTCAGGCGCATGGCAGCTTGTCGACGCTCATGAGTCGTGACACCCCCCGTCCCATGGTGTTCTCCGCTTTGCTTGACGAACTGCAGAAGAGTGCCAGCCCCACCGTGGTGGTGATTGAAGATGTCCACTGGGCCGATGAAGCCACCCTGGATCTGATCAAGTTCCTGGGACGACGCATCCCGCGCCTGGCTGTTTTGTTCATCGTGACGTACCGCGATGACGAACTGGGTCGCGACCATCCCCTGTGGTCGGTGGTTGGCGATCTGCCAGGCAAAGCCGTGGCGCGCCTCTCGCTCGTCCCCCTTTCAGAGCTAGCAGTCACACACCTGGCCCAGCAGGCGCACCGCTCCGCCGAACAGCTCTATGCCATCACGGGCGGAAACCCTTTCTTTGTCACCGAAGTCCTGGCCAGCGCCAGCACAGGCGTCCCCATGACGGTGCGTGACGCTGTCCTCGCTCGGATCTCTCGCTTATCTCCGGCTGCGCGCACATTCCTCGAACTGGCTTCCGTCGTCCCCACCAGAACTGAGCGCTGGCTCCTGGAAGCGGTTCTGGGTCCGGCTACCCCGGCGTTGGAAGAATGTCTCACCAGCGGCATGCTGTCCTTGGATCAGACGATGGCAGCCTTCCGGCACGAGCTCGCCCGCCAAGCCGTCGAAAGTACGCTATCCCCGCTCCGTAGGCAAGCACTGCATGCCCAGGTGCTGCAAGCTTTACTCAGCCATGGAGAGGACACGTTCCAGGCGGCCCGCCTGGTTCATCATGCGACCGGGGCCGATGACGAAGCGCTGGTGGTACGCTATGCGCCCCTGGCGGCACAACAGGCCTCAGCACAAGGCGCTCATCGCGAGGCGGCAGCCCACTATGCGATGGTGCTGCGCTATGCCGACCAGTTTCCTCCCGAGCACCAGGCCGAGCTGTTCGAAAGATGTGCCAATGCATGTTATCTCACCGGCCAGGAGGAGGAAGCCTTGCAGGCGCGCCAGGAGGCTTTGCGGATCTGGCGGCAGCTCGGCCGAGCAGACAAAGTCGGTCATACCCTGCGCTGGCTTTCCCGCATCAGTTGGATGATCGGCAAGCGAGGCGAGGCTGAGCAGTATGCAATGGAAGCGATGCACCTGCTTGAAACCCTTGCTCCGAGTGCCGAGTTAGCGATGGCCTACAGCAACCGGGCGCAATTATCCATGCTCGCGAACGACAATGCTGAGACGGTGCGATGGGGGGAGCGAGCTATTGCGCTGGCCGAGTCCCTGGGAGATATTGAGACGCTGGTGCATGCGTTGAACAATGTGGGGACTGCTCAGCTCTATACCCAGGATGATAAGCAAGGGCGTTCCCACCTGGAACGGAGCTTACGGCTCGCTCTGGAGCGAGGGTGGGAGGATCATGCCTCCCGTGCGTATGCCAATTTGGCCTCTAGCGCTGTCATGGCCCGTGACTATGCACGGGCCGCCCGGTACCTGCGGGATGGTATCGCCTATTGCACTGAGCATGATCTCGATCCCTGGGGGAGGTATATGATGGCGTGGCAGGCCCATAGCAGTTTTGAGCAGGGTGCCTGGGAGGAAGCCGCGGAAGGGGCAAGACGCCTGCTTGAGCGCTATCGACTGCCTCCCGGGGTCAAAATTCCGGCCCTGGTGGTCCTGGGCCGGGTACGGGTGCGGCGTGGCGATCCAGGGAGTGCAGCGGTACTCGATGAAGCCCGTGCCTTGGCGCTCGCCATCGGAGAACTGCAACGCATTGCCCCTGTGGCAGCAGCGCGTGCCGAGGCCGCCTGGCTCCAGGGAAACAAAGAGCGCTGCCTGGTTGAAGCGCAAGTGGGCTACGACCTGGCGCTGGCGCATGAAGCGGATCCCTGGACACTGGGCGAGTAGATCATCATGTCTCGGCAGTACTGGCCAAACTGGACGTCCATTCGCGGGCCCAGGCTGTTTCCACCGCCTATCAGATGGGGATCATTCCTAAAAAATAGGGAACCGGCAAGCCTAATATAGGTTATCCCCCGATGTGAAAAGTAGCTCGCGCGAGTATCCTTTCTTTGTGAGCTTGATGTGCAACGCTCACCACCAGTCAAAGAAAGGAGCAAGATATGCCACGCTATGTCGTCGAACGAACCTTTCCAGAAGGATTGATCCTCCCAATGGATGAAACCGGGGCAGAGATGTGTCGCTCCGTTGTGAGCAACAACGCGCAGGATCAGGTGACCTGGATTCATTCCTATGTCAGTGAGGACAAACAGAAAACTTTTTGCCTCTATGACGCACCCTCGCCGGAAGCCATCCGGCAAGCCGCACGGCGCAGTCAACTTCCGGTGGATCGCATCACGGAAGTGCGCGTCCTCGACCCGTACTTCTATGCATAAAGCAGAGCTGAGAGTTGAACCCAGATCCACTCGAAGACTCTGTCGTAGCGCTGATACGCGCGTTGCGAACAGAGATACACTCCTCGATTGTGGAAATTGAATGGCTCCTCCAGGACAGGAGGGAGGCGGAGTATGTATTACCGTGTAGCAATCCAGCGAGATTCATCAGTTCTTTGGCAGTGGAAATCAACCATGCTGAGCTCACTGCAGAGCCTGTTTCAAGTGCTTCGGCTCTATCGCGCTTTCCCACAAGAGCGCCTGCGGGTGTTTTCCTCTCACACGCCTGAAGGCTTGCAGGAGCAACTGAGGCAGGAGAACAGCACAGGCGGCTCTGCTTCGGTCACGGCCGCCCGCTTTCTCCAGCAGCACCTGCTTCACTTACCAGGGGTGACCGAAGCCGGAGGAGCGCAGGAGTACAAGGCGACGACCTCCATCGCCGTCTCCACCACGACTCGACTGAACGAGAGCGCCACAATCGCCCCCGCGCCTGGTGAGAGGAGCTGGGATGCGCTAGAGAGGAAACGTCTCGACTATGAGCGTGGTGCCGGGGGCGATCACGATCTCCCTTACTCCTTCGCCTTGCCTCTCTCCTTGCCGCAAGTCCTGGCCTGGACGAGAATGCTGGCGAGGGTGCAACGGGGAGAATTGCACTCCTACCGGTAGTTTGTGGACTCGGGAAATCGTGCAGGATTTCGAGTGAATATCCTGAGCAATGTGAGCTTGGAGGAGCACTCTTTGATGGGTTTAAAATGAGTCGCAATCCGAAGTCAACAAACCAGCGCTACAGCGGAGTTCACAAAGATTGAGCCATCACTGAGAAGCGGAGGTAACGTTGTTGAGAGAACTGAGTCTCTAGCCCACATTTCACACCTCGAGAGAGAAGATGAGAACAGAAAAAAGATGTACGTATGCGTCTACTCTGTATGAATGTACAGCTCTTTTGTTAAGGTACTGCTTCATGTAGGAGCACAGGAGGTTTCCATGCGCGAACTGTTCATCGCTGCCGAGCGGGCGATCCGTTATCTCGAGGGCCTGAACGAGCGAGGCGTTGCCCCTGATCCCATCGCCGTTGCCCGTCTCGCAGAGCTTGATACCCCGCTGCCTGACCAGCCATCCGAGGCTGAAGAGGCCGTGGAGTTGCTCGATTCGTATGGGGCGGCGACGATGGCGATGGCCGGGCCACGCTTCTTTGGCTTCGTGATTGGTGGAGCGTTACCGGCCACCCTGGCAGCCAATTGGCTGGCAGGCGCCTGGGACCAAAATTCCGCTGCAACAGTGATCACACCGCTCACCGCAAAGCTGGAGAACGTTGCGCTGCGCTGGCTGCGTGAGCTGCTCGGCTTACCACCCGAAACGGGTGTGGGGTTCGTCACCGGCGCGACGATGGCGAATTTCACCTGCCTAGCCGCGGCTCGCCACTCCGTCCTTGCGCAAGCAGGGTGGGATGTGGAAGCCGACGGTCTGTTTGGCGCGCCTCAGGTGAACGTGGTCGTTGGCGAGGAGGCTCATCCCTCGCTGATCAAGTCACTGGGGCTGGCCGGCTTTGGTCGCAACCGGGTGGTGCGCGTCCCGGTGGATAAACAGGGCCGCATGCGTGCTGATGTGTTTCCCGATCTCTCTGGTCCCACTATCGTCTGTTTACAGGCCGGCAATGTAAATACTGGGGCCTTCGATCCCGCGCTCGAGATCATTCCCAGAGCGAAAGCAGCCAATGCCTGGGTGCATGTCGATGGTGCCTTTGGACTATGGGCAGCAGCGGCCCCCTCCAAAGGACACTTGATGGCAGGCTATGCCGATGCCGATTCCTGGGCGACGGATGCGCATAAGTATCTGAACACGCCTTATGACAGTGGCTTGGCCTTTGTCCGCTTTCCAGAGGTGTTGCAGGCGGCAATGGCGGTTACTGCGGCCTACCTGCCCTTATACTCTACACGCGACCCGGCCAACTTCACGCCAGAACTCTCGCGCCGGGCGCGCGGGATTGAAGTCTGGGCGGCGTTGCACACCCTGGGGCGGTCAGGTCTCGCCGATCTCATTGAGCGCACCTGCCGCCATGCCGCGCGCTTTGCGCAAGGTTTGCGCGCAGCGGGGTACACCATTCTGAACGAGGTCGTGCTCAATCAGGTGCTGGTGACCTTCGGAGATGCTGAGAGGACACGGCGCGTCATTGCCGTCATTCAGCAGGAGGGCACCTGTTGGTGCGGCGGGACCATCTGGCAGGGGCACACGGCCATGCGCATCAGCGTGTCGTCCTGGGCCACGACCGAGGCGGACGTTGAGCGCAGCTTGGAAGCCATGATCCGCGTGGCACACGAACTGGCGTAGAGCTGAGGGAGGTTATTCTATCTCCTCTTCCGCTTAAATTTTGCGTTTACGAATATGGCTCAATCTTTGTGAACGCGGCTGTAGCGGTAGTTTGTGGACTCGGGATTTTGTCTCGCTTTAAACCCATCGACTAGTGCTCTTCTGTGCTCAAATTGCTCAGGATAGCTACACGAAATCAGACGCGATTTCCCGAGTCCACAAACTACCGGTAGGTCGTCCTTGAGAGGAACAGCAACAGTCACACAAAGATGGCATTTTCGTATGAGAAGAGTGTCAGACCAGGAGGGATTTGCTCAGGCAGACCCCCTCCGAACATGAGCCTGGCGAACAGAAAAGCATCAGTGCAAGAATGCTCGGCTTTCTTCTCAGGCGCTACGCAAAAGAAATCGGAGGTCAAAAACGAGCAATGTTCAATGTGGCTTTTACTCTTATCGGCGGCATCGGTGCGGTCGGCGTACTCATTGCACTCGTACGCGCTACCTTGAGAGCGCGGCTGCGGGGTGATCCTTTTCGGTTCATCTATTTATGGCTGCTCCTCATTGTGTGCCTCATCTTGTTGATCGGGAGTATCGTCCTCGGCCAGCCTTTGACTGGCCAGGTACCGGGGCCGAATCCATTAACCGGTGGGACACCGGTCCTGCCATAGAACGTGAGAAAGAAGCATGTCGGGCCAGGAAAAGTCACACTGGAGCAGTGAGAAGCCAACAGCAAGAGGAGGAAAATAAGATGAAGAGCAGGGTGATCCGGCAGGCCGTCGTGGTCAGCATCCTTGGAGCGCTCCTGTGTATTGCCATTCTGCTGGGACGCATCCCTCGCATACCGGAATTATGTTGATCGCTTCTCCTTCCCATTTTGCCTGATCTGGCAAGCGATAGGGAGAGGAGAGCATGAGCACCTGATCAAAGAAAGGAGTCACTTCTATGTCAACCGAAGAGAACAAAGCAACCGTACGTCGTGTAACTGAGGAGGGTTGGAATCAGGGCAATGTAGCTGTCTTTGATGAGCTACACGCTCCCAACTTCATCTACCATGATCCTGGCGCCCCCGGCGTTCGTACCAGCGAAGACTACAAACGGTGGATCGCTGAGAGCCGCAGCGCCTTCCCCGACCTTCACCTTAGGATTGAAGACCTGATCGCTGAAGGAGACCAGGTGGTGGGGCGCTATACACTTCGTGGCACCAACACCGGTGAGATTGTGACGCCGATGCATATCCCGGCGACCGGCAAGCAGGTCACGGTGACGGGAATCGCCATCATCCGCATAGCTTCGGGGAAAGGAGTCGAAGTCTGGAACCAGGGGGATAATCTCGGCCTGTTACAACAACTCGGCCTGATCCCTGCGCCAGTTCAGGCCTCGTAGTACCTTGCCCTGGCAAGTGGTAGCTGAAAAAGGGAGACCCGCATCGTTTTCCGAGTGGATGGAACCATCCACGTTCAAGCGTCTGAAGTTCATCTCTCTCGTTCAAGGACACACACCAAGCCAGGATTTGAGCGTATCCTGTTTCACAACCAGTTGAAAGGATACTCAAGAGCACAGGCTTCTTCTGAGAGAAGCAGAAAGGAACCAAGCACATGACGACACAAGCTGGAACAACGTATCAGTTGGAAGGACGCCTCTTAGAGGTCTGCACATGCGGCGTCCTCTGCCCCTGCTGGGTGGGGGCGGACCCGGATGGCGGGACGTGCGATTCGGCCTTAGGCTGGCATATCGACAGCGGCACCATCCAGGGCATCGATGTCTCAGGCCTGACCTTCGCCATCAGCGTGCATATTCCGGGCAATGTCTTCAAGGGGAACTGGCGCGTGCTGGCCTATGTCGATGAAAAAGCGACGCCAGCGCAGCAAGACGCGCTGTTGGCGGTGTTTACGGGCAAACTGGGCGGTCCGATTGCCGATCTGGCATCCCTGATCGGTGAGGTGGTTGGCAGTGCATGCCTGGCTCATCGGGGCAGTGACGTTCTTCGTCGCCGGTCTGTTCCAGTTTAGCCCTGGAAGGAGCGCTGCCTGGACATGTGCCGCACACCACTGGGGTTCTTCCTGCACTATTACCGCAAGGGCGTGAGTTCGGCGTGGCACCTGGGGTTACGCCACGGGGGATACTGTCTAGGCTGTTGCTGGGCCTTGATGCTGGTCATGTTCGGGGTCGGCGTGGGCAATCTGGCTGGCATGGCTGCACTCACCGGCGCCATGGTGATCGAAAAGACCGTGCCAGGCGGTAAGCGGCTGAGCCCAGTCATCGGGATTATCCTGCTGCTGCTTGGGATCCTGTGGCTGGCACATCCTGTCTGGTTGTATAGGGCAGGCATATAAGGAGGAGAGGCATGTCACCACAGGCTGCGCCGCGACAGACCCTACAGGACATCGAACGACTCGAACGGGTTCCGCTGGTCAGGCGGCTGGCGGTTGGCAGTACCTACGAGGTGCTGGACAAGGCCGTGGCGAGCAGCCCGGAGCAGCCTGCTCACTGCTTCCTCCCGCTTGAAGATTCGTCCCAGCCGGGCGAAGCGCTCACCGCGCGGGCTTTCCTGGGCAAGGTGCATCAGACCGCCAATTTACTCGCTGATCTGGGGATGGGCCCCCAGGATGCCATGGCCCTGCTGCTGCCCGACCTGCTTGAGAAAGCGCTGTTGCTCTGAGGGGGACAAGCTGCCGGGATCGTCTGTCCTATCCCTCCCAGCTTGCCCGCCTCGCAGATCGTTAAGTTGCTCCAGGTGGTGAAGGCGAAGGTGCTCGTGGCCCCAGCGCCGGAAATTGATCACAAGCTGTGGCAGAAGACAGTGCAGGTGCGCCGACAGGTGAAGAGCATCGCCCTGATCCTGCACGTGCGGGGACCGGGCAAGGAACGAGAGTCCGCCTATGCCATCAATGCACTCGTCGAGGAGTACCCGGTTCACCTCCTCCACACGGGGCGCCAGATCGCCCTCGACGGTCTGGCGGTCTACTTACCTACCAGAGACACGACCGGCACCCCTGGCCTGGTGCCGCTGACCCACGGGCATCTGCTGTACACCGCCTGGGCACTTAGCCTCGTGACCACGCTTGCACCGGAGGAGGTCCTTCTGCGCGGCCTCTCGCGCTTGTTCCAGGGGTGGTGGCCAGTGGCTGGCGCGTGATCTCGCCCCTGGGTTGACCCCGAAGAAACAGGTGAGAATCGAGATTCTCACCTGTTTCTTCGGGGTCAACCGCCAGATCATATACGCAAGAGCTTCTGGAGAAAATTATGCAGAGGAATTTGGAATGACACAGGATAATATAAGAGGTTTTGAGATTAGAAGCAGGAATCTCAACAAACGACCGTTATCTGACGTTTTCATGCTGGTTTCCTGTTTATTTTGCCGCTCGGTTGCTAGGTTTCAACACATTGCCGTTGTCTCCTTCGCAAATAACTGAGGTTTTATGAGATGCCGAATTTCTGAAACTTGCTTGATATACCATGACTGTTGAGTCCCATCTATCCAGTAGAGATGTTACGGCTCTCAATTTTATTAGCGACGATAAGCAAGATAGGAAGTAATATCAGCGTCACAATACTCGCCACCAGGACCGTAGCAAGAGTAAAACCGAAAGGATCAAACCAGTAAGATTGCCAAACGATGATATCGCTTATCATAAGGAAAAGTGCATAAACCACTAACCCAATGAAACTTGTAACGATGGCAGTGGCTAGATTTCTTCTCGTATTGTAACGTCCTTGTGTTAGAAGGAATGCCAGGCCTGAAAGAAAGCCAAGGAGTGCTAGACTGGCAAAGTCATACCAGTTGGGGGGGGGTAAGGCGCCACTGTTAATGTTTTGAGAAAGGTAATAACCACTCAACGCACCTGGCAACACACACACAAGTCCCACCCAGGGACCGAACTTGGTAGCAAACAACAAAGGAACAACGACGATCAAACCGAGCAAAATGTTAGCCCCACTCATAATTAAGAAGTTTGAATTCCAAAGCTCATAGCCTCCATGATAGTTAGAAACAAGTAGCTGTGCAATAAGATAATTAACAACGCTATACACCACAATACCTATGACCATTGCTATCAACTGTCGTTTCCCTAAGCCCCAGGGATTCACTGTTTCATCGGATGTCTTCGCCGTGCTTCTTTCTGTTCCAGTATGCCCTGCGTTCAAAGAATCAGCGGCTGTAGCTTGTGATTGGGGAGCGTTCAGCATGAGATTGGATTCAGGTGGCGAAAACGGAGAGCTTGAGGGAGACTCGGTACCCATCGGAAGAGATGAATCGGGATGATCGGTGGAAGAGAGAGAAGGCTCACTTTGAGCAGCTACAGCGTCAAGAGAAGCACTTTCACCCGTGAGGGATGATATTTCACTCGCTGGTACAGCGTGTACTTCTTCATGCGAAGGTGGTGGTGCAGGCTCCGTTTCATCTCTGTGATGTGATGGACTGTCAGCATGAACCTGAGGAGGGACCTCTACGTAAGCTTCTCCATTCCCCAGAAGTGGCTCTGGTGCTTGCAAAAGCGGCTGTTCCTGCTCTAACTCGACTTGAGAGGATTCTGGTGCATGCTGCATGAGGGGATCTGGAACAGTCGATGCATCTTGAGGTGTGGATAACACCATATTGTTCAATTGAACTGAAGGAACATCCTGTACAGCCAGGCTCGCCTGTTCTAAGGCAGTAGCAAGTGCTTGCATACTCCCAAAGCGGCCCTTTGGGTCTTTCGCCAGTGCGGTCATCACAACCTGTTCTACATCAACTGAAAGACTAGGAACCTTCTCACGAAGGGAGGAGGGAGCAACCAGTTGCTGCTTCACAGCAATCTCCGTAAACGAGCCATGAAAAGGACGCTCGCCACAGAGCCATTCATAGATGACGATGCCCAGCGAGTACTGGTCACTGGCCGGGCGCGGATGCGCTTCGATCTGCTCGGGAGCCATGTACGCAATGGTTCCAGCCATATCATTTGGCTGTTGGTAGCGAGAGCTTTGGGTTACCTGAGCAATGCCAAAGTCACTGAGCACCACCTGATCGTCTGGCCCGAACAACATGTTTTCTGGCTTGATGTCTCGATGAATAATCTTGCGGTCATGAGCATACTGAAGAGCCTGTGAGATCTGCTTGACATAAACGACGATTTGTTCCAGGGGAAGGCGTGTTCCTTTTGGATAGCGTTCTCTCATGGTTCCATTGGAAGCATAACTCATGATCAGGTAGGGAGTGGTGCCTTCGACTCCAAAATCCAGGAGACGGACGATGTGCGGATGCTCCAGGTGTGCTATGGTGCGTGCTTCTTGACGAAACTGTTCCACATCCTGTCCGACTAATTGGGTATAGAGGACTTTAATGGCCGTCTGGGTATCCAGGAAGATGTGTTCGCCCAGGTAGACCTCGGCAAAGCCGCCTTGCCCTATGAGCCGCCTCAGTCGATAGTTGCCAAAGCGCTGCCCAACGCGGTCGTGGTGTTGCCTTTCTATGATGGGTGTGGAGGGAGGGGATGCTCCAGCGGACGTGTTCTCTTGCTCGGAAGGGAGGGGGGGAGCAAGGGATCGAGAGGGACGATCAATCACTTCATACGTACAGGTGATATTTCCAAAATGGATGGCATCTCCTGGATGAAGCTGAAATGGAACCTGGGGAACGAGGCGTTGCTGATTAAGCAGAGTGCCATTGGTGCTTTCCGTATCGGTGACCCAGTACGCCTGGTCTTTCAATGCGATGATGGCATGGCGTGAGGAGACAGAGGGATCACGCAGGACGACCTGATTGGTCGAAGCCCGTCCAATTGTGATGGGTTCAAGCCCAAGTGGTATTCTCCCTTCTGGCCCTTGTAGGGCAGCCCCAACCACCTGTGACAACTGCATCAGCACCGTTCGCTCTTCCCACGGTACCTGGTTGAGTTCAATGAGCGGAGCTACTGCTTCAAGAGAACGCGTTGCAGAGACCAGGAGGAGATGCCCGGGCTTCGGCAGAGGCATCAGCGGTGAGAGCACCTCTTGCTCATGTACCTGATCAAGCACCAGTAGCCAGTGTTGATGGGTACGAAGCCACTGGACGACATTTTGAAGGGGATCCTGGTCAGCCGGTTTCGCTTGCGGGAGATGAAGCGCAGTTGCTAGACTTAGCAGATCCGCTTGCAATGCTTCACCTGTATCTGCCTGTATCCAGGCAATCACCTGGTAGTCACTCCGGAAGCGGTAGGCGTATTCCACTGCTGTACCCGTTGCCCCGCTGCTACCTGCTTCACGCACAAAGTCAGGCTCAAAGAGAAGAACGGTATGGTCTGTTGCCAAAGAGGTATGTAACTCTTGTAAGAGCTGTTCGCGACCTAAAAACAAAGGGTCGCGCTGGTGAGGCATTTTCCAGATGGGAGGCACATCACCGGGGAAGTTGAGCTGCTTGGAGATGGTATGTTGCATCGTGTGAGGGTAGGCAGGTGCCTGGGCTGGTTTGGCCCGTTCATGACGGACCGCCGCCAGTAAGCGTTGACGTGCAGTGGCTTCATCACGCCCTACCAGGTCCGCGTACACAATCGGTCCAAGCAGCCCAGTTACCTCACATGGCTGGACGCGTACCGGGATGAGCAGACTTTGCTCTCCTTTGGGATCGTGTCGAAAGGCAGCCGCCCATTCTGGTTGTGTATAGAGGGAACTCAGGTATTGAGGAGACAAGACAGCGATCACACGAGGAGCAAGCGTGAGCGCACGGTCCATTTGGACGACGAAATTGCTGCCGGGCAAAAAGTCCCACGCCTGTAAGATAACGGCATAGGCTGCTTCTTCCAATTGCCAGGCAATCCATTCAGCCCAGCGCTGGTCGGCTCCATTATAGCTGATAAAAAAGTCTTTGTGATCTTGCTGGCTCATAGACAACCCCTTCCGCCATGGATTGCAGCTCTTGATATCAGAGACGGTCGATCATAGTGTAAACGATGGGCAATTGAACTTATAGGATAGGGACTTCTGACCAATATAGGTCAAGTCTCATGAGATTGGAGTTTAGACTAATTTTTACTACGCGCTTACTATCAATAGCCACATTAAGAGCTTGAGCAGGCTGTCACAAGACCCGGCGACAGATTTCTTACGACGTTTGTATCATCTACACTCCCATCCCAACCATTTAAAAATCGCTCAGAAAAGTAGGCGCAGAGAGAGCCACACACACTTTAGAGGATAGAATAACTGAAAACTACAGCAAATACATCGGTAGGAATACCTATGCAAAAGATAGTTGACAGGGAGAGCACAACAGATGTATCAAGCAGACAGTCTTGATTTCGCTGAGATTTTTCAATAGCTCAGTCTTTCTTGGTATCTTAAGGGCTTCTTAACTCGCAAGAAAGCCTCTAGAAGCATACTGAGAATGTTCCTGGATGAAGAAAGTTCGTTCTAAATTAGTCTAAACGTCAATTGAGAGATATATTCAGAAAATATCCGAGTACATCCAGTGAGGCCATGCGCTCAGAGGTTGCTCTTGGTGCCTATGACTTTTACTGTTCATCTGAAACCACATAATCGGATTTGATGTGTTTGCATAGAGAAGAGCAAACTCTTCGATGATCTCTCTCAAGTATAAGCAGTTGACAGAGCTAATTCAAGAGGGGTTCTACCCAAAACCCAGGGTTGATTTAGGGGAAGGCCCGCAACCGCTGAGGTGTAATCCAATCGTCGTTGAGCAGATCGGTGCGCAAGGCAACCACGGCAGTGCCGTTAACCCGTTTCCAACGCATGCCGCGTTTTTTCATGCGGCGATTGATCACCAGGGCCACGGCCCGCTCGATCATGCCACTACCTACCGGATAGCCAAGCTGGCGCCAATGCTCATAGGACCCTATCCAAGGACGTTGGTGCTCCAGATAGGTGATGGCCTTAGTGATACTCTTAAGCGGCTCGGGATCGAGTCCCTGCCCCAAGTTGCGCAAGCCTTGCACCGCTTGATCGACGCCACCTTGCCAGAGCCAGGACCGGTGCAAGTACAACTGGTAATCTCGTTCTCGCGGCGAGAGGGACTTGGCTCGTGCCGCGGCTTGGATAGCACCTCTGACCTCGCGCCAGAGATGCG
>Ga0207646_10005018_pt1 | contig 14095 bp, 14 predicted proteins | sample KBSK5502metaG_FD_184343 | JGI IMG/M metagenome (GOLD analysis project Ga0207646, IMG submission 184343) | Corn, switchgrass and miscanthus rhizosphere microbial communities from Kellogg Biological Station, Michigan, USA - KBS K5-50-2 metaG... | ecosystem: Host-associated > Plants > Roots >... | reverse complement strand
GAGGTGCTCAAGCAGCTCGACCCGAGCTGCGTCGTGACCATCGCCGACCCGCTCATCGCCCAGGGGCCGAGGGTGGTTCGCCGGCTCGCGTCTCTTTATTCGCCGGTCATCCAGCGCTCTCGCGCGACGTGGGGTGCCGTTTACCACACGAGCAACACGAGGCCGGCGTTCGCCGCCATCAAGGCCCTGTTCGGCCCTGGGGTGCGGAAGGCCGTGGCCGAGCTGATCGCCAAGCACGACCCGGACGTGGTGCTGTCCGTCCACCCGCTGCTCAACCATATGAGCCACCAGGCGATCCAGCGAAGCGGCCGGCCGCGGGGCCTCATGACGGTCATCACCGACCTGGTCGACTTCCATCGCGGGTGGACTTTCAGCCAGGCCGACCTGGTGGTCGCGCCGACGGAGGTGGCACGGAAGGTGGCGGTCAGGCGACGAGTGCCGAGCGACCGCGTGAAGCTGCTCGGCCTTCCCGTCGACATCCGCTTCCGCCCGCCCGCGCCGGGCGAGAAGCAGGCGCTTCGCCGTCGCTTTGGCCTCGACGAAGATCGCTTCACCGTGCTGGTCATGGGCGGCGCGGCCGGCGTCGGCGGCCTGCTGAACCAGGTGCGCGCGCTCGCCTGGGATCCGCACCGGTGGCAGCTCGTCGTGGTCTGCGGACGCAACGAGCGGCTGCGCAGCCACCTCGCCCGGCTGCGATACGCGACGCCGACACTGGTGCTTGGTTTCGTCGACAACATGCCGGAGCTCATGCGCGCGTCCGACGTCGCCGTCACCAAGGCCGGGCCTGGCGCTATCGGCGAGGCGCTGGCGACCGGGCTGCCGCTGATCATCAACGGCTTCCTCCCCGGGCAGGAGACACCGAACGTCGACTTCGTGGTCGAGTCGGGCTTTGGCATCTACGCGCCGCGGGTGGACGATGTCGTCGATGAAGTTCGCGTGCTCGCCGAGGGCGGGCCCACATGGCAGTCGATGTCCCGACGCGCTCGCGAGCTATCGCATCCCTACGCGTCGCAGGACATCGCGCGGGAATGCCTGCTGCTGGCGGGCCGCTACAGGGCTTCGGCGCAGGCGAGCCTGTAAGGGCACAGCCGGCACTTTCTGCGCTCCGGCTGCGGATCGAAGCGGCCGGAGCGGATGTTTTCCGCCACCTCGATCGCGATCGTCCGAGCTTCGGCCTGCAGCCTCGGCACGCCTTCGAGACGAATCGCAGAGCCCTCGGCGAGGTACACGACCTCGAGCTCGATCGGGTCGAGGCTCAGCGCTGTCGACGCGCCGAGCGCGTAAAGCGCCACCTGCAGGTCGCGTCGAGCGCGCGCGAGCGGGCGCCCGCTCTTGTAGTCGATGATCAGCCAGCCCTCATCGGTGCGATCGACGCGGTCGATCACGCCGTGCAGCGTGAAGCCGTCCACGGCGGCGGAGAACTCCCGCTCCACCAGGTCCGGCGTGCGTTCGAATCCGCCGCTCGCGCGGAAGGCCTCGAGCTGTTCGAGGCCGAGGCGCCGGAACGTGGCCGCGCGACGCGTATCGGGGAAGCTCGACGCCTCCCACACCTCGGCGTGCATGGCGTGCAGCCGTTCCGGCGTGACGGCGGTTCCGGTGCGCCGCTCCTCGCCGGCGCGGCGCAGCACCTCGTGCAGGATCGTGCCCTGCACCGCCTCCGCGCTCTGCGCCGCCGGCAACTTCTCGCGATAGCGAAACCAGAACTGCTTAGGACAATCCCGATAGCTCTGAATCGCCGAGTAAGAAAGAACGAGCTCTCCTTCAGTAGTGAAGCCCGTGCTACTGCCCTCCCCACCTGTGGGGAGGGCCAGGGTGGGGAGTGAAGAACCTGCCATATCGCGCACAAGCACAGCGCCAGATTCCCTAACTTCCGCAAGAAACCGCGATTCCCGCCAGCGCCGCCCTCCCTCGTAGTGCTCGGCGCGAGTGAGGTAAAGGCGTTTGCGCGCGCGCGTCATCGCCACGTAGAGAAGCCGCCGCTCCTCCGCGACCACGTCCTCGCGCCCGCGCACGAGCGGCTCGAGCACCGCCGGCGGCAGCTCGAATCGGTGCGACCGCCCCCACTGCGGCAGCCTCCCCTCCACGAGCGAGGGCACGAACACCGCGTCGAACTCGAGCCCCTTGGCCTGATGAATGGTCATGACCGAGATGGCATCGCCGCCGCCCTCTGGCGCCGCGGGCGCCTCGTCCTCTCCGGACAGAAGAACGAGGTCGAGTCGAGCCATATACGCGGCAAGCGAGTGATCAGGACTCGAGTCGCAGTATTCCGCGATCGCCTCGGCGAGGCGGCTGACGTTGGCCGCCACGCGCGCCCCCTCGGTGGGCTCCATCGTTGCGGTGCGCCGGTCCAGGTAGCGCGTGCGGTTCATCAGCTCGAAGAAGAGGTCGCGCACATCCATCGACCGCGCAAGGGTGCTCAGCTCATCAACGATCGCTTCCGAGCATTCGGGCGTCCGTGTTCTCACCCGGAACGCGGCGATCTGATCGCCCGAGTCGCGCAGCACGCGCAGCATGGCGATGACATCGCGCGTCTCCGGCCGGTCATACAGCCCGTGCCCACCGACCACGACGTGTGGAAGGCCCGCCGCGGAAAGGGCAGTCGCAACCGGAGTCGCGATCGCATTGGTGCGGCAGAGGACCGCAATCTCCGCGAGAGGCACGCCCGATTCTGCAAGACGCCTGGCCTCGGCGGCGATCGCCGCGGCTTCACCCACGCCATCCGCGCAGCGCCACAGCTCGACGCGGCGTCCCGGCCTTGTCGCCGAAAGCTCCTTGGCAAGACGTTCGGTGTTGTTGCCGATCAGCGTCGCCGCGGCGGCGACGATCCTGGCCGAGCTCCGTTGGTTTTTGCCCAGGGTCACAGTCCGCGTATTCGGGAACCGGTCCAGGAACCGCTCGAGGCTCGCGCGTGACGCACCACGGAACCGGTAGATACTCTGGTCGTCGTCGCCGACGACGAACGGCGCGCCGCCGTACGACACCAGCTCGACCAGCCGCTCCTGGGCAAGGTTGAGGTCCTGGTACTCGTCGACGAGCACGTGCGGGAACCGGCGCCGGTATGCGTCCGCGACGCTCGGGTCGCTCGAGAGCATCGCGACCGACCGCTCCAGCAAATCGTCGAAATCGAGCAGGCCGTGCTTGCGGCATTCGAGCTCATAAGCGCGGAACAGGCGCACGCACGCGTGCATTAGAGCCGCGCGCTCGGCGTCGTCCGCGGAGTCCGCCCACTCGTCGAGCCTGCGCAGCGGGACCAGCTCCTGCTTCAGGCGCTCGAGCATCTGCAAGGCCGGCGCCACCAGGTCGTCCGGGCGCTCATCCCCGACCAGGGCCGCGTCGCCGAGCTCCCACATGAGCTCCCTCGCGAGGATCCACCGGTCAGCGCCGCTGACGATCCGAAACCCGGCGGGCACGCCCACGCGCCAGCCGTCCGCTCGCAGCCAGCCCAGCGCGATCGAATGCACGGTGCCCACCGCCGGCGCGTCCGTGTGGGCCAGGTCTTCGATGCGCTGCCGCATCTCCTGCGCGGCGCGATCCGTAAACGTCATGACCAGGATCGACGAGGGGTCTGCCCCAGCCGCCACGAGCCGCCGGAATCTCTCGGCGATGACGGCGGTCTTGCCGGTCCCGGCGCCGGCGATGACGCGGCCCGGCGTTGCGCTCAGGGAGGCGGCTTCGCGCTGGCGCGCGTCAAGGCGCGTCATGTCGGAGTCGACCGCCCGATGCGGACACGCAGGATCCGGACGCGCCGGCCCAGGTCCATGCCGTTGAGACGGGCGATGACCATCTCGGCATCGAGCCGAAGCTGGTGCGCCAGGGCCGGGCTCGAGGTGGTCACCATCAGCACGCCGGATTTGAGCTCGACCGCCTCGCATAGGGAGGCAGGTTCAGGGCCGATCACGGCGCGAAAGGCCGCGGCCACCTGCGTCCCCAGGAGGCGTGCTCCGCCGGGCTGGCGCCGGAGCACCGTCTGGAGGATATTGCCCAGCTTATCCACAGGCCTCGATTCGCCCCGAATTCACCGTCCACACGCGTGCGCCCGTGATGAGATCGGCGGGAAATGGACCGATCTCGGCCGACGTGATGATGACCTGGCCCTCACCCGCCACTCGTCGCAGCAGGGCCGTCCGGCGCTCGACGTCCAGCTCCGACAGGACGTCGTCAAGAAGGAGCACTGGCCGTTCGCCGGCGCGCCTGGTGACGAGCGCCGCCTCGGCCAGCTTGAGGCTCACGACCGCGGTCCTCTGCTGGCCCTGGGAGGCGTAGCTTCGAGCATCGCGCCCGTCGAGCTGGATGAGCAGGTCGTCGTGGTGAGGACCGACGGTTGTCGACCCCCTCCGCAAGTCGTCGCTAAGCGACTTTTCCACAGCGACTGCAAAGTCTGCTGGCGGTCCCAGGTAGGCGATCTCGAGCCGTTCACCGGCCGCGATTTCAGCGTGGCTTTCGGCCGCGAAGGGCCGCAGCTCTTCGACCGCCCTGGCACGGGCGCCGGCTATCTCGGAGCCGTAGGCCACGAGCTCAGCGTCCCATGCCTCCAGCACGCCCGCGGCCTCCTCGCCGCCGGCGATCCTCTTGAGCAGGCTGTTGCGCTGCTCGAGCACCCGCCGCAGGGCGGCCAGGTTGCGCGCGTAGCCCGGCTCGACCTGGACGAGCATCTGGTTGAGGAAGCGCCGGCGCTGCTCGGGCCCCGCCTTCACCAGGCCGAGGTCGTCCGGCCAGAAGAGGGTCGCCCGGAAGTGGCCCGGCAGGTCGAAGCCCCTGCGACGGACACCGTCGACCTCGATGACGCGCCGCACCCGTTCCCCTTCTGCGTGCAGGGTGATGGTCACCTCGAGTCCCCGCCCCGCCGACTCCACCTCGGCGTGGATGCGCGCGGCGGGGGTGACGGGGCCAAGCAGCTCGAAGTCGCGCCTCGCGCGCGGCGACGAGGACAGCGCCAGCATCGCCACGGCCTCGAGCAGGTTGGTCTTGCCCTGCCCGTTGGCGCCAACGAAAACGTTCACGGCAGGCCCGGGCACCAGGTCGAGGTGGGCGTAGTTGCGGTGGTTGTTTAGTTGTAGGCGCTTGAGCTCCACGGCGGAGGCTCGGTTACGACATTGCCACCCGCACAGGCATGATCACGTACAGGTAGTGCTCCTTGCCCGGCGGGCGGATCAGCCCTGGGCTGAGCGGACCGTCGAAGAGCAGCTCCACCTGGTCTTCGCCGATCACAGCCAGGGCGTCCAGGACGTAGCGGGCATTGAACGCAATCTGTATCTCCGATCCCTCGACGTCGGCAGGCATCTCCGCCTTGCTGTCCCCCACCTCGTTGGTCGTCGCCGACAAAACGACGGCACCGCTGTGGGCTTTGACGCGGATGACGTTGGCGCTGTCCCGGGCGAAAAGGGACACCGCCCGTACGGTTTGCGTGAGCTCGGACGTGGCCAGGCGCACCTTGGTCGAGCTCTTGCTGGGGATAACCTGTGAGTAGTTGGGATACTTTCCGTCGATCAACCGGGACGTCAACTCGGAGTTGCCAGCCTTGAAGAAGATCTGGTTCCGGGCCTTCGAGATGATGAGCTCGACCTGGCCGGGCTCGCCCTTCAGCACCCGGCTCAGCTCGGCAAGTGCCCGGGCCGGCACGATGAGGCTGGCCTCGAGGTCAGAAGCCCCGCTCGCGGGAAGCTTGCGCACCGCCAGCCGGTGACCGTCGGTGGCGGCCAGGGTGAGGTTGCCTTGCTGCAGCTGAACCAGCACGCCCGTCAGGACCGGTCGCGCCTCGTCTGTCGAGGCCGCCATCTGGGTCTGCTCGACCGCCTTGATCAGCTCATCAAGCGGCACCTGCAGCCGGTCTCCTTCGTCCGGTCGCGGACCTGGCGGGAACTCCTCGGCCTCGATGCACTTGATGTGGGTGTCGAAGCGCGCGCATCTCAATGACAGCGACTGCGTCGCGCCGTCGAGCGTCATCTCCAGGTCCTCGTCCGGAAGCGTGCTTACGAAATCGGTGAGCAGACGGGCCGGCGCGGTCGTGCTGCCCTCCATTGCGACCTCGGCCGGCACCAGCTTGCGGATGCCGATCTCCAGGTTGGTCGCGCTGAGCGCGAGTCCTTCCGGCGTCGTCTCGATGAGGATGTTGTTCAGGATGGGCAGAGTCGTCCGGCTCGAGATCGCGCGAGACACGACCTGAAGCGCCTGACTCAGCACTGAGGGTCTGCAGGTCACCTTCATCTGCGTTGCTATGGCTTTGGCACTCACGAAAGTTGTCCCCCGTTGTTTCCTATCTTGCTAATTGATTCAATCCGTAACGGATAACAGTAAGCGCTGTGCGTACTGGGGATATAGAGATCCTTTACAGATCGCGGCTCGCGGTGCGTAACCGTCCCGGAGCCGGTGTGTATCCCCGGGCGAGCTGTTGCACTGGTGGGGAAAAGACGGCGCCGAGCTGACAATCCAACGGCTTTCCCAACCACCACGGCAGAAAGTGTGGAAACGCGCATCACTCTGCGTAGAGACGCTCGCGGATGGCCTGTACCTCGAAGCGCAACCTCTCGTCCTCCTTCAGCTCGTTGGCGATCTTCTCGATCGAGTGAAGCGCCGTCGTGTGGTCCCTGCCACCGAACGCCTTCCCGATTGCAGGGAGTGACGACGGCGTCTCCTCGCGAACCAGGAACATCGCCACCTGGCGGGGGAAGACGATGTGTTTGTCTCGGCGCTTGCTCTTCATGTCCTCGAGAGTGACGTTGTAGAAGTCGGCGACGAGCAGCTGGATGCGGTCGACGTTGATTGGCTTTCGCGTGCCGGCCGGGATGATGTCGGCCAGCAGCCGCGCCGCCTCGTCCTCGTCGACGGACCGCTGGTGCACTGCTGCAAATGCCTGCACGCGTGTCAGTGCGCCCTCGAGCTCGCGGATGTTGCGCTGCACCTTGTGCGCGATGAAGTTCAGGACCTCCTCAGGCACCAGGCTCGTGTGGCCGCCCAGCTTGGAGTGGAGGATCGCCAGCCGGGTCTCGAAGTCAGGCGGCTGGATGTCGGCGATGAGGCCCCACTCGAATCGCGACCGCAGCCTGTCCTCCAGTGTCGGTATCTCTTTCGGCGGGCGGTCCGAAGAGATGACTATCTGCTTGTTGATCTCGTGCAGCGCATTAAAGGTGTGGAAGAACTCTTCCTTCGTCCTGTCTTTGCCGGCCAGGAACTGGACGTCGTCGATGAGGAGCACGTCGACCGTGCGGTACTTGTGCCGGAACTCGCCCATGCGCGCGGTGGCGATGGAGCTGATCACCTCGTTGGTGAACTGCTCCGACGTCAGGTAGACGACGCGCTTGCGCGGGAAGCGGTCGTGTACCTCATGGCCGATGGCGTGCATCAGGTGCGTCTTGCCCAGGCCCACGCCTCCGTACAGGAAAAGCGGGTTGTAGCTGTCGCCCGGCGCTTCGGCCACGGCCTTGGCCGCGGCGTGAGCGAACTGAGAGTTGTGACCGACGACGAATGACGAGAAGCGGAAGCGCGCGTTGAGCTCCGATGGAGCCGGCGCCAGGTCTGCCTCCACGCCGTTGTCGTGCCCGTTTTCATGGCCATTCGCGCTGAGGCCATCGACGTCATCACCGTCCGTCGCGACCAGCGGCGGTCGGTGGCTGCTCGGCGAGATGACGAAGTCGATGCCGACCTCGGCGCCGGTCACGGCCTGGAGCGTCTCCTGGATGAGGCCCGAGAACCGATCCTCGAGCCAGTCCTTCGCAAGCTTGCTCGGGACGCCGATGCGGAACGTGCTGCCGTCCGCCGACACGACCGACGTGTTCTTGAGCCACATGTCGTACGTGCGCTTGGCCAGCTGGAATCGGAGCTCCTCCTGGACCTGGGACCAGATCTGATCCTGGTTCACGTCACACCCTCCCCATCTCGGTAGCCCGCCGGCTCCGCGTCAGAAAGCGCACCAACGCGCTCGCCACCGCCTGGGAACAACGGGCCGCCGACTTATGCATATGCTGTGGATAACCTGGGTCAAACCGGGGGCGCGAGGTCGAAGCTCGCGAGCGCGTCGCACAGCGTTTTCGGCCAGGATTCCCGCGCCCACGTTCAACCGAAGACCTTCGACTGTTCAGGACCGCCTCCTGTGTACCTGTGGATAAGATCGGAGCAGATTTCCACAGGCTGGGGCTGCGCGCCAGTCTGAAATCTCCCTACCGATCGGTGTCTTTTGTGGAAGCGCTGCTGTGTGCTTTAACCCTAGCTCTGATCGAGGATAAGGCCTAGGCGCCGGTGGGAGACCTGTACTGGGATGTGATGAGGAGCGCGCTTACCTTGCTTCCGGGCGGGGATTGTAGCACCGGCAATGAGGTGTCGCAAGGCAGTTTGGAGATGCGATGAAGTGATAGCGATGATGTGGCGCTCGCGTCACGTTTTCGATCGTGGTTTCCGTCGTTCGGTACACTACCGCGGTCCACATGAAGAGAACCTTCCAGCCCAAGAAGCGATACCGCCGGCGCGTGCACGGATTCCTGCGCCGGATGAGCAGCAAGGGCGGCGCGCACGTGATTCAGAACCGCCGCCGCAAGGGTCGCCACCGGCTGACCAAGTAGCGGGCCTCTCGTGAAGAGGCGGTTACGGCTGCGCCGGAAATCGGATTTCGACGCGGCGATGCAGGGCAAGCGCTTCTACAACGGTCGAGGCCTGCTCGCGCTGGCGGTTCCCAATGACGGCCCTCAGACAAGAGTCGGAGTCACCGTCAGCCGGCAGCTGAAGGGGGCGGTCGACCGCAACCGGGCGCGCCGCCGTGTGCGGGAAGCGGCTCGGGTCTCCCTGTTCGAAAGAGATTCAGGTGCCCAGCACCGGGGAATACGATATGACGTGGTCCTGATCGCCCGGCCCGCCGCGCTGACGCTGCGGTTCGCCGACCTTAAGGAGGAGACCGAACAGGCGGCTCTCCGGCTCACCGAGCGCCCCCGATGACACGTGTGATGCTGGCCGCCATTCGCGGTTACCAGATGTCGTTTTCGAAGGTCCTGCCCCCCTCTTGCCGCTACTACCCGTCTTGCTCGCACTACACGTATGAGGCGATCGAGCGTTATGGCTGGTGGAAGGGTGGCTGGATGGGGGCCGCACGTATAGCGCGCTGTCATCCGTTCGCCAAAGGCGGCTACGATCCGGTCCCCTGATCACCTGCTAGGAGAACTCAAGCCATCTTTCTGAGCTCGATCCTCGACATCTTCCAGCCGGTCGTCCAGCTCTGGACGGTCGTGATCGAGCAACCGCTCGGCTCGCTGCTGACCTGGATGTACTACCACCTCGTCGGCGTGCCGCTCATCGCCACCATCGGTGCCTACGGCGTCGCGATCATCGTGGTGACGATCCTCATCCGGCTGGCACTCGCACCGCTGCAGCAGTTCCAGCTGGTGACCCAACGACGCACCGTCGCCGAGCAACGAAAGCTCGCGCCCGAGGTGGCGCAGCTGAAGAAGAAGTTCGGCAAGGACGCTCAGAAGCTGAACGCCGAGATGATGAAGCTCTACCAGGAGCACGGCGTCAACCCGCTCGGCGGGCTGGTGGGCTGCCTTCCGCTGATCGTTCAGATCCCGGTGCTGACGGCTCTGTACTGGGTATTCCGGAACACGCACGTCGCGTCGCCCCACTTCCTGTTCGTGCCCGACCTGATGGCCTACCCGACCCACGTGCCCATCCTGGAGGGGCTGCCGATTCCGGCGATCGCCTACCTGGTCTTTCCGCTGCTCGCGGCGCTCACCACCTTCGTGCAGTCGAAGATGCTGCAGGCCCCCGCTCCGCCGAACCCGACCGAGCAGGAGCAGCAGACCCAGCAGGTCCAGCGAATGATGGTCGTGATGTCACCGCTGATGATCGGGTACTTCGCCCTGCAGGTTCCTGCGGGGCTCGGGCTCTACTGGTTCATCGGCAACTGCGTCAGTATCATTCAGCAGTACTTCGTGGTCGGGTGGGGAAGCCTGCGGCCCAAAGGGGGTACCTCGCAGCCGCCGATCAGCCAGCCGAAGGGTGCCGGTCCGCCCAAGAACGGCGGCGGAGGCAACGCGAAGCAGCTGCCGAGGCGCGTGCAGGGTGGTGGGGGCAAGGCCAAGAATGCAAAGGACGCCAAGAGGCGCGCGTCTTAGCAGGAGAGGGCGACTAATCGAGATGAGGTCAACGAGACGATGAGATCTGCAGAAGGTCGAGGACGCACTCTCGACGAGGCGGTCGACGCGGCCCTGATCGAGCTGGGGGAGACGCGGCGCAACGTCGACGTCAAGGTCGTGAGGGAAAACCCGGATGAGACAGTCGTCGAGGTCACGGTGATGGAAGCCACCGGGGCCGCCGGCGAGGCGCCCGTCAACGGCAAGGCGGAGACGGTGCGAACGCTGCTGGAGGGGCTGCTCAAGCACATGGGCGTGCGCGCGTCGGTGCAGGTACGCACAGGCAGCGACCCGATCACGCTCGACGTCACCGGCCGCGACCTCGGCGCGTTGATCGGCTGGCGAGGCGAAACGCTGCGAGCGCTACAGTCCGTGACGAACGTGATGGTGGGCAAGCACCTCGACGAAGGCGAGCGCGTCATCGTCGACGTGGAGCGCTACCGCCAGCGACGTGAGCACACCGTGCGGGAGATCGCGCTGCGGGCTGCGCGCCAGGTGAAGATGACCGGCGACGCGATCACCCTCGACGCGATGCAGGCCTTCGAGCGGCGCGCGATCCACCTCGCGCTCGAGGGCGATCCTGACGTGACGAGCTCCAGCATCGGCGAGGACCCCGACCGCCGCGTCGTCGTCGGGCCGCGCAAGCCGGCCGACGCGTAGCCGCCGCTGACATGTCCGCCCGGTCCGCGGCGCAGCGGATCCGGAAGGCGATCGCCGTCGTGAACGCCGTCGCCGACGGCGCCGGCGACGAGGAGATCACGCCGACCGAGATCGCCGAGGCGATTCGCGACTGCCTGGAGATGCCTGAGATCTCGGCGGTGCCGAACGTTCGCAAGTACCTGGGCGAGGCGCTCGACGCGACCTCGGACGGCATGCCCGCGGACTTCGTCGCCATGACTCTCTACGCCGCGCTCGGCGCGCTCCAGGAAGGATTGCCCTCCTGACAGATCCCCACCGCATACAGGTGCTTCCCGGCGGCGCGCGCCTCGTCACAGCGTCGATGCCGCAGCGGCTGTCGGCGAGCCTCGTCTTGATGTTCGGCGGCGGTTCGCGCCTGGAGGACGATCGCCTCGCCGGCGTGTCGCATTTCATCGAGCACCTCTTTTTCAAGGGCACGCAGCTCCGGCCGACCTCGAAGGAGATCGCCGACGCCATCGAGGGCATCGGCGGGTTCATCAATGCGTCCACCGACAAGGAGCTCACCGCATACTGGGCCCGCGTGCCGGCCGAGCACATGGAGCTCGGCCTCGACGTGCTGTTCGACATCGTCTCGAACTCGAAGCTCGCACCCGCGGACATCGAGCGCGAACGGTCGGTGATTCTCGAAGAGCTGAAGATGTACCAGGACCAGCCACAGGAGCACGTGCAGAACCTGCTCGAGGAGCTGATCTGGCCGGGCCACCCGCTCGGCCGCGACATCGCCGGCACGCTCGCCTCGGTGGCGAAGCTGACGCGCGACGACATCCTCGAGTACGCCGACTCGCACTACCGCATGCCAAACCTCGTCATCGGCGCGGCGGGAATGATCGACGACTCGGTGGTCGCCGGCGCGGTGAGCTCGAAGCTGTCGCTGCCGCGGGAGCTGAACGGCGCGGAACAGCTTCAACCACCGGGTGCGTTGAGCGGCCCCAACCTCATCATGCGCCGGCAGCGCACCGAGCAGGCGCACATCTGCCTGGGCGTGCGGGCGCTGAGCTATATGCACCCCGACCGCTATGTGCTCGACCTTTTGAACACGGTGCTCGGCGAAGGGATGAGCGCGCGCCTGTTTCTCAACATCCGCGAGCGGCTCGGCCTCGCCTACGACGTACACAGCTTCACGCAGAAGCACCGCGACACGGGCTACCTCGGGCTGTACCTGGGAGTCGATCCGAAGAACGCGATCCGGGCATTGGAAGCGGCGATCTCGCAGCTGCGCAGACTTCGCGATGAGGACGTCGAGCCGGAAGAGCTCGCGCGCGCGAAGGAGTTCACCAAGGGCCGGTTGCGCCTCGACCTCGAGACCACGAACGGCGTTGCTTTCTGGCTGACCTACCAGGAGCTCGTGATGGGTGAGGTGCGAACCATCGAGGACGAGGTCGCGTCCGTCGACGCCGTGACGGCCGCGGACATCAGGCGCGTGGCAAACGATGTTCTCTCAGGCCCGATCCAGATGGCAGTGATCGGACCGTTCGCGAAAAGCGCTGGTTTCGCGGCGGCTATCAGTTAGCCGACAAAAACCGTGCTCGATTCGAGCGAGGGCTGCTCAGAGTAGATATTGCCGAAGTGATCCAGGGGCCAGATGCGGAACCACGCGCGCCCATCGATCCGGTCGCGGCTGATGGCCCCGAACGTGCGTGAATCCTGCGAACGGTTGCGGTTGTCCCCCATCACGAAGTAGTAGTTCGGAGGTATGAGCTCGCCGCTCGGGCCGCCCCATTCGGTGTTGACGGTCCACGCCTCAGGCAGGTACGGCTCGTCGAGCTTGTGCCCGTTGATGTAGACGATGCCGTCATGGATGAGCAGGCGCTCACCCGGCAGCGCGATCACGCGCTTGATGTAGTCGGTGGTGCTCAGCGTGGGCGGCCGCAGGATCACGATGTCACCACGCTGCGGCGGGTGCAGCTTGTAGTCGATCTTGTTCGCGATCAGGTAGTCGTTGTTGTCTAGCGTCGCGAACATCGAAAGGCCTTCGACGTGCACGGTCTGCACGGCGAAGCTGATGCCGAAGTAGAGGATGACGGCCAGCACGACGACCTCGAACAGCTCTCGAAGGATCGAGGCGCCGGTCGAGGGTGCGTCGTCGCGCGATGCAGCAGGGGGGCGGGTCGGCACGGCCACAGTGAGATTAGGTGGTGACGAGCTTAGCGCAGACCCGTTCCAGCTCCTCGCGGCTGGAGTAACGGATTTCCAGCCGGCCACGGTTCGCCGTGCCTTTCATCCGCACCGGCAGCCCGAGCGTCTTTTCGATGTCGGCGGCCAGCGCTCGAAGCTCCGCGCTCTCGCCATGCGAGGCGCGTCGCGGCCGGTAGGTGCGTACCCAGTTCTCGGTCTGCCGCACCGACAGGCGGCGCGCCACCACGACTTTCAACCCGTGCTCCTGGCCGGTCACGGTATCGAGCGCGACCAGCGCACGCGCGTGGCCGGCGGTGATGGCGCCGGCGCTGACCGCTGACTGCACCGCGGGGCACGCGCTTAGAAGCCGCAGCGACTGCGTCACCGACACCCGGTGCTTGCCGATCCGCTGGGCGACCTCGTCGTGCGTGAGCCCGAACTCCTCGGTGAGCCGCTGCAGGCCGCGCGCTTCCTCGATGGCATCGAGGTCGGAGCGCTGCAGGTTCTCGATGAGACCGAGCACCAGCTGCTGATCGCTTCCCGTGTCGGTCCGGACGACGGCAGGCACACTGGTGAGCCCGGCAATGCGCGCGGCGCGCCAGCGACGCTCGCCGGCGATGAGCTCGTACCCGTCGAGGTGCCTGCGCACGAGCAGCGGCTGCAGGATGCCGTGCAGACGGATCGACTCCGCCAGCTCACCGAGCGGCTCAGCGTCGAAGCGCGCGCGCACCTGCACATGGGATGGGCGGATCTGATCGATCGCGATCATCTGCGGCACCATCGCTCCGCCGTCGCGCGACATCGGGATGAGCGCCTCCAGCCCGCGACCGAGGCCTCGAAATCGTGACTGGTTCATGGCCTTCTCCTTGACATGAGCTCCTGCGCGAGCTCGCGGTACGCGGCGGCGCCGCGGCATGTGGGGTCGTACTGCGTCACAGGCTTGCCGTGGCTTGGTGCCTCACTGAGACGGACGTTGCGGGGGATGAGCGTTTTGAGCAGCTCGTTAGGGTGCGACCTGCGCACCTCCGCGAGCACGTCCCAGGCGAGCGTCGTGCGTGCGTCAAATTGCGTCATGAGGATGCCGCCGACCTCGAGCTGCGGATTCAGCTGCGAGCGCACGAGCTGCTGCGTGTAGAAGAGGTGGCGCAGGCCTTCGAGGGCGAAGAACT
>Ga0207646_10005015_pt1 | contig 14099 bp, 7 predicted proteins | sample KBSK5502metaG_FD_184343 | JGI IMG/M metagenome (GOLD analysis project Ga0207646, IMG submission 184343) | Corn, switchgrass and miscanthus rhizosphere microbial communities from Kellogg Biological Station, Michigan, USA - KBS K5-50-2 metaG... | ecosystem: Host-associated > Plants > Roots >... | reverse complement strand
AAGCGTTGTTTCTGAGCGCTCTTAGATCAGCCGCGCTCGCGGCCTGAAGCTGTACCGGCTTCGCTTCAATTTCCGCGAGTTCTTCTTTTCGTCCTTCTTCCTTGTACAGCCACTTTGTGGAGCAGCCAACAGAAGGCGTCTTGGCAACCGGAACAGTCTTACCTTCCAGGATTGCGTCAATAACGTTTCGTGCGTCGCGGCTCGTGACCAATGTCTCGCGAGGATTGTTATCAATGCGTCCCTGATAGCGCAATTTGCGTTCCGCATCGAAAATAAAAACATGCGGAGTCGCAGCCGGTCCGTAGGCTTGCGAAACTTTTTGTGTTTCACCGTCATAGAGGTAAGGAAAATTGAATTTGCGATATTTCGCGCGAACTTTCATGTCCTCGAAGGAATCCCCAGCATCGGTATAGCCCATCTCATCGAGGCGAACAGATTTGGGGCTGTTCGGTTGAATCGCCACGAGAGCGACGCTGCGGCCACGATAGTCCTCTGCAATCCGTTTGATCCTGCTCTCGTAAAGTTGTGCAGTGGGACAATGATTGCAGGTGAAAGCGATGATCAGAACTTTGCTGCCGGCATAGTCCTTCAAGCAGTGATTCTGCCCGTCAATGCCGGGGAGGCAGAAGTCTGGAGCCAGCGCGCCTATCTCCAAAGGCGGAGGCCCACCCTCATCCGCGACCGCGATGCTGCAGAAGGCCAGTGCGATCGGGAGCCATAGGATGCAAAAAGCGCGAAAGGACGTTCTCATGGTCGGTAACTCCGAATAGGCTCCAGTCTTTCATAACATGGTCCAGGACCAAGCGCTCACAGGCGATTCTCACGGGATGAGAATCGCTCAATTTTTGTTGCCATGGTTTGCTGGCCTCGCGAAACTTGTGTGTACATAGACAACCATCCATCTTTTTTTCGATGGTGACTGCTGCTGGCGCTGCTACGTGCATTCTCCAGAAGTCGTTCCGCTACCTAACTTGCGCATTTCAAATATGTTGCCAGTTAGAGCGGGCGACTGAATTTCCGCGCCGATGACCATCCGTGGATTTAGGAATTCGTTTCATAAATCGATTTAAACCAAGTCAACAATGGAACCTGCCATTCTCGGCGGATGTTCACGGCCTTCTGCCAATCGAGAGCCAGAATTACTGTTGACAGGAGCTAGGCGATGGGCGAATAAGCTCACATATTCAGAGAGCGGGGCGGACGCTTCTCGATTTTGTATCGCTCATTTCATCGACAAGCCTCAAGGCCGCGTCGCGCGAAAACGGACGGTGGGGTATGAACACTTGGCGTGATTGCGCAATTTTCAAGGCGTTGTTCATTTTCTTTCTATTGGCACTTTGTCTTCCGGGGCTCAATGCCCAGCTTTACACAGGAACAATCTCGGGCACCGTCACAGACCCTTCCTCGGCGGCTATCCCAACGGCAAAACTGACGCTGTCGGACGTGGACAAAGGATTCTCGTACACGGCGACCGCGGATTCAGAGGGGCGATTTCTCTTCAGGCAGGTCCCTCCGGGAACCTACAATCTCAGCGTGGAGGCGACCAACTTTCAGTCCCAGCGCAAGGATGCCATCAGGTTGGACGTAAGTCAGAACGTCGCGATCAACTTTACGCTGAAGATCGGCTTGGCGACAGAGACGGTGGAGGTCACAGCCAGCTCGGTGCACCTACAGACCGAAGACGCGGTGACCGGCCAGGTTGTGAACCGTAAGTTCGTGAACGACCTCCCGCTAGTGGACCGCGATTTCACGAACTTGGCATTCCTGGCTCCCGGCATCACAGAATCCAATCTGGGTTATGCAAAGAATTCGAATGGCGGTATTAATTTCTATTCCAACGGCGGCCGGAACTCCACTGCCGACGTTTTGATCGATGGCGCGAGCGCGACCAACTTCGAACAAAACAGCGGAATTCAGAACGTGCCCTATGTTCCGTCGGTGGACTCGGTGGAAGAGTTCAAGGTACAGCAGTCAAACTTCACAGCTGAGTTTGGCTTCGCCGGCGGAACGATCGTCAACGTTGTCACCCGCTCGGGCACCAACCAGTATCACGGCAGCCTCTACGAGTTTTTCCGCAATTCCGTAATGGACGCTAACGAGTGGTTCGCCAACAAGTTCGGAGATCCGATTCCACCACTCAAAAGAAATAACTTTGGGGGAACGTTTGGCGGTCCGATCAAGAAGGACAAAACCTTTTTTTTCTTCGACTACGAAGGGCTGCGGCAGAGAAACTTTTCTTCGGGTACCTTTGGTGTACCCACGGAATGCATGAGAGGGACAGGCCCTTGTCCGTTCGGTCAGTCTGCTTTGGGCAATTTCAGCGAGGTCTGCACGCTAAAGGGCGGCTCGTTTGATTCCGCTGGACGCTGTTCGGACCCGGCAGGTCAAATCTGGGACCCGTACACCGGCACATTCAGCTCGGACCCGGCGGGCGATGGCAGTATCGAGCCGGGTGCAGTTCGATCCAACTTCATCCCCTTTAATGATCTGTCTAACTATGCGAGCCCAGGGAACCCAAAACTCAACGGGACGCAGTTCCAGCCGGGCCCCGGAGTTGGCAACCTAATCGATCCCGTAGCCGCAAAGATGCTGTTGCTCTTCCCGCATGCGACGCGGCAGGCAGGGAGCTTCGACGATCTTCAGAACAACAACTTTTCTACGACGGGTACAAGCAGCAACTCGGACAATAAGTGGGACATCAAGATCGACCACCGCTTCAGTGAACGCAACTTGCTGAGCGTCAAATACTCGCAGGAGAACAGCCATACCACGAGTTTCAACTGCTTCAAGAATTTTGCCGACCCCTGCACTGGTGGACCCAATGATCCTACCCGCCACGTGCTGGCGATTAACCACACGCATACGTTTAGTCCAACACTCGTGATGACCCTCACCTACGGTTGGGTCCGTGGCTTTGACTTCTCCCATGGTGTCGGCGGAGAGTTCTCGGATTTCAGTTCTCTGTATGGCAACACCGGATTTCCTGCCTATCTCGACACCGGTTTCAACACGCTTCCCTTCATCGAATTCGGCAACGGCTACAACACCTCCATCGGCTCTCAACCGTTCGCCATACTCCGCGAAGGACAGGACTCTCATCACCTGGGAGGCTCGGTAAGTTGGCTTCGCGGCAAGCATGACCTTAAGTTCGGCGCGGAAGGCCGCCTGCACCGAATCAACTTCGTCCAACCGGGCTGGCCGTCCGGCGACTTCGACTTTAACCGTCGGTCCACATCGCAAATCTCGAGCGTCACCGACGAAAGCGCTGGCGGAGACTCGCTTGCCAGCTTCCTCACTGGTGTAGGCAATCCGGAGAACAGCGGCGGTGGTTGCACTCCTTGCCAGCAAGGATTCAACAACTTTGTCAGTACGCAAAGCTTCCGGTACGCGTTCTTTGGCCAGGACAATTACAAAGTGACCCCAAAGCTCACCTTGAACCTGGGCCTTCGCTATGAACTCTCGTTGCCGCGCACCGAGCGGTTCAATCGCATGAACTGGCTGGATCCAAACGCCGTCTCGCCCCTTTCCGTGCCCGGAGTGTTTGACACCTTGCATGGGGCCGAAGTCTTTGCCAGCTCCCACGACCGCTACAACTACGACACTTTCCATAAGGCCATCCAGCCGCGTCTCGGCTTTGCCTATCAATTGCCCCATTCCTTCGTGATTCGCGGAGGATACGGTGTCTACTTTTCGACTCCACGCAGCGGCGCCGCCGGCACCGGCCCGTGGGGCTACCAGGGCTTCAACATTCAACCGCCCTGGCTAACCACTCTGAATATCGACCATGCGACGCCGTACAACACCCTGAAAAACACCTCCTGCTCGTTCACCGATTCGACAAGCTGCGGCGTCGCACCCGCCCCGGGGAACTCCTTGGGAGCGTTCAACGACATCGGATTCGACGCGGTAGGTCCCATAAGGAAGATCAGCCGCAACATTCCTTATGAGCAGTCCTGGAGTTTCGGATTCCAAAAAGAACTCCCCGGAAAAGTACTGTTGGATGCCTCCTACGTCGGCAAGAAGGGGACCCATCTCTACCTCGGCGGGTTTCGCAACCAAAACTATCTACCGGCCAGCGCCATTGCAGGCCTGACGCCAGACGAAATTGGCAGCCTGAACGACCAGGTGGCAAACCCATTCTTCTACGATCCGACCACGCCGGGGCATGTCGGGCAGCCTTGCGATAACACTCATTTCATCTGCGATCCGACGAGTCCACTTTCGGGACCAAACGTATCGCAATATCAGCTCTTGGTCCCATTTCCTCAATACACTTCCTTTTCAGGGGATTCCCCGCCGATCGCAGATTCCATTTATCACGCTCTCCAGGTTCGCGTCGAAAGGGAGTTCTCAAATGGCCTGCAGTTTTTGCTGACGTATACATGGTCAAAATCCATTGACAGCGCCTCCGCCACGGATGACAGCATCTCCTGGCTGGGAGGCGGGTCGACCGACGGTGGCACTCTTACGGTGCAAAATCCATTCGATTTGCGCGCCGAGCGGGCACCGTCCGTGTACGATATCCCGCATGTGCTGCAGTTCAGCTACGTTTACGAACTGCCGATTGGCAGGGGGAGACAATTTGGCAGACAGATGCATCCCATACTCAACGCGATCGTTGGCGGCTGGCAGGTCAACGGAATCGTTCGCATAGACAATGGCCGCCCTATCATCCCCGGATTGGACACCTCGAACCCGATACCAACCTATGGCCAGCGGCCGAATCTGACTGGAACGCTCAAGCGCGCTTCAGGCAGCCCTCAAGACTCCACCGATCCGGATACGGGAACCAGTTATTTTGCCAATCCAGACGCTCTTTCGCAGACGCCCGACAACACGTTCGGAACCGCTGCAAGGACACTCGGCAGCGTTCGCCAACCAGGAGCGAGGGATGTGTCTATGTCGCTCTTTAAGGAATTCCCGCTGGGAATTGTTCGCGAAGGGATGCGCTTGCAGTTCCGCGCGGAATCTTTCAACACCTTTAACCATCCGCACTTCGCTGGACCCAACGCGAACGTCGGCGCGAGCGACTATGGATTCATCTCAAGCACCATCGGCAGTCCACGGGAGCTGCAGTTAGCGCTCAAACTTTACTTCTAGGCTTTCCGCCGACTCGGAACCCTGAGGGATGAGGTGGTGGCGCTCCCACCTCGTTCCCGGCAAACAGCCTAGAGTCATAAGACATTCGCTGGTTTAAAACTTCCGCGACCAAAGAGTTCTCGGCAGGAGAGTTGTGATGAAACTTTGTCTGATCATGCGCGTGATATGGTGCCAACTTGCATTTGCGGTGTCGTTGTTCAGTGGATTAGCTCACGTTACCCATGCTCAGACGATACAAGTCGACATCAGGCCAGGTCACTCGACGAACACCTTCAAGCCCACCGAAGCTCTGGGCGCCGGTGTTGACCGCATTCCGCTCGCGGCGACCGACAGGATTTTTACCGAACCCGTCCTTAAGCAGATCCTGTCCACGGGATGGCAAACCGTCAGCTATCGGCAGAACACCGAGTTATACGTGGAGGCATGGCACTGGAACCCCAAAGGAACATGGACTGAGCCGGGTCAAAAGGGCTATTTCGTTGGAGACGCAACGCCCACGGAATTCATTCGTCATTCGTTTGGATATCCGCTGCCTCATGCAGGATTTTCGCAGCCCGACGGGCGAGGCTACTCGCGTCTTACCGACGGCGACGTCGGTACTTACTGGAAGAGCAATCCTTACCTGACGAAAGCTTACACGAGCGAGGACGACGCACTGCATCCTCAGTGGGTTGTTGTGGACCTCGCAAGCCTGCAGGATGTCAGCGCCATTCAGATCGATTGGGCGGATCCTTACGCGAAACGCTATCTGGTCCAGTATTGGACTGGTTTGAATCCGATTCGCGAAGCCGCTGCGGGATCCTGGGTCACGTTTCCCGGAGGTGCCGTCACGGACGGCAAAGGAGGAAAAGTAACCGTCCAGTTGTCGCGCAACCCCCTGCCTGCGCGGTGGATGCGAATCTGGATGACCGAGTCCTCGGAAACTTGCGACACGCATGGCTCTCAGGATCGTCGCAACTGTTTGGGCTACGCCATCAAAGAACTTTACGTCGGAACGACAACCGAGGACGGCAAGTTCCACGACGTTGTTCGACACACCGCAGACCGCGCCCAGTCGAACACGTTCTGTTCCTCTGTAGATCCATGGCACGAAAACTCGGTCATCAACGATCACGCTGACCAGGTCGGGTTTGATCTTTTCTATACCAGTGGTATCACCCGTGGGCTACCGGCAATGATTCCGGTCGCCATGTTGTACGAGACCCCTGAAAATTCCGTGGCTCAGCTGAAGTACCTCAAAGCGAGAGGCTATCCAATCTCGTATATCGAAATGGGAGAGGAGCCCGATGGCAAACACACTCTGCCGGAGGACTACGGAGCGTTGTACCTTCAATGGGCGACCGCGCTGCACAAAGTTGATCCCAGCTTGAAGTTGGGCGGACCGATCTTCGAAGGCGTGAATAAAGACATCGAGGTGTGGCCTGACGCTCGTGGAAGGACGTCATGGATGGGACGATTTTTCGACTATTTAAGAGAGCACAATCGCCTCAACGATCTCTCATTTATTTCCTTCGAGCACTATCCTTTCGAGCCTTGCAAACTGCAGTGGAGCGATCTATACGATGAGGCAAATCTCACGCGTCATATTCTTCAGGTCTGGCGGGAAGACGGACTCCCTCCGGGTGTTCCTATGTTCATCACCGAAACCAACATAGCCGCGGGCTCCGACGAATCTTTTGTGGACACTTTCGCGGCGCTTTGGTGGGCGGACTTCGTTGGAGCGTTCTTTGAAGCCGGCGGAAACGCGGTCTATTACTTCCACTATATTCCGCTGGGACAATCCCTGGGCTGCCACAATACGTCGCCAGGTACGTTCAGCATGTTCACGACGACGAAGGACTACGAGCTGCAGCAGCCAACATCGCAATACTTCGCTGGGAAAATGATCACACAAGAGTGGGTACAACCAGGCGACGGCGGCCACAAAGTATTTCCAAGCACCAGCGACGTACAAGATGGCGCAGGACATACGCTCGTGACTTCTTACGCCGTGTTGCGCCCAGACGGAGAATGGTCGTTGATGCTAGTCAATAAGGACCAACTAAATCCACACTCTGTGCACATCGTTTTTGAAGGTGAAAACGAGACTAGGCATTTTACAGGGCGAGTAAGCGTGGTTACATTTGGAAGTGAACAGTATCAGTGGCATTCGAATGTTAAGGGCGGCACGGCTGATCCTGACGGACCAGAAGCCAGGTCCTCGGTGACCGCTCCGAAGGACGGAGTATTTACGTTGCCGAGGGCCTCAGTCACGGTTATACGAGGAAGACTCTTTGGGGGTCTTTAGATATTCGCGGGTGTTGAGAAGACGCAAATTTTTCGAGACGCTCAAAACGACTGCCTTTCCCTTTCAGAGAGAGGGCTTCGACGCTTCAACCAATGTTCAAGCTGAAGTGGGCTGACAGACCCGTCCAGAATGTTGCGCAGCATCTTTCCCCACGCTACGCAACTTTCCTTCTTTTCGTGAGCGAGCCTTGCAGTCCATTTCTCGGTGAACGTTCTCGGTTCAGGGAGTTGCTCTGGATATGTTCCAGGTCTTTCCGGACCTCATTGCAGTGACGACACAGGCCCTTCCGGTTCTTGCTTCCATCCCTCCCATACCTCGAAGTGACGCGCCTTCCCGATGAACTCCGTGGCGTATGGCTCACCGTGCATTCTATTTTCCCGCCTTTGCCCTGGCAGGAGTTCGTCGGAGGAGTTGCTGGATTCTTTTCGACTCTTCGAGGTCTCGCTGCAAGGGTCGGCAGGCTGAATATTAGGATTCCGATGAATGAATTTGTCAGGTCCGTACACCGCCTCGGAATTTTGACGAAGGGCCAATAACTAAGTCTCGACGCATCTCAGCTACCCACGCAGGCGGGAAATCTTCTCCACTTACTCGCCAGCCGCAATTTGTAATTCATCTATCAGACGAGTCCGCTTTATCTTATCAATCAGGCTGTCGCTCTCAATATCAGCGCGGAGCGCGGCGTCCGCTCTTTCCATTGTCCTTCGCTGCAACTACATCTGCTGGTAGCGGCATTCGAGTTTCCGCCTTTCATTTCAGATAATCGCCTTCCACGCCGCGCTTCCGGGGTCCTGGCTTAAAAGGGTCAGGTCTTTAAGCGGCACACTTACCCCTAGTTGCATCTCGGATTTCTTCCATTGCCTTCTGTCGAGCGGATAATCATCGTCCTTCAGTGAACGCGCCACGCCAACCTCGTCGAGGTCGAAATGGACATGCGTGTCAGAAACTGATTCGACATAGCCGCTGAGTTCAAGGACTCGTTGCTCCATTTTCAACAAAACAATCACCACGTCGCCGGGCCGTGGCTCCCTCGCCTTGTGCGCGCCTGTCGTACCCATTTTCATATCCTCCTCGTAGTGGCTGCCTCTTGCGGACTATACCATCGGTCGTTTCGTTCACTTTCCGAACTCGCCTCTGCCGAGACCTTTGGCAATCGGTCAGCCCCAAAACCCTACTCTGTTATGGGTATTGCATCCCCACCTGCCAGGAATCTACCATCAAATCCAGCCCTGCTACGGCGGTGAACTTATGCAGAAGCGCGTTTTAGTAGTCGACGACAATGCGACAATACGGCTGATTGTCAGAACTACTATCGAGATGCAAACTCCATTTGTCGTTCACGAAGCGGTCGATGGCGTCGACGCCATTCAGCGAGCCGAAACCCTGAATCCTGATTTGGTCGTGATGGACTTGTCCATGCCACGTATGGACGGTCTGGACGCCAGCCGAACTTTGAAGAAATTGCAGCATCCGCCGCAGATAGTTCTTTTTACAATCAACAAAGACAGAGTCACCGACTCCGATGCGGATAGCGCAGGCCTGGCCGCCGTCATCGAAAAATCCCAAGGCCTCGAACCGTTGCTCCAGCAGGTGCAACACTTGCTCCAGCCCGCCCACTGACCTGCATAAAGTCAATAACTTGCGCGTTTTCAATAGGGGGCGGGAGTTCGACTCCCACCCCGGGCACCATTTTTTCTTGTTGAAGATGAATGAGTTGTTGGGCCACCTCTTTCCGTGTACTTCTGGTGTATCCCACTTTGCAAAAGAACGAGCGGATCGCGGCTCCAGGCGTTAGCCAAATCCGCTTCCAGTTGTTCCTGTCGCGAGCGCGCCCACGGTGCGTAATGCTTCTCTGGGATTCTCACGCTTTGGTGGCCCAGCAAAATCGAGACTCGTTCGATGGGAGCTCCAGCAAGAAGTAATTCAACAGCGAATGTGTCGCGGAAGCGGTGCGCATGTCCGTTGGAAACGTTTGCGAGCTTGAAGAGTTTGCGCAATCGCGTTTGCCAGCTCCGCACAATGCACACGGGAGGAAAGTTTCAATTCGGAATGGTCTTCAATTCCACTAAGTACATGGCGTTAGGTCCATGAACAGCAAGGAGCTGCAGCCGGTGGCCGTCATGGGCCAGCCGCGCGGGCCACCAGTCAAACGATGTTCCAGTCGAATAAAGGAGAAAAATCGGATGTTCCGCGGCGAAAGGAGCGAAATCCTGCACGCCTTCAGGCTCGTACGACTGCCACGCAACCGCGAGCTGGTCGCTGGTATCGGTTCCAGCATAAATCACTGCATTAGCTGGATCCGCCAACGCCATAATCCGCCCCCGAAGCCAGGGTGGGGCGTAGTGCCAGAACTCCAGGTAGAGACCGAAATCGGAAACGACGATAGGCAAATCTTCGTGATGCACGGCCTCGGCAACGCTAGCGAGCGGACTAATCTGCTCGTCTGGCACCACCCGGTGGCGGGGTGATGTCCAAAACCCCAGTTCCTGCACTCCAATCGCGAGCAAAACGAACATCGCGGCCACCATGATGCTCTTTGTCCGGCTACGCCCGAGCATATAGCCGATAGCCGCTGCAATTCCCAAGATTGCAGGGAGAAAATACCTGCCGACGAACGGAGCGTGCGTTATCTTCGCCGCGGCGTAGCCGACCAGCGGCAAAACAATAAGACCCAAGACCAATACTCGCTCGGGTAGAGATGCTGATGGCGGTTCTTTTGGGCCTCCCGGTTGCGAATCCCTCGAAAAGAATGTGGCCATTATTCCGGCAGAAACGGCTCCCACTATGGCGGTGCCCCACGCGGGCAACAGTCCAAGATACCAGGCGTACATCAACGGCAAGGTACGCAGTGAAAAGGGAACAAAAAAATGCGCTCCCCAATGCCGCTTCATCCCCATCAGCAGCGACCAGGAGATCCCCAAGGGTATCAGCGACATAAGCAACGCGAGCCACACCCAGAAGCGTACTTTCTTTGTCTCATAAACAACTGTCAGTTCAGCAAGAAAGAAGGGGCCGATCGCAAAAACCGCATAATAATGGAGCGAGGATGCAAGGAGCAGGCTTAAAAACATCCCGCTTACCCATAGCGCATTAGGGACGCGCTGATAGCACACGAGAGCGATGGCAATACAGGCCGTCAAAGGAGTGTACGGTCTTGCTTCAGCCGCATAAATAGTGAAGAGCGGAGTCATCAGTAGCAGGGAAGCACAGATCAACGCAGGTGTCGCGCCATTCCGCGTTCTGACAAACACATATAGCAGAGCCAAAGTGCACACGAACCCAAGCACTGGCAGGAGACGATACCCGATGTGCTCGTCGGGGTTCAGTAACGCCAAGCTTCGTTCGATCAGATAAAAAAGTGGCGGCTGGCCATCCACTCCATGGCTCAACGCTTTCCAGATGGCTGGAAGGTTTGCTTGGCGACAGACGGAATGTGTCAACACTTCGTCAATGCTGAGAGGTCTCATTCTTGCGTAAGCAAGACTCCGTGCCAACGCATATGCCACCAGCCCCAGTAAACCCCACAGAGTTGCAATTCGAGGCATTCCGTTCCGAGGGGCGGAGCGAAGGTCAGAGACTGGAGTCCGACCGGAGTTTCCCCATGTAGGCACACCGCCTGACGAAATCATCCTGCATACCATCGAGAGAAATGCGCCCTCATGATCATCTCGCACGGGAAAACACGATGGCAGCGTATCATGTCGGTAGTATAGTTTGGCGGGCTCTGATAAAAAGCGAGAATTTCCTTTATTGACTACAAGGTTATGGCAATTGGCAGAGAAGCTTAAAACGAGTATTTCAGATCGCGTGTGCATTCCAAACGGGTTTGCGCATCGTTTCCGGCACACTTTTGCGAAACGCTACTTAGTTGCAGGCATTCCACCCGAAGCGGGTTGCAAGCTTAATGGGTCACAGCAACCAGACGATCACACTGACGCATTATGCTCAGTGGGTCCGTGAACGCCAGGAACAGCTAGAAGCGGACGTGCGGAAGGTTCAGCGAAAATACGCGCGATATTCGCTAGATGGAGAAGCCGTTGTCTCGCAAAGTCAGTGAAAAGAAAGTTAGAATGGTGGAGGCGGGTGGGGGAGTCGGAATATTCATCGGTATTGAAAACGCGCAACTTGTTGAGTTTTCGAGACGCTCAAAACGCAAAAAACGCAGAAATTGCGCCTAACTGGAACGTATCTGGAACGCGAGATTTTTCATTTGCCAAACGAAATGCAGGTTACCGCCTCACGTTGGTTTCCGAATTGTCGACCAGAATCTCGTCTTTCGCTTCCACCCCGTTTGAACGACGGTTGATCTCCGCGTTTACATTGAGTCCAGTTAGCTAGAACAAGCCCTGTTCGCCCCGGAGTATCCGAAGTCTCCACTTTTTTCGCCTTCTGAGGTGTACCCTTCTAGCACTCTTCTCATCCCCACTTCCTCTGCTATCCTCGAGGTGTGTCCCATGCAGTCGTTGCGACTGAACCCCATCCTCAACACCGACTCTTACAAGCTCACCCACTGGTGGCAATATCCCGCGGACACGCGCCACATCTATTCTTACCTTGAATCCCGCGGCGGCATGTTCGAAGAAACCATGCTGGCGCTACTCCAATACATCATCAAATCCAATTTCGCCGGCCAGGTCTTCACCCTCGACGATGTGGAAGAAGCCCGGCGCATCGCCCACGCGCACTTTGCCGACCATCCGAAGTCCTTCAACTATGAAGGCTTCAAGTCCCTCTACGCAAAGCATGGCGGTCGCCTCCCTCTTCGCATCCGCGCGGTCAAGGAAGGCACCGTCGTCAAAACTCACAACGCGCTCATCACCATTGAAAACACCGATCCGGAGTTCTACTGGCTGACTAACTGGGCCGAAACGCTTCTGGTCCAGGTCTGGTATCCCATCACGGTCGCCACACTTTCCCGCGCGATCAAGCAGGTCATCGGCAAAGCCCTAGTCCGTACCGGCGATCCCTCGCTTCTTCCTTTCAAACTCCACGACTTCGGCTTTCGCGGGGTCTCCTCCAAGGAATCCGCCGCCATCGGCGGCGCTTCGCATCTCATCAATTTCTCAGGCACGGACACGCTCGCTGCCATTCAGCTTCTCAATCAATTTTATTCCGCCGATCTCACTGCGCGGAATCCACTCGACTGCGCCGGTTACAGCATTCCGGCCTCCGAACACTCCACGATCACGGCCTGGGGCGAAGCCAGGGAGCTCGACGCTTACGCCAACATCCTCGAAAACTGCCCAGAAGGCCTTGTTGCCTGCGTCAGCGATTCTTATGACGTTTTCAACGCAGTGCGCAACCTCTGGGGCGGCGCGCTACGCGACAGAGTTCTCCACCGCAAGGGCACGCTGGTCATCCGCCCCGATTCCGGTGACGCCGTCACGGTCCTCGAAGAGCTATTTAGAATTGTCAGCGATAAATTCGGCTATAGCGTGAACCGCAAGGGCTGGAAGACCACCGTGCCTTGCGTCCGTTTCATTCAGGGCGACGGCGTCAATTTCTACACCATTCAAAACATCACCGCGCAACTTACGCGCAAAGGCTGGTCGCAAGATATCTGGAGCTACGGCATGGGCGGCGCGCTTTTGCAACAAGTGAATCGCGACACCCTGAAATTTGCGTTGAAATGTTCGGCCATCGACCGCAATGGCAAATGGCACAACGTCCACAAGAATCCTGTAACCGATCCAAGCAAAGCTAGCAAAGGTGGCCGCTTCAACCTCGTGCACAACGGCAAAGAATTCGTCACCGTCGAAGTCGTCGACGGCGAGCCCCTTCCGCCCACCAATGCTCTCGACGTTGTTCTCGAGGACGGCAAACTTCTCCGCGACCAAACTCTCGGCGAAGTCCGTGCCATTGCCTCTTCCTACGACATCTACAACGACCGCGCATGATCTATTTTTTGAGAGTGTGGCGTGCAGGGGGCGGGCCTTGGCCGTCGGGTCATCTCGGTTAGCGTCAGCGGACCTTCGCCTGCTTTTGGATCGTGTTTCGTAGCGTCTTTGCACTCGTTGCTTCTCGGTTTCCTTTTTCTCCCCAACTGGAACGCATCTGGAACGCGACGTAGCCATCGGACTCTTGAAAGAGGAATCGTACACCCCAGGGCACGATTACCCATTCGTTTTGGAAAATCTTGAGTTTCAACCTCGCAGCGCGTGGGCGACTTGGACGTCAGCCGGCGCGAGCCGCTACATCAGTTCTTCAACGAAGGAGCGGGCCACTTCGGGAGGCACTCTCGGGTCGCGATGCACCAGAGCTCCTTCGTTCAACACCGGCTCGGCCCCGTGCAAGGTGGGAACGTCGGTGCGCTCGAAGAATTTTCCGATGGGGATTTCGTCACCCCACAGCAAAGATTTCTCCATCGCGCTGGTCCAGTCAGCCGCGTCGTAAGCGGAGTCCTCCTCGAGCTTCTTCACGCGCGGACGGAACCATTGGTAGGTATTGTCGTGATTGTAAGTGACACACGGGCTGAAGACGTCCAGGAAGGAGAAGCCCTGGTGTAGGATACCTTGCTTGATCAGCTCCGTCAGGTGCTTCTGTTCACCGCTGAAACCGCGGGCGACGAAGGTGGCGCCTGCGGCCAGCGCCAGGGAAATGGGATTGACCGGTGCTTCGATGTTGCCGAAGGGCATGCTTTTCGTCTTCATGCCGATGCGGCTGGTCGGTGACGTCTGGCCTGTTGTAAGGCCATAGATCTGATTGTCCATGA